>Ga0207674_10001489_pt1 | contig 30243 bp, 20 predicted proteins | sample KBSCornC72_FD_184303 | JGI IMG/M metagenome (GOLD analysis project Ga0207674, IMG submission 184303) | Corn rhizosphere microbial communities from Kellogg Biological Station, Michigan, USA - KBS Corn C7-2 (SPAdes) (version 2) | ecosystem: Host-associated > Plants > Roots > Rhizosphere > Soil ...
GCCACAGGTTCCAGAACGAGCTCCGGTCGTCCAGCATCATCCCGGCGAACGTCTCGGCCACGATCGTCCCGCCCACGTCGCCGAGCTTCGGCGTGTCGATCTTGTGGTCGCCGTCGGACGTGTGGACGACCTCTGCCTCCGGCTTCGTCCGGAACCCGTGCGCCGCTTCGGCGAGCACGTAGGCCCAGAGCGGGCAGTTCCCCTCGAACCTGACGGAGATCTTCGTGATCCGTGGGATGGTCGCGGCATCGTCGGCCGCGCTCCCGATCAGGATCTCCTCGTCGTCCAGCGGATCGACCCCTATCGCCCTGGCGATCGATTGCCCGTTAGGCAATCGCATCCGCCAGCCGCGCACGAGATTTCGGGCAGCGAGGGACTTGAACGGGCCGGGATTGGGGCCGGTGACGCTCAACGGCAGGTTCGAGAGCGGATCCACGAGCGACGGGTCGATCTTGTACGCCAGCTGGGTCCGCGCCGCCCGTGCATCGGCCGGGTCGGTCTCCAGCCCCGCCGGCCGTTTCTCGATGTCAATGAACCGCGCCCAGTCGATCGCCCACTGTGGGTTCATCGCGCGAAAGCCACGGAGATCGTCGGCGGGCTGGGCGCATCCCGGCGGCAGCGTCGACAGCGGAAAGATCGGGATTGGCGCAACACGGTCGTTGAGGCGATACCCCGGACGCACCATCGAGTGGCCGAATCGATAGGCGGCAGCCGCGAACTCGAGCGGCATGAAGGCCGAGGTTTTCGGCCGGTAGAAGCGCAGGTGCGGTGGCCGGTCGACGACGTTGCCGTGGTTTCTCGAGGCGAAGAGATGCGGCAGCACCTTCTCGAGCACGCGGGACGATACCACACGCCGCAGGAAGTCGTGTGTGACCACCCACTGATAGTGGAACCGCACTTGCTGCTGCACCTGCTCGAACGTCAGGAGTGGGTTATCTCGCCGGAAGTTGTTGTGGAACCGCAGCACGAGACCCTGGAACTGAGATACAATGGCGTTCTCGTCGTTCCGGGGGTCGCCAATCATCGCGCGTTCGTTCGACGCGCGCGCCAGGTCCTGCGCCTTCTGGATCGGGTGGCCTAACGCGTCCCCCCGCAGCGGAAGGCCGAGCAGCAGATCCTTGTCCGCGCCATACAGGTAGGGCTGGTCGTCGGGCCCGCGGCCGTAGACGGAGTCGAGATCGAGACGCGGCGTCCGGAAGTCGACGAGCGCGTCGGGATCGTTCTGCCGCATCAAGCTGCTGCTCGGGTCGAACGTGATGTCGTGGTCGACGAACTGCCCGAGGTACGTGTAGGCTGATGGGATGCCGCTTTCCTCGTCGTCCGCACCATCCTTGGGGCAGTCCACCTCGTGGATCATCGCGGCGGCGAGCGTCTCGAGCAGTTGCTCCGTCTCGGTGTCGGTGGCGCCGAAGTCCGCGGGGGCGAGCGCGCGGAAGATTCGGCCGAACCGGCCCTCGAAGAGCCGGCTCCGGGTGTCCATATCGATCCCGCGTGGCGGGATACCGTGCGGGCGAACCAGTGGCGGCTTCGTGACCGCCCGGTTGGGAATTTCGAGACCCATGGCAGCGCTTCCAGCGAATGCGGAAACGCTATGGTAGGCCGGAAGGTCTCAGCCGGCAATGCCCCTGAGCCTAACGTCTCGCTCCCGCGCCAGAGCTCGCTTGTCGTGGCGTGATGCGCATCACAAATGCCTGCCTAACGTTGTCCCGTCTGCCCGGCCAGAAACCGCCCGATGGTCTCATTGAGAAACGCCTTGTCCTCGGGGTTTGGCGCGGCGCCGGCCGGATGGCCCCAGATCGAGTGGATGGGCGCGAACACGACGGTTTTCATGAACTGCTTCTCGTACTGTGCGTCGGTGAGCGGGAAATACAGGTCCGTCTCGGATGGCATGTACAGGAACGGCACCTTGATCGAGCCTAACGCCTTCTCGACGTCCCCGTTGAAGCCCGGTGTCTGCCCGATGTCGTGACGCTCCCAGGTTCGCGCCTGGAGGATGATGTTGTTCGCATCGGCGGTGGGGAGGAAGCGCGTCGGCCACGCCTTGATGAACTGATCGAGCGTCGTGCCCGGTGGCGCACCGGCTTTCCACAACTCGCGGCGCCACCACTCCTGCGAGTAGAGCCACCCGGCCCACACCATGCCGAACGCGGCCAGCCCCTTCGCCGGCGGCTCGGTGTAGTCCCCATCCTTGAATGCCGGGTCGGCCATGAGCGCCGCCAGCTGCCCCTCGAGCCTAACGACTCCGTGGCCGTAGGTCTTCGCGGTTCCTGACGTGGCGACGATTCGGTCGGCGAAGTTGGGGTAGCTCACGGCCCACTGAAATGCCTGCTGCGCCCCCATGGAGAACCCGATGATCGCACGCAGGTGCGTGATCTTGAGGTCGTCGGTCAGCAGCTGGTGGACCGCCTGGACGTTGTCGCGAATCGTCGTCACCGGAAACCGCGGGCCGTGATACGGCTCAGGCGTGTTGCTCGGCGACGATGAGTGGCCGTTTCCGAAAAGCTCCGTCGCGACGAGGAAGAGCTTTGCGGTGTCCAACGCGAGCCCGGGGCCTATCAGCCATTCGTATCCGTGGTGATTCGCCATGTAGTGCGACGGCAGCAGGACCGCGTTGCTCCGATCGGCGTTGAGATGGCCGTACGTGCCGTACACCACGATCGCTTTCGGGAGCGTCACGCCGCTCTCGGTTTTGAAGTTCTCGATCGCGAACTCGTGATGCTCGGCGCGGTCGACGCGTGCGGGTTGCGCGCTGGTCGACGTGGCCGTGAGTGCCAGGCAGGCGAGACTGACAGCGAGGATCTTCCGCTCTCGGTTCATACGTGCTCGGGTCGGGGTGACCCAATCATATCGCCGATCTGCCTCGTTGGCTCCCCTGTGTTCTCTTCGCAGACCTGAGAGGGCTGGCATCAAAGACAATGTGATTGCGGATTCAACGGAAACAACGGATCTGGCCGGATCGCTCCCAGCCCGGGACGTTCGAATTGCGCAACGAGCCGGGTTGTGAATGGAACTGCCTCGGACCACCTCATACTCATGCCTCCAGAGGCAGTCCATAAATTCAACGCCCTGGGGAGATGCGCCGTCGATGAACGAGGAGCCGATCCGGCCGTTCCCGTCGCATCCGTTGAATCCGAACAGCCTTCGTCTTTGATGCCGGCGCTCTGGGTAGACCAGGACGAGCGTCACAAGCATGTTTTTGACCGTGAGGGCCAGTCGTTAGGCGTTGGGGGTTGAGCGGAGGCGTGACTTTGAGCACCTTTGGGGACTCGCGGGTCCCGCCTTGTCCCCGGTCTTGCCTACGTGATCGTTCTCAGCGCGCTTGTCGGCCTGTCGTTTCAGCTCCTTCCCAACAGCTCGCCGCACCGACCACCGCCGCGTGACAGCCTCGCGCCTGCACGCGTACGCATAGCCGCCGCCGCCGCTAAGCCGCGGATCGACGGCGTCCTGGACGACGACGTGTGGCGCGGCATGGCACCCGCCTCAGGGTTCTTGCAGGCGGAGCCCGACGAGGGAAGCCCGGCGACGGAGGCGACCGAGGTGCGCGTCGCCTACGACGACGCGACGCTGTTTATCGGCGCGTACATGCACGACTCGAACCCGCGCGGGATCGTCGTCAACGACCTGCGCAAGGACTTCGAGGAGCAGAACCAGGACGACTTCGAGGTCCTGCTCGACACATTCGGCGACCGGCGCAACGGCTACATCTTCATCACCAACGCAGCCGGCGCGAAGGCGGACCGGCAAGTCGCGAACGAAGGCCGTGAGATGAACACGAGCTGGGATGCGGTCTGGACGGTCGTCACCAGGCGCGTGGCCGACGGATGGACCGCCGAGATCGCGATTCCGTTTCGGTCGCTCCGCTTCCACGGCGGACCCGATCAGCATTGGGGCATCAACTTCAGCCGTCGCATCCGGCGGAAGAACGAGATCGACTTCTGGTCACCGGTTCCGCGCGCGTACAATCTCATGCGGGCGTCGCTGGCCGGGGACCTAACGGGGCTCAACACCGGCTCCGTCGGCCGGGATCTGCGGATCAAGCCGTACGTTGCCGGGAGGACGGTCCGCGAGCTCGGTGGCCAGTCGTTCAGCCAGACCGGGGACGTGGGCGCCGACGCCAAGTACGGCGTCACGCCCGGCCTGACATTGGATGTTACCGTCAACCCCGACTTCGCGCAGGTCGAGGCGGACGAGCAGCAGGTCAACCTCACACAGTTCAGCCAGTTCTTTCCGGAAAAGCGCGAGTTCTTCCTCGAGAACTCTGGCATGTTCTACGTCGGCGACACGCCGCGGAACAATCGCGTGAGCACCGCGCCGACGCCGGACGAGGACCTCCTGTTGTTCTTCAGTCGCCGTATCGGGCTAACGGCGGCGGGGCTCCCTGTCCCCATTCCGGCGGGTGTGCGTATGAGCGGCACCGCGGCGGGGTTCGGCATCGGCGCGCTCTCCATGCGGACGCGCTCACTCGACAGCGCGAGCGCCGCGAACTTCTCGGTCCTCCGCGTGCGCCGAAACGTCGGCCGCGGCTCGGACGTCGGCATCCTGTTCATGAGTCACGACCCGAGCGACTCGACCCCGGACTACAACCGCGTCGCCGGCGGCGACGCGACCATCCGCTTTGCCGGCCGAGTCGACTGGAACACGTTCTTCATGCGAAGCTTCTCACCTAACGAGTCGACCGGGCAATACGCCGCGCGCACGTCGGTCAACTTCGAGGGCAACTTCCTGCACGTGAAGCCCGGCGTGCTCGAGATCGGCAGCGGGTTCCGCGACGACTTGGGGTACTATCGTCGCACGGATGTGCGGAAGTGGATGCTCGACATGGGAATCCGGCCGCGGTTCGCGTCGCTCCGTACGTTAGGCATTCGCGAGATGCATCCGCACGTCGTGTGGGCGTACTACGAGCGCCCCGGCGACCGCGAGATGATCGCCAAGAACCTCCACACCGGCTACACGTTCTTTCTGACGAACGGCGGGTACGTGGAACTGTCGGCCAATCCGCGGTTCGAGCGCATCGATACGCCGTTCGCCGTGGATCCGAGCGTGCCGGCCATTGCACCTGGCGGCTACGGGTGGACGGAGTGGCAACTCCGGGGTAGTACGGATGCGAGCCGTGTCGTGTCTGGCGATTTCACGTTCGTGACTGGCGGATTCTGGACCGGCACGCAACGCACGGCGAACGTCTCGGCGACACTGCACCCGACGTCGCGGCTACGGATCTCGGGCGGTATGAGCCGCACGGCGGCCACGCTCGAGGGCGAGACTGACCCGCATTTCGTCGCGTCGTTCTACACCGCCCGTATGAGCTACTCGTTCTCGACGGCGGCGTTCGTCGACGCGCTCACGCAATACGACCCGAGCACGAAGCAGCTCAGCGCGAACGTGCGGCTCAACGTGATTCACCACCCGCTGAGTGACCTGTTCATCGTCTACAACGACCAGCAGTACGTCACGCCGGACGCCCCGCAAGCCGGTCGGGGCCTAACGATCAAGGTCACGCAGATGGTGGCGTTCTGACGACCTAGTCATGCCCCGGTTCACTGGGAACGAAGGCGCGCCACGAGTGCCGTGGTTTCGGCCGACGGCTCGGTCTCGAGCTCGGATCTGAGGCGCCGGGCGAAGCCGTCGAAGAGACTGATCGCACCCGCCCGATCGCCAATGCGGTCGAGCATGATCAGCGCGCGCCGAAGGACCCGCTCGTCCGTCCACGCGCGACGCGCCGCCATGCGCGCCCATCCGCCTGCGTCCGTCAGGCGTTCGTTCAGCTCACATTCACGCGCCAACGCCCACGCCGCCGCGACCACGCGTTCCAGTGTTGCCGCGCGCTCCTCCTCCAGCCAGCGATCGAACTCTCCGCAGTCGGGCAGGTGGAAGCCGGGCATCAGGTCGCCGCGATACAGCTCGAGCGCCCGACCGAGCAGTCCCGCTTCGATCGAGGTGGTGAACTCTACGGCATCGCACCACGGGGCTGCGGGTCCGATCACGAGCTCTTCGTCCCCAAACGATACGATCGCATCCGCACCAAGACTCGATCGCACGATGTGGATGGTCTTGCGTAGCGCGCTGCGTGCGTGCGCCTGGTCCAGTGTTGGCCAGAGCAGTCCGGCCAGCCGGTCCCGGCGCTGGCGAAGGCCCGGTTGCGCCAGCAGGAGGTATGCGAGGAGGGCCACCGTCTTCGACTGTCCGAGCAGAAGACGGGCGTCATCCGGAGGGATGCCAGCTAACGCCGTGCCTCCCAGAAGATGAAGAGTAGGGCGTGTCACTCGACCGCTAACCTCCCGAGAAACGAGTGACCGAAGGCGACGCCGGTTCAAGGTAGACGTCCCACCTCCAATGCAACAGAGAAGCGTCTCCCCGCCATGGTAACGGCCAGACAGCCGAAGCCCCATACGAGAAGCACGTGAAAGAGTCCACTCCGGGAACGCCGGTGGAACGGCGACGGAACCGCCCGCGAGTACGTTGGCCTCACAAACGTTGCTGATCGGGATTCTATCCGTGACCTCGGTGGAGCTGGAGGGGAAACACTATGACACGCGCACGGTTGCTCACCGCGGTAGCGGTTGTGATTGCGTGCGGCTGCACGGAGTCGGTGGCGCCCGACGAGTCGGTCGGACTAAAAGGGGGGTTTCCTCCCGACCTGGAATCAATAAAAGGGACCGTCATCGCTGATGCTGCGGCCGCGCCAGTTCAGGTATACGTGCAGGTTGGAGCCGACGAGAGAGTCAAGATTGTCGGCTTGGAAGCGCATCAACTCGTGAGCCTTGACGGCGCCGAAGTGGAGCTGCACGGCCGGTGGGCCAGCCAAGCCTTGCCAGTGTTCATTGACGAGCCTGTCAGGCCTCCCTTCGCGCTGGCCGAATTCGTGGTACTCGCGGTCGGGGGACGCCGAGCGATGGATGGTGTTCTCGGAGAAAACGAGGGCCGATACTATCTGCGGCTGACCGCCGGCGACGCCTACTGGTTCGACGACACGCCCTCGGAGTTCGACACCTACATCGGCAGGCGGATCTGGGTGACTGGGTGGCTTGATCGTCCGCCGCTGACGTACGGAGTGATCGACTGAGCGCGAGCCTGGGCAGACACGATCGCGGCAACCGAAAAGCACGCCGCAGACGCTACGCACGCAGACTGACGCAGAGGCTCCGGTGCCATCCAAACCTCCTGGCATCGGAGCCCTTTTTAAGGCGAACCGCCTCGGATTGCGAAGCTCATAGCCTCCCGAGGCCGTTCCCCTTTCAATAGCGTTGGGTGAGGCGCGTCCCGAGCGGCAGGTTTCGGCGTCCGTCTGCGGGCGTAGCGTCTGCGTCCGTCTGCGGCCTGCATTCGTCGCCGAGATGATGCATGAAAGGCAGCAGCGAGACGCAACAGCTCGATCTCCACACAAGACAGGGACTCGCACGATGGCCTCGGCGACTGCAATCGCGGGAGTGGTGGTCGATCAGGATGATTCGGATCTCGCACGGACGACGGTTCGACGCGTAAGCCTGCGCCTCCTTCCGTTCCTCTTCCTGCTCTTCGTCTGCAACTACATCGACCGCACGAATGTCTCGATTGCGGCATTGCAGATGAACCGCGACCTCCGCTTCAGCGCGAGCGCGTACGGGTTGGGAACCGGAATCTTTTTCCTCGGCTATTCGCTGTTCGAGGTGCCGAGCAATCTCATTCTCGCCCGAGTCGGCGCGCGGCGGTGGATCGCCCGCATTGTCATCAGCTGGGGTCTCATCGCGTCGGCGATGATGTTCGTTCGGACGCCCGCGCAGTTCTACCTGATGCGCATTCTGCTTGGCATCGCGGAGGCGGGCTTCTTCCCGGGAATCGTCTACTACCTGAGCGAGTGGTTCCCCGCGGTACAGCGTGGGCGAGCACTCGCCCGCTTCATGATCGCTGTTCCCATCGCCGGCGCGATCGGCAACCCGATCAGTGCATGGCTGCTCGGGCTCGACGGCTGGTACGGGCTCGCGGGCTGGCAGTGGGTCTTCCTCCTCGAAGGCATTCCATCAGTGCTCATCGGCTTCAGCGTGCTGGCGATTCTCACGGACCGCCCCGCTCACGCGCGCTGGCTCTCGGAGGCGCAGCGCGAGTGGCTGGTCGCTCGCCTGCAACGCGACGGCGATGCGTCGTCGGCGCCACACGGTGTTCCGCCGCTCAGCGTGCTCGCGCATCCGATCGTGCTGCTATCGTCGCTGTTGTACTTCCTCGCGATGACGAGCCACTACGGCTACCTGTTCTGGGCTCCGACCATCGTTCGCGATGAGCTGCACGCGAGCAGCACGGCCGTTGGGCTCATCACTGGAGGAATCGCCTGCTGCGCCGCCGGTGTGATGCTCGTCGTCGGATCGAGCTCCGACCGCACGGGGGAGCGGTTCTTCCATGCAGCTGCGTGCCTCGCGCTGGCGGCACTCGGGTATGTTGGTGCCGTGCTCCTGGCCGACCCGTCGGCACGTGTCGCCAGCCTCGCGCTCGTGCCCGCCGGCGTCTACGGATTTCTCGCGCCGTTCTGGTGCCTGCCCTCGGCGATCCTTCGCGGAGCCGCCGCGGCCGCCGGCATCGCGTTCGTCAACTCGTTCGGAAATTTGGGCGGGTTCGTGGGCCCGTATGCGTTTGGTGCGCTCAAGGACGCGACCGGGAGCATGACCGGTGCGCTCCTCGGACTCGCTATGATGGCCCTGTTGGCCGGAGTGCTATGCCTCGTACTTCGACGACAGGCGGCCTTCGCCTTCCGGGATCGCGCGAGCGTCTGAGCGACAATTCGCTCCGTGTGGGGTCGACGAACCATACGAGCTCAAACGGGCGTCGGGTGCCGACGCTCCGATTTCGCGACCGGCTTCGCGGGCCGCTCGTCGGAAAGTGAGCCTAACAAGTACCGCTGCCCCTCCCCGAGCCGCTCCACGCCGAGCGCGATCGATTCGACCGCGGCTTCTACGCGATCCAGCCGATCCGATGACGGGCTGACTTCCCGCGACCCGCGCCACTCGAGCTCCTTTCGCGCCGCGTTCTTGCCCATGAGGTAGACAGCCACGTAGCTCAGGCCAAGCACCACGGAACTGGCGCCGAAGATGATGACGGGGATGATCTCACCAGGGCTGATGCGCATGACGTCGATCCTCCGAAGGTGGAGCTGATTGGCCGTCCATCCCGTACGAGCAGTCGCCTCACGAGGGTTCGCCCGTGGGGTCGGACCGCCATTAGCCGACCGCGACGAGCCCCACCGGCGGCGTCGCGGACTTGTCCGAGCGCGGGTCCCTCTGTTTCTTGTCGGCGGTCCGTTCGAGCACCGGCAGATAGACCGCGAACGTCGCGCCGCGCTCGGGCGTCGAATCGACGGTGACGTTCCCGCCCGCGCGACGCACGATACCGTGCACCATGGCGAGACCGAGCCCCCCGTGGCCGTCCTCCTTCGTCGTGAAGAACGGCTCGAAGATGCGGCCCCGAATGTCCTCCGGAACACCGTGGCCGTTGTCGGCGACCGTGAGCCGCACGTACTCGCCCGCGTCGACCGTCCCGGTTCGCGGATCGTCGGCACCCACGGCGAGCACATCGAGCGTCACCGCCACTCGGCCATCTCGTCCAACCGCGTCGCGCGCATTCGATACGAGATTGATCGCGATCTGCTCGAATTGGGCCGGGTCCAGAAGGACGATCGCGGCGCCGTCCGCCACCGTGACCTCGCAGTCGACCGACGGCCCCGCGACGCGCCGCAGCATCGGCGAGAGCGTTCGAAGCCGATCCAGGGCGTCGAACCGCTGCGGGTCCTGCGGTTGCTGCCGCGCAAACGTCAGCAGCTGCGACACCAGCGCCGCACCGTGTCTGGTGGCATCCTGGATCCCGTCGAGCGCCATCGCGTCGTCCCGGCGTTCGCCCGGATGGCGAAGCGAGCCCGTCGTGAACCTGATGACCTGCAGCACGTTGTTGAAATCGTGCGCGACGCCGGCCGCGAGACGCCCGAGACTCTCCATCCGTTCGCCCGAGGCGATCCGCGCTTCGGCTGCCACGAGCGTCGCGGACTGCTGCTGCACCACCGCGAGCTCTTCGGCCGAATTCGTGAGGAGCGACATCACGCCAAAGCAGATGATGGCCAGCACCTCGATCGTGATCGCGGTAGCGACGGCGCCGAACGGCAGATCGGGCATGCCGACGCGAAGACCCAGCGTGACGGAAATCGCCTGCCTGATCGCGAGTGCCGAAAACCCGAATGCGAGCAGTCGGATCGCCCGCTTGTGCTGGTCAGCGCGAGCGTACGCGTTCCAGGCGATCTGCGCAGGGACAGCGACGACCGCGAGCTTGAGAAGCCGGCTCGTGGTGACAGTGACGACTCGGGCGTCGGGAAACAGCGCCGCGGACCCGAAGACGGATACGCCATGCAGCAGGAGCGCCGCCAATGCCCACGCAATCGCGTCGCGCCGGGTTTCCCGGACGGGTGGGTTCGCGGACGCCAGCGCGTCCGTCGCGAGCCTCACGTACGGAATGCCCGCGGCCACCAGGGCGATGGCAATGGTATCGAACGCGCGGGAGAGCTCTTTGTAGCCGACGACGCCGACCCACGACGAGAGGATGTTCGGGATCGTCGCGATCGCCAGCAAGAGCCACAGCTTGGACAACGCCCGCATCGCCGGACGATCGAAGTGCCGGGCTACTCCGATTTGAACACCGGCGAACGACAGCGTCACCACGGCCTGCAGAAATGTGGAGCCGAGGTTGATCTTGTCGAACGAGCCGAGTGCTTCGAAGGAAAAGTGCAAAGCTGCCTTGTACGCGAAGAAACGGACCGGCGCAAACCGGCCCAACACGACCGACCGCTAAACGACGATCGCCGATCGTGTGACGAAACACCCAATTGCTCGGAGCGGTGTGGCGCCTGACATTGGTGTCGTGAATCACCCTCGCTCCTCGCGTCAAAGGTACCGCGGGTTCGTCGAGGACTACAAGCACCGGCGGCTCGACGACTCGATTGCGTCGGGCACTACCAGTCAGAACGGACAAGCGCCGGACGCTGCTGCCATCGAACGCCGTGGCAAGCGTCGCCAGTACGTCCGCGAATACCTGCGATGGCTACGACCCTATCGATACGCGGTCGTCGGCCTGTTCCTGCTCGCGCTCCTGACCGCGGGCCTGCAGATGATCGAACCGCTCTTCATGCGGTTCATCATCGATCACGTCCTGCTCGATCGCGACCTGGACGCGGCCGCGCGCCTCACGCGCCTCAATCTGGCTGGCGGGTTGTTCGTCGTGGTGATCGTGCTGTCGAATCTGGTCAACCTGACGAAGGATTACCGCCAGCGACTGCTGAACGTGAAGGTGATGCTGTCGCTCCGGCGGGCAATGTTCGAGCGGCTCCTGCACCTGCCACTGCCGAAGCTGTGGGACATGAAGACGGGCGGCATCCTGTCGCGCCTAACGGGTGACGTCGACACGACCACCGGGCTTATGCAGATGGCGCTCGTGTCGCCGGCGATCTCGGTCATCCGGCTGGTCATCGCGATCGGCGTGCTGATGGCGCTCAACTGGCGGCTCGCCTTCATGGCGATGGCCGTCATCCCGGGCGCCATGTTCATCAGCTTCGCGTCGGCCAAGCGGATCCGGCCGATCTACCGCATCGTGCGGAAGGACGTGGAGCAGATCGATGGCCGGGTGGGCGAGACGTTCTCCGGAATTCGCGTGGTGCGCGCGTTCGGCCGAGAGCTCCTCGAGATTCTCGATTACATGCGCGGACGGCACACGGTGCTGCGCAAGGAGCTGTTCGCCCAGCGACGCGAGATGCTCATCTGGACGTCATGGGGGCTGCTCGTGTCGGGCGTGAACGTGATCATCGTCTGGTACGGTGGCGCGCTCAACCTGCAGGGTCGCGCGTCCATCGGTGACATCATGACGTTCCAGTGGTACACGTTCCTGCTGATGAACCCCGTGTGGCAGATCGTGAACTCGTTCTCCGAGCTGCAGCGATCGCTCGCCGCGATGGAGCGGGTGTTCGAGGTCCTGTCATGGGAGCGGGACAAACCGGATCGTGCCGACGCCCGCGACGCACCGCACGTCGTGCAGGAGATCAGGTTTGATCATGTGGAGTTCGAGTACCGCGAGGGCCGACCCGTCGTTCGCGACTTCAACGTCACAGTGCGCGGCGGATCGGTGATCGCGCTCGTAGGACGCAGCGGCGCTGGGAAGACCACGGTGACGGACCTGGTGGCCCGCTTTCACGACCCGACCCGCGGGCGCATCCTGCTTAACGGCACGGACATTCGCGAGTTCAAGCTCAAGACGTATCGCGAGCTGCTCGCGATCGTGCAGCAGGATGTCTTCCTGTTCGACGGCTCGGTGCGCGACAACATCGCCTACGGCCGGCATAATGCGACGGACGCCGAGGTGGAGGATGCCGCGCGTCGGGCGAACGCATACGAGTTCATCGAGCGTCTGCCTGACCAGTTCGAGACGTTCGTGGGCGAGCGTGGGGTGAAGTTGTCAGGTGGCCAGCAGCAGCGGCTCGCGATCGCGCGGGCGATTCTCGCGAAGCCGCAGATTCTCATCCTGGATGAAGCGACGAGCAATCTCGATACGGAGAGCGAGCAGCTGATTCAGGCGTCAATGGCCACGCTGCTTGCGGGCCGGACGACGTTCGTGATTGCCCATCGGCTGTCGACGATCCGTCGGGCGGATCTCATCCTGCTGATGGAGGACGGCCAGGTGATCGAGCGTGGGACGCATTCGGAGCTCATGGCGGCGCAAGGGCTCTACCACGAGATGGTCGTCAGGCAGATGATGTCGCATGGAGATGATGGCGACTACACACTCTCCTTCGCCGAAGGCCCTGAAAAACTGATCACCGAAAACCAATGACCCATGACCCAGAACTCATGACTCGCCACGACATCACGAGATGTCTTGGCGAGTCATCGGTAATGGGTAGTGGGTCATTGGTTATCGGTCATCGGTCTTCCACCTGGTGCCGGGCAAGCCAGGTCCTCGCGGCGTCCCGCCTCGCGCGGAACCCTTCGTCCGCGTTCGCCCACGCTCGCGCCACTGCCCTGAAGTGAACCGCCGCGCTGTCCCGGACCCCCGCCCGGTCGTACGCCTGCGCCAGCAGCTCGTGCAATTCCGTCCGCGTCACGTACAGGTTCGAGGCGTCCACCTCCCCGCGGAGCGCCGGCGCGACGACAGCGGCAGCCTCGCGGGCACGGTCCTGCCGCATCAAGGCTCGGCCGAGCTCAAGGTTCACGCGCGTGAAGCCTAACGTGGGCGAGTAGATCGCCTGCTGGAACTCGCGGATCGCGTCGTCGTCTCGCCGCGCCGCGGTGAACAGCAGCCCGCGGAGGTAGTGATGCGCCTTCCGGTCACGACCATAGATGCTGCGCGCGCCCCAGTACTCCACACTGTCCGCCAACCGCCGCACCGCGGCGGTGTCTCCCGCGGCCGCGACGGCCATGCCGGCCAGCGTCCCGCGCCAGGCGTGATACCGCGCCGCCATACCCGGTGACAACCCCGGTCCCAGCGGCGCCTCCCAGCCGCGCACGAATCCCGCCGCGCTCGCACGGGAGTCACCGCGCTCGAGTGCCAGGATCCCCTCGTTGACGTCATCGGGCACGTTCGGTGTTTGCGGCGCAGCGACCCCGTGGAGCGCGCCAGTCGTGAGCAGGTGCTGGGCGTCGCGATACCTGCCCTGATTTCTCAGCGCGATGAGCAACCACCATCGCGCGTCAAGAAAATCGTCCCGCTTCGGCGACTCGAGCAGCAGCTTCAGGCGGTCTTCGATGCCCGCGTATTGATCGAGGAGGATCTCGATGCGCACCTCGAGCAGCGGGTTCCTTGGATCAGGACTGTGCAGTGTCGATTTCCGAAGGGCGTCGCGCGCGACGGACGTGTCCCCCTGCCGCGCCGCGGCCCACGTAACGAGCTCCCATGCCGTCGTCCAATCGGGACGCAGCGCCACGTAGCGCCGGGCGGCACGTGAGGCAGCGCGCACGGAGTCCGACCAGAAGTAGATGTCGGCGAGCGAAGCGAGATCCTTACAGAGGTAGCACGGGGTCGTGGGACCGAGGGCAGCCGAATCGATGACGATCGCGCGCTCGAGGGCGCGTGCCGCGCCCTCCCAATCACCCACGAATTGACGCGCGCGGGCAACGGCGGCGAGCGCGCGCGCATCGTTAGGGTATCGCGTCGCCAACGTCTCCGCGACGGGCAGCGCGGCAGGCGCCCCGAGGATGAAGCTCAGGAGGTCCACCGTGATGACGAGCCGCTCACGCTCCGACGCCCGCCGCGCAAGGCGAAGCGCGCGGTCACTCGGCGCCGATGACAGTGGGCTGTCTGTCAGCAGGGCATCGTAGTACGCGGCCATGGCGAACGTCGAGTCATCCTCGAGCGCCGCCCGCATCATCTGGCGCGCGAGGACATTGTCGAACCGGTAATACGCCCGCAGACCCTCCTGATAGAGTCGATAGGCGGTGACCGAGCTCGTGGTCACGTCCGCGTGGGGAGCGGACGGGCCACCAAGCTCCAGGTTTCGCGCGACGATGGCCGTCACGCTGTCGACGAGTCGGAAGCGCGTCGTGGCCGACGTGCGATAGGCGGCCTTGAGAATCCCCCGCTTCAGATCGAGCCGACGCATTTCGATCGTGAACGCATCGCCCGCGCGATCGAGCAAGCGCCCTTCGAGCAGCTCCGTCGCTCCCGCGCGGCGAGCGGCTTCGGCGTACGCCACGGCCGATGTGTCCTGCCCCTGTGGGATCAGCTCGAGGATGCGCGAGTTCGCAATGACCTGGAGGCCGGGAACGTTCGCCAGATTGGTGCTCAACATGTCGGTCAGCACGCCGCCGATGCGGACCGAATCGAGATCGTCGTCTCGAATGAGGCCGACGGCGAGCGTTGGGTTTGTCGCCGACGCGCCGCTGGCATCCGGCTGGCGCTGGAGAAGCATTCGGGCAGCGACGCCGACGATCACGACGACGGCCATGCTGACCGCAAATCGCGTTAGGTGTCGTCCAATGGGCCGGTCCCCGGCAACGGTGGCCGTTGGCGCCGGCGGTGATCCCGTTCCCGGCGCAGCCGCCGACTCCGGCCCGATTGCCGCCGGCTCATCCACGGCTGCGACTCGCACCGGCGCTGACCGAAGCCTAGCCTCGAACCGCTGGATCTCGGGGTCGGGGTCCGTTTCGAGCTCGCGCCGCACGAGCGCCGCGTGGTATCGCGCGAAGTCCAGCGCCTCCGCACGGTCACCGCGCGCTGCCAGCGCCGTGAGGTAGCCCACCGCGAACCTGCCGCTCAGCGGGTCGAGCTGAGTGAGCTGCCGCCACCATCCGACAGCGGCATCGGTATCGTTCGCGGCCGAGGCGTCGGCGGCGAGGGATGCTATCGCGCCGCTCGCGGCGGTGTGCAGTCGCGCGCGCTCTTCCTCGACCCACCGCTGAAAGGGCGCCGCGGAGGGCAGATAGAACCCGGCGAGGAAGGGTCCTCGTACGAGGGTCGCGGCGGCAACGCGGTCGCCGCAGGCCAATGCGGCGCGGAACTCGACCACGTCGGCGGTAATCGCGGACGGGTCAAGGCTCAGGGCGAAATCCGATCGGATGATCTCGCGACCGACCTCGTGCCGCAGCGTGTACATCGCCTGACGAAGCGAGTGGCGAGCACGCTCTTCGTCGACGTCAGGCCAGAACAGCCCCGTCATTCGCTCGCGGGAAACGTGGCGGCCGCCCTCGGCGGCGAGCACCGCCAGGAGGGCGAGCCGCTGCGCGCTGAGCCGGGGTGCGATCGCCTCGTTGGCGGATTCGAGCGCGAGTCCGCCAAACGTCACGAGGTGCAGCATCAGGTCCTACCATGATACCGGCGACGCCACGCTGTCAAACCCGGTTCGTCCCTTCGGCGGTGACGCCGTTGACGGTCGCTGACGCGCCAATGTCGGGCGGATGACGGCCCGCCCGTACCATCGGCAGCGGTCAGCGCCTTCCGTCGCCTACCCGCGAGGTCTCATGCGCATCGTCACTGGAGCCGCCCTTGTCGTTGCAGCGCTTCTGGCCGGAGCCGTTCCACGCCCCGTGGAATCGCAGATCGGCGGCTTGATCAAGAAGAAGGCGGGCGACATCGCAAAGGGGGAGGCGGACAAGAAGACTGATGCGTCGACGTCGAAGGCGGACAGCTGCGGTCCGATCACACCCCAGAAAGTGCAGGACTTCCTTCGCGGGCTTCAGGCGGAGGGTGCGGCGCGAGCCGAGTTCGATTCCAGGGTTGCCAGGGAGGACGCCGCCAGAGCGGAGGCCGAACCGCGGGTCAAGGCGTGCCAGGATGCGGAAAATGGGGGCGCGACCTTCCAGAAGATGATGACGGAGGGATTTACCGGCGCCAACGCTCCATCGACGGCCGCCGCGGTGCAGGCCCAGATCGACAAGAACAAGGCGAAGTACGAGGAATATCTGGACAAGAAGTGCGGGAAGGTGCCGCCGGCCGTCTCGCACGATCCGGGCGACACCTACCGAAAGGCGCACGCCAACGGGGCCAAGGAAGCCGGGATGTCGGAGTATTGCTACGACGTCCTGGCGGATCGCGTGATCGCTTTCTGCAAGCTGCCGAAGGACCAGCAGAAAGCTGCCGCGGACAAGGGCCTTCGCGTCGAAAAAACGCGCGAATGGCTGTACACGGCGGACGAAGCCAAGGCACTTCAAGCGCATTGCGATGAGCTCCTTCCGGCGCTCAAGAAGTCCGGGAACACGCTCGTGCCGTGATGCGATTCGTCGCACTGCTGTTCCTTGCGGGCGTCGCGGTCTGGGAGCCCGTCCGGCCGGGCGTGTGGCAGCGCGAGTCCCGGATGGCGAGCACCGGGGCGCTCGCCCCCGTTCGAGCCGTTGCGGTGCGGATCGATCCGCGTCGCGTGGCGTTCTCCCTGGGGCCCTTGGAGCCCGGGCGTCCGTGGACGATCGACAGCGTGGGCGTGCTCGACGCGGTCGCGTTCAACGCCGGGCAGTTTCGGACCAGCGGGAGCTGGGGGTGGGTCGTCCGCGACGGCGTCGAGATGCAGCCTCCGGGCAGTGGTTCCGTGGCGATGGCATTTGTGGTGGACAGCAACGGCGTTCCCTCGCTCATCGACCAGTCCGAGCTCACGGCGCGGCGCGGGCACGTGCGGCTCGCGTTTCAGTCGTATCCGGCGCTTCTCGTGGGGAACGGGTCGCTTCCGTGGGAGCTCCAGGAGAGTGGCCGCGGCGTCGACCTCGCACACCGCGACAGCCGGCTGGCGTTAGGCATCCGAGATGACGGGTCGGTCGTCGTCGCCCTCACGCGGTTCACCGGGCTCGGTCGCGGGCCCGCCGAGATGCTGCCGTGGGGCCCCACCGTGCCCGAGATGGCGGCGTACATGCGCTCACTCGGGTGTCGCCAGGCCATGCTTCTCGACGGCGGCGTATCGGGGCAGTTGGCAGTGCGGAGTCAGAATGGCGAGTGGCGTCGCTGGCCGAACTGGCGCGAGGTGCCACTGGGGCTCGTCGTGACGCCGTTAGGCAGCGAGCCGTCGCCACCCGTGGCAGGGAAGCGATTCTAACAGACCGAGGGGTTATGTTGACTACGCGCGTGTTGTGCGCCGCATTCGTGATGGCCGCGGGTCTGGCCGCTCCGATCTCGGCGTCCGGCCAGAGCCTTGGCTCGCTCAAGAAGAAGGCAGAGGAAGAAGCCAAGAAAGCCAAGGCGGCCGTCGACAAGAAGCCGACCGTCGATACGACGACCAAGAAACCGGCGGCGGCGCCGGCGTCTGCCTCGCAGGAAACCCCGGCGGCGACGTCTGCCGCACCAGCGCCCGCCGCAGCCGGCTCGAGCGACGCCGCGGCTGCGAAGCCTAACGCGAAGGTCTGGGAGAACTACGACTTCGTGCCGGGCAACAAGGTGATCTTCTACACGGATTTTTCCGAGGACAAGGTCGGGAACTTCGCGCGTGGCGTGAAGTATCGCGGCGGCTCCGCCGAGATCGTCGAGCGCAACGACACGAAAGTCCTTCGCGCCACGAGCACCGCCGAGTTCCTGGTTCCGGTTGGCAAGAAGCTGCCGGAGCGTTTCACGCTCGAGGTGGACGTCATCGCGCCACTCAGCGGCGTCATGAATCGGGCGCTGTCGTTCGAGGGCGGCGCGGAGCAGGCCGGCGACGAAAAGTCCGCCTGGGTCACGTGGAACCCACAGGGGGCGTGGATCCAGGGGTCCGGTCTCGACATGAACTCAGGCGGCGCACACGTCCCTGAAGCGATGGCGTCCGCGTTCGCGGGCAACGTGACGCACATCCGCGTACTCATGGACGGCGCGTACTTCAAGATGTACGCGAACGAGCGCCGGATGTACAACATACCCGAGCTGGCGTTCCGGCGTGACTCCGTGATTCGGATGTCGTTAGGCGGCGGCGAGGAGGACGGGATGGCGGTCTATGTGACGAGCATCCGTGTCGCGGAGAGCGAGACCGATGTCCTGTACGACGCGCTCGCGGCGAAGGGTCGGTGGGTCACCCAGGGGATTCTGTTCGCCACAGGCAAGGCGGACGTGCAGCCGGAGTCGCGCCCGGTGCTCAAAGAGATCGCCGCAACGCTCAAGCAGCACGCGGACCTCAAGATCCTGATCGAGGGTCACACGGACAATGTGGGTTCGCCGGCGTCGAATCTCGCCCTGAGCGATGCCCGGGCGGCGGCGGTGAAGACCGCACTTGTTGGTGAGTTCGGAGTCGACGGCAGTCGCATCACGACAACCGGGCTCGGCGATACGAAGCCATCGGTGCCTAACACGACCGCCGCGGGGCGAGCGCAGAACCGGCGGGTGGAGGTCGTCAAGCAGTAAGCTCCGCGTTTCCTTCAACCGGTTGCGCTGATTGCGCGACGCCGCCCGACACCTTCAGGTTAATCCAACTCCATAACGATCATCCGGATGCCACGTGCGAAGCCGTCGGCGAACCGTTCTTCGCCATCAGCCTTTCGAGCTGCATGAGCAGGATCGCCTGTTCGCCGAATTCCACGGCGGCGCGGCTGTAGGTCTTGTCAATGAGCGCGCGCAAGTGTCTCGACAGAAAGAAGAACGAGTTCGTCAGCTGGCGATGTCGTTTCGTCGCCGAATATCGGACAATGTCGCGGCTGAAGGCCCGGAAGCGACTGAAATCCAGGACGGGCGGCGGGGCGTTGTCTTCGTAAGGAATCTCCGCGTATTTGGGAAACGCGAAGCTGATCGTGTCGGTGTGAAACCGACGGTCGACAAGCATTTGGCCGGGCAGCGCGGAGAGAAAATCAAACACGTCCGCATCGAGATAGGGCGTGATGACTTTCGCCCCGTCACCGAGGAGACGAAATGGACTCAGTGCGATACAGCGGCGCGCCCGGTTCCAGAAACGAAACGAGCCAACGGGATTCGGCTGATGCGTGTGACGCGCGAGCTCTTCGACGAGATGCGCGACAGCCTTGTCGCGGGTGAAGTCTCGATACGCCGCTCGTGACAGGATCTTTGGAAGATAGCCCTCGGGCGCGAGAATCTTGTCGGCCAATTCCTCGAGCTTGTTCTGGTCGTAGAGCCGCAGCCGTTCTTCCGTCAGGAACCTTCCCCCCGTCAGCACATCGCCCGCGATGCCGTCGTAGACCGGAAGTCCTCGTTGCTCCACGAAATCTCCCAACGGCGAAAACCAGCCGTGTTCGGTGGCGCAAAACCCGATCCGTTCATTCTTGCGGATTTCGCCTTCAAAACGGGAACGCGATTGCTCGATCAGCGCATGGTCGAGCTTCAACGTTTCGCAAATCTGCTGGCTGATTCGCGCATCTTCATTCGCGCGCGGCGGCGGGTGAATGAGCGTCAGACACGTCGGTTTCCGGTTCGCTTTGCAGACGGCAAACAGGATGTGCCTCGAATCGCGGCCGCCGCTCAATGGCACGAAGAAATCGTCGTTTGGCGGCAGCGTTCGCTCGATCGATTTTTGAAAGAGCGTGGCATACGTTTCAACCGCCTCGGCGCGGGGAATGGCGAGCGGTTTCGGGTTGATGATTCCGGTCGACTCGATTTTCAGACGCCCGCGCTGCCACGTTAGGGTGCTTCCCGGGGGAACGGCGCGAATCGATTTGAACAGCGTGTCTTCGGCAATCAGGTAGCCGAAACGCAGAAAGACCGAAAAGGCATTGTCGTCAAACTCCACGTCGTCGAGCAGCTCCACGAGCTTGCTTATCGACGGCGACACGGCGACTTCGTTTTCACCCCTGAAGTAGTAGATGGGGAAAAATCCGTAGCGGTCATTGATCAGCGTGAGTTGTTCGCCGTCCCAATTCCACTCGGCAAAAACTCCGCACGCTCGGTTCCCGAGCGAGACGCGAGCATCTCCGAACGTTTCCGTTGCGTCGCGGGAGAACCGAGCGTGAAAGACTTGGCTCATATCGACCAAGAAGGGAATTATTTGCCGGCTGTGGTACGCACGGGGTCGACGACCCGCTGCCTCAGCGGCCACCGGCTACGCAGAACTGGCGATGACTGACCCGAAGGGAGGCTAGCCCAGAGCTTACCAATCCGCCCGCATAACGATCATCGGGCTGACACGGCCGGCGCGCCACGCAGGAACCGCGGCGGCGCTCACGGTGACGACCAATAATACGACCGCCGCGGCGATCAAAACAACAGGCTCACGAGTCGACGTCTCGAACAACATCGATTGCACGAGCGGCGCGGCAAGGACTGCAATCACCGTTCCCAATACCCCACCAACCGCCGCCATCTTCAGCGCATCGCGCACGACCAGGCCGGCCACGCCGCTCGTCGACCCCCCTAACGCCAGCCGCACGCCGATCTCCCGTGTCCGCTGCGTCACCAGGTACGACACGACCGCGAACAGGCCCACCGCGGCAATCGCCAACGCCAGCAGCCCGAACGCCGAGAAGAGTGTTGCGCCCAGGCGCCACGAGCGGAGCTGCGGGTCGATCAGCGTCTGATACGGTGACACCCGCGCATACACCGGTCGCGAGCTCGTGCTTTGAATGATGCGCTGGATCGGCGTGACCCATCGCTCCGGGTCACCGGCGGTACGAACGAGAATGCCGTGGTACTCGGGGATGTTCGGGAACGGCGCCGCCGGTGCCTGACCTAACGGGACGTAGTACTGCATCAATCTCGCCTCATTCCCTTCCGTGCGCAGCGACCGCGCGCGCGAATCCCGCACGACCCCAACCACCGTTCGACAGGGGAGAAACGCCGCCGCTGACATCGGGTCGCCGAGCATCGGGTCGGTCACGTGTCCGGCCTGGACGCAGCCTCCGATCGCGCTCCGGCCTGGCCACATCGTGCGCGCCATCGTCTCGTTCACGAGCACCACGAGCGGCGTGCCCGCGGTATCCCCGCGCGTCAACAGGCGACCCTCGCGCAGCTTGACCCCCATCATGTCGAGATACGCCGGCGTCGCGGCGTACATGATCGGCAGCTGCTGCGCGCCCGGCGACGGCATCGCGTACCCTGGTACGTGAATCGGCGGGATGTTGTGCGACGAGAACGGCATGCCCTGAACGACGGTCACCCTGGTCACCCCGGGAACGCTCGCGATCCGCTGCGAAGCCTCGGCCAGCACGCGATCGTGCGCAGGCCCGGTTGTCGGTCCGCGAAAGTCGAGTGTGATGTGCAGGAGACGGGCGGTCGAGAAGCCCAGATCCTGTGACTGCACGCGCGCGAGGCTTCGCACGAACAGCCCCGCGCCCACGAGCAAAACCATCGACATGGCGACCTGCAGGGCGACCAGCGCATGTTGATACACCATTCGACCCGACGCCCCATATCCTCCGCCAGCACGGAGCTCGAGCGAGAGATTGCGGCGCGTCAGTTGCGCGATCGGGCCGAGGCTTGCGACGATTCCCGCAACAAATGCGACGGCGACGGATGCGACGAGCACCTTCGCCTCGATGAATCCCGCCACCGTGGCAACGTTAGGCAGCAGCGTGACCCGGACGATGGTGCCGATCCAGCGGGCCAGCACGAGGCCCAGCACGCATCCGGCGAGCGACAGCAACAGGCTCGCGATCACCGATTGGCGCGCCAGGTGCATGAGTCGTGCACCGAGGCTCAGCCGAACGGCTGCCTCGCGACGGCGTTTGGCGCTGCGCAGCAGGAGCAATGTGCTCACGTTCGCGGTCGCGATGAGCAGCACGATCACGGAGACACCGGTGAGCCAGAGCGCTATGCGGGCCTGCGGTGTCGTGCGCGCCGAACGTCCGGGCATGACCGACTCCAGTGGCACCGCCGTGAGTCGATCTCCTGGTCCATCGGCGACCGACTCCCGAAGCGTCTGCAGTGCCAACGCCTCTGCCTCCTTCACGGCAACTCCTTTGCGGAGGTGCGCGATGATCGAAACCATGCGGATGCGCGGGTCGCTCCACCACCCTGCCCCGCGGTTGCGCATTGCGGTCGTGAGCGGCACGAAGAGATCCACGGGAGCGAGGTCGGTCCCGTTGAACCCGCGCGGCGCCACGCCGATGATCGTCAGCCGCTGACCATCCACCACGAGCTGTTGCCCGACGGCGCTCGCCTCGCCTGCGAAACGCCGTTGCCAGAAGGCGTGGCTCAGCACGACGATGTCGTTCCCGTTAGGCAGCGCGTCGTCCGACGGACCGAAGAGACGTCCCGCCGCTGGCCTGACGCCGAGCGCCATGAAGTACTGTCCCGACGCCTTGACGGCCGGCACCTCGGCCAGGTCGGCTCCCTCGCCGGTCGTCACCGAGTCGGCAGACACCGCGGCGACGGCGTCGAACGCGCGATCCAGCGCCGCGAGATCGCGGAAGGCCGGGTACGACGTGGACTCCATCGTGAAGACGCTGCCGTCATCGGCCGTGACCGTCGTTGCCACGCGCACCACGCGCTCGGCGTCCTGAACACCGGGCGGCGGCGCGAGCATGAGCCGCTGCACCAGTCCGAACATCGCGGCGTTCGTCCCGATGACCAGACCGAACGTCAGCACGATGCCAGCGACGAATGTGGGTTCGCGCCGGAACGTGCGGAGCGCGTAACGAGTGTCGGTCAGCAGACTCATTTGCCGGGCGGCCGCCTAACCAGAGCGAATGTGCCCCTCGGCGGCCGCTCGCCGGGTGGGAGCTGTGGCCAGTCCGCGAGGGCGACCGTGCCAGCGATGCTGTCACGCGAGACGATCTTACCAGCGTACATCCAGAAGCCCCCGCCGCTGTTCTCCTGCTTCCAGCGGATCTCGCCGTTGACGACGGTCGTTTCCAGGTGCGGTGCGCGGGCGCCGTTCGGCAGGATCGTCGCGCCGGAGTATTCATTTCTCGCGCTGTCGGCGACGATCAGGACCATGACGATCGGAATGTCGTTGCCGCCGGCGGGACCGTTCCGCAGCGTGAACGTTCCGTCCCACACGCCCACGTACGGATGCTGGGGATTCCGCGGAATCCCCTTCGGGGCCTCGCCGCTTGGCGGGCTGCTGGCGCCGTCCGGGGCGCTGCGGCGCATCTGCGCGTGCGCGCTGCTCGCGCCGATGGCCGCAACGAGCATGGTCGTCAGGTAGCTCATCACGAGTCGGCTCACTCGGCCCTCTGGATCGGATTGAATAAGAGACGCGATGGCTCGCAACGCCGCGACTGCCGATCGATAGTTGAGCGGTCGTCATGCGGACAGGGCCACGGGACGGATGCACGGAAAATCGGGGCGAGTGAGACGCATCCAGAACCCAGGGGTGGACCGCATGAGCGGCATGAGCAGCATACTGGGCATCCCTCCATGCCACGGACGACCCCTCACGCAACGAGCTGAATGACAAGGGAACGGTCTTTGGGAGATTAGGGTCCCGAGCGGCCGTTCCCCTTTTCATTTCGGCTCGTGGTGAGAGGGAACGTCCCGGTAGAGCACGATGCAAAGCATGCCGCTCATGCCGCTCATGCGGTCGACCCCTCCGTTCTGGATGCCAAAGCCGCCGGGATAGAGTCTCCCACAAAGAGCTTCTGTATACGGGACGATCGCGATCCCTCGCTTTGCTCGGGATGACAACCGGTTCGCTCGGGATGAAAACCACTGGACTCCCCGCAGTGGCTTTGCTAACCTGACAGGGCGTACAGGACGCACCCCGTCCGCGGAGAGGGCCGAGCCCACCTGTGCAGACCGCGGTCACAACATTTCCGATCTTCTTTCAGCCCGGCGTGCGGACGCGGGCGGCTCTCGAGAGGAGATCGCCATGACCGAACCCGCCTCGCGGCTGCCAGCGCGCCCATCGCTGGAACAGCTCCGCAAACAAGCCAAGCACCTGCTGCGTGAGTTTCGCGCAGGCGACGCCAGTGCGTCGAGACGCGTACGTGCCGTTCTGCCACGTGTGATCGATGGCGCGTCAGCGCTGGCGCTGGCCGACGCGCAGTTCGTTCTCGCGCGCGAGTACGGCTTCCAGAGCTGGGCTGCGCTCGTGCACCACGTCGACCGGCTCGCGCCATCCAGCGCCTCGCCGGCGCACCGACCGCCCATTCGTCCACTCGAGCTCCGCTCGACACGGGTTATCACACTTCCCGATGGCGGCTCCGCTCCGGCAGATACCGTATGGAGCATGTACCTCGCGGCACACGCCGGCGATCTGGATCAGGTGAAGGCGCTCGTCGCTCGCCATTCCGGGCTCACCCGGCACGAGCACAACTACACGCCCCCGCTTCACTTCGCCGTCCGCGAAGGCCACGCTCGACTCGTTAGGTTCCTGGTGGACCGGAGCGGTATCGATCCGTCCTACCGGAGCTATCCCTTCGAGGACACCCTCCTCACGATCGCCGAGGATCGCGGGCATTCGGCCGTGGCGGCGGTGCTGCGTGAGCAGCTCTCGAGCCGCTTCGCACTCAAGGACGGCCTGACGGCGATTCTCGAGGCCGCGCAGCAGGGGGACCTCGCAGGCGTCGAACAGGAGCTCGGTCGCGATCCATCGCTGGCGCGAGGCAGCAATGACATCGGCATGACGCCGCTGCACGCCGCCGCGAACAACGGCCACCTCGCTGTGGTGCGTGCGCTGCTCGACGCGGGCGCTCCTGTGGACGCGGTGATGGGCGACGGATACCGCCCCGTCCATAACGCGCTCATGCCGCGAGGACGCGTGCGGCCAGCGCCCGAGGCATCGCACGCCGTGGCCGACGCGCTCATCGCGAATGGCGCGCAGTATACCATCGTCGTGGCGCTGCTGAGAGGCGACCGGCAATTCGCGATCGATGGGCTCGCGCGGGACCCGTCACTCGCGAATTTCGAGGACACCTGTCATCGCCGGCCGATCTCGATCGCCGCCGAGAAAGATGATCTGGAGATGGTTCGGCTGCTGCTGCAGCATGGGGCCGACCCGAACCTGCCGGAGGAAGGCGCGCCACGTGGACACGCGCTGTGGACCGCCGTCTATCATCGACGCCGCGAGATGGCACGTGTGCTCGTGGAGCACGGGGCCGACCCTAACGCGATGGTCGAATCCAGCGGAACGCCGATTGGCCACGCGCGCAAGGATCCCGAGCTGCTCGCGCTGCTTCGCGCGCACGGTGGCCGCGTCGAGTCGAGTGATCGCGAGCGGCTGCAACAACTCATCGGTGACGGCGACGTCGCCGCCGCGGACCGCTGGCTCAGCGAGCATCCCTCGCTCGTGAGCGACGACGCGGCATTCTGGACCGAGGGCCTTCTCGCCGGTCCGGCGAACGCCGGCAACCACGCGATGCTCGAGATGCTGATTCGCCACGGCGCACGCGTTCCGAACGTCACGAAGTGGGGTCGGTTCTATTACTTCAAGCACACGGACACCGCCGCGTTCCTCCTCCAGCACGGCATGGATCCGAACCACATGAACTGGCACTACACGACGTTACTGCACCACGTCGCGTCGGACGGCGACATCCCGAAGGCACGCCTGCTCCTCGACCACGGCGCGACGATCGACGCGATCGATGAGGAGTATCGATCGACGCCGTTAGGCATGGCCGCACGGTGGGGACGCAAGGACATGGTCGACTTCCTGCTCGAGCGCGGCGCCGATTTGAACATTGCCGGTGACCCCTGGGCGACGCCGCTGGCGTGGGCTCGGAAGAAGGGGCATCGAGACGTCGAGTCCGTGTTGAATCGCGCTTCCGATCTGACCCCCTAACACACGGCCACCATGCCCACCGCCAAGCTGACGCGCAGCGCACCCTACTTTCCCGTCGCAGACGTCGCCCGGTCTGCGGCGCATTACCAGCGCGTTTTCGGATTCCAGACCGAGTACTCGGCCGGCTCACCGGCGGAGTTCGCGATCGTCACCCGCGACAGCTTCTCGATCATGCTTCGCCGGGTCGCGGACGCGGGCCCCATCAGTCCTAACGAGCGGCAGGGCGGGACCTGGGACGTCTTTTTCTGGGTGAACGATGTGCGTGCCCTGCACGCGGAGCTCGCCGCCAACGGTGCGGACGTCGTGTACGGTCCGCTCGTGCAGGATGCGTATCACATTGAGGAATTCGCCGTCCGGGACACAGACGGGTACATCCTGGGGTTCGGTCAGCCCGTTAGCGCTTGACCTGATTCCCCGCGATCCAGACCGACGCGATTCGTCTGACGTTCGAGATGTTCGCCAGCGGGTCCGCGTCGAGCACGACGAAGTCCGCCCATTTTCCGGGCTCGAGCGTTCCGAGGTCGCGGTCGAGCTTCATGCACCGGGCCGCATCGCGCGTGGCGGCGGTGAGCGCCTGCCGCGGCGTTAGGCCCGCGCTCACCATCTGCTCGAGCTCCATGAGCTCGAAGTAGCCCTGGAAGCGTCCTGTCGGCCCGGTGTCGGTGCCCATCGCGATCGGGACGCCGGAATCCGAGAGCGTTTTGAGATTTCGTTTCGCGACCTCGAGCGCGACCTTGTATCGCTGCGCCGCCGGGCTCGCGCGCATGGCCTGCTGAGCCTCGGGCTTCTCCAGATTGGCCATCCACTCCCGATTCGCGTGCGTCAGGAAGAGTGAGTCCGAGAAGAAGTCCGGCGTCTTCTCGTACACGAACGTCGAGACCTCGCGCATGAGTGTGGGGCTCACGCAGACGTTTCGCTGTTTGAGCTTCCCGATCACTTCGGCGTCGACGTCAGCGTCGCGAATGCTGTGGGCGACGAAGTCCGAGCCGGCATCGAGGAGCGACTTGGCGTCGGCGAGGTAAAAGAGGTGCGTGGCGACTCGCATGCCCCGCTTGTGTGCCTCGGCGATGACTGCGCGGTAGACGTCGGGCGTCATCTTGGGCACGGTCCCGAGGTTGTCGTCGACGCGGATCTTGACGATGTCGACGTGCTGCGCGGCGTCCTCGGCGACCTGTGATCGCGCCTCGTCAGGCGTCTTTGGCGTCAGCACGGTGCCGGCCAGAAACACACGCGCGCGATCGAGCACAGGTGTGTTCTGCGCCGCCCGCGCTGCGAAGACCGACTGTGGCTCGCCGCCCAGGCTGAAGACGGTGGTGACGCCGTAGGCGGCGTAGGTGCTGAGGTCCTTGGGGTCGGTGACGTGACCGTGGGCGTTGATGATGCCGGGGATGACGGTCTTGCCTGTGAGCGACACCAGTCGAGCACCCACCGGTATCCGCACGCTGCCGCCCGGCCCTGCCGCTACGACGCGCCCATCACGCACGACGATTGTCGCGTTAGGTACAGGCGCGCGGGTGGTGCCATCGATCAACGTGAGCCCCGTGAACGCGCGCACCGGTGGTGATTGTGCGATGGCGAGCGCGGGCACGAGAAGGAGTGCAGCGCTGCGAGCGGCCAGGCGGAAGCAGGGCATCGGTCTCAACCGTCGTTGGGCGTGGGGCAGTCCTGTGACGAGGGTTGAATGTGCCGGAGCCACGTGCACCGAGCAACCGACCGTGACCGCCCCATCCCAACGATTCCCGCCGCACGTTGGTGCGGCGGGGAGTCGTTCGCATGCGCCTATTTCGTCTTCGTTGGATCGTCCTCCGGGTGCACGTACGTCAGCTGGAACGGGCCGATGGCGTGCACCTGCACCTCCGTGACCCCGCGCGCGCTGGCGAAATGCGGCATGTTCGCGCCGGCGGTGACGAACCCGTCCGCCGGGTGCGCTACAAGGCCGTGTTGCGAGAAGTCCTCGCCGAATCCCAGGAGAAACGTGCCTCGCAGAACGGTGATGTGTTCGTCGGTCGGGTGGGTGTGCGGCGGCAGGACGTAGCCGTTCGGAAAGCGAAGACGGACCGTGAAGATCTGGCCGGCTACGCTCGGATCACCCTGCACGACGGCAAATTGCGCTCCGGCTGGAAAGATCGGCGGCGCTGGTCCCCACTGGATCTGATTGTCGTGACCCATCTGGTGGCTCGCGCCGGCCGAACGGCTCTCGGCGGCCGATGCGGTCTTCGGACCCTGCGTCATGATCCGGCTCGTTTCGTCATCCGAACACGCAAGGGTGAACACGGCGAGCAGAGCGGCGCCGAAGCTCAGGCGTTGCAACATGTTTCGCACCTCCAAAAGGTTGGTCTCCACGAGCGCAGCGCGCTTTGATGCGCTCCGCTCGGCGCGACATGCCGTGGAGGCACACCGCTGTGGAGACGTTAGGGTGCGGTGATCGTCCGGTTATCGTCTGCGCTCGCGTTTCTGGAGCAGCATGCCGAACCGCCTCTCTCTTCTCGGGCCCGTTTGCCTGACAGGTGTCGACGGGCCGTCGATGCGACGCGCAGTCCAACAGCGCCGTCTCGCGCTGCTAGCGCTCATCGCGGCATCGCCGGGCCAGTGGATCAGCCGCGATCGCCTGCTGGGCCTCCTCTGGCCGGACCGTGAGGAGCACTCCGCACGGCACCTCCTCGCCGATTCGCTCTATGTCCTGCGACGGACGCTCGGCGATGATGCAATCGTCGCGTCGGGCGAGTCGCTGCGCCTGTCGCCCGATCTCGTGTGCGACGTGGTCGAGTTCCGGACCGCGCTGGCCGAAGAACGGTGGTCCGACGCGCTGCAGTTGTACCGCGGCGATTTCCTCGAGGGGTTTCTCGTGCGCAACGCGGTGGATTTCGATCTATGGGCTATGGCCGAGCGAGATCGCCTTCGCACTCTCGCCACTGGAGCCGCATCGGCGCTGAGCGATCGGCTTCGGCGGGCCGGTCGGCTTCACGAAGCGGCCACCGCGGCGGAACGTGCGCTCGAGCTGTCGCCTTGTGACGAACCGTCGCTTCGCGACCTCGTCAGGCTGCTGATCGCGACGGGCAACCGTGCGCGGGCGGAAGCCGTCGTTCGCGCTTTCGTCGAGCGACTCGCGCTCGAGCTGGGCGTTTCGCCATCGGGCGAGACGATGCGGTTCCTTCGCCACTTCCGGACGTTAGGCGGCGGGGAGCCGATCGTGGTGGTGGCACCACGAGAGCAGCATCGTCGACGCGCGCACGTCATCGATTCGGTGACCGCACGCATCATCGCGCAAGGACGGTACCACTGGCAGCAGCGCACGCGCGTCTCGGTCGAACGCGCGATCGCCTATTTCACGCGAGCGCTCAAGCGTGACGTGCGCGCGGCCGAGGCGTGGTGCGGACTCGCCGATTCGTGGGTCGTGATGGCGGGGCGCGGTTACGCACCGGTGGACGTCGCGATCGCACATGCTGCGCCCAGCGCCGCTCGCGCCCTCGCACTCGACGACGCTCTCTCCGCGGCGCACGCGTCGATCGGAGGAGTCAACATCATGCGCCGACGCTGGCGCGACGCGGAAGCCGCGTTTGGCCGCGCGACGCACCTCGATCCCCTTAACGCGGACGCCCGCCAATGGCTCTCGATGACGCGGCTCACGGGCTTCGGCGCCCGCGAGGAGGCAATTCGGGAGCAGTCGATCGCGGCGAGTCTCGATCCCGTGTCGCCATTCCAGATGGTGATCCTCAGTTGGCAACGCTATCTGCGTGGAGAGTACGATCTGTCGCGATCGAGCATGGAGCCGGCGATCGACATCAACGCCGATCTCGAGGAGGGACACGCCGGCCTCGCGCGCGCGGCGGCGCGTTTGGGCGACAGGGCGACGGTGACGACCACGGTCAAGGCCGGGCTGACCAGGTCCGGCGAGCTTCGCGGCGACCTTCTGGCGGAACACGCGTCCGCGCTCGCCGTCCTCGGCGACTCGCGCCGGGCGCACCGGCTCGTGCTCGAGGCGACCGCGCATGGAGCGATGCCACTGAACCTCGCGCTCGCCTGGGCGAGCCTCGGTGATGTAGAACGTGCGCTGCGATGCCTCGAGCGCGAATCGTTTCTCGTCTACTGGACGCCGCAGGCCGTCTGGTGGGACCCTCGCTTCGACGAGCTCCGCGACGACGCCCGCTTCACCCGCGTCAAGGAGCGCGTCCAGCAGGTTTGGTCGCCGGAGTGGCGGTGAA
>Ga0207674_10001490_pt1 | contig 30232 bp, 29 predicted proteins | sample KBSCornC72_FD_184303 | JGI IMG/M metagenome (GOLD analysis project Ga0207674, IMG submission 184303) | Corn rhizosphere microbial communities from Kellogg Biological Station, Michigan, USA - KBS Corn C7-2 (SPAdes) (version 2) | ecosystem: Host-associated > Plants > Roots > Rhizosphere > Soil ...
AGACCCCGATCGGCGACGGCCACGACAGCCTCGAGAGCCTGGCCGCGCGAATCCGCGACATGGTGATGCCCGACCGGGCTCCGCTCGACCCGGCGTCGCCCGGCACCGGTCAGGACAAGCGGTCGATCCCGGTCGCGGACGGTGACGTGGCCCCGGCCGCCGGCGCCGGCCTCGACCACGACCGGCTGCTCGCGCTGATCACGCAGAACATGGCGACGTTCGGGGCCCAGAGCAGCGTCGACGGACCGTTCGGCTGGCGCGAGCGCGACCTGCCGGCGCGGTTCGACTTCTTCGCGACCTAGGGTCGCGGGACCAACGGTTCGACGCGCTTAGCGGATGACGATCGCGGAGGGCAGCTCACGGTCGGCGTCGCCGAGCAGGACGCGGCCGTTGAGCGCCGCGAACGAGTCGGTGTCGCCCGACAGGTTGACCGCCTCGACCAGGCCCAGCCCGCCGCTGGCGCGGACGTTCTGGCCGACGATTCCGCTGACTTGCACCGAATTGCCGCGGGTCGGCGCGGCGCGCAGGAACTCGGCCGCGACGTAGAGGTGGACCGGGGAGCGGAAGAACACCGCGACCGGCGACCCGTCGCGGCGGAAGCCGAGGATGGTCCGGACAAACGGCTTGCGGCCAAGCTCGGCCGGCCTGATCGCATTGGTGCCCTTGGCGACGGCGATCGGGAACGCCTGCAGCCCGTCGTTGCAGATCGAGGCGATCGATCGCGCCACCGGGCGCAGTTCCTCGGTCCGGAGAATCTTCATCCGGCCGCTGCGGTCGACGCACAGCGTCGCGCTGGAGGTGAAGCCGAGCGGGCTGATGATCTGCCCGTTGACCAGCAGCAGACCGGCCGGAGTGGCCGGATCGGTGGTGTAGAAGCCGCCGTTCATGACCAGGCCGGACTTGGTCGCGGCCATCAGCTCGGGCATGTCGTTATAGGTGCCGGACTTGCCGCGCTTGCCCCCGACGTAGGCGATCTGCGCCTTGTAGCTCGGAGAAAAGGACACGACCAGCGCGGTAGTCCGATAGCGCACCACGCTGGCACCGGCCTTGAGGCCGACGGCGATCTGATAGCTCTGGACCTGCGGGGCGGCATTTGCCGTCGAAGCGGTGGCGGCCGCAACGGCGGCCAGGATCGTTAAAGGTTTCACTAGCCTCTCACCAGCGGCGGTTTGAAGATGTTCATGTACAGGTCGACCGTGACCTTGTTGCATTTGAGGAAGGCATTGCCGGCCAATTCGGGGTTCTCGGTCAGCTTGATCTTGAGCAAATGCTGATCCTCCGGCCTGCCGGACTTGGTCGACTCCTGGAACCGCTTCCATTGATCGTCGCCGAAGGTGCCGACGGTGAACAGCTGGCCGAACGTCGGATCGATGCTCTTGGTGTAGGGATCGGCGTCGCTGTTGAGGGAGCGGACGACGATCTTGCCAATCGATTCGTCGGGCGCCGATTGCTCGACCGCGCATTCGGGACCGCCGTCGATATGCTGCTTGCGCAGGAAGGCTTCGAACACGATCTGCTGGTAGGCCGTGACTCGCTGCACCGCGTCCTCGTTCGAGCCGAGCGTGAACTGCCGCGGAATCGAGGCGTCGATCACTTTGTTCGAGCGATTGACGCCGGCCATCATTTCGTCTTCGACCCCGATCGACGACAGGATGAAGTCGCGCGCGCCCTTTTTCACCGATCCGGGCGATTTGCTGATGATCAGCAGCGCCATCGCCATTGAAACGAGCGGATATACGACCAGCAGCAGGACAACGAGGACTGCGATCCCCTTGCCTTTTGCCGAAAGCTTGCCGAACGCAGCGAAGATAGGCCCGATGAACGGCAAGCTCGCCCCCATGGTTAAGGCGTCAGTGCCCAAGGTCTGGGCCGTAGTCGTCGGCGGCGGAGCCGGTGTCGGTGGCGGTTTTTGTGCTGATTCATTTTCCATTTGGCCGCCCCGCCAACGCAATTACTGCCCGTTTGACGGGCTTTGCTTATCAGAAATAAGAAGGCGGCGGGAGTGAATTTCCGTGCCGATTTCGGACCGCCGGATTTGGCCGGATGCTACCCTCGAGCCCCAGGGGAGGCGATGAATGGCAAAAGCCCCGGACCTGTCGAATCCCGCCGAACGCAGGGCCTATCGCCGCGAGCTGATGGCCTATCGGCGGCTCACCCGCCTCGTCGGCCTGGCGATCGTTATCGTCGGTGTGGTGATGGTCTTCTGGCCGCGCATCAGCGGGCGCTGGGTCATGGTCGGCGGCCGGCCGCTGCAGGAGCTCGGCTGGATCGTCGTCGTCGCCGGCTGGGTCGTGCTGATCGCGGTGATCGTTCTCCGCACGCGCTATCACCGCCGGCGGATGAGCGGGCGGACGTGAACGAGGGTTGGCGCACCGGCGCCTTCTGCTTACGCATCGAGCGGTCTACCCTTTTAGAAACATCGCAACCAGGTGCTGCGGATCAATCGCAAAGGTCGCCTGCTGTAGATTAATCCCCGCAGCAGGATTGTATGGCGGTCAGTCTGGCCTCGATCCGGGGCGTCACGAAATCGAGAAATGCGCGCAACTTGAGCGGTTGCTGGGCGCGGGCGCTGAAGACGAGATGGACCGGGATCGGCCGGGTCGACCAGGGCGTGAGGATCGGGACGATGGCGCCCTCGTCAATCGCCTGGGCGGCCTGATAGGACATGACCCTCGCGATCCCCAGGCCCGCAGCCGCACCGGCAATGGCCGCATCGGCGGTATTGACCGAAAACCGGGGATGGACCGCAACGGACCGGACCCGCCCGGCCTCTACATAAGGCCAGTCCCGATAATGCTGCGGGCCCTCGAAGCCGATTGTGTCGCGGACGGCAAGGTCGGTCGGATGGCTTGGCATGCCGTTCCGGGCGAGGTCGTCGGGACTGGCGCAGAACAGCCAGCGGACTTCGCCCACCCGCCTCGCCATGAGCGCGGAATCCGGCAGCTGACCGATGCGAAGCGCAAGATCGACCTGCGAGTCGACGAGGTCGATGACCGCATCGACCAGCAGCAGTCGGACCGAGACATCGGGATAAGTGGCGAGGAATTCGTGAACGATCGGCGCGAGATGAAGCTTGCCGAATAGGACCGGCGCGGTGACCGACAGCTCCCCGCGCGGCGAGCGATATTCGCCCGAGGCGGTGCGCTCCGCCTCGTCCAGCTCGTCGAGAATCCGCCGCGCCGATGCGGCAAAGGCCGCGCCGGCCTCGGTCAGCTGAAGCCGCCGGCTGGTGCGGACGAGGAGCTGGGCGCCCAAGCGCGCCTCGAGGTCGGACACTCGGCGGCTGACGGTAGCAAGCGGGGCACGCAGCGCCCGCGAGGCCGCGGACAGGCTGCCGCCGTCGACCCCTGCAAGGAAGGTGCGCATTGCCTCGAACCGGTCCATCGTCCTTCCACATTTCGGAAAGAAGATTTGAGAATTTAACGACTACTCTCGTGAATTGGAAGGACTTAGCTCCTGGCAAGCGGCAACCCGCCCGCAACCCAGAGGAAATCTTGGCTTATGTCCCGAATCCCGACCCCTACCGCCGACCAGGCTCCCGCGACCTCCCAGCCGCTGCTGGCGGCGGTCCAGCAGAAGCTTGGCACCGTGCCCAACCTGTTCCGAATCGTCGCCAACAGCCCGCCGACGCTCGAAGCCTATCTCGGCTTTTCCGAAGCGCTCGGCAAAGGCGAGCTGACGCCGGCGACGCGCGAGCGGATCGCGCTTGCCGTCGCGGAGGTGAATGGCTGCGACTATTGCCTCTCGGCCCATACCTATCTGGCGCTCAACCTCGCCAAGCTGGACGAGGCCGAGATCACCGCCAATCGCTCCGGCGCGTCGAACGACCTCACCGCCGACGCAGCCGTCCGGTTTGCCGCCAAGATCACCCGCCAGCGAGGTCAGGTCGGCGAGGCCGACATAGCGGCGCTTCGGCAGGCCGGCTATTCCGACGGCGAGATCGTCGAGATCGTGGGCCATGTCGCGCTCAACGTCTTCACCAACTACGTCAATGAAGCGCTGAAGACCGATATCGACTTCCCCCGCATCGGCGCGCGCAAGGCGGCCTGAACGATCCGCCCATCGTCCGGCGCGCTGCTGCCGCAGCGCCCGGGCGGTGGCGGACCCATCCCAAAGCGCATTCAAAGGCCCGATGGGTGCCCGGCCTTGCAAGGGATTGGCGCACCCAAGAGGATTCGAACCTCTGACCTCTGCCTTCGGAGGGCAGCGCTCTATCCAGCTGAGCTATGGGTGCGTGGCCGCCGACTTAGCGATGGCGTCCGCCAGCGGCAAGGCTAGTCGCGCCGCTGCACCTCACGGTAGCGAAAACAGCCGACCAAATGGTCGTTGACCATGCCCACCGCCTGCATGTGAGCGTAGATGATCGTCGAGCCGACGAAGCTGAACCCGCGCGCCTTCAGATCCTTGCTGAAGGCGTCGGATTCGGCCGAGGTCGGCGGGACCTCCTTGATCGTCGTCCAGCGGTTGCGCTTCGGGCGCCCGCCGACGAAGCGCCAGCAATAGGCATCGAAGCTCCCGAATTCGTCCTGGACGGCGAGGAATTGCCTGGCGTTGCGGACCGCGGCTGCGATTTTCGCTCTGTTGCGGATGATCGACGCATCGCGCAGCAGAGTCTCGATCCGCTTCTCGGTGTAGCGCGCGACCTTGTGCGGATCGAACTCGCTGAACGCCCGGCGATAGCCTTCGCGCCGCTTGAGGATGGTCGCCCAGCTGAGGCCCGCCTGGGCGCCTTCGAGCACCAGGAACTCGAAATGCTTACGGTCGTCGTGGACCGGCGCGCCCCACTCGCGGTCGTGATAGTCGACCATCAGCGGATCGTCGGGATTGACCCATTCGCAACGCGTTTTCGCCGCGGCCATCACCGGTTTCCCGCCCGAAGGAAGCCCGCGAGCGTTTCGTGGAGCTTCTTGCGCGCCGAGCCGACGATCATCCCGACATGACCTGAGGGAAGCGAAACGTTCGGTCCCGCCGGAGCGGTCTCGGGCGGCGCGATCCTGTCGTTTCCGGCGAGGATGTGGAGGGCCGGCACGCCGAGGTCGGCGCTGGCCGCCCGTCCGCCGATCGCCCACCGGCCCGATCCGGGCAGGTCGCGGCCGAACAGATCTTCGATCAATTCCTGCGCCGCCGGGTAGGGCAGGGCCTCGCCTTCATTGGCCCAGTCCTCGAGCGACACGAAGCGCCGCGCTTCGGCGCTCTCCGGGTCGAGGCGGCCGAATTCGGCGAACTTGCGCACGGTTCGCTCGGGGTCGAGCGACCAGAAGGCGGCCTGGAGCACCTCCATCGGCAGTGCGCCGAGCGCGCGTGAAGCGACCTGCGCCGCGCTCCACATCTCCGCGAGGGCGGCGCGCGACGCTTCCGGATAATGCGCGAAGGTCCACGGCGCGGCGAGAGTCGCGACCCGCTCGGTCGCGACGATGCCCGCGGCCGCGATCGCCATCGTTCCGCCGAGGCAATAGCCGATCACCGCGGGCGGCTCGGCGATGCTGCGCAGCAAAGGGTGCAGCAATTGCTCGACGTGCCCCGCCACCGACAGGTCGCCGCGCTGGTCAGCCGGGCCCCAATCGAGGAGATAGACGCGCCGGCCCATCCCGCTGATCGCGCCGGCCAGCGACGTCGCGGAGTCGAGGTCGAGGATCCGCGGGGGGTTGATCAGTGAGGGGATCAGTACGGCCGGCGGGCCACCGCCCCCGTGGTCGCGCAGGCAGGCGCCGCGCACCCGCGCGGCCTCCGGCTGCGGCGCCGGTGCAGCATGACGCACCGCCGACTGATAGGCCTTGAGCCCGGCGAGCGCCGCGCGGGCGAGATCGGGGTCGCGATCCGACACTTGCCGCACCAGCTCGAGAAACAGCGGCAGCGGGCGCGGCGCGCGTTGGGCGACGCGTTCATGTTGCAGCGCACTATGGTCCGGTAGTAGGGCCATGCACCGACGAGTTTGGGAGCGATCCATGGCCAAGTCCACCGCCAAGGTGACGATCAAGAAGTACGCCAACCGGCGGCTCTACGACACCGAAAGCTCGACCTACATCACGCTCGACCGGCTGGCGCAGATGGTGCGCGAGGGCCGCGAGTTCGAGGTGGTCGACGCCAAGACCGGCGACGACATCACCCGCCAGGTGCTGACGCAAATCATCGTCGACGAGGAAGCAAGGGGCGGCGAGACCATGCTGCCGCTCAATTTCCTCAAGCAGCTGATCGGCCTCTACGGCAATTCGATGCAGAATTTCGTCCCGCAATATCTCGAAGCGGCGATGGACGCCTTCCAGCGCAACCAGAATGCGGTCCGCGACGCGTTCGGCGGCAACGTCTTCGCCGACATCGCGAAGCGTAACATGGCGATGTTCGAGGACGCCGCCCAGGCCTTCAGCGGGAAGGCCAAGGCAGAACCGAAAGCGAGCGGCAATGCGAGCGAGGTCGACCAGCTCAAGGCCGAGCTCGATGCGCTCCGCGCCAAGGTCGACAAGTTGAGCCGCTGACGGTCATGCGAATTGCGATTGCTGCGGCGCTTGCGCTGATCGCGCCGAACGCGCTTTCCGCCCAGACCGTTTCGCTCGACCTGTCGACGGCGACGCCGATTGCCGGAAGCTGGACCTATGCGGCCGTTCCGGGGGGCAGCGAGGCGACTTTCGCCAACCCCGCGGCGATGCCGCAGCTGACGGTTCGCTGCACCCGCGCGACCCGCCGGGTGGCGATCGCCAAGCCGGCCACGGGTGCGGCGCCGTTCCTCGCCATCTGGACCGACAGCAGCGTGCGCAGCGTTCCAGCAAGCTTCAATCCGCAGACCGCGCGGCTGACCGCCGATTTGCCGGCCTATGATGCCTTGCTCGATGCGCTCGCGTTCAGCCGCGGCCGGATCGGCGTGACGGTGACGGGTGTTCCGGCGCTGATCGTCCCGGCCTTTCCCGAAATCGCGCGGGTGATCGAGGACTGCCGCAGCTGACTTCGGCCGCCGCGGAAGGCACGGAAGATTGCCGAATCTTCACATCATTACAAGTCTTGCGCTCGCGCAAATAAAGACTCATCTTTCGTCGCAGCTTCAACGCAGCGAAAGGAGGTGATCCGATGTCTCATGGTTCAGCAGGGAGGTCGGAGAGGGGTGTTCGCAGGCCCTGAGTGCTGAGCGAACGGCCGTCACCTTCGGCCGCTGACCATGTCGAAGGGCATCGTCGCGCACCGCCGCGGCGGTGCCCTTTACATATTCACGAAACTGCAAATTGATTTGTGCGTCGGCTTCATTAGGGAACCGTTACAGCGGTAGATTGTCTTTTCCTTGAACGGAGGGAGATCAACATGGCCAGACCCGCGAAAAAGAGTTCGTCGACTGCCTCGTCCCGATCGGCGTCCAAAGCCAAAGCGAAAGCCACGGTGAACAAGATCGCCAAGGCGGCAATGAGCAAGGAGATGCTCGCGGCCGGCCTCGCCGCGGCCGCGGCGGCGATCAGCGCGAGCCCGAAAGCGCGCAAGAAAATCCGCGACGCCGGGCTCGACGCGGCCGACACCGCGCAGCAGGCGGCGACCAACGTCGCGTCGAGCGCGGCCCGGCTCGGCGCGCTCATCGCCGAAGCCGTCGCCGACGCCGCGACGCGAGTCATGTCCGGCAAATGGGATGCGGCGCCGGCCGCTGCGTCGACCGGCACGACCCGCAAGCCGGCGGCCAAGCGCAAGACCACTGCGAAGCGCAAGACCACCGCGAAGCGCAAGACGACGACGAAGCGCAAGACGACGGCGAAGCGCGCCACCGCGGCGCGCGCCAAGTCGAGCGCGACCGGCGCAACCCGCGCCTCCGCTGCACGCAAGGTCGCCGCACGCAAACCCGCTGCCAAGCGGGCGACGGCGAAGCGGGCGACGGCGAAGCGGGCCACGGCGAAGCCGGCGAGCAGCGCCAAGAAAGCGCCGCGCAAGCCAGCCGCACGCAAGTCGACGACGCGCAAGCGCACGACCCGGCGCGCGCCGAGCGGCGGCGGAGCGACCGCCTAAGCGGCGCGGTCTTCGAACTGGAGGCGCGCGAGCCGCGCGTAGAGTCCCTCGCGGCGAGTCAGGGTCGCGTGCGTGCCTTCCTCGACGATCCGGCCGTCGTCCATGACGACGATGCGATCGGCGGCGCGGACCGTCGCCAGGCGATGCGCGATGACGATCGTCGTCCGGTGCTGCATCAGCCGGTCGAGCGCATCCTGGACCAGCCGCTCGCTTTCGGCATCGAGCGCGGAAGTCGCTTCGTCGAGCAACAGCAAAGGCGCATCGCGCAGCAGCGCGCGGGCGATGGCGATGCGCTGGCGCTGGCCGCCGGACAGGCGCGCTCCGCCTTCACCCATGTAGGTGTCGAGCCCGTCGGGCAGCGCGCGCAGGAAGTCGGCGGCATTGGCGTCGCCGGCCGCCTGCCACAGCTGCTCCTCGCTCGCGTCCCAATTACCGTAGCGCAAATTGTCGCGCGCGCTGGCGGCGAACATCACCGTGTCTTGCGGAACCATCGCGATCCGCTGGCGGACGTCGGCCGGATCGGCGTCGCGCAGGTCGACGCCGTCGAGCAGGACGCGGCCGCTCTGCGGGTCGTAGAAGCGCTCGGCGAGCTGGAAGATCGTCGTTTTGCCCGCACCGGACGGGCCGACCACCGCCAGCCGCTCGCGCGGCTTCACCACCAGGCTGAAGTCGTTGAGCGCGGAGGTTTCGGGGCGCGTCGGATAGTGGAAGGTGACGCGCTCGAACGCGAGCTCGCCGCGGGGCGGGTCGGGCAGCGCGGCGGGGCTCGCCGGCGCGCGGATGTCGGGCTCGGCCTCGAGCAGCTCGGCCAGGCGCTCGGAGGCGCCCGCCGCGCGGAGCAGGTCGCCGACGACCTCGGACAAGGCGCCGAACGCGCCGCCGAGCAGACCGCCGCACAGCACGAACGCGGCGATGGTGCCGCCGCTCATCACCCCGGCCGCGACGTCGGCCGCACCCTGCCAGATCACCAGGACGATGGCGCCGATCATCAGGAAGATGATCAGAGCGGTGAGGATCGCGCGCAGCAGAATGCGCCGCTTGGCGGTCCCGAACACGCGCTCGACCGCATCGGCGAAGCGTACCCGCTCGCGCTCCTGCTGGTTGAATGCCTGGACGATCTTCATCGCGCCCAGAACCTCGGTGGTGACGGTGCCGACGCTGGCGATGCGATCCTGGTTGGTGGTCGAGATCCTCCGCACCTGGCGGCCGAGCAGGAGCATCGGGCCGATCACCACCGGAATCCCGAGCAGCATCAGTCCCGCGAGCTTCGGTGCCAATACGAACATGGTGATGACGCAGCCGAGCGCCATGACGACGTTGCGCAGCGCGACCGAGACGGTCGTGCCCACGACTTGCTCGATGATCGTCGTGTCGACCGTCATGCGCGAGGCGATCTCCGCCGGCCGGTTCTCCTCGAAGAAGCCGGGCGACAGACGCAGCAGGTTGCGATGGACGGCGAGCCGGATGTCGGCCACGGTGCGCTCGCCCAGCCACGACACGAAATAGAAGCGGGTCGCGGTGGCGATCGCCATCACGGCGACGATCCCGAGCAGGATCTCGAACCACGGCGCGATTGCGCTCGGGTGTCCCGCGCCCGGCCCGAACCCCTTGTCGATGACGAACTTGAAGCCCCACGGGATCGACACCGTGGCCGCGGCCGCGACCAGCAAGGCCAGTGCCGCGACGGCGATATGCCCGGGGTAGCGGAGCGCGAACCGCCACACCATCCGCAGGTTCCTGATCGACCGGCCCCGCGGGCGGCTGGTGAGGTTGGTGGCCATGGCCGTTTCCCTAACAGCCTGCCCCGCGCGCCTCAAACGCCTTGATGCGGCGGCCGTGGTTTTCCACAGGTTCGGCTTCGCAGGTGCAGCATTGGCTTGCAATGGGGCCGCCGGGCGGCCACATCCCTCTGGCGGGAGCGGCAATTTAAGAGGTCCGATGCTTTACGACGCCTATGAGGTCCAGCGCTCGTTTCTCGCAGGTGCGAGCAAGCTCGCAGGGTTCGGAGCCGGGTGGCTCAACAATCCCGCCAATCCATGGGGTTACAGTTCGATGGGACCGCTGGTCGCGGCCAGCCTCGAGGTGTTCGCCCATGCCTCGGCGCCGCGCGGCAAGCCCGAGTTCGGGATCGAATCGGTCCGTATCAGGGGCAAGGACGTCCCCGTCCACGAGGAAATCCTGCTGCGCAAGCCGTTCGGGCAGTTGAAGCATTTCTACCGCGAGGGTCACGACAAAGGCCCGCACCTGCTGATCGTCGCGCCGATGTCGGGCCACTATGCGACCCTGCTGCGCGGCACCGTGCAACGGCTGCTGCCGAGCTTCGACGTGTACATCACCGACTGGCGCGACGCGAAGCTGGTGCCGCTGGCGGACGGCCATTTCGATCTCGACGATTATATCGATTATCTGATCGAGTTCCTCGAGCTGATCGGCCAGAAGACCGGCGAGCGGCCGCACCTGCTCGCGGTGTGCCAGCCGGCCGTCCCGGCCTTCGCCGCGACCGCGCTGATGGGCGAGGATCACAATCCGTACCGGCCCAAGACTCTGACCATGATGGGCGGGCCGATCGACACCCGGAAGGCGCCGACCGCGGTCAACACGCTCGCGACGCAGCGGCCGTTCGGCTGGTTCGAGCAGAATGTGATCGCGACCGTGCCGCTGATCTACCCTGGCGCCGGCCGCAAGGTCTATCCGGGCTTCCTCCAGCTGGCCGGCTTCATGACCATGAACCTGGGCTCGCACCTCATCAGCCACTGGGAGATGTTCAAGCATCTCGTCGTCGGCGACGAGGAAGGCGCCGAGCCGACCCAGCAATTCTATGACGAATATCGCTCGGTCTGCGACATGACCGCCGAATTCTATTTGCAGACCGTCGACGCCGTGTTCCAGCGCCAGCTCCTGCCCAAGGGCGAGCTCGAGCATCGCGACCGGCTGGTCCGGCCGCAGGCGATCCACGACACGGCCTTGCTGGCGATCGAGGGCGAGCGCGACGACATTTCCGGCATCGGTCAGACCCGCGCCGCGCTCGACATCGCACGCAAGCTACCGGAAGCGCAGAAGAAATATTTCCGCGCCAAGGACGTTGGCCATTACGGCATCTTCAACGGCCGCAAGTGGCGCGAGCGGATCGCCCCCGTCGTCGAGAAGTTCATCCGCGCTAACGACTAGAGTCCCGCTTCCGACATTTTTGCGCTAACGTCCCGCCGAGCAGGGGAGACGGCGATGGCTTCGGTCGCGGTCCCGGCGCGCCGAGCGTCGGTCGGCAAGTTCTACGTCGCAATGGCGGGCGTCTTTGTTGCCATCGCCTTTGGCGGCTTTTTCGGCACCTACTGGCTGCAGGTCGCACGCGGCACCTTCACCGGTTCGCCGCTGCTTCACCTGCACGGGCTGCTGTTCTCGCTGTGGACCTTGTTCTTCTTCTCGCAGGCCACGCTGATGGACAACCGCAAGGTGCGCCAGCATCGCAGCTGGGGTCTGCTCGGAATCTCGCTCGCCACGGCAATGCTGTTCACCGGGCTGATGGTCGCGGTCGAGGGGCTGCAGGCGCGGCTCGACGCCGGCTACGGCAATGCCGCGCGCGCGTTCACGATCACGCCGGTGACCGCGGCTCTATTGTTTGCCGGGCTCGTCGGGGCCGCGATTGCCAATGTCCGCCGGCCCGAGTGGCACAAGCGCTTCATGCTGGTCGCGACGGCCAGCATCCTGCAGGCGCCGATTGCCCGCTTCTTCTTTCTCGCCGCGACGGGCGGAGGTCCGGGGATGCGTCCCGGCTTGGGCCCGCCGCAGCCGATCGAGCGCAACTTCGGGCCCGGATTTTTCGTCGGTGCGCTGATCGTCGCGGCGATGGTTCACGACTGGCGCAGCCGCGGGCGGGTCCATCCCGCTTATTGGTGGGGATTTGGGGCGTGGGTCGCGGTCATGGTGCTGCGGCCGGTAGTTGGATATTCCAACGCTTGGTATCGCTTCACCGACTTCCTGCTCGCCTTCTAGGCGCTACAGCCGGTCCATCGTCAGCAGGCTGCGGTCGCCCAGCCAGGTCTTGGTCAGTGCCGCCTGCGCAGCCGCTGCCTGCAACGGCCGGCCGAGCGAGCGCTCCGAAGCTGCCAGTCCGAACAGGGCCCAGCCGTTGTTGGGCGAATGGGCGAGCGCGGCCGTGAACGCCTCGCGCGCCTCGTCGTACCGGCCCGAGCGATACAGCGCTGCGCCGAGCGACTGCTCGACCGGATAATACCAATAGGGCGGCTCCATGTACGGCACCTTGGCCTCGAGCTCGGCCGCCTGCTGGTAAATCTGCGCGGCCTCGCGATAGCGCCCGCTGGCATAAGCGAAGCGGCCGCGGGCGATCGTCTCGGCGAGCGACAGCAGCTCGGCTGCAGGCACACCCTGGTCGATCATCGGCTTCAGCGCCGAGCTGTCGCGAATGCGGCGTAGCGCGAGCAGCTCGACGTCGAAGTGGAGGCGGTCGCGCTGCTGCGCATAGGCGACTGCGCGCGCGTAGTGCCGCATTGCGGTGGGGTAGGGCAGCCGCGCGTCGGGCGCCTTCATTGCCAGGATTTGCGCCGGCCGCGCGAATTGCGCCGCGGTGAAGAACGGCGCGGCGTTGACCGCCTGGACCCAGGCGATTTGCGAGCTGATCGTCGGGTCGAGGATCCCGCTTAGCTTCCGGGCCTCGCGTAGCGCGGTCGCGGCGTCGCCGGCCATCTGCGCCGAAGTGACGATGAAATGGACGTTGTGCGGATAATAGCCGTAGCGGACCAGGCCCTTGTCGCCGGTGGCCTTGATCCACGTCTCGTCGACCCGCGCGGCCTCGATGTTGACGCGCATCGAATCCTTCCACCGGCCGAGCCGGTAATAAATATGCGCCGGCATGTGCACGAGGTGGCCGGCCTGGGGCGACAGCGGGGTCGCGAGCTTGTCAGCGGCGGCTTCGGCGCGTTTCGGGTCGGGCCCGTTCTCCATCAAATGGATGTAGAGATGTGCGGCCTGGGGATGCTCCGGGTTGCGGGCGTAGACCGTCTCGACCAGCTTGACCGCGTCGGCGATGCGCGGGTTGGGCTGCTTGTCGGCGGTCCAATAGTCCCACGGCCTGGTATCCATCGCGGCCTCAGCGGCGAGCAGGGCGACATCGTCATTGTCGGGATGGGCCTTGGCGACCGCAAGCATCGCGTCGGCATAATCGGCGTCGAGCTTGGCCCGGTCGGCCTTGGGGTCGTCCGAGTAGCGTTTGAGTAAAGCCTCCGCGAGCCCGCGCTCGGTCGAGGAGCCGTTACGCGCCAGCCAGAAAATGTAGTTGGCCAGCCCGACGGCGCGGGCGTTGCCGGCGGGGTCCATCGGCGCGTTGATGTTCGGGCCGCGGGCGAACGCTTCCCCCCAGAAGCACATCGCGCAGTGCGGGTCGAGCCGCTGCGCCTCGCGGAAGGCGGCGATCGCGCCGGCATGGTTGAAGCCGTAGGCGAAGCTCAGGCCCTGGTCGAAATAGCGCTGCGCCAGCGGATTGGACGTGGTGATCGCGAAATGGACCTTGCCGAGCCCGTCGTAGAGCGGCGGCGCGGTGACGTCGGTCTGCCCAACCACTGCGGCCGATGCGCTAAGCAGGCTGCGCATCGAACTGCCGCTGGTGCCGCCGCACAGGCTGCGCATGCCCGCGGTTGGATCGAGCATCGCCAGGAGCTCCGGAGAATATTGCTGCTGCGGAGCCGGGTTCACGCTCATCAGCGTGCCAGCCGCAAGCACGAGGCCAAGCGGACGCAGGATCAGGTCCATCGCCATCCCCCTTTTGGAGTCGTTGGATTGCGGCCGCTTAGCAGATTTGCGGTGCGGCCGTCAGCCTTCCGGTTTGCGCATCCTGACGCCGCCGAGCATGGTCAACGCGACGGCGCTCGCAAGCGCCGCGACACCGGCCGAGACCAGCATCGCGACATGGAAGCCGGCGAACAGCTGCGCTCCCTCGCTGGCCAGCACCGCGCCGAGCAGCGCCGTGGCGATCAGGCCGCCGGTGCGGGCGACGGCGCTGTTCAGTCCCGAGGCCATCGCGACATGCTGCTCCTCGACTGAGCCGAGCACCGAGGCGGTCAGCGGAGCGACGGCGATGGTCATGCCGAGGGCCAGGACGAGGATCGTCGGGAAGGGACCGGCCCAGTAGTTTGCGTCGGGGGTCATCAATTGCGAGAGCGCCATGCCGATAGCGACGATCAATGGTCCGATCGTCAGCGGAATCCGCGGGCCGAGCCGCGCCGCCAGGCTCCCCATCGTCGGCGACACGGCCGTCATCAGGATCGGCAGCGGAAGCATGGCGAGGCCGGCCTGGACCGGCGAATAGCCGCCGCTGGTGATCAGCACGTAGGGGATCAGCAGCATCGCCGCGCTGAACGCGCCGTAAAGCAGCAGCGTGAGCAGGTTGAGCCCGGAGAAGCAGCGGCCCTTGAACAAGGCGAGCGGAAGCATCGCGCGTTGGGCGCGGCGATATTCCACGAACAGGAACGCAGCGGTCAGGACGATGCCGAGCGCGCCGGCGATCAGCGCTTCATTCGTGAACCGCCCGACCGCGGACCACAGGGTCAAGGCGTAGGTGATTCCGCCGAGGCCCGCGGTGACCAGGACGGCGCCGGCATAATCGGTGCGCCCGCCGCCAGGCTCCCTGCTCTCTGCAACGAAGCGCAGCGCGAGCAGGATGGCGCCGAGCGCGAGCGGCAGGTTGATGTAGAAGATTGCCGGCCAGCCGACGGTGCCGACCAGCCAGCCGCCGAGCAGCGGCGCGACCGCCGCCATCGCCGCGCCCGACGCCGCCCAGATGCCGACCGCGCGGCCGCGCTTCTCGCCCTGGAAGGCGGCGTTGAGCAGGGCGAGGCTGTTGGGCAGCAGTAGCGCCGCGCCGAGGCCCTGCGCGGCCCGGGCGGCGAGCAGGATCGGCAGGCTCGGCGCCAGCGCGCACACCAGCGATGTGATCGCAAAGATGGTGGTGCCGACAACCAGCAAGAGCCGGCGCCCGAAATGGTCGCCGAGCGCGCCGCCGAGCAGCAGCAGCGCCGACAGCGGCAGCAGGTAGGCGTTGACCACCCACTGCACCTGCTGCGCTCCGGCGCCGTAGCTGGCGCGGATCGCAGGCAGAGCGACGCTCAGCACCGAGCCCTCGACGAAGCTCAGGCTCGAGGCGAGAATGCAGGCGACGAGCGTCCAGCGCGGGTCGGCGCGCGTCCGGCTGCCGCCGCTGCTCGAGTCGCGCGGGCTCAATCGACCCGTTGCGCGAGCGCGGCCTCGACCATGTTACGCCACACGCCGGTATCGCCGGCCGCCGCCATCGCCTCATCGGGCTCGCGCGCGGTGTGAAGGACCGCAATCGCCTCGGCGACATGCTCGCGCCACGCCAGGTCGACCTTGCCGCCGGCCGACGGGTCGCTGCCGTTCGCGTTGCTGCTCAGCGCTTCACCCGCGAGCACGCGCGCGATGCGTTCGACCAGCGGGCGGTTGGATTCGGGCATGAATTTCTCCCTGTTCGATCCGCTTAACCCACCGGCCGCAGTTTGGGTTCACGCTGTCCCGTCGATGTCGGCCGCTGGCATGCCCGCTATCTTGCGCGCGGCGTGGACCAACTCGACCGGGAGCATGGCGATGATCGTGCTGTTATGCTCGACCCCGATTTCGGTTAGCGTTTGCAGCCGCCTGAGCTCCAGCGCTCCGGGTGAGCCGGCTATGACGTCGGCGGCTTCCGAAAGCTTGCGCGAAGCCTCCTGCTCGCCCTCGGCCCGGATGATTCGCGCGCGTTTCTCCCGGATCGCTTCAGCTTCCTTGGCGATCGCTCGCTGCATCTGCTCTGGGATATCGACATCTTTGATTTCGACCGAATCGATCTCAACCCCCCATTTCATCGATGCGGCGGACAGCAAGTCCTGCATGCGCTTGTTGATCGCCAGACGATCCTTGAGCATGTGATCGAGTTCGCTTTGCCCGATGGCGTCGCGCAAAGCGGTCTCGGCCGCCTGGACCGTCGCCGATGTCCAATTTTCGACCGAAGTAATAACGTCCACGGCCGAATCCGCTCGGAACCAGAGGACTGCGTTGACCCGCACCGCAACGCCGTCGCGGGTAATCGTCTCCTGCGTTTCGAGCTGATAGGTGATCGTGCGCATGTCGACCTTGACCACCCGATCGACGAACGGGATCAGCCAGTACCAGCCAGGCCCCTTGGTCTGGCCGAGCCGGCCCAGCCGAAACAGCACGCCGCGCTGATATTCCTGGTTGATGCCGAAGCTCTTGAGCGAGAACACCAGCCCGAACAGCAGGATGACGAACAGGATTGCGGATGAAATCACCATCGATTCGACTCCCGAGCCCCAAGAGCCCTCGCTAAAGCACCTCGAACAACCCGGCAGCGCCCATGCCGCCGCCGACACACATGGTGACGACGACGTATTTCGCCCCGCGGCGCTTGCCTTCGATCAGCGCGTGGCCGGTCATCCGCGCGCCGCTCATGCCGTAGGGATGGCCGATCGAAATCGATCCGCCGTCGACGTTCATCCGGTCTTCCGGAATGCCGAGCTGCTCGGCGCTGTACAGCACCTGGACGGCGAACGCTTCGTTCAGCTCCCACAAGCCGATGTCGTCGACCTTCAAATCGAACCGCTTCAGCAGCTTGTTGACCGCGTCGATCGGGCCGATGCCCATTTCGTCGGGCTCGGTGCCCGCCACCGCCATGCCGACGTAGCGGCCCATCGGGGCGATCCCGCGGCGCGCGGCTTCGCCGGCCTCCATCAGGATCGAGGCCGAGCTGCCGTCCGACAGCTGGCTGGCATTGCCGGCGGTGATCGACGTGTCCGGGCCAAGCACCGGGTTGAGGCCCGCGAGTCCCTCCAAAGTGGTGTCGGCGCGGTTGCCCTCATCCTTCGCGATGGTGATTTCCTTCATCGAGACCTCGCCGGTCTCCTTGTCCTTGACCGCCATCGTGGTGGTGACCGGCACGATCTCGTCGTCGAACCGCCCGGCGGCCTGCGCGGCGGCGGTGCGCTGCTGGCTCTTGAGCGAATATTCGTCCTGGCGCTCGCGGCTGATGCCGTAGCGCTGGGAGACGGTCTCGGCCGTCTGCAGCATCGGCATGTAGACATGCTTGTGCATCGCGATCAGCGACGGGTCGGGCGCAATGCGCATGTCCGGCGTCTGGACCATGCTGATCGAATCCTGCCCGCCCGCGGCGACCACGTCCATCTTGTCGGTGATGATCTGCTTAGCGGCGGTGGCGATGGCCATCAGCCCGGACGAGCATTGGCGGTCGATGGTCATGCCGGAGACGCTGACCGGGCAGCCGGCGCGAAGCGCGACCTGGCGACCGATATTGCCGAACTGCGTGCCCTGGGTGAGCACCGCACCCCACACGACGTCGTCGATCTCGCCCGCGTCGATCCCGGCGCGCTCGATCGCGGGCTTGAGCGAGAAGGCGCCCAGTGCCGGCCCCGAAGTCGCGTTGAACGCGCCTTTGTAGGCGCGCCCGATGGGCGTCCGGGCGGTGGAAACGATCACGGCGTCGCGAGCCATTCTATTCTCCTCAAACGAAAATCAGGCCGAGCCAGGTGGCGGCCAGCGCGGGCTTGTCCTCGCCCTCGATCTCGACCGTCACCAGGTGGCGCATCAGCACTTGCCCGGGCGCTTTCTCCTCGACCGAGTCAAGCGTGAAACGGCCGCGGACGCGCTTGCCGGACTTGACCGGGGCAAGGAAGCGGACGCGGTCGAACCCGTAATTGAGAGCCATCTTCACGCCCGCGGGAATGAGCATGCCCTCGGCCGCCATGCGCGACAGCAGCGACAGCGACAGGAAGCCGTGGGCGATGGTCCCGCCGAGCCCGGCGGCGGCCGCGGCCTGCGGGTCGACATGGATGAACTGATGGTCCTCGGTCGCGTCGGCGAAGGCGTCGATGCGCGGCTGGTCGACCGTCAGCCAGGACGAAACTCCGACCTCCTCGCCGATGCGGCTGCGGATCTCGTCGAGGCTGGCGAGCGGCATCAGAAGGGCAGCGGCGCCGGCGGCTGGTCGGAGGCGCGGGCGAGCACCAGCTGGTGCGCGCCGAGCCGCTCGATGAGCGCGCGCAGGATGGCCGAGCGGTTGGCCGCGATCCTGTCGTTGTCGAGTGCCGAATCGTCGTAGACAAGCTCGTAGGCGAGCGCGCCCGCGCCCGCGCCGGACAGCGCGCAGCGGACCAGCGCGCAGCCCTTTTGCGCGGCGACGGCTTTGGCCGCGGCCGCGTCCACCGCGTCGACGGACTCGGCCGAATTCTTGCCGCCGACCGCGAGATAGATCGTGATCCGGCGCGCCTTGGCCTGGGCGAGATTGTGGATCTCGCGCTCGAGCAGCTTGGTATTGGCCATGATCAGCTGCTCGCCGGTCAGCGAGCGCAGCCGCGTCGTCTTGAGGCCGATCCGCTCGACCGTCCCGGTGCTCTGGTCGTAGCGGATCGTGTCGCCGCGCTTGAACGGCTTGTCGAACAGGATCGAGAGCGCGGCGAACAGGTCGGAGAAGATGCCCTGGGCGGCAAGCCCGATGGCAATGCCGCCGATGCCGAGCCCGGCGACCAGCGCGGTGACGTTCACCCCGAGATTGTCGAGAATCAGGATGATCGCGATGGCGAACAAGGCGATGCTGACCAGCACGCGGATGATCGCCATGGCGTTGCCGAGCGCGCCCGAGCCGTCCTCCTCGGCGACCCGGCGGCCGATCAGGCCGAGGATCAGCTCGCGCGCCCAGACCGCGGCCTGCAGCGCGGTGACGATGGTGAAGGCGATGTCGACGAGATGGGCGATGCGGCGGGGGACGCCGGCATAGGTCGCGAGCACCTCCGCGACCGCGACCACCATGAAGGTGATGCCGGTCTTGGCCAGAACTCGGCTGATCACCATCCGCCAGCTCAAGCCATGGGGATCGCGCGCGACCAGCGACCGGCCGAAGCTCCGGAGCCCCAGCATGACCGCAACCAGGGTCAGCCCGATGGCGAGCCCAAGCAGCAGCCCGTCGCGGTTCTCGCCCAGCCAGGCGGCGAAGTGGTCGACAGCCATACGGTCGTCTTGGCTGGCGAAACAGCCGCAATCAAGCGGCGGTTCGTCGGCGCCGCTTCGGAGCGAGGAATTGGAGCAGTCCTACTTCGGCCGACGACAGGCGCGTTCGCTGGCGCGGGCGCTCCATCCCGTCGAGCGGATCGCGCGAATCATCCTTCACTGCATCGAGCAGAGCGGGATGGACGTAGGCCTTGCGGCTCATCGCCACCGTATTGCCGAGCGCTTCGGCGACTGGCTCGACCACTGTTTTGATCGAGATCCGGCTGCGCTCGGACTTTTTCAGCAGCTGGTCGAACGCAATCACACTCGCGCCCCAGGTGCGGAAGTGCTTGGCGGTGAAGTCGCCGCCGCTCGCCTCGCGAATGTAATCGTTGACGTCGCTTGAGCTAACGGCCTGCGGCTCGCCGTCGCCGTTCACATATTGGAACAGCATCTGCCCGGGCAGCTCCTGGCAGCGTTTGATGATGCGCTTCAAATGACTGTCGGTGACGGTCACTTCGCGGACGATCCCACCCTTGCCGGAAAAGCGCATCATGAGCTTGTGGCCCTTGCGCCGAAGGTGCCGGCTGCGCAGCGTCGTCGCGCCGAAGCTCTTGTTCGCCTTGGCATATTCCTCGTTGCCGACGCGGATATGCTCGGTGTCGAGCAGGCGGACGACGGCCGCGAGCACCGTATCGCGGCTGAGCTTGCGCCGCTTGAGGTCCCGTTCGATGCGGCGGCGCAGGCGCGGCAGGGCCTTTCCGAACTCGCGCAAGCCTTCGTACTTCGCGCTGTCCCGCTTCTCGCGATAGTCGGGATGGTAGCGATATTGCTTGCGCCCGCGGGCATCGATGCCGGTCGCTTGCAGATGGCCGTTGGCGTCCTTGCAATACCAGGCATCGGTATAGGCGGGCGGGAGCGCGATTGCGTTCAGCCGGTCGATCTCGTCACGGTCCGTGATCCGCTTCCCGTCGGCGGCGAAATAGGCCCAATAGCGGCCCATCCGCTTGCGCGTGATGCCGGGCTCGGTGTCGCTGCTGTGCCTCAACATGGCGGGTTACGCTTCACTCGGCCCATCGGCAGGCATAAGCGAGCGGCGAATGAAGGAGGTTCCAATGTCCCGGATTTCGGAATCGCGCGTGTTGATCGTCGCCAGCGACGGCTTCGAGGAATGGGAGCTGTTCGGTCCGCGCCAGATCCTCGCGAAGCGCGGAGCCGAGGTGGTGCTCGCGGCGCCGACCCGCGACCCGATCCAGGCGACCGTGCACGACGATCCGGGCAAGACCATCCGCCCCGATTTGACGATTCCCGAGGCGAATGCCGACGATTTCGACGCGCTGATCCTGCCCGGCGGGGTGCGTAACCCGGATCATTTGCGCACGAACGCCGAGGCGATCCAGCTGATCAGGGACTTCGCGGTGCAGGGCAAACCGGTCGCGGCGATTTGTCACGGGCCGTGGCTGCTGGTCGAAGCCGACCTGCTGCGCGGCCGCACCGCGACCAGCTGGCCTTCGATCCGCACCGATCTGCGCAACGCCGGCGCGCGCGTGGTCGACGAGGCGGTGATCGTCGACGGCAATATCGTCACCAGCCGCAAGCCGGATGACGTCGAGGCGTTCACCGGAGCGGTGATCGATCTCATCGAAAGCGCGCCCGAAGTGAGCGAGATTAGCAATCCGCACGAACTTCCAGCCTAACCGGCTGGCAAGGATTGGCTGCTAGACCGGGCGTGCAATGGAAGCGCGCCACGTCCAACGGCTCGAGTCGGCAGTCGACGGGATCGCTGCGGCGGTCCTCGCCGTCGCGGCCGGCTATTGCGGGCTGGTGACTGGCTTGGCGCCGGTCGCAGCCGCCGCAACGGCCGTCCTGATCCTCCTTGCCGGCTGGAAGGTTCTCGGAGCGGTTGCGGCCGGTTCGCCGACCTTTTTGCTCGCCGCGTTCGACCCAGCGCCACTTCCGGCAGCCGAACCGGCCGAGGAGCTGGTCCTGACCGACTCCGACCGGCTCGATCATCCGCAGGTGGCGGACGCGGACGAGCTGGTGCTCGACGACGTGCTGGCCAGGCTCGAGGATTTCTCGCGGGTGGTTCGACTGTTCGACCGGTCGGCGATGCCCACGCCGGGCGAGCTCAAATCGCGAATTGACCGCCATCTCGAAACGCCGGCATCCGCGCCCCCCGATGCCTCCCAGGCGCTTCACGACGCGCTGTCGCAGCTCCGCCGGACCCTGCGCTAGCGGTTACTCGACGATCGTCAGCGCTTCCAATTCAACCAAAATGGACCCGTCGCGGTCGCGTCGCGGAGGGCCGGCAACTAGGATGTCGGCAACGATATGGCCCGCGATCCGGAACTCGGCATCTTCGATCCCCGTTGCGATCCGGTGCGCGACGTCCACGGCGTCCGGCCCCGACACGCGCAACTGGATCCGGTGCCGCTCGCCGATGAAGGTGAGCGACTGCCAGTCGGTCGAGCGCAATTCGGTAAGCAAAATCCTATCGCGCTCGACAGCGGCGCGCGCGAGCAGCGCCCGCAGCAATCCCGCAGCCGCGGCGGACATCGCGATTGTCCTCATCGGCCGGCCTCGAGAAATGCACGCACCCGCGCGATCGTTCGCGGGCGCGGGTCGCGCCCCCGCCGCAGGTCGAAAACAAAACGCGGGTCGCCAACAGCCTCGCGGCCGAAACGAGTTGGAGCGATGTCGCTCCGGCGTATGAATTTCTCTACTTCTCGAAGCAAATGCACTTGGTCGTCCTTCGTATGATTTTGACGACTCGGCCGCGGCTGTTTCCCAACGCAATTCCTACTTGTCTAGGTACTTGCCTATCCATTAAGGCTTGATCATGCTCGACCCCCGAATTGTGCTCGAACATCTGTGCGTTGAGCGGGGAGTCACGTTCGCCACGCTCTCGAAAATGCTTGGCCGCAACCCCGCTTATATTCAGCAATTCATTCGCCGCGGCGTGCCGGGTCGGCTGGGGGAGGACGACCGGCGCAAGCTCGCCCGCTATCTCTCGGTTTCGGAGGAGAGTCTGGGCGGCCCCCCGGCCGAGCCCGCGGACGGGCTGCTCAGCGTCAAGCGCCACCCGGTGGCGGTTTCCGCGGGCCCGGGCGCCGTGGTGTCGGAGGAGCTGGGCCGGCCCTATTTCGGCTTCGACGAGCGCTGGCTGAACGCGCTCACGCCCAGTTCGCCCGACCGGCTCTCGGTCGTTCGGGTCGAGGGCGATTCAATGGCGCCGACCCTCAATGCGGGCGACGACATCCTCGTCGACCTCGGCGATTCCGGCGAGCGGCTGCGCGACGGAATCTATGTGCTGCGGGTCGATGATGCGCTGGTCGTCAAGCGGATCGCGCTCAATCCGATGGGGCGGCGGGTGACCGTGCAGTCCGACAACCCGGCCTATTCGGACTGGCCCGACCTTGGCATCGGCGAGCTCAACTGCATCGGTCGGGTGATCTGGGCCGGGCGCAAGGTCGTCTGACGCCGGTCAGGCGCGCCAGCGATCGACCAGCCAGATCAGCACTGCCAGCGCGGCTCCGGCGGCAAAGCCGATCAGCACCCCCTGCATCGGGTTGCCCATCACGATCCCGGCGACAAACCCGCCGAGGAGGCCGATCGTCAGGAAGCAGCCGCCGGCCATGCTCGTTCGTCTCGCCATGCGCACGCCCATGGCAGAGAGACGGCGGATGCTCCAGACGGATGGTCAACGCCGCGTTGACGACACTCGTCGGCAGTCGCGAAAGGCCGGCGCGGTAAACGGGAGGCGATGGACACTCCCTTCATCCACGGGCGACTGGCCCTGGCCGACGCGTCGGAGCTGATCGAGCGCTACGGCGAAGCCGCGAAACTGGAAGCGGCGGCGCGGGCCCGACGGTCGCGCGGCGACGGCAACGTCGCGCGCTTTTGCCATTGGCGGCAGATCGAACGGGTGATTGCCGCGCTGAGCAGCGCTGAGGTGCGCGGCAGCGTCCACTAATCCGGCGCGTTTTCAATGCGATAATCGGCGCGTTGAACGAGCCGGAAGCCATGGATTGAGACTGGCGCGCTTTCTTGGCGCTGGTTAAGGCTTGCCGTTGATGAGCGGGCGGGGATCAGGGCGACGAGCAGCGCCATGCGTTGCGGCGCTGTGCGCGCTCCTGGCTTCGCCGGCGTTCGGCCAGGCCCCTGCCTCGCCGCCGCCCCCGACCGACCCCGCAGAGCTCGACCCGTCGGCGCCGCTTGCTCCCTTGCCCGACCTCGAGGTCGGCTGGCCCGACCTCAACGCCAAGGACGAAGTGCCTGCGGTCGCGGCAAGTCCGGCTGAACCGAGCGCGACGGCGGAGGTTGGCGACCACGCTTATGTGGTGGTCGTCGAGGGCCTGCGGGAAAGCAGCGATGTGGAGGAGCTGCTCAAGGCGTTCCGCCAGCAGTCGGCGCTGGAGGCGGACCGAAAAAGGCCGGCCAACGCTGCGCAGATCGCGCGCCGCTCGCGCGCCGACGCCGAGCTGCTCGAACAGCTGCTGCGCAGCCAGGGCTATTACGATGCTGATGTCGAGCCCCGCACCGAACCGGCGGGCACTCTGGTGCGGGTCGTTCTCGCAGCGTCGCCCGGCGAACAATATCGCTTCGCCTCGGTCGATCTTCCCGGGCTGGAGGCCGCCGGTCCCGCCGCCGCGCGGCTGCGCGACGCCTTCGCGGTGAAAGCGGGCGAGCCGGTCATTGCCACGGAGGTGATCGCGGCTGGGGTCGCGCTGCAGACCGCGCTGGGCGAGCAGGGCTTCGCTGGAGCCCTGATCGGCGAACAGCAGATCGAGGTCGACCATGGCACGCACCTTGCGACCCTGGTCCTGCCGGTGGCACCCGGCCCGGTCGCCAGGTTCGGCAACATCCAGGTCAACGGCAGGCCGCCGTTCAGCGCCCGCCACATCTGGACCATCGCGCGCTTCAAGCGGGGCCAGCCGTTCCAGCGCTCCAAGATCGACGATCTGCGCCGGGCGCTGATCGCCACCAGCCTCGTTTCGGCCGTTGAGATCCGGACTGTTCCAACCAACGGCGGCCGCACCGTCGACCTTGCAGTCCGGCTGGAGCCCGCGCCATCGCACACCATCGCCGGCGAGCTCGGTTACGGCACCGGCCAGGGCGCCCGCGTCGAAGCCAGCTGGACCGACCGCAATTTCTTCAATCCCGAAGGCGCGCTGACCCTGCGCGGGGTGGCCGGCACCACCGAGCAGCTGGCCGGCGTGCAGTTCCGCCGCAGCAACTTCCTGCAGCGCGACCAGCTGCTCAACCTGCAGGCCTCGGCCAGCCACCAGAAGTTCGACGCCTATGAAGCGAAGACCATCCAGCTCGCCGGCAATATCGAGCGGCAGAGCAACTTCATTTGGCAGAAGACGTGGAGCTGGACCTACGGCGGCGAGGTCCTTGGAACGATCGAGCGCGGCGTGTTCGACACGTCGGGCATCAAGGCCACGCACAAGTTCCTGATCGCGGCGCTACCGGTCAGCCTCGGCTATGACGGCAGTGACAGCCTGCTCGATCCGACGCGTGGCTTTCGCTTGAGCGGCCGGGTCAGCCCCGAGCTGTCGGCGCGCAACGGCAGCTTCACCTACGCCCGGGTCCAGTTCGACGCGAGCGCCTACAAGCCGGTGTCCGATCGCATCGTCGCGGCGGGACGGGTCCGTCTGGGGACGATTTTCGGTGCCGGCGTGTTCGACATCGCGCCCTCGCGCCGGTTCTATTCGGGCGGCGGCGGATCGGTGCGCGGCTACGGCTACCAGCAACTCGGGCCCAAGGACATGGACGGCGACCCGGTCGGCGGGCGCGGGCTCGCCGAGTTTGCCGTCGAGGCGCGGATTCGCTTGAAGCAGTTCGGCGGCAATTTCGGGATCGTGCCCTTCTTCGACGGTGGATCGCTGACCCAGGAGACCCTGCCCGACTTCAAGGACTGGCGCTTCGCTGTCGGCCTCGGCGCGCGTTACTACTCGAGCTTCGGGCCGATCCGCATCGATGTCGGCGTTCCGCTCAATCGCCAGAAGGGGGACGGGCCGCTCGCCGTGACCGTCTCGCTCGGTCAGGCGTTCTAGGGTGGCGGACGAGCTCGCCTCGACCGACGCGCCGCCGGCCGGCCGGCGGCTGCGGCGCGACTGGGCGCGGCGCCTGGTCGACGAATTGCTCGCCTTGTTCATCGCCTTGCTGGTCCTGCTCGCGGCCGGACTGGTCCTGCTCGACACCGCGCCCGGGCACCGCTTCATCGTCGATCGGCTCGGCCGGATCGAGACCGCGTCGGGCCTGCGCTTCCACATCGGGCGCATCGACGGCTCGATTTTCGGCAAGTCCCAGCTGCGCAACGTCTCGATCGCCGATCCGCGCGGGGTGTTCCTGACCTCGCCGGAAATCGAACTCGACTGGTCGCCGGGGTCGTGGCTGTACAACTCGCTGCACATCGACAGCCTGACCGCCGAGCGGATGACGTTGGTCCGGCTGCCGAAGCTCAGGCCGACCAAGACCAAGGGGCCGATTCTCCCCAAGTTCGACATCCATGTCGGCGAGCTGCGGATTGGCCGGATCGACATCGGGCGGCAGGTCGGCGGCCAGGCGCGGAGCGCAAGCCTGCGCGGCAAGGCCGACGTCCGGTCGGGCCGGGTGCTGCTCGACCTCGACGCGCTGGCCAGCAGCGGTGACAAGCTCGGCTTCCATCTCGATTCCGAGCCCGACCGCGACCGCTTCGACCTGTCGGCCCGGGTGATCGCCCCCGACAATGGCTTCGTCCCCGCGGTGATCGGCACCCGGCGGGCGATCAATCTGTCCGTCGGTGGAGCGGGCAGCTGGACTAGCTGGCGCGGATCGGGCGCGCTCGACCTGTCGGGCCGGCCGACGGCGCGGCTCGCGCTGGGCTTCGACCGCGGGCGCTTTCGGCTCCGCGGCAAATGGGCCCCGGCGCAGTTCCTGACCGGCAAGTTCCAGCGGCTGACGACCCCGGTCGTCGACATCAGTGGCGACGCCGCGCTCAAGAACCGCGTCCTGGACGGCCAGCTGGCGCTCGGCTCTCCGGCGCTGCGCGCGGTCGCCCGGGGCACCGTCGATCTCGCCAGGAACCGCTATCACGGTGTTCGGCTCGGGGTCGACCTGCTGAAGCCGCCCGCGCTGTTCCCGAACATGACCGGCAAGAGCGTCCGCCTGGTGTGGACGCTCGACGGCCCGTTCGCGACCGCCGATTATTCCTATCGCCTGACCTCACCCGACGTGAAGTTCGACCAGACCGGTTTCGTCGACGTCCGGGCCGAGGGGCGGGGCCGGTTCACGCCGTGGCCGATGCGCGTCCCGCTGCGGCTCCAGGCGCGGGCGATCACCGGCGTCGGCGACGTCGCGGGAGCAATGCTCGCCAACCCGCGGCTCGAGGGCTGGCTGTCGATCACCCCGAAGCTGGTGCGCGGCGAGGGGCTGGCGCTGACCAGCGCCAAATGGAACGGCAAGATGTCGATCCTGATCGACCTCGTGACCGGCCGCTTCGAAGTGCTCGTGTCCGGGGCGATGAAGCGCTACCTGATCCCCGGGCTCGGCATCGTCGATGTGCTCACCGACCTCAAGGTCGTGCCCGGCCCCAACGGCAAGGGCAGCCACGTCGTCGGCACCGCCAAGGCGTGGGTGCGGCGGCTCGACAACAGCTTCTTCCAGAACCTCACCGGCGGCCTGCCGACGCTCACCACCAATCTCGAGCGGGGCGGCGACGGCATCGTCCATTTCACCGACCTCCGGATCAACTCGCCCAAGCTGCAGCTGGCCGGCGCCGGCCAGCGCCTCCGCGACGGGACGTTCCACATCGTCGCCAGCGGCCGGCAGGCGCAATACGGGCCGGTGAAGCTGGTGCTCGACGGCGACATCGCCCGGCCGCGGGTCGACCTGCTGCTCGACCATCCCAACGAAGCGCTCGGGATCCGCGCCATGCACCTCCTGCTGGTGCCGACCGCCGCGGGCTTCGACTATCGCGCGAGCGGCGGCTCGAAGCTCGGGCCGTTCACCAGCAACGGGCGAATCCTCCTGCCGCCCAAGGGACAGGCGGTGATCTCGATCGCCGCGCTGGAAGCCGGCGGCGCCCATGCCAGCGGCGACCTGCGGTCCGACCCGGGCGGCTTCTCGGGCCGGCTGGTGCTCGCCAACGGCACGCTCGGCGGAACGCTCGACTTCGCGCCCGCCGGCGGGGCCCAGCGGATCGATGCCCACCTCACCGGCAACGGCGTCAATTTCCCCGGTGCCTTCCTCGTCCGAAGCGGCCGCGCAGACGGTACCATCATCCTTGCCGACCAGCGCACCACGGTTACCGGGGTGGTCGATGCGCGCGGGCTCGAGACGGGCGGAGTCACCTTGGCTCGGCTGACCGCCAACGCCAACCTGGTCAACGGTGCCGGCCAGGTCCGCGCCGCCTTCGCCGGCCGGCGCGGCGCCGCCTTCGCTTTCTCGACGCTGGCCGACATCACGCCCGACGCGATCCGCGTGACGGGCAGCGGGCGGGTCGAGCGCGAGCCCCTGGTGCTCAATCAGGCGGCGGTGTTCACCCGCGCGGGCGACGGCTGGGCGCTCGCCCCGACCAGCTTGAGCTTCGCCGGCGGATCGGCGGTCGTGTCCGGGCGCAGCGGGTCGCGGCCGGAGGTGCATGCCCAGGTCCAGGCCATGCCGCTCGAAGTCCTCGATCTCGCCTGGCCCAGCCTCGACCTCAGCGGCGCGGCGACCGGTCGGCTCGACTATGCCTGGAAGGGCAACCGCACCGGCCGCCTCGACCTCAAGGTGCGCGGCCTGAGCCGCGCCGGGCTGGTGCTGGCCTCGAAGCCGATCGACGTTGCCGTGGCCGCCGCAGTCAGCGGCAACCAGGCCGCGATCCGCGCCGTGGCCGGCAACGGCAGCAGCGTCATCGGCCGGGCCCAGGCGCGCTTCGCGCCGATGGGCAGCGGTCCCCTGGTCGCGGAGCTGCTCGACGCGCCGATGTTCGCCCAGTTGCGCTATGCCGGACCGGCCGACACCTTGTGGCGGCTGTCGGGCACCGAGGTGCTCGATCTGTCCGGGCCGATCGCGATCGGCGCCGACATCCGCGGCCGCTGGTCCAATCCGCAGATCGTCGGGTCGCTCCGCACCGACAATGCGCGTCTCGAGAGCGCGGTGACCGGAATGGCGATCGATCATTTGGTCACGCGAGCGCGCTTCGCGGGTCCGCAACTGCTCTTCTCGCAGATCTCGGGCCAGACTTCGGGCGGCGGTTCCGTCGCCGGGACCGGCTCGGTCACCTTCTCCGGCGGCCGAACCGCGCTCAACCTGTCGTTCAACGCCAACCAGGCCTTGCTGCTCAATCGCGACGACATCGCGGGGCGGGTCACCGGCCCGCTGCAGCTCAAGTCCGACGGCCAGACCGGCACCATCTCGGGCAACCTGCGGCTCGACCGCGGCTTGTTCCGCCTCGGCCGGGCCAGCGCCGCGGCCGCCGTCCCGCAGCTCCAGGTCCGCGACCGCGGGCTCGACCCCGAGGACGTGATCGAAGTGCAGGACCTGCACCCGTGGAAGCTGGCGATGAAGGTGGCCGGACGCGACCTGCGCGTGACCGGCCTCGGGATCAGCAGCCGCTGGACCACCGACATCGACGTCGGCGGCTATGCCGACGCGCCGCGCTTCACCGGCCGCGCCGACCTTATCCAGGGCGACTATGATTTCGCCGGCCGCAACTTCAAGCTCGACCGCGGCACGATCCGCTTCCGCGGCGAATCCCCGCCCGATCCGCTGCTCGACATCCGGGCCGAGGCCCAGCTGCAGGGGCTCGACGCGAACGTCCGCGTGACCGGGACCGGCCTCAAGCCCGAGATCACCTTCGCCAGCACCCCGGCGCTGCCGCAGGACGAACTGCTGTCGCGGATCCTGTTCGGGACGTCGATCACCAACCTGTCGGCGCCCGAGGCGCTCCAACTGGCGTCGGCCGTGGCGGCGCTGCAGAGCGGGTCGGGCAGCCTCGACCCGATCAACGCGCTGCGCCGGGCGATCGGGCTCGATCGGCTGCGGATCGTTCCGGCGGATGTTGCCACCGGGCAGAAGACCGCGGTCGCCGCGGGCAAGTACATCACCCGCAAATTGTTCGTCGAAGTGGTCACCGACGGGCAGGGATATTCCGCCACCCGCGCCGAATATCAGATCACGCGCTGGCTCTCGATCCTGTCGACTATCTCGACCGTTGGCCGCTCGAACGCCGCGGTGCGAATATCGAAGGACTACTAAGCTGGTTGCGTAGTGCCGGTGGCGCGCTAGGTTCGCCCGACCGAGGGGGTGCCGAATGAAGAATTGGAACGTCCGCAAGACCGTCGTGGCGCGCGAGGACATGCCGGCGGAGCACCGGCTCAAGCAGTCGCTGTCGTGGCCGCATCTGGTCGCGCTCGGGGTCGGCGCGATCGTCGGAACGGGCATCCTGACCCTGATCGGCGTGGGCGCGGGCAAGGCCGGGCCCGCGGTGATCCTGTCCTTCGCCATCGCCGGCGTCATCTGCGCCTGCGCCGCGCTCGCCTATGCGGAAGTCGCGACGATGATCCCGGCGTCCGGATCGGCCTATACCTACAGCTATGTCGTGTTCGGCGAGATGATCGCCTGGATGATCGGCGTCGCCCTGATCCTCGAGTATACGCTAGTGGTCAGCGCGGTCGCCGTCGGCTGGTCCGGTTACGCCGCAGGCTTTCTCAAATCGATCCACCTCGGGCTGCCCGACGCGCTCGTCCAGGGGCCGGAGCTGGGCGGCGTGCTCAACCTGCCGGCGATCTTCATCATCTGGGTCGTCGCCGGTCTGCTGATCGCCGGGACGCGCGAAAGCGCGACGCTCAACGCGATCCTCGTCATCATCAAGATGGCCGCGCTGGCGCTGTTCATCGCCGTCGCCTTGCCAGTGTTCAACGCGGCTCACTTCGACCCCTTCATGCCCTTTGGTTTCCCGCGCAGCGGGCCGTCGGGCAGCGAAGTCGGGGTGATGGCGGCGGCCGCGATCATCTTCTTCGCCTTCTACGGCTTCGATGCCATCGCCACCGCGGCGGAAGAGGCCAAGAACCCCAGCCGCGACCTCGCCATCGGCATCGTCGGATCGATGATCGTGTGCGTGCTCATCTACATGGCGGTGGCCGCGACGGCGATCGGCGCGCTCGCCTACACCGGCTTCGCCAACAGCCCCGAGCCGCTGGCGCTGATCCTGCGCGAGATCGGCCAGCCGTGGGCCGCCCGGGTGCTGGGCGCCTCGGCCGTGATCGCCCTG
>Ga0207674_10001492_pt1 | contig 30196 bp, 25 predicted proteins | sample KBSCornC72_FD_184303 | JGI IMG/M metagenome (GOLD analysis project Ga0207674, IMG submission 184303) | Corn rhizosphere microbial communities from Kellogg Biological Station, Michigan, USA - KBS Corn C7-2 (SPAdes) (version 2) | ecosystem: Host-associated > Plants > Roots > Rhizosphere > Soil ...
TTTCACTTCAACGATCCGAGAATGATCTCCGCACAGGTGCGGTATCGGTTCAGATTCTGAAGAGAAGGATTGGCGACCGGAGCGAAAGGGCACGACTTTATTTCCAGGCGAAATCGTGGGCTTTAGCCTCTGTGGGGGGGTTGGCAAACCCTGATGAGATTCCCCGCATGGGAGAGTAAAAATCTCTATTATTCCTACTCCACCTCAAATAACCCCGGCATCACCTCGCCCGCCTTGCCCTCCACCACATTCGTAAAAGCCTGCGCGTTCAGCGGCGGTTCCGGGCCGATGTAAACAGTTCGCGCCCCTTTCTGTCGCGCCCAGTGTACAAAGTTCGCCGCCGGATAAACCGACCCTGACGTGCCCACCACAACCATCAGCGTAGACCGATCGATCTCATGCTGAATCTTCCCCATGTCCAGCGGAATCTCCCCAAAGAACACGATATGCGGACGAAGCCGCGCACCGCACCTGCAACGCCCAACCTCGCTCAGCGTCTTGTAAACGCAGCGATCCTCAACCGGAGCCTGTCCGCATTCTTCACTGCAGCGCGACTTCGCCAACTCGCCATGCATATGAATCAGCCGTTTCGAACCCGCGCGCTCGTGCAGATCATCCACATTCTGCGTACAGAGAAAGAATCGGTCCCCGAGCTTTGCCTCGAGTTCCGCCAGGGCCACGTGCGCCGGATTCGGTTTCGCCTTCGCACCCTGCTCGCGCCGCTCAGAGTAGAACTGCCAAACCAGCTCAGGGTTCTGCTCCAGAGCCTCCGGCGTGCAAACATCCTCGACCCGATGCCCCGCCCACAATCCATCCGAAGCCCGAAACGTTGGCAGCCCACTCTCCGCGCTGATTCCCGCCCCCGTCAACACAAACACCCGATCCGAGGGCGCAATCCTGATCTTCTCCAATCCCGGCTCCCTGTTCCGTATCCCGTTCCTAATCCCTAGTCCCTACTCCCTGCCTCTACGGTTCCAGCAGAATCTTCCCCGTAGTCTTCCTGCCTTCCATATCGGCCTGCGCGCGCCCGGCATCGGCCAGCGGATACATATGCTCCATCCGTAGCTTTAATTCTCCACTCGCGACTGCATCCAACACCTCGCCCGCGCGCCACTCCAGTTCCTGCCGCGTTCCGACGTAGTGCCACAGCGTCGGACGAGTAATGAACAAGGAGCCTTTGCTACTCAACTGAATCAAGTCGAACGCCGGCACTGGACCGCTCGCTCCGCCAAACAGCGCCAGCAGGCCGCGAGGTCGAAGACAATTCAGGCTGCCTTCGAAAGTCGTTTTCCCTACAGAGTCATACACCACATCGACACCTTTGCCGCCGGTGAGGCGCTTTGCTTCAGCTACAAAGTCCTGCTCGGTGTAGAGAATCACTTCGGCAGCGCCGGCCTCGCGAGAAAGTTCCGCTTTCTCCTTCGTGGACACAGTCGTAATCACGCGTGCGCCGATCTTTGATGCCATCTGTGTGAGAAGCAGGCCAACTCCACCTGCACCTGCATGAACCAGCGCGGTATCGCCGGCCTTGAGCGCATAAGTTGAGTGAGCAAGATAATGCGCGGTCATTCCCTGAAGCATCGCCGCTGCGGCCTGCTCGGGGCTCAGACCGGCTGGAACTTTGACGAGTTGCGCGGCGGGCACCAGAGCATACTCTGCATAGCTGCCTAACACGCCGACCGACGCCACCATTTCGCCGGGCTTAAAACCCGTGACGCCGGAACCCAGTTCCTCAATCGTTCCTGCGGCCTCGCTTCCGGGAACCAGCGGCATCGTCGCCTTGTACTGGCCTTTGCGGAAGTAGATTTCTATGAAGTTCACGCCAACGGCTTCAACCCGAATAAGAACCTGCCCCGGACCGGGCACAGGGATGGGCAGTTCGGCGAGCTGTAGGACTTCAGGCCCGCCAGTCGTCTGAATTTGTATTGCGTTCATACATGCGAAAGCATGCACCCTGAGGCCGCATCACTGCAAGAGAGTCTTTCTTTGTCGATGCGCGAGGTCTGATCCTGAATGCCCTACTTCGCATAAACAATAACCCCGCCGGATGTCTCCAGGCGGGTCAGCGATGGCGCTATACTGACCGCTTGCTAAAACCTCTCCCCATTGCGATCCGAAAGAATACTTGGCTCTTCAGGGCTCCGAAGTCGCACGATGCGATCAATCGCGTAGGGCGTGCGCTGCTGGTTTGTGTAGTAGTGTCGGACTTGCAGTTCGCCAAGCAGACCAATGGCCAGCAACTGAATTCCGCCGAGGATTAAGACGCCCGCAATGACAAACAGCGGCCCATGCACATCCATGACGTTCTGATGCGGATTCACGATCTTCATGCCTAAAAGCAGAGCCGAAACAATGCTGCCAAACAGAATGCCCAGTGCTCCGAATGTCCCGAAGAAGTGCAGCGGCCTGCTCATGTACTTCAGCAGGAACCTAATCGTCAGCAGATCGAAGAACACCCGGAACGTCCGCCCGATCCCGTAGTGGCTCTTGCCACGCTCACGATGAACGTTCTTGATCGGAATCTCGCAAATTGAAGCGCCGTACCAGCTCGCCAGTGCAGGTATGAACCGATGCATCTCGCCGTACAACGGGATGTTCTGGATCACTTCGTGGCGATAGGCCTTGAAGGTTGTGCCGAAATCGTGGATGTCAACTCCTGAAAGCTGTGCCATGAGCCAGTTGGCGCAGCGCGACGGGATCCGCCGCATGACAAAGTTATCGATCCGCTCCTTGCGCCAGCCGGAGACGACGTCGTACCCCTCTTCCAGTTTCTCGAGAAAGTTCGGAATCTCATTGGGATCGTGCTGCAGGTCGCCATCCATAGCCAGAATGTATTCGCCCGAGGCATTATCGAACCCTGCAGCCAATGCCGAGGTCTGGCCGAAGTTCCGGCGCAGCTTGACAACCAACACGCGACTATCGACAGCCGCAATTTCTTCCAGCAGCTTGTAAGTGCGGTCGCTTGAGCCGTCATCGACGAGGACGAGTTCAAAGCTATCGCCTACCTGCTCCATAACCTGTTTCAGGCGGGCATACAAGACCGTTACGTTGTCCTCTTCATTGTGAAAAGGAACGACAATCGAATACTTCGGCATATCTACAGTATAGACGCGGGGGAATTGCGAACGACGCAGTAGATTCGACACTCAGCCGGGACGAATACTGCCGTGCACCTGCCCCTATCCCACTTCAGCGATCCAATTCATCAAGCATTTGCTGCATCTCGCTGAGAGCATGCCGGTTGCCCGTCCGAGCCGCGCAGCCTATTCCCGCCTTTAGCTTCTCGATCGCCTCGGGATTGCGGCCGGCTTTGGCCAGAGTCTGGGCTGACATGAAATAGGCAGCCACATAGTCTGGATTCTGCTCAATGAGGACATCAAATTCCTTCAATGCGGCATCCACTTCGCCGCGGTTGGCCAACTCCATTGCGATGCCGTACCGAGCAAAGCTGTTCTTGGGGTCCAGGGCAAGAATCTCTTTCAGTCCTGCAATCTTGTCGGTTGTACTCATAGTCTGGGAATCTCTGCACCAAGGCGATTTGCGTAAATGACTCTGATTGCCGAAACTGGGAGTGGTACTTCGGCGCAAGCGTTCACTGGTTCCTTCATTGTAGCTGGAAGTGAACTCATGCTGAAGTTCCCCGCGCAATAACCACGGAGCAAGCCAGTATGAGCACGACTGAAGCCAACCCGCTTGTGCGTACCGTTGCCAGCACGCAGTCTGAGATGACTGAGGTCATCCTCCCCAACGATGCGAACACCCTCGGCAACCTGCTCGGCGGTCGCCTCATGCACTTCATCGATCTGACCGGAGCGATCGCGGCGTATCGGCACTCGAGGACGCATGTGGTCACAGCAGCCATGGACCATATCGATTTCATTCAGCCGGTCCACGTGGGCGACTTGCTCATCCTCAAGTCCAGTGTCAATCGAGCCTTCAATACATCTCTTGAAGTCGGCGTGAAAGTCTGGGTGGAGGATCCACAGACAGGATCGCACCTCCATGTCGCAAGCGCATACCTGGTGTTTGTCGCGGTCGATGAACATGGACGGCGACAGAAGGTTCCCGCAGTGCAGCCTGAGACCCCCAATGAGGTAAGAAGGTATAACGACGCGATGCTTCGCCGCGAACATCGCGAATCAGAAGCAGCCCGCCGCAAGCAGGAGCGGCGCAATGCGGGGCTCACAAGGGTCTAAACGAACCAGAACGAACCTTCTCAAGGAGCACTTACAACAATGGCTCATTCACATGCCATGCCCCAGCCCGTCGCTTTGCCGGGCATCTCGAAGATCATCGCCGTCGGCTCCGGTAAGGGAGGGGTCGGCAAAACCACTGTCGCCGTCAATCTGGCAATCGCCCTGTCCAAACTCGGCCAACGGGTCGGACTTATAGATGCGGATATATACGGACCCAATGTTCCTCTGATGATGGGATCGTCGCAGTCACCGCGCGTGGATCAGAATAACCAGATTCAGCCAAATGAGACGCATGGCATCAAGACCATTTCCATTGGCTATATCTCCCCCGGCGACAAGCCGCTGGTGATGCGAGGGCCCATGCTGCACCAGATCATCCGGCAATTTCTACAGCAGGTCAACTGGGGAGAACTCGATTACCTTATTGTCGATCTGCCTCCAGGCACGGGTGACGTGGTGATTTCGCTGGTGCAGACTGTTCCTTTAACAGGCGCGGTGGTAGTTTCGACTCCCAGCGATGTCAGCCTGCAGGATGCGCGAAAGGCTCTCGAGATGTTTGGCCAGGTCAATGTTGAAGTTCTCGGCATCGTTGAAAACATGAGCCACTTTACCTGCCCGCATTGCCATGAGGTGATCGACATCTTTTCGAAGGGCGGCGCGGAACGAACCGCAGCCCAGTTCAAGGTCCCGTTCCTCGGTTCCATCGAACTGATTCCCGCCATTCGTGAAGGTGGCGACAAGGGGTTGCCGGTTTCGCTTGCCGGACCGAAAAGCCCCCAGGCTACAGAGTTCTTTTCTGTAGCTCAGAAGCTGATGGAGCGCGCCGATGCCGCGGCGGCCTCTGCTTCCGACGTGATTGAGATCAGCTGAGGATGAAGCGGGTTCTCGTTTCGTGGAGCAGCGGCAAAGACTGTGCCTGGGCGCTTCACTTGATCCGTCAGCAGCCCGACATCGAAGTTGTCGGGCTGCTCACAACGCTCAATGTCGAGTTCGATCGCGTCGCTATGCACGGCACGCGACGTTCCGTACTGGAGGCCCAGGCAGCCGCCGCTGGGCTTCCGCTCTGGCTGATTCCCCTTCCCTGGCCATGTTGCAACGAGATTTACCTCCAGCGCATGTCCGATGCATGCGAGCGAGCGGTTTCTGAGGGCATCAACGCGATCGCCTTCGGCGACCTGTTCCTGCGCGACATCCGGGCTTACCGCGAAGGTCAGCTGAAGCCCACCGGCCTTGAGCCGCTGTTTCCGCTCTGGAAAATTCCTACAACCGAGCTGGCGCGGCAGATGCTCTCTGGCGGCATCCGGGCTAAGGTCGTCTGCGTGGATTCTCGTCAGCTTGACCCCGCATTTGCCGGTCGCGATTTCGACGCCGAGTTCCTGCGCGATCTCCCTTCGGGAACCGACCCCTGTGGAGAGAATGGCGAGTTCCACACCTGCGTCTATGATGGCCCGATGTTCTCACGGCCGGTGCCACTGGAATCGGGAGAGACTGTGAATCGTGATGGCTTCATCTATACCGACTTCAGGTGCTGCGAGTCTGTGCTCAGCAGTAACTAAAGTGCACCTGAATCACTCTCCTTCGGGCTGCAAACAGTATGCTCCCACGTACCATCAATTCAGCTTCCCATGTCATCCGGGTCCCTCAGTTCAGCCGTTTCAGCCCGGAAGGGTTTGACGGCAGCAGGCAATGCAGTCGGGATCATCATTGCCGCATTTATCGGCGCCGTCCTTTTCACCTTGGGCGCTGGAGCCGTTCTCTACTCGAATACTCAAAGGCTGACCACCGCGGCAGAACGCGTGCAACACACCCAGGACGTTCTCAGTTCACTCCAGCGGGCATCGCTGCTTGCAGAGCGCGTTCTGTACCGAGCGCGTCTCTTCGCGTTCAGTAAAGATGACGATGATCTGAACCTGGCAAGGAGCGCGGCGAATAACCTCGTCACTTCCTCCGTACACATCCGCACGCTCGTTTCGGACAATCCAGATCAGAAGGCGAATTCACAAACTCTTTCTTCATGCGCGTCCCGGCTATCGGAGACGATGATGCAGTTCTCTGAGCATGCCGCGCCACCCACAACCGAGGTGCAGGAGTGCCAGAAGACGATCAGCCTCATGTCCGATCAGGAACAATTACTCCTGACCCAGCGCACCGCACATTCCAAAAACCGCCTCCTTACTTCGATAAGTACTGAGTTCTTCCTCATACCAATCTCAATTCTCTGCCTCATCATTCTTTTCGCCTTGTTGCTTCGGGATGCCATAGTGCTGCAGCGGAACACAACGGCGGCACAGCGCGTGAATGATGATCTCGCTCGAAGCGTCAGCGCATTGGAAGAGACCGCACTCGAATCAGAGTTGATGACAGCTGCCCGCAATGAGCTGCAGCTCTGTGTTGAAGTTCAGCAGGTGCACGCTACCGCAGCTACGAGCTTCTCTCGCCTCTTACCAGGCACATCGGGCTGCCTTTACATGATTGACAGTTCGCGCAATCACGTCGAGGCAGTATCTTTTTGGGGACAGCCTCTCCACGACGATTTCAGCCAGCCAGAGTCGTGTTGCGCGCTGCGCTCTGGTCAACCCCGTTGGCGCCAGCCTGGTGTCTCCGAGATCCACTGCGCGCACTTCAGTGCAACCGCTCCGCAACGGTACCATTGCCGGCCCATCGTCGCGTATGGAAACACTATTGGGCTTCTCTATATCGAATGCCCCAGCCACGAACTGCTCACGCAGGTTAACGACCGCATGGATGCAGTGCGTCAACTGATCCAGATCGCAGCTCTCGCCATAGCCACGCTCAACCTGCGGACCAGGCTCGAGAATCAGTCGATCCGAGATTCCCTCACAGGCCTGTTTAACCGCCATTTCATGCAGATCTCGCTGGAACGCGAGATGACGCGCGCGCGGCGTCGAAAACAAATCATGGCCGTGCTTATGCTGGATGCCGACCATTTCAAAAGCTTCAATGACACACACGGGCACGCTGCCGGGGATGCCGCACTCAAGGGATTCTCCGAAGTGTTTCGATCGAACATCCGCGCAGAAGACATCGCCTGTCGATACGGCGGCGAGGAGTTCACGATCATTCTGCCCGACACAACAGTGAAAGGCGCATGCGATCGCGCCGAATCAATCCTGACTGCCATTGCGAATCTCAAGATAGCCTTCGGGCAACAGACCTTCGGCGGGTTCAGCGTTTCGATCGGCATGACCTTCTTCCCCGGTGATGGCGCATCTGCGGACGAGTTGCTTCAGCATGCCGACGCTGCTTTGTACGACGCCAAGCACAATGGGCGAAACCAGGTCTGCCTCTACGAGCGCGCGTTCTCAGCCAAATGACGCCTCTCACCTCGACGCACATGCGTCCGTGATTCCAATCACCTCCTTGCAATGAAATCTCCAACTAAAATTTAGATCAGATTCGCCCCTATGTAGCAACCTACTTGACATCGTGAATGCTGAATGCTACATAGGTACATCGCCGAGATCGAGTCTGGTGCTCGGCAATTACATATCCGCGGGGTTCATGCATGCTCGAACTGCGGCGTGTCTCCAAGCACTTTTCCGGCATCCCTGCCGTCAATGACGTCACCTTCTCTGCGCGTCCCGGACAAGTAACCGGTTACCTTGGCCCTAATGGATCCGGAAAATCGACGACGATCAAGATGATCACGGGCCTGCTTGAGCTGACCTCAGGCGAGATTCTGTTCAACGGCAAGCTCATCGACACCGATATCGTCTCCTACAAACGCAGGATGGGTTACGTTCCAGAGGAACCGCATCTTTATAACCACCTCTCCGGCGCCGAGTATCTGACCATGGTTGCGGACTTGCGCGGCCTGCCAGCGCGTCTGGCTGGCGAACGAATCGACGGAATGCTCCGTCTTCTGTCGCTCTACGATGATCGTCATGCAGGGATCTCCGGCTACTCCAAAGGAATGCGGCAGAAGGTGCTGATAGCGGCGGCCCTCATGCACAACCCCGACCTCGTTCTGCTTGATGAACCTTTTTCCGGTCTCGATGTTGGGTCCGCACTGGTGCTCCGTAGCCTGATTGGAGAGCTCGCAGCACGTGGTAAGGTTGTGCTTTTCAGCTCGCACGAACTGGACACTGTGGAGCGCATCAGCAATCGAATCGTGATTCTGCATCGCGGAAAGGTTGTTGCCGACGACTCCATCGAGCGTCTCCGTTCGCTGATGGAACTGCCTACGCTCGAAGCTATCTTTTCGCAGCTGGCAGTTGAGCACGATAGTGTTTCAATGGCGCGCCAGCTCGCGGATTTAATCCATGCGTAAGCAGCTGTGGACGCTAGCTATGCGAGCCTCTGCGCGCCTGCCGCGCGACTTCCGCGTGCTGCATTCGCAGTTTCTGCTGCGTGTCATCGATCTCGAGGCTCTGTCCATCGAAGCAGATATTCCCCGCTTCCTCGGCCAATTCGCTGGCGTACTCATCATGTTCAGCTTCATACATGCGTTCGCGGTATATGTTGCCATACTCGAGTATCCCTTGAGGCTCGAGCACTATCTGATCTCGACCATGATGCTGGTAGCCGGCCTGATCACCGTGGTGAGTTGGGATTCAATCTTCCCGGATCGCCGAGACATCATGGTGCTCGGCTCCCTTCCCTTGAGATCCGCAACCATCTTAGCGGCGAAAGTCGGCGCTTCAGCGTCGCTCCTTGGAATCGCTATCCTCGCTTTGAACACTGCTCCTGGACTTGTCGCTCCCCTGCTTCTTGGGCAATTGCATGAATCGTTCTTCGGCTTTTTTCAAGTCCTGGCTGCGTATTGGCTCACAATGCTCTCCGCAACCCTGTTTCTGTATTGCACGATACTGACCATCCAGGGCGTAACCTCTCTTCTACTTCCATACCGAGCCTTCCTGCGGCTCTCCGCAGTCCTTCAGCTTGTGTCGTTTGGTGTTTTTCTCACTGTCTATTTTTTCGAGCCGGCTCTCGGTATGGCGCCGGAGTTGCTCGCTCCGGAAAACCAGCACGTCCTGGCATGTTCTCCTCAATTCTGGTTCCTTGGTCTTTTCAACCAGATCAACGGCTCCCTCCCCCCTGAACTCTCATGGCTCGCCGCTCGCGCATGGATAGCTCTTTGTGTGGCGATACTCGGTGGCGGAGTGTCGCTCCTGTTTTCCTATCGGCAAGTGATGAAGACAATCGTTGAGCAACCCGACCTCAATCCCGCAAAGTCCTCCATGCGATGGCTTCCCCGACTGGGAGCTTCATTGCAGGCAGCTATCGCGCTGTTCTGCTTGCGCTCGATCATGCGAAGTCGGCAGCATCGGGTAGCGCTCGCTTTTTGCTGGTCGGTTGTCTTCGCAATCTGCGTCTCAATGCTGCGGCAGGTCTCGACGGTTCCTCCGGAGCCGGTGTCGCTCGGTCTGATCATACCCACAATGATCATGATGAGCTTCGCAGTGGTGGGGCTTCGCGGAGTCTTTTCTCTTCCGATTTCGCTGAATGCAAACTGGATTTTGCGCGTGACCCAGCTTCGTCCGACAACTGCGTATATTGCAGCAACCCGCCGTTCTCTCCAACTCTTCGGCATGATGCCCATTCTCGTTATATCTGCAGCCCTGTCATATCACTTCAGGCCCCTTACTCACGCTTACCAGCACCTTGCGTTCCTGGCGATCTTTGGATGCATTCTCGTCGAGATGAGCTTGGTTCATTTCGACAAGGTGCCGTTCACCTGCTCATTCATACCGGGAAAAACCAATTTCCAGGTCGTATTTTGGGGCGGAGCGTTTGTGTTCATGATCCTCGCACTTCTGTTCGCGAGATACGAACTGCAGACCTTCGAGCGGCTACGCAGCTATGCGGTCCTCATGGCTCTTTCTGTGGCAATCGCGGTTGGATTCTGGATTTTCAATCGACTACACGCGCGCGCCGCTGTGCTTTACTACGACGAAGTCTTGCCCGAAATCATCACCCGCCTCGGATTGACGTTGGCGCCGAACTCTCCGATAGTGAACACGAGCAAGGCCGACACCGTGTGAGGAACGTCTCGCGGCATCACTCCGACCGCAGCGCTTCCACGGGGTTCACACTCGCGGTTCTGCGTGATGGCAGGTAGCTCGCCGCCACTGCTGCTCCGCAGAGCGCCAGGCATGCTGAAGCAAATGTCAGAGGATCAGTCGAACTCACGTGAAACAGCAAGGACTGCAGCAGGCGCGTAGCGCCGAATGCGAGCAGAACTCCACATGCGATGCCGCACGTTGCCAGAACCAGGCCCTGCTTGACGAACATCGCGGTGATTGCATTTCGTTGCGCTCCCAACGCGAGGCGGATCCCGATTTCGCGAGTCCGTTGCGAGGCGGAGTAAGCGATCACGCCATACAGTCCGACCACTCCGAGCAATAACGCGAGCGCAGCGGCGATTCCGAGCATCACCAGCGTGAATGAGGTACGCGCGATCGATTTGCTGTAGTAATACTGCTGCGTCCTGATATCCGATACTGGGAGATTGGCATCGATAGACCAGATTGCCTGGCGAATGTCCTTCATCAGGCTCTCTGAGCCGGCACGAGGGCTGCGGACCGCGAATGCAACATATCGCCGCACGTTTACGTCATCGCTCTCGAAGTGGTTCATGAGTGTCGGCCAGTAGGCCAGAGTTGGGGCATCCTTGTTCATGCCCTCTTCGTGGACATCTCCCACTACGCCGACAATCTCTCGCCAATCATCTTTCGTGCTGACACGGATCTTTTTCCCGATTGCATTTACTGCGCTACCCCAGTATTCCCTCGCGAAGTTTTCGGAGATCATCGCCACAGACAGTTTTTGATGGGCCTCATCCCATGTGTAATCGCGTCCGGCTTTGAGCGGGATGCCCATTGTGCTCAGGTAACCCGGGGTAATGAATCTGAATTGGCGTAAAGGTGGCATCGCGCCGTTTGAGTAGGTTCGGTCCTGAGCGAACACAGGATCGCCCCACTGGAATCCTTCGAGCGGCACGGACGCTCCGAATGTGACTGCCGAGACGCCCGGAACCGCTGCAATCCTGTTCATGATGTTCTCCTGCACACGCAATACGTCGTCCGGCTTTGGAACGTCGGCTTCTGGAATAGCAAGGTGGAACGTTTGGATCTTCGCTTTGGCATCGTAGCCCGGATCAACGCCGACCAGTGCTCTGAATGTGCGGATCATCAGCCCCGAACAGATGAGCAGTACAAAAGCGAGGCTGACCTGAATGATCACGAGTGTGTTCCTGGTGCGATGACGTTCGCGGCTCTGGCTCAGTGAGCGCCCACCTTCCCGCATACCCGTGCCAATACGCGCTCCGGAATACCGCAGAGCTGGTATGGACCCGAACAGAAGAGCACAGAACTGCGAAGTTGCCAGAGTGAATACCAGCACTTTCCAATCGACGCTGATGTCCTGTAGTCGCGGAAGGCCGCTCGGAGCGAGTTGAACCAGGAGTTGAAGAGCTCCCCATGCGAGCGCGAGCCCGGCAAGGCCGCCAAGGATTCCGATCATTGCACTCTCGAGCAGGAATTGTTTGGCGATCCTCCAGGGACTCGCTCCAAGTGCGGCCCGTACAGCTAATTCTTGATGCCGCCCTTCGGCGCGTACCAGCAAGAGATTTGCCACGTTGGCACATGCAATGAGCAACACAACACCGATGCTTCCCATCAGCACCCATAGCAGTTTGCCGATGTCCCCTACCACGTCCTGAGTGAGCGGTCTGATCTTTGGCGCTATACGCGACTGGTGAAAGAGATCCATGCTGAACCCGGGCGGTGCGGGGAAACTGCTGAAAACAACGGGAAGGAGCCGGGCTATGTCAGAATTCGCAGCTTCGATCGTGACCCCAGGGCGCAGACGAGCGATCCCCGTGTAGCTGAATTGCCCGAGAGTCGTTTTGTTCCGATCGAGGTGATAAGGCAGAAAGAGATCGGGCTGCTCCCAGTCAAGAAAGCGGAACTCCCTGGGCATGACGCCGATGATCTGGCGCGGCTTTCCGTCGACTTTGATCGCTTGGCCGACCACGGACCGATCCGAGCCATAGCGCGATTGCCAGTAAGAATAGCTGAGCATCACGGTTTCGGGACTCCCCGGCTGGGCATCAGCACGGTTGAACCAGCGGCCCAGCATCGGCGTGACTCCGAGAATGGGTAGGACTCCCTCGGTAACATCGAGAGCGGGCACCTGTTCCGGATTTCCCCTTCCGGTGACACTCACCGAATCGCCTTGATACATGCCAATGTCTTCGAACGAATGCCCCTGCTCTCGATAGATGAAGTAATTCGAGGGAGCCATGTTGAGGTCGTCGATGTTAAGCCCGGGAGCCTTGTGCCAGACTCCGACAAGCGATTCGGGATGCGGGTACGGTAACGGTTTCAGCAGAACACCTTCAACTACGCTAAAGACGGCGACATTCGCGCCGACACCAGCACCCAGAGTGAGCACGGTAACAATGGTGAAGAGCGGAGCGCGCATCAGGCGGCGTAGAACCTGCCCTGTTTCCTTGCCGAATGAACTCATGCATCTAACCTCCCGGCTCGCGGCCGCGGGCGACAGGTACACCTGTTCCTGTCACTTCCCTATCCGCAAAGAATGCCCTCTCAGATCGCATTTGATTGAGAGATTGTGACGGATCGGTGAGTTTTTGCTTCGAAGATCAGCCTTGGGATCGAATTCGTCCCGGAGGCTCGTCGAATTGGGCGCAAGAACTACGACAAAGCCCCCGGAAAACGGGATCGCAAACGCGCACTGAATTGACGTGGAGAATAGATGAATTATCCGGCTGGTGTCGCGACCGCAAGCTCCTCAGTGAGCGCTTCGGCGGCTCTTACGCAGGCTGCTCGATCCACGTCATGATGCGTGACGAGGCGTATCATGCTTGGGCCGAGAGTGCTGGCCAGAATCCCGCGCCCTTTCAGGCGGTTTACTAGATCCGTCGCGGTTACCCGGCCGCTCAATCGGAAGATCACAATATTTGTCTCCACCGAATCGACATCGATGTCGACAGACTCAATCTGCGAAAGCGCTTCCGCGAGCAAGCGGGCGTTGGCATGATCTTCATGCAGGCGCGCAGGCATCTTCTCGAGCGCGACCAGACCGGCGGCTGCGAGCACGCCTACCTGCCGCATGCCGCCACCAAGCGCTTTGCGGTAGATCCGAGCCTGATCCATCAGTTCAGCCGAACCGACCAGCATGGAGCCGACCGGCGCACAAAGGCCCTTCGATAAACAGAACATCACGGTATCAAATCCACGCGTGAGCGTCTTCACATCTACACCAAGTGCGACTGCCGCATTGAAGATGCGAGCACCATCAAGATGCAGGGGCAGTCCTCGATCTTTCGCGTTAGTCCAGATTTCTTCCATAACGGGGAGAGACGTGCATCGGCCGCCGGTGAGATTTGCTGTGTTTTCGATTTCAATGAGACCAGTAGCGGCTCGAAACGCTCCCTTTTTGAAGATGACCGGCTCGATGTCAGCCCAGGTCAGCGTGCCACGCTCTGTAGGTACAGCTCGGATAAGGCAACCGGAAAACACCGCTGCGGTGGCCATCTCCCAGTCGAGGATGTGGGAACGCGATTCGCAAATAACCTCCTGACCGGGCTTCGTCAGCAGGCGAATGGCGATTTGATTGCCCATGGTGCCCGTCGGCACAAACAACCCGGCTTCCCGTCCGAAGATCTGGGCGGCACGTCTCTCCAGGAGATTGACAGTTGGATCCTCGCCATACACGTCATCACCAACCTCGGCCCCAGCCATGGCCGCTCGCATCTCGAGAGTAGGCCGCGTCACCGTGTCTGACCGCAGATCAATCAGTTCTGCCATTTCGCCTGATCCCAGTTCCTAAATCAAAATCATCAGTTAAGGAATTTGCGCCATCGGCAGCTCCATAATTGGCGTCACCCTGCCGTTGGTGGACGCATACGCCCACATCCCATGAAAGTTCTCGCGCATTCCCGGATGCGCCTTGAGCAATGCGCCCAGCACCGCAATTGCCTCAGTACGGGCCACGGCTGGATCAGTGTTACCGGCAGACTCATACGTAACGCCAAGATCCGGTTCATGCAAAGTGGCATCTAGCCGCACTGAGTTGATCTTCCATGTCCGATCGCCTGTGGTCACAGAAGCCGGGAAGGACTCTTCGGTCGGTCCGCCATTGATCTTGCCCTGCTCCTGTGTCAGTTTGTCGAGGTTTGGCGAAGAGATGAAGTCGACTGGGAGTTCAAGATAGTGCGCGGCGTCGTAGCAATACCATGCAGCCCAGGGCATGTTGCTGCGCGCAAGTTCCCGAGCTCTCGTCCAATACCATACGCCATCGTGGCCGTTGAACATCCCTTCACGCCCTGAGAATCCGCCGAGCTTCCAGCCTGGGGTGCCGGTCTGCTCCCACGCCAGTACGAAACCCATCTGTCCAGCCAGAGCCGCGCCTGAGGCGTCCGCAAGCACAATCGCGAATTTGCCTGGCGGAAGTCCGCGCATGCTGATTGTGACCGTCATCGAACCGTTCGCGTTGGAGCAGAAGAACTGTGTGTCGGTGGGAGTTGCCAGAGAACTCGCATCCAGCAGATACACATTCCTCAGTTGAGTCTTGCCCCCTTTCACGAGAGGTGCGGCCTGCTCGATGGCCCCTCGGATTCCCTCCCATTGACTCGCCAGAGACGGCAGCAGCAGTGATTGAAGCGCACTAGTGTCCTGGCGAATAACGGCATCCGAAAGCTGCTCGCCGATCGAAGCCAGCGTACCGCGATCCTGGGCAGTCAGTTCGGCCTGGGTTGTGCAGCTTACAGCGAATCCCGATGCCGGGGCGAAAAGCACCAGCGCGATTAAACCACTCCAGCAGAGGCGCATCACGTGCGATTCCTCACTTCTCTCCGAAAACTTTACGAGCGTTCGACGACCACTGATAGTCTAATGCAGTAGGGTGTCAGGAGCCGTCACCCGCCGCACGCACCCGGGCCATCGAGGCGATTGCCATGCATCAGAACATTGAGACGCACACGCAAGCCCTTTCTCTCTCGGTCACGAGAAATTTGATGTTTGCGGCCACCTGTCTTCTGGTTGGCAGTGCTTGGTATGCCCAGGCCGCTCCTCCCGCACAGTCATCTACTGGACGTGCTCTCAAAACTCAGGCACATCGATCTGCAGGAAAACCGGCTATGGCTCCAGCGGCCGCTCAAGCTCCGGCTCCTCCTCCGATGCCACACTGGCCGGTAAACGACAGCCCCAATCCCCCTTCGGTAGTCTGGGACGCCAGTGGACTGCGGATCAACGCATCCAATTCCAGCTTGCAGCAGATTCTGAACGAGGTCTCGACAGATACCGGTACCAAGGTCGTAGGTAACATTCCCGACCAGCGTGTCTTCGGAAGCTACGGCCCCGGTCAGGCGAGTGACGTACTTCTGCAGCTCCTGCAGGGATCCGGCTACAACGTCTTGCTGGCCGGAGATCTGGGACACGGTGCGCCAAGCCAGATTGTGCTGACACCTCGCCGCGGCGGCGGTTCCAATGCCCCCGCTGGAATGAACCCGCAGCAGCCACAGGGTCAGCCGCAACCGGATCAGGATGACGAAGTCGTGGATCAGGCGGAACCGCCTGAGCAGCAGGAGGAGACCGTGCCGGCCATTCCACCCCCTCCTCAGCAGCCCAACCAGGTTCAACCGGTAACGCCACCCAACGGACAAATGCGCACTCCGCAGGAGATTATGCAGGAGATGCAGCAGCGCCAGCTTCTGCAACAGCAGCAAATGCAGCAGCAGATGCAGCAACAGCAGCAGCAAGGGAATCCGACCGCTCCGCAGCAGCAGCCGGAGAATCCGGAGTAGCTTTTGATGCGGTCTTAAGTGGCGGACCTCACAGGCTGACAACACCCCTCATCGGCTAACCTCTCCTGCGATACTGCAACGGGAGAATTCTGCTCATGGATCGTCGCGTGTTTCTCGGAACCGGCATAGCGTCAATGGCCGCCAACCCCCTAAGTAGGATCTCTTCTTCCGGACCGCTCAAAGGCGCCACAGAGCCCCTTCCGCGCGTGCAGGTTCACTCTGGCCGACACCTGCTGCAAACCGAGGACGGCCGGCCCTTCTTCTGGCTCGGCGACACGGCCTGGGAACTCATTCACCGCACCACCCGCGAAGAGTGTAGCTACTACCTGCGTACTCGCGCCCTGCAGGGCTTCACCGTCATTCAGACTGTCGCGCTCGCCGAATTCAACGGCCTGAACGAACCGAGCGCACTCGGTCTCAAGCCCCTCATCGACAACGATCCTCGCAAGCCTAACCCAACCTACTTCGATCGCCTGGTCGAGATCGTCGACGAAGCCGCATCTCGGCATCTCTATGTTGGACTGCTGCCCACCTGGGGAGACAAGCTCACTGCTCCCTGGGGCGATGGCCCGAGAATCTTCCGGAACGACAATCTCCCTGATGCCCGGGCTTACGCGCATTATCTTGCCTCCCGCCTCAAGGATCGCAATAACGTGATCTGGATATTAGGCGGAGATCGCCCGCCTCGGCTCTCTGCTATGAACAATGAAGAACGGGAGAGGATTGCGAAGTCGACCGGCTTCAGTTCGGATCAGGACTGGACACCGATCTGGAGCGAAATCGCTGCAGGTCTCGCTGAGGGTCTGGGACATCAGCCCGTGATCGCGTATCACCCGAACGGAGGAGCCCGATCGTCTACAACTCTGCACCGGGAATCATGGCTCTCAATCAACGGCATGCAAAGCGGACACGGCGGCGGGCACGATGTTCCCGTTTGGGAGTGGGTGGACGGAGATTATGCGCTTACGCCTGCCAAGCCGACCCTCGACCTTGAACCCAACTACGAAGACCATCCTTACAATCCCTGGCCTCGATGGGATCCGGCAACGGGCTACTTCCGCGACTACGACGTGCGTAAGCAGGTCTACCGCTCAGTTTTCGCGGGAGCCTGCGGGGTTACATACGGACATCATGCGATCTGGGGGTTCGTGGGCCACCGCAACGATGTGATCAACCATGCTGACCGCGATTGGATCGACGCTCTGCAGCGTCCTGCTGGCCGCCAGATGCAGTATCTGCGCCGGCTCATCGAATCACGCCCTTACTTCAGCCGCATACCCGATCAAAAGCTAATCGCCTCGGATCCAGGGTCGGGCGGGCTGCACATCCGGGCGACTCGCGATGCGGAGGGAACGTACGCCTTCGTCTACTTCCCGATGAACGATATGACGGCACGAATCGATCTCTCTCGCCTGAACTCCCGCAAGATACGGGCTTGGTGGTTTGATCCGCGCACCGGGGTGGGCACTCTCATCGGGATGTTGGATACGGCAAAGCAGAGCGAATTCCGAAGCCCGCCCTACGGGCCCGACTGGGTTCTCGCGATTGAAGCAGCAGAGGCAGACTACCCTCCACCGGGACTCGATGTCTGGACTGGACATTGAAGACTGGGAACGGAAAAGAACTATTCCGACGCGAGTTGCGCGCTCACCTTTACCGGAACAACCGTGGTTCTGGGGCGCATCATCGCGAATCCGATACGGAAAATGCCGTAGGCAGTGAGGACTCCAAAGGCCATGGAACCGATCGCGGCGCAAATCAACATTACTAGATTAAAAGCGTCAGCCATTTCTTTAAGACCCCCATTGAAGTTGCTGGGGAAAGTTCCTCATCGGTTTCTACTTCTGCCCCGGCAATTCAATGCTCAGCCGCAGCTTTGTCTTGAAGGATTGTCGCAGAATTCTGGCCGCGTTGACCCTCGTTTCTGTTGGCAAATAGAATACCCCCAGGTACGTCCGTAATCCGGGGTGCCCGGGGATGAGTATTTGATCGACGGGGTGGAAATCCGGCGGACTCGCCCCATAACTAAGGTCCATCATCGAATCCCGACTTTCAGTCGAGAATGCCGGGCAAGTACGACTTCTTTACCTGATCATGTCCATTACTCACATCTCGGTGCGTGGGGCGCGCCAGCACAATCTACGCGACATCAATGTCCGCATTCCGCGCAACACGCTGACGGTCGTTACCGGCCTGTCAGGGTCGGGTAAAAGCTCCCTTGCTTTCGACACGATCTACGCCGAGGGGCAACGCCGCTACGTGGAAACCCTCTCTGCCTACGCACGCCAGTTCCTCGACCAGATTGAGAGACCTGACGTGGATTCGATTGAAGGCCTCTCGCCAGCGATCTCGATAGAGCAGAAAACCACCAGCCGCAGTCCGCGATCGACAGTTGGAACCATCACCGAGATCTATGACTATCTCCGGCTGCTCTACGCTTCTGTAGGCACGCCGCACTGTCCAAATTGCGGACGACCGATCGCGCGCCAGACCGCCGAACAGATCGTCCAGCGCATCATGCAGCTCGGTGCAGGCGAGCGCGTCACTGTGATGGCCCCCGTGGTGCGCGGGCGCAAGGGAGAGTTCAAAGATCTGCTGGATCAGCTTGATCAACAGGGATTTCGGGCCCGCGTTGATGGCGAGATTGTAGACCTGGCAGAGCCTCCCGCACTGGACAAGAGGAAGAACCACGCAATCGAAGCAATCATTGACCGCATCTTGCTGAAATCCACAAACGACGAGTCGGCACCTAAGACAATCGGAACCCAGGCAACGTCCGCTAAACCTCCTGTCGAGAAACGATTGGAGGCTGCAGTCTCGAAAGCACTTCAACTCGCCAATGGGCTCGTTCTTGTGGGTCTTGTGACTGGCGAAGAGCAGATATTTTCGTCGTCGATGGCTTGTCCAGACTGCGGCCTTGATGTACCAAAGCTCGAGCCTCGGAGCTTCAGCTTCAATTCCACATTTGGCGCCTGCCCGGAATGCCACGGACTTGGCTCTCTATACGATCTCGATCCGGCTAAGGTAATCACCGACTGGTCAAAGCCTCTGCTCGATGGCGGGCTCGGACCGGGATCAGCGTCCCAATACCTGCTTCGCCTCATCAATTTGGCTGCGCAGCGCTACAGCATCGATCTGAAGAAGCCGTTTGAGGACCTGCCGCCCAAACAGCAGCACATCCTCGTTTACGGTCCGCCGAAGGGCGAAGCTCCAAGGACCGGGTTCCATGGAATCCTGAGCTATCTTCGCGACACCATCGATGAGGCTCGCAGCGACGGCTACCGCGAATACATGATGAGTTTCATGTCCGCGACGCCATGTCCCGTTTGCCGTGGCAAGCGACTGCGTCCCGAATCGCTCGCCGTGAAGATCAACGGAATGTCGATCGCCGACTTCACTGCCCTGCCGCTGAACAGAGCACTTTCGGCAGCATACGAGTTGAACTTCACCGCGCGTGAAGCGATGGTCGCAGATCGCATTCGACGCGAGATCATCGAGCGCCTCGAGTTTCTCTGCGCTGTCGGCCTGAACTACCTCTCGCTCAACCGCAGTGCCGCCACGTTGTCTGGGGGTGAAGGACAACGTATCCGCCTGGCCACGCAGATTGGCTCACGGCTACGGGGAGTCCTTTACGTGCTCGATGAACCCTCTATTGGACTCCATCAGCGCGACAACAATCGTCTGATCGAAGCTCTCGTGCGGCTGCGCGACCTTGGCAACACTGTCCTCGTGGTCGAGCATGACGAAGATACCATCCGGCACGCCGATTACGTCGTCGATCTCGGGCCGGGCGCGGGACGTCTCGGCGGGCACGTGGTGGCTCAGGGCACTCCTGAAGACATCATGGCCTGCCCGCAATCGCTTACCGGCAAGTATCTGTCCGGGGCAGAAGGAATCGTTCACCGCACCGAGCCACGTCCGCTCACTGACAAGTGGCTCACTGTGACCGGCGCACGCGAGCACAATTTGCAGGACGTGACGATCAAGGTGCCTCTTGGCGTGATGACCGTCGTGACAGGCGTTAGCGGTAGCGGGAAGAGCACACTGATCAACGACATTCTGTACCGCTCCCTGGCGAAGACTCTCTACGGATCCCGCGAAGAGCCTGGAGTTCACGAGACGCTCGAGGGAACAGAACAGATCGACAAAGTGATTCGCATCGACCAGGACCCGATTGGCCGTACACCTAGGTCGAATCCCGCGACATACACGCAGGTCTTCTCGCCGATTCGCGATCTCTTTGCAATGCTCCCAGAGGCCCGCGAACGCGGATACAAGCCCGGACGTTTCAGCTTCAACGTCGCAGGAGGCCGATGCGAAGCTTGCCAGGGAGATGGGCAACGCCGCATCGAAATGAACTTCATGCCTGACGTGTACGTTCAGTGCGAGGTATGCAACGGTCGTCGCTATAACCAGGAGACGCTCGCAGTTAAGTTCCACGGTTATTCGATTGCCGATATTCTCGACCTGACCATCGAGGATGCGCTGGGGGTCCTATCGGATGTGCCGACCGTGAGGCAGAAGCTTCAGACGCTGGTCGATGTCGGTCTCGGCTATGTGCACCTCGGCCAGAGCGCAACGACGTTATCGGGCGGCGAGGCACAGCGCATGAAACTTGCTCGAGAACTCTCCAAGCGCCAGACCGGCCGCACGCTGTACCTCCTCGACGAGCCGACCACCGGATTGCATTTCGATGACGTCCGAAAGCTACTTGAGGTGTTGCATCGTCTGACGGATCTCGGGAACTCCGTCATCATCATCGAGCACAATCTGGATGTGATCCGCAATTCAGACTGGATCATCGATCTCGGGCCGGAGGGTGGAGAAGACGGAGGCCGTGTCGTCGGAGAAGGACGTCCGGCCAAGATTGCAGCGACTCCGGAGTCCTACACAGGCCAGTTCCTCGCGCGTTACTACGCATCGCATGACGGTAAGCTCCATGAGGTCGCCGCAAGAGTTGGGAGTGTAGATGCCTCACTTGCTCCAATCGTGCGGGAAAGCGAATCGATGCAGAAACCGAACGGACGAAAGAATCGGTCTGCGAAGGAGACGCGACCAATTGCGAAAGCTCTGAACGGCAAGAAGCCGGTGCGCTCATGAGCACCTTCCCGGAGCAGGTGCCACACAATCCGGAAGAGCAACAATCTGGCGAGCCGAATGAATCGACCCATTCCGATCCTCTCGCGCTGCAGAACACGCCCGCCCCACCTGGCGAGTGGACCGGCGAGCCGGAAGCGCCAGGGACTCCGACAAACGGTATCAACACGCCCACTCAGCTTGCCTCGGTTGAAGAGCAGCCACTTTTTGCTTCCTACCAGCGGCCAGAACCCCTTTTACCGCGCGATGAGCGGATTCCCCACATGGGACACCTTGGGCTGCTGTTCCTGTTGGTTCTTTGCGCACTGGTCTGCGTCAATATTCTGGTTTCGTTCGCCTTGCACATGAAGCTCTGGGGGATCGGAACGGCGGCCCAGGCACAGACGGACTACCATTACGCGATGGTCACGCAGGCTGCCCTATACCTGATTACATTTTGCGGCTGTCTTGTTTCATTTCCTCTCATCTGGCGCAGGCCGTTTTTTGAAGGCATTCATTGGCAGGGCAGGTTGGCCGTCCAGCGGTTTGGCCGGCTTGTAAGTGCCGCAGTGGTCTGTTTCTTTGTCGCCATGATCAATGGCATGTTGTTGCCGGGTCCAACGGACACGCCGATCGATCAGTTATTCAAAGCCCCGGGAGCGGCGTGGGTTCTCTTCGGTTTCGGAGTAACCTTGGCACCATTCTTCGAAGAGATGGCGTTTCGCGGTTTTCTGCTTCCTGCCTTGTGCACTGCATGGGACTGGAGCGTCGAACATCTCGCCGGTTCGCCGCGACGGCCGGTCGAGGAGAACGGAGACCCGAACTGGTCTCGCACCGCAATGTTCATCGGTGCGCTGATCACGAGCCTGCCTTTTGCGCTTATGCACGGCTTTCAGACCGCGTGGTCTTTGGGCCCATTTCTGCTACTTGTTTTCGTCAGCCTCGTCCTCTGCTGGGTCCGTCTCTCAACGCGATCACTTGCCGCGAGCACGATTGTCCACGCCAGCTACAACCTGATGCTCTTTTCCTTCATGATGCTCGGTACTGGAGGCTTCAAGCATTTGGACAAAATGTAACGCGAGCTCTGAAAACCAGCAGGAGCTCTGTGCTTCTGCCTATCGGCTATGAGCTAGTCGGTTATAGGCAGCTAAAATCGGATCGATGGCTACTTACGCTCAGCAGCTCCTTTCCCTTCTTGCGCGCACCAGCTTCAAGCTTGGTCAGTTCAAGCTCTCATCGGGCGGCACAAGCGACTACTACATCGATTGCCGGACCACGACCTTGCATGCGGAAGGCGGACGCCTCACCGGCCATGCAGTTCTTCAACTGTTGGAGCAGCATGGAATTCAAGCTGAAGCCGTCGGCGGTCTCACGATGGGCGCCGATCCTATTGTGTCCAATGTCGCAACGGCCAGCGCATGGCGGGCGCAGGAGCAACCGGAGGCGCCACTGCTGCACGGTTTCCTCGTACGTAAAGCGGAGAAGGCGCACGGCACCGGCCGACGAATCGAGGGGTTCCACAGGGAAGGCGCGCGCGTCGTGATTGTCGATGATGTGTGCACAACAGGGGCGTCGACAGTTGCTGCCATCGAGGCCGCTCGGGAAGCTGCTATGACTGTTGCGGCTGTAGTCTGCATCGTCGAGCGCGAAGAAGCTCATGGACGACCAGCCGTGGAAAGCGCAGCCGGCGGAGCTCCGTTCCTCCGCCTTTTCACGGCGACTCAGGTTCGAGCCGAGCACGTCCGCCAACTCGAAGCTGCCCGTTGAGGTTTTGAGAATAGTGGTGCACAAAAGAAATCAGGCCATTCGGCGTTAACCTGAATGGCCTGCATATCTTCGTTCTCTAGCTTACGCGATCTAATCTACTAATTTAGGTGAATCTAATCTAGAAATATCGGCTCTCACCCTTACTACTTCTAATCCGGCTTGCGCCTTTACGTGGTCCCTTCGGCTTGCGCCTTTAGTCTTCCTAATCTAGTAACAGCGATCTTGAACTCTAGTTGTTCAATCGTTCGGATGATGATTAGTTGCTGCCGGGGCCAGGAGTTGCCGGCGCGGTTGCAGCCGGAGCGCCCTGTCCAGCACCCATGTTGCTCAACAGTTGAACTTCTACGCGGCGATTCTGCTTGCGGCCTTCGGCGGTTGTGTTCGGCGCCACTTCCTTGTCTTTGCCGATGCCGATGAGATAGAAGCGATGCGCCGCAACTCCGTACTTCGACGCCAGATACTGCACGACTGCATCTGCGCGACGATTGCTGAGGTCATAGTTGTAAGCAGCGGATCCAGTGGAGTCCGTTCCGCCGGTGACTTCGAGAATGTAGCTCTTTGCGCTCGAAAGCTGCTGTGCAAACTGATCGAGCTGAGCCTTGTCATCCTTGGTCAGAGTCGCCTTGTCGAAGCCGAACGTGACGGTGACATTCCCCATGGATTTGTAGTTGTCCAGGCCCTTAACCACTGAGTCAAGCGAGTCAGCCCGGTGCACGGCGTCATTAGCTGCGGTGGTGGCGTCTCCCGCTGCCTTGCCGGCGTTCTGTGCGTTTTGAGCTGCAGACTCTGCCGAACTCTGTGCCTGCTTGATCCCCGCGGTCGCGCGGTCATCGACATCGTGCAGGTTGCGGTTGTTCTCGGCAGTCTTCTGGTCAAGTTGGTTGGTGTGTTCGACAATCGGTGCTGTCTGGGACTTGACATAGTTCTTGCTCGCGCAACCGGTGACGCCCACAAGTGCTATGGCAGCTGCAATCAACAATCCATTTGAGGTTTTCATCTGTTCCCCATTCTTTCGACCGCCTCTGATTTGCCTGAACCCTTTTGCACCACCTCAGGCCCGGCGGCGATTTTCGTGTCGCCTGTAGTAGTGCATGCATCGAGCCAAACACTACCATATCCGTAGGCTCCTTAAAATCAATCCCTTACAGAGAACCTGGGTAAGATTTGCACAGTATTGGAGCCATGTAGTTTTTACGCGGTCGGTAAGATTGCATGCCGGTTAGTGCTTCTCCGCTCCCTTTTGGCCCGCCAGCTATCCTATGGGTTGGGCCTGCTCGCCACCGTGGTTTCATGGACTTAATCGAAAAAATCCGTTCTCTGCCTACCCAGCCAGGTGTCTACCTTTACAAGAACCCTGAAGGCGAAGTCATCTATGTGGGGAAGGCCAAGAATCTCCGCTCCCGCGTGCGCTCGTATCTGCTCGAGGCGTCTCAGGCGAACGCCAAAACCGGCTCCTTGATGCGCGAAGCAGTAGATGTTGACTACATTCTCGTGGCGAACGAACACGAGGCTCTCGCGCTAGAAAACAACCTCATCAAGCAGCGCAAGCCGCGATTCAACATCCTGCTGCGAGACGACAAGACCTACCCCTATGTGAAGCTCACGCTAGCAGACCGGTATCCGAAGGTCTTCGTCACAAGACGACTCAGGAAGGATGGTTCGGCCTACTATGGGCCCTACTTCCCCGGTAATCTCGCCTATCGCGTCGTGGAGCTTATTCATCGAAGTTTCCTTTTGCCAAGTTGCAAGATCGACCTGACCCGCTATCACCAGCGCGCCTGCCTGCAGTACTACATTCATCGTTGCCTGGGACCCTGCGTACAGGAACTCACGACGCCTGAGATCTATGTCCAGGCAGTGAAGGACGCCCAGCTCTTTCTCGAAGGAAAACAGGCGGAACTGGAACGCTCGCTGACAACGCGCATGATGAGAGCGGCTGAGGCACAACAGTTCGAGGCAGCAGCACGCCTGCGCGATCAGCTCTCGACAGTACACCAATTACAGGAGAAGCAACGCATTGCAACGGCTGAGCAAAGCGACGATGCTGACGTGTTTGGGTATCACTTTGAAGATGGTGCGCTCGCCATCAACCTCTTTCATATGCGAGGCGGCAAGATAGTCGATCGACGGGAGTTTTTCTGGGAGGATCTGCCGGAGCTTATGGAAGCGATCGGCGCTGAGCAGATCGGCGATGAGAATGAAAGCACATCTTCTCCCACCGAAACTCAGGCACTCGAATTCAATGCAGGAACTGTTTTCTCCGCTTTGCTCAAGCAGCTTTACATCGACCAGCGTTACGTCCCCCGCGCCGTTCTTGTGCCGGTGGACTTTGCAGACCGCCAAACTCTCGCCGACTTGCTGAGCCAGCGCATCGATCGCCGAGTAGAGATAGCCGTGCCGCAGCGCGGGGAAAAGCGCTCCCTCATCGACCTCGCAGGGCAAAACGCGAAGCAGTCCTACATCCAACGCTTCCGCGTGCTCGAGCCCTCGCGCAAGGCGATCCAGGAGTCGCTTGCAGACGCGCTGATGCTTCCCGAGCTTCCCAGCCGGATTGAGTGCTTCGACATTTCCCACATCCAGGGCGCAGAAACAGTAGCTTCCATGGTGGTCTGGGAAGACGGAAAGATGAACAAGTCGCAGTACCGGAAATTCAAGATGTTGACCGTAGTGGGCGTGGATGACTTTGCCTCGATGCGCGAGGTCGTCACGCGCAGATATCGGCGGCTTAAAGATGAAGACAGTCCGATGCCGTCGTTAATCCTGATCGATGGCGGCCTGGGACAACTGCACGCGGCTGCCGAAGCGCTTGAGGCTCTTGGCTTCACTTCGCAGCCCCTCGCCTCCATCGCCAAAAAGGAGGAAGTGATCTACCTTTATGGCAACGAGGACGAACCTGTAGTGCTCGACCGCCGGTCGCCGGTCCTGCATCTTGTGCAGATGATCCGGGACGAGAGCCATCGCTTTGCAATCGGGTACCATCGCCAGCGCCGCGCCATCCGCGATCGGGATTCTGAGTTACTGAACGTTCCGGGCGTCGGCCAACTGACGCGGCAGCGGCTGCTGACTCATTTTGGTAGCCTGAGAGACATTCAACAGGCGACAGCCGATTCGCTTGCGGCAGTCGTGCCCCGAAAAACAGCGGAGTCCATCTGGAGTCATTTCCATCAGCCGAGCACCGCCGAAACGCAGTCAGGAAGCTGAATCGGCCAACCGGCTTCCATGAAAAGGCATCCCACTCCGTTGTTTGCGGAGGTGATGCATCGTGTTCATCCCTGGTCTGCGTTCAGTTTTGGTTCTCTGTTCCAGCGCAGTTTTCATCGGCTCCCTGGCCCTCTCCGGTTGCCATAGCAATCAACATCCCGACTACCGTATCGCTGTTTACGACGCCCTCCACAAAAGCGATCTGCACAGCATAAACGTGGCGCAGGATCGCGGCGAGGGCACTATCACTCTCACCGGTGTCGTTGGCAGCATGGACGTCCGGCAAAAGGCAGAAAATATAGCCAAGCAGGCTGCGCCCGGCTACCAGATCGCCGACCGAATTCAGGTTCACGACGTCGGGCTTCAGGACGACATTCAGGCAGCCAGCCAGAAAGCCCAACTGGACAGCTCGATTGAAGACAAGGTCAAGGCAAAGATAGCCGACGATCCGGCGTTAAAGGCGGAAAAAATCGACTGCATGGCTTTCCACGGCACTCTCACGCTGAAGGGCACGGTCAAGAGCCAGGAGCAGCGCCGACAGGCGGAGGACCTGGCCAAGCAGGTACCCGAGGTTCAGCACGTCGTGAACCGCTTGAGGGTACAGGGCGGCAAGTCGTCTGCTAACTCCTGACTTTCACGCCTGATTAGAGGAGAGTCCCGATCCTGCCGATAGAGTATTCAGCGCGATGAGCCGCCTCGTATAGCGGCATCTAGTTGGCACGACCATGGAAAGACCTAACGGAACTGCGCGGAGATGGGGATCGGTTCTGATCTCGCTTTCAGCACTGATTCTCACAACCTGTGGACTACACCTCGCAGCCCAGGATCTAGCGGTTACGGATTTGCCGAGCGCTCCCGTTCCAGTGGTTCGGTCAGGTATCGCAACACGGTCAGCCGCCACGCCAGTTAAGCAGCATCGCTGGCTGACGCTGAACAATGCTTCAGTGTCTTTCCTTTTCATCGGAGAAGCACTGGATTCATGGACCACCTATCGCAATCTCACCCACCCCAAGTGGATCTGCGGCTACAGCTCCGCCTTCGGAAATGCCGTCACGTACATTTCGAACGACGGCGAGCGCTATGATCAGCGCACAATCCAACGCGAATTGTGTGGCCCGGGCCCATCGGGTCAGCTGGCCAACTATGCGTACGACGTCACTCGTACCGGCGCGTTCACTGAAACCGGTTGGGTGACAAACCTGCGGCTCACCAGCAACCGAAATGTCGCTGGAGTGCTTGCATGGAATATCGCCGATGACATCGGCCAGGTTCTGATTGTGCGCTACCTGGCTAAGCGATCACGTTTGATTGGCAGGATCGCTCCAGGAATGAATTTCGGGCGGGGAATCATTCATCTCGATTGTGGCATTCAGAATCTGAAGTTCGCGCAAAAGCACGCCAATGCCGGCGCATGGCAATTTCAACTTCCGAACGAATCCACTCTCTACCCGGGTCCCCGTTGGTGGGGAGAGCGGTAGCCTGAACCCGGCGTGGATTAAGAATGAGCCGGAGTGTGCTCTTGCTGTTCAATCGCAAACTTCTTAGTGCAAACCGGGCACTCGTGTTCTTTCGAGTCCGCGATGCTGATCATTCGCGTCCCGCATGACGGGCACTTGCCCCGGTGCTCTCCCATGCCCACGATAGGCCCATAGAGCGGAGCCAGAATTCCAAGCAGAATGAAGGGAACGCCGAAGAAAATACCCCATCCGGTAAGGCAAAGCATGACGCCGGAGATGATCAAGATTGGAGCGGCGATCAGCCCAATGTACATTCCGCTGAATGCTCCCTTAGACGACACCGGCTGATGCTGCCTGGGCGAATGCGTTTCGCGCTCCACCGCCGCGCCGCACTGTGGACAAAAGCTCCACATCGCCGCCAGCACCAATCCGCACTTCTGACAATGAGCGTCCATCGTGAACCGCTCCTTTTCGGTTTTGCAGCCTACCGGAATAAGGGTTCGCGACCGGTCCGCTGCAGCCCGAAACGCTACGCCGTTTGTCATGTCTCTGCCCGTGACTCTCATCACGTCCCATCGATCTCAAGCTCTTTCAAAGCAGTGCGGGAGGGCCAATCGGTCCGTAGCGACGTGCTAACCTCACATCACCGCATGACCCAGGTCTCGTCCAAATACCACAAAACCCCTCCCGATCTGCCTCGCGTATTGGGCGCCTCGCAAGCCACCGCAATCGTAGTGGGGACCATTATTGGCAGCGGCATATTTCTCGTCCCAACCGAGATGATGCGAGACACGGGCTCCTCCGCACTTGTGTATCTGGCATGGGTCACCGGAGGACTGCTGTCGCTTTTCGGAGCAATGACCTACGCTGAGCTTGGCGCAATGCTGCCATATGCCGGCGGCGAATACGTCTTTTTGCGCGGCGCCTACGGGGATACTCCGGCCTTTCTTTACATGTGGACTTGGTTCGCTGTGGCAAAGCCCGCATCGATTGCCGCCGTCACCAGCGGACTTGCTCGAACGCTCGGGGTCTTTTCAACATTCCACTTCCTGACTGAGCACGTCCCAGGTACGCCCCTGCTCTGGTCCCAAATCTTTGCCATTTGTGTTACATGGCTTATCACCGGACTGAACTATCTCGGCATCAAGAAGGCTGGTGACTTCCAGCTCGTTTTCACGATTCTGAAAGCTGTACTCATCCTTATCGTTGCCGCGCTCTGTTTTGCTTCCGCCTCCGGTTCGTTCGCGAACTTTGCCACCTCGCTGCCTGGCGCGCGCGGCGGCTTCGGCGGATTCATGCTGGCTTTGATTGCCACGTTGTGGGCTTACGACGGGTGGAACGATCTTACGATGGTCGCTGGCGAGGTCCGCCGGCCTGAGCGTTCCCTTCCTTTCGCATTGATCGGTGGCCTGTTTCTTGTCGGCATCCTGTTTATGGCCACCAACGCAGCTATCCAGTACATCCTGCCGGCGGCGCAAATCGCCGCCACCGAACGTCCCGCGGTTGCAGCTCTTTCGGTAGTGGCTGGGCCGCGCGGCGCGGGATTTGTCGCAGGAGCCATGGCTCTCAGCATCTTCGTCACGCTCAATGGCACTATCATGTCAGGTGCGCGCATTCCCTTTGCAGCGGCTCGTGACCGCCTATTCTTCCATCAGTTCGCGCACATCCACCCCAGATTTCAATCGCCGTCCACCTCGCTGGTGATTCAGGCACTGCTCTCAACGGTCTTGCTGCTGTTCTTATCTCAGTTTCAGCAGCACTTTGAACTGGCCGTGTTCGCCGAATGGCTTTTCTACATGCTTACCGCGACCACAGTCTTCATCTACCGCCGCCGTCGGCCCGACCTTTCGCGGCCCTACCGCGTGTGGGGATACCCTGTGCTCCCCGCAATTTTCGTGATCTGCGCCGCGGCCGTCCTCATCTGGAGCTACGCCGGCAATCTCAAAGGATCGCTGATTGGAACGGTTCTCATTTTGCTCGGTCTCCCAATTCTCTATCTGGTCCGTCGACGTTATGGAAAATCTGTTCCTCAGCCCTGGGACTTCACATCTCGCGCCCGACTCGATTGAGACGCATCACACAATATCTGTGCATGCATGCATTGATTCCCCTATCTATATTCCCCTTCCGGCGGTGGGATCGTGACCGATACAATCGCGATGATGGCGACCGCGCGCACCGAAATGTGGAAGAACCAAACGTTCACCATTGAACGGCTTGAGGGACAGGCACCGCACACGATCATTTATCAGATCACGGGGGTGTTCAACGCCCGTGACATGTATGGATCGATGAAGCAGGTCCAACTGGGCAATATCTTCGAGTTCAAGCCAGAGCCGGGGGCCGAGACGCCTACGCTACACATCTTCGATCTGACCAGCGTGCCGCAAATGGACTCATCGGGTCTGGGAGTGCTCGTCAGCCACTTCATCGCATGTCGTGCAAAAGGAATTCGCGTCATTATTGTTGGTGTCAGCCCCAACGTAAGACAGCTCTTCAAATTCACTAAGGTCGACACAATCCTGCCGATGGCGCCCACCGTCGAGGAAGCTCTCCGGTCCAATCCCTAGCCTCTAAAGGCCAATCAAGTGTGATCGGCAAAGCAGCTGTGATCGGCAAAGCAGCGGCGCCCGTCCGCAACGTGCTAGCCTTTGCCTTTCGGGCCGGGAGCCCGCATCCATTCACATGCGTTTTGCAGCTGCCAG
>Ga0207674_10001495_pt1 | contig 30163 bp, 21 predicted proteins | sample KBSCornC72_FD_184303 | JGI IMG/M metagenome (GOLD analysis project Ga0207674, IMG submission 184303) | Corn rhizosphere microbial communities from Kellogg Biological Station, Michigan, USA - KBS Corn C7-2 (SPAdes) (version 2) | ecosystem: Host-associated > Plants > Roots > Rhizosphere > Soil ...
GGGCGACGGGCGACGGAGGAAGAGCGAAGAGGCAGAAGGCGCAAAAGGGCGTGTCATTCCGAGCGCAGAGCCGAAGGCGCGGAGGCGAGGAATCGCCGTCGTCCCGACCGAGGGCTCGCCCCCTCTACCCGGGAGGACGGCGATTCCTCGCTGCGCTCGGAATGACAACACGACAAACGGCCCGAGAGTTGAATAGAAGAACGACAATGGCTTCCCGCTCACGCACCACGCGCGTTACGACTCCTCCCGGCACGGCGCTCGGCCAGAGCGGCGGGGTGACTCGGGCTCGGCGGCTCGCGCGCCTGCTTGATGACCTCATTCGTGTTCCCGGCACGAACATCGGCATCGGGCTCGACCCGATCATCGGCCTCATCCCCGGCGTCGGCGACATGATCGGCGGGCTCATGTCGAGCTACATCCTCATGGTAGCGGCACAGGAGGGCGTGCCGGCGTCCGTCCTCACCCGCATGCTCGGCAACATTGCGCTCGACAGCCTCGTTGGCGTCGTTCCCGTACTCGGGGATCTGTTCGACTTCGGCATGAAGTCGAATCGCCGCAACGTCGATCTGCTCGAGCGCTACCTCGCGACGCCGACAAAGACGAAGGCGGCAAGCCGGGGAATCGTGGCCCTCGTCCTTCTGGCCGCTATCCTATTGGTCGTCGGCCTCATCGCGACTGGCGTGTGGGTCGCGCGCCTCCTGGGGCGCCTGGTGAGCTGAGCACGCGCGCGTCATAGGCAATCCGCCCACCGACGATCGTCATCACGGTCACCGTCTCCGGCAGTCGGTCGTCAGGCACCGCGAAGATATCCTGCGACAGAATCGCGAGGTCCGCCAGGAACCCGGGTGCGAGTGTTCCCTTGTCCCGCTCCGCACGTTCGGCATACGCGCTGCCGCAGGTGTACGCTCGCACGGCCTGCTCACGCGTGAGTGCTTCACCCGGATTGTCCGGATGCGTGACCGCGAACTGAAGATTGAGGAAAGGATTGAGCGGGCCGTCGGACCCGATCCCGAGCGGAATGCCATCAGTCGGGAGTGAAGCGAACGGCTGATAGAAGTGCGACCGTGCGTCGCCGAACCGCGCACGCATCCGTTCGGGGCCATCGGTGAAGTGCGTAGGATTCTCGACGACCACAACGCCCAACCGTCGCGCGCGAGCGCGAAGGTCAGACATGAGCCGCGTGCTCGAAGCGAGGACGCAGTTGCCGCCATGTGCACCTGGGCAACACGTTAGGTGGGTCAGCACTCCGCACACACTAAAGCGCGCGAAAGGGCCACTCAAAGCTAAACGACTCAAAACTGCCAACCCTTGAACTCCTACAGGGCAGCCCGTTTACGGACTCACGACGTCCGGCGATGCCAAACGAAACATGGAGCTCATTCGCTGGCCGTACATCTCGTGATGCACGGCCAGATTGAGCTCCGCGCCACTACCGGCTCCGTAACTCCTGGCGTGTCCGTAAACGGACCCCCCTGTAAGAGTTTAAAGCGGGCAGTGTTGAGTCGTTTAGTTTTGAGATGCCGCGTCGTGCAATCGAGCATCTACTCACTCCTCAACGCCTCCAACGGATCCACGCGCACCGCACGCCGCGCCGGCACGAGGCACGCCGCGAGCACCACGGCGAGCAGCACCCCCGCCACGCCCACGAACGTGAAGACGTCGGTCGGCTTCACGCCGTAGAGGAGGCTCGTCAACACCCTGCCTAACGCCGCTGCGCCCAGCAGGCCAAGCGTGAGTCCTGCCGCCGCCGCACCCATACCCTGTCGCACGACCATGCCGAACACGTTGCGCGGTTGTGCGCCGAGCGCGACGCGCACACCGATCTCGCGCGTGCGCGCCGCGACCGAGTACGCCATCACGCCGTAGACCCCGACCGCCGCCAGCACGAGCGCGAGCAGCGCGAATGCCGCCATCAGCTGCATCGGCAGGCGACGATCCGTGAGGCCCTGGGTCCGCACCTGCTTCATGGAGTACGCATCGGACACCGGAATGGTCCGGTCGAGCGCACGGACCTCACGCCGCACCGCGGGCAGCAAGGACGTCGGCTCGGAAGTCGTACGCATGACGATGGCCATGCCACCCCAGTGGTCCTGGCGGCCCGACACGTAGGCGGTCGGACGGGATTCGCCGTCCACACCAATGCGGACGTCGCCGACGATCCCGACCACAGTCATCCACGGATCGTTAGGATTCGGCCCGAGCCGCACACGCGCCCCGATCGGGTCGCCGTTAGGCCAGTACGCGCGCGCCGCCGATTCGCTGAGGATGACGACGGGCGGCGAGTCCTGACGGTCCTGCGGTCCGAACGTGCGGCCACGCTTGAGGGGGACGCCCATGGCCTTGAACAGATTGTCGGACACGGGTTGATAGCCCACCTCCGGCAGCCTGCCTTCCGGCTGCGGCCGGCCATCGATCGCGAGCGACGCCGATGCTCCGCCGCGCAGCGGGATGTTTCCCGATCCGCCAACTGCCACCACCCCGGGCAGCGCCTCGAGTCTGGCATAGAGCGCGTCGAAGAATTGGTCCTGCGCCGCGCCGCTGTCGTATCGATCGCCGGCCAGTATGAGTTCGAACGTCAACGTCGACTCGATCGAGTAGCCGAGGTCGCGCTTCTGCAGCCCAACGAGACTCCGCACGAGAAGACCCGCGCCGACGAGCAGCATGACAGCCAGTGCCAGCTGTCCGGTGACGAGGGCCGTTCGCATCCGGTGCCGGCTTACCCCGCTGCTCGTACCTCGCCCGGACTCCTTGAGCGCGAGCTGGATGCCGCGCGAGGCGGCGAGCGCTGGGACGAGTCCGAACACCACGCCACTCGCGATCGATACGGCCAGCGCGGTCAAGAGCACCGTCGCATCCGCGGTCACCTGGCTGGCGGCCGGCAGACGGTCTCCCGCCGACGCAACCAGCGCGTGGGTCCCCCACAGGGCGACGGCAAGGCCGATCGCACCGCCAGCCATCGCCAGGATGAGACTTTCCGTCATCATCTGTCGGACGAGCCGGGCGCGGCCGGCACCTAACGCAGCACGGACGGCGAGCTCCTGGCGACGCGAGACGGCCCGGGAGAGTAGCATGCCCGCGACGTTCGCACAGGCGATGAGCAGAACGAGCAGCGACGCCCCGAGCAGCACGAGCAGCGCTGGACGGGTATCGCCAACGACGGCGTCCCGCATGCCCATCGTGGCCACGGTCATGTTGGAGTTCGACTGCGGGAAGTCCCGCTCCAATTGCGCGGCGATGCCCTTCAGCTCTGCTCCGGCCTGGGCGACGGTCACACCTGGGCGGAGGAGCCCGATGGCGCCGAGGTTATGGAACTTCCGGCTGCGGTTGACGTCCCGCAGCAGCGGCGTGAGGTCGAGCGGCGTGAAGATCTCGGCCTCTGCCATGGTCGGAAAGAAGAACGTAGGGGGAAGCACGCCAATGACCGTGTTCGCTCGTCCGCTGATGTTCACGGTCTTCCCGACGATGCTGCTGTCGCCCCCAAAGACTCGGCGCCAGGCGCCGAAGCCGAGCACGATCGTCGGATTGACGCCCGACGAGTCCTCGCCCGCGACGAACGTGCGTCCGAGGTAGGGTCGCACGCCGAGCGCCCGGAATACGTTCGCGTCGACGCGTGCGCCGGACAGGCGTACGGGATCACCGGTGCCGATGTACGTGCCACCGCCCCAGGCGAACGCGCCTAACGCTGTGAACGAGCGTTGGCGCGTGCGGAGGTCGATGAAGTCGCCGGCCGAGATCTGGCTCCGATCGACGCCGGAATCCTTGTGCGCGCCCCACACACGCACGACCCGGTCCGGCTCGCCGAAGGGCAGGTCGCGCAGCAGGAGACCGTTCACCACACTGAAGATCGCCGTGTTGGCGCCGATACCTAACGCGAGCGTGAGGAGCGCGATCACCGCGAACCCGGGCGACCGGCGGAACGTCCGCCAGCTGTGCATCATGTCCTGCCGCAGCTCGGCGACGTAATCCGTGCGGCGCTCCTCTCGACGGCTCATGGCGTCCTCCGCCAGGCAATAGCGTTTGGTGTATTCCACGTCGCCGAACTCGCGCACCGCTTCGCGCCGCGCGTCGGCGTCGCTCATGCCCTGCTCCACGAGCTCGCGCGTTCGCATGTCGAAGTAGAACCGGAGCTCCTCGTCGAGATCGGCGCGAAGGCGCGACGATGAGCGCCAAGGGAAGCGCAGGTACCGCCGCGGTCGGGCCATTACACTGGCTCCAGTACCTTGAAGACCGCTTCCGCATAGCTGCGCCACGTCGCCGCTTCCTCGCGCAGCTGCTTTCGGCCGTCCGCGGTGAGCGAGTAGTACTTCGCCCGGCGATTGTTCTCGGACAGCCCCCACTCGGCCCGGATCCACTTCTTGCGCTCGAGGCGGTGCAGCGCCTGATAGAGCGCGGCACTCTCGATCGTCAGCACGCCTTCGGTGCGCTGGCGGATGAAGCGCGCCACGCCGTAGCCGTGCATGGGCTCCCAGGCGAGCGTGCGGAGGATGAGGACGTCGACGGTGCCCTGCAGCAGGTCGATTGGTGGCTTCGTCATCGGCTTCCAGTAACCATGTGACTGGAATGATGCGGACGGGCCCGTGGACGGTCAAGACTGGTATGGTCGTGACGCGGCCGGCGGCAGGCGGCAGGCGACGAACTGCCGGCGCGTCAGTCGCGCGCGGCCGTGCTCGCGTCCCGCCGGAGGACGGCCCGGGTCGTGGCGTTTCGTGCGCGCGTCGGTCGTTAGGCGCGGGACTTTCCCCGTGCGCGCCAGTAGATCACGCCGCCGAGGATGACGAACGCCGCCGCACCGCCGATCACCTTCGCGCCGAACGCGAACCGGCTCGGCGCATCCGCCGGCGGGATCGCCGCCACCACCATCGCGAACACCGTGATCGCGAGCCCGGCCACGCCCGCGAGCCTCGCCCCCAGACGACCCCCAGGCAGCTGCCCCTCAGCCGACGCCCCCCGCGCCTGCCGTAAGAGACAGAGAAAGAGATAGATGTACGGGATGAAGTACACGAGCAGCTGCGTGTCGAGCAGCACGAGATACGCCTGCTCCACCGTCGAGCCCTTGCCGAGCTGCGAGATCCCCAGGAAAACCGTTGCGAGCGCCGCCTGCACGAGAATCGCGACGTACGGCGTGCGCCACTTGGGATGCACCCTCCCGAACGCCGGCGGAAAGTAGCGGTCCAGCCCGATCACGAAAGCCACCCGCGCCGGCCCCGAGAGCCAGGCGCCGACACTCGCTACGTTGCTCAGCGTGTACAGCATCGCCGCCACGGGAGCCATCCACACGAGCGCCGGCGACGCCGCCGCACTGCCCGCACTGATCGCCTGCAGGAAACCCGAGACGATGTTGATGTCCTTCGTCGGCACGAGCCACAACACCGACAGGGTACCGAGGACGTACGCCACGGCAACGAGTGGCGCCGAGATCACGATCGCGCGCGGGAGGTCCCGTTTCGGGTTCGCGGTCTCCTCGCCCATCGTCGACGACAGCTCGAGCCCCGCGAACGCGAACGCGATCGACGCCCAGAGATTCAGCGTCGAGAAGTCCGTGACGTCGGGGACTGTCGTCGCGGCCGTAATCGCGTTCGCGCTCGGATGCATCACGATGGCCACGATGCCGAGCAGAATGAGCATGAGGCCCGGCACGTAGGTGGCCACGCCGCCGGCGTTGTGCAGCCACTTCGCCGTCCCGAGCCCCACGACGTTCAGCGCGGCCGCGAGCCACAGCGCTACCAGCGAGACGGACAGCACGTACGGCCAGCTCTCGCCTAACGTGCTACCACCCTTCCCGATCGCGTACGTCGCGATGACCGCGGTCGAGATCAGCAGGTTAGGGTAGTACAGCACGTTGTTGATCCAGTAGCACCAGCCGCAGAGGAACCCGTTCCACTCCCCATAGCTGCGACGCGTCCACGCGTACACGCCGCCTTCCTCCGGAAAGCGCGACGCCAGCGTGATGACGGCGATGCCCTGCGGGATGAAGAAGAGCATCGCCGCCGCCAGCCACAGCACGAGCGAGCTTGGCCCCGCCCTCGCCGACGTCGCGACCCACCGCAGCCCGAGCACCGCGACCACGTTGAACAACACGAGATCTCCGAGCCGCAGAACGCGCTTGAGCTCGTGGGTGCCGTCGTGGGTGTCGGTGGTCGCGGTCATGGAGGTAGCGGGAGTGGATATCCGTCACGGTGAATTAAGGCGCAGCCCGCCAAACTTGTCCGGGCCGCGCGACCCAACTGGCACTTGTCGTGTATGACCCCAAAGCGCTTACGTGCGCTTTGATTCTCAACGACTTCTAGGAACTCTCATGCAGGCTTTCTCTCGCGCCGCGGGTGTCATGCTCGCGGCCGCCGCGCTCGCGTTGCCTGGCGGCGCGCATGGACAAGCCACCCGCCCGGCGTTCGACAGTACCGGGGTGGGCGACACATCCATGTTCGCGCCACTCACGCTTCCCTCCCCGAACCTCTACCGCACCGGCTCCGGCGCTCCCGGTCCCAAGTACTGGCAGAACCGCGCCGACTACGACCTCGAGGCAACCCTCGATACCGCGAAGACCACGCTGGAAGGCAAGCTTCGACTCCGCTACACCAACAACTCGCCCGATACCCTGCGCTTCATCTGGATGCAGATGGAGCAGAACGCGTTCAAGGACAAGTCGCTCAACTCGTTCATCTTCCCGCAGGAGTCCCGCTTCGGCGCCCGCGGGTTCGAGGGCGGCGACATCGTGGAGCATTTCGACCAGATCTCCACTCGCGCCGGCGCTCCAACAAAGACCGCTCTCAAAACGCGCGTCGAAGGCACGATGATGAAGGTCGACCTGGCCGAGCCACTCGCGCCAGGGAAGACGACCACCTTCGACGTCGCCTGGCACTTCCTCGTTCCCGAGCACGGCGCCGACCGCATGGGCCACGACGGTGCACTGTACGAGCTCGCCCAGTGGTACCCACGCGTCGCCGTCTACGACGACGTCCGCGGCTGGAACATCGCGCCGTACCTGGGCCAGGGCGAGTTCTATCTCGAGTATGGCGACTTCAATGTCGCGGTCACCGTGCCCGCCGGGTACATCGTCGCGGGCACCGGTGAGCTGACGAACCCACGCGAGGTCCTCACCCCAACGCAGATCACGCGTCTCGCGAAGGCCGCCAAGAGCGACTCCGCCGTGCAGATCATCTCGGCCGCCGAGCTCCAGAGCGGCGCCGCGCGAACGCAGAAATCCGGCATGCGCACGTGGCGCTTCCACGCGAAGAACGTCCGCGACGCCGTGTGGGCAGCGAGCCCTTTCTTCTTGTGGGATGCGTCGAGCTGGAAGGGGCACATGGCGTACGCGTACTACCGGCCGAGCGCGGTCGACACGTGGAAGGACGCCGCCGACATGTCGCGCATGTCGATCATGGAGTACTCCGAGCGCTGGCTCGAGTATCCGTACCCGCAGATCACGGCGATCGAAGGCCCGATCAGCGGCATGGAGTACCCGATGGTCGCCATGGAGAACAAGAGCAAGGACAAGTACGACCTGTACAACGTCGTGACGCACGAGATCGGGCACATGTGGTTCCCGATGATCGTGGGCTCGAACGAACGCATGCACATGTGGCAGGATGAGGGGTTCAACACCTTCATCAACACGTTCTCCGAGGCGCGGCGGTATCCGGACAAGGGCGACCAGATGGCGCGCGCGTTAGGCGAGCGCGAGTACGTCGAGGGCGCGATGAAGCAGAACGTCGACGGCCCGATCGAGGTGAACCCTGACCGCATCAACCCGGCGCTCCTGGGGCTCGAGGCGTACGTGAAGCCCAGTGTGGGACTCCAGCTCCTGCGCCAGGAGATCATGGGCCCCGCGGCATTCGACGACGCGTTCCGCACCTATGCTCGCCGTTGGGCATTCAAGCACCCGACGCCAGCCGACTTTTTCCGCACGATGGAAGACGTCGGCGGCCGCCGGCTCGACTGGTTCTGGCGTGAGTGGTTCTTCGAGAACCCGCATTTCGACCAGGCGATCGACACGGTGGTCACAAAGACTACGGGCGACACCATGGACGTGGCGGTGATGTACGGCAACCGCGCCCGCGGCGTGCTTCCCATCCACGCGCGCTTCACGTTCAGCGACGGCTCCGCGGAGAACTACGACTATCCCGCCGAGGTGTGGAGCACGAACACGTCGCACTACGTTAGGCGGTACCGGTTCGTCGGGAAGAAGCTGACGGGCATCGAGCTCGATCCCGACAAGCGGCTCGTGGATCTGAATCGCGATAACAACGGGTGGGGTAACGTCGCGAAGAAACCCGTGTCCTAACGACGGAGTTGGCGGTTCGTGCCACCCTCTGCCGTCCCATCGGCTCGAGATGCACCAGCGAGCTCTTCTGGTGGCCGAATGACTCTGAGCGCGGTGTGCCTGACGAGTGATCGCGGTCGATGGTGACCAACGTCACAAGGCCAACGATCATCGCGCCGGCATAGACTCACCGGCCAATACGACCACGCACACACACTGAAGTTCGACTCGCGCCGACTCGTACGCGCTGCTATAGTAGGTAACAGAGTGGCGGCCGCTCAGACGTTCCGCGGCCGCTTCTTTTTTCCTGCGCTGGCTCCGTCTTCCGGTGCCGCGGATCATTTGGGTGGCGAGCGAACTTCACGTTCCTCGTCGCCTTCGTCATTCATAGTTGTGACGGCGCCCCTTGCGCGTCGTCGTCTCGGGACATGAGCTCATGACTCGCTATGTGACGCGAGGCCATTGAGCACACCTGCCCGCCGGTCTCCACGCATGCGCCGTTTTTCAGCTGTACTCGCTTCGCTCCGCCAGCGCTTCGGCAGAACGCCGCGCTGGACCATTGCCGTTCTCGCGGCCGCCACGATCGCCGTCTCGTTCGTTGTCTTCACAGCGGTACGTCACCGCAAGACCAACGTGCCGGTGCCGGGCGTCCCATACTCCGAGCTCGCTGCCGCGCTCGATGCGCGCCAGGTTCGCCGGCTATCCGTCGAAGACGGTGGGACGCGACTGGTCGCCGAGCTCACGGGCCCGCGGCGGATCGGCTCCGCCAACACCACCAAGGTCAGCGCCGAGGTCCCCAAGGGCGCTGTCGGTCTCGGCGACCTCGAGCGGTGGTCCGCACGTGGTGCCCGCGTCGAGGTCGAAGGCCCGGGGCGCCTTCCCGAAGATCCGGTCTCGTTCGTCGTCTCGTTCGTCCTGATTGGCGTCACGCTCATGCTCGTCGCGCGACTCCGCGCCGGCGTCGTCAGCGGTGGGAAGAAGTTCGAGAAGGTCGCCGAGGACCGTCAGCTCACGCTCGCTGACGTGGGCGGCGCGAAGGAAGCGCGAGCCGACCTGCACGACGTCATCGGATTCCTGAAGGACCCGAGCCGCTTCACGAAGATGGGTGCCCGCTGCCCGTCCGGCGTTCTCCTCGTCGGCCCGCCGGGAACCGGTAAGACCTTGCTCGCTCGCGCAGTCGCCGGCGAAGCAGGTGTTCCGGTTCTGGTAGCGTCCGGCTCCGAATTCGGCGAGATGTACGTCGGCGTCGGCGCACGGCGCGTTCGCGACCTCGCCTCCAAGGCTCGGCACCACGGACGCTGTATCATCTTCATCGACGAGTTCGACTCCATCGGCGGCAAGCGAGGTCGTCCGAACCGCACGAGCGAAGAAGACCTCACGCTGAACCAGCTGCTCGTCGAGATGGATGGCATGGCCGGCAGTGAGGGCATCGTCTGGATGGCCGCGACGAACCGCGAGGACATGCTCGATCCCGCGGTGCGTCGCCCTGGTCGCTTCGACCGCGTCGTCGAAGTCGGCATGCCGACAGCCGCCGATCGCCTCGAGATCCTCAAGGTCCACGCGGCGAAGCGTCCGCTCGACACCGACGTCGATCTGCGAGAGCTCTCGACGCTCACCGTCGGCTACTCCGGTGCCGAGCTCGCGAACCTTCTGAACGAAGCGGCGATCATCGCCGTGCACGCCGAAAGCGCCGTGATCACGCGCTCGCACCTCGATCAGGCGCGCGACAAGATCCTGCTCGGTCGCGTCAGAGCGGGTGTCGTCGTGTCGGACGAGGAGCGTCGCCTTATCGCGCTGCACGAGGCGGGACACGCGGTGGTCGGTCTCATCACCTGCCCGGAAGATCGCCTCCACAAGGTCACCATCGAGCCTCGCGGCCGCTCGCTCGGCGCGGCGCACTTCGCGCCTGACACCGACCGTCATCTGCATTCACGCCGCTACCTCGAGGGCATCATCGCCAAGGCGTTAGGCGGTCGCGCGGCCGAGCTCGTGTTCCTCGGCCCGGATGCAGTGACGTCGGGCGCCGGCAGCGACCTGGTACATGCCACGAGCGTTGCTCGCCGTATGGTCGCCGAGTTCGGGATGAGCGAAGAGGTGGGCCTCGTGTCGGCGGATCCGTCGGCACACAACGGCGCACCGTCGGCGCAGCTGCAAGGCGAGATCGACACCGCGGTGCGGGCACTGATCGGCCATCAGGCGTCGCGCGCCGAGGCGATCGTTCGCGAGCACGCTGTCGCATTGGACGCAATCGCCCGCGCGCTCGTGGACCGCGGTGTTCTGATGGCGAGCGAGGTGCTCGCGATCGCCGCCGACCAGGGAGTTCCGCTGCAGCAGTCGATCGAACGCACGGAGCTAGTCGAGGCCTGATCTAGTCAAGCTGGTCCTTCAAAACCTCGGGCGGCTATTGCCGCCCGGGGTTTTTTCTTTCCAATTCACGGTCCCTCATGATGCTCTAAACCCCCGACCTGCTATGGCGGCGTCCTCGAGCTGCGTGGCGCGTCTGAATGATGCGTTTGGGGTCAGACTCCTTTCGCATCGTTCCGTTGCGCTTTCCGCTGGTGTGTTCCTTTTCGCGCTGTCGCGCGCCGCGCTGGGGCAGCGACCCGATACCGTAGCCGCCGACCACTGGGTCCTACTGCCGCGGGCGACCGCGGATACCAGCGACCGGCTCTTCGGGAACCACCAGCTGCCGCGGTCGCTCGGGGCGTCCGTCGGCGTCATCGATTCGGCGATGATCGCCAGCTCGTTTGCGCGCACACTGTCAGAGCTGCTCGCGGCGCGCGTTCCCGGAGTGAGCGTGATGCGCTCGAGCGGAATCGTCGGTGGCGGGTCGCGGGTGCGGTTGCGCGGCGCCACCGGGATCTATGCCACCCGCGAACCGATTGTCGTCGTTGATGGCGTTCGTGTCGACGCCATGCAGAACGCTCCGGGGCTGTCGATCGGCGGTCAGCAACCGTCTCGATTGGACGACATCGATATCGACCAGATTGCGCGCATCGAGGTGCTTCGCGGTCCTGCTGCTTCCGCGCTATACGGCACCAATGGCGCCGGTGGCGTCATTCGCATCACGACGCGAGCCGCGTCGCGCGCTAAAACATCGTGGTCGACCTACGGCGAAGGCGGCATCTCGACGGATATTACGGGGTATCCCGCCAACTACTCGACCGGCTCGGGCATCACCGGCGAGCCAACCTGCACGCGAGCCGGCGCATCGATCGACGCCTGTTCGCCGGGCCCGCTGCGGAGCTGGAATCCGCTCGAGAATGCCAGCCCATTCCGAACCGCCGCACGCGTCAAGGCAGGTGCGAGCCTTTCCGGTGGCTGGCGCTCGCTCGGGTATCTCGTCAGTGGTACCGCTGAGCACGCACAGGGGGTTCTCGAGCCTAACGACGCAACGCGTTACGCATTCCGTGTGAACGCCGACGCGCGTCCCGTTCAGTCGCTCGACCTTGCTCTCCGCACATCGTACACGCACGCGCTCACAACGCTACCGATCGGTGACCTGGCCGGCGGCACTCCGTTCAACGGGCTGGCCGGCAACGCCATCGACGACCCGGTCGATCGCGGGTATCGAACTGATGGGATTGCGGCGTTCGCAGATGTCCCGACCGATCAGCGCGTGGGCCGAGCGGCGGCGTCGTTCGCCGCGACATGGAGGCCTGAACGTTGGCTCACGGCTCGCGCGATCGCCGGTGGTGAAGCGGTTCGCCGCGATGACGCGCGATCGCTCTCCGTGACGCCGGAGCCGTCACTCCCCACGGTGACGCGGGTCGAGGGCTCGACAGGACGGGATCGCAGCGTAACGCTCGGCGCCAACGCGACGGCGTCGTTCAACCTCGCCAGGTCGCTCGAGACCGAGACGACCGTTGGCATCGAGTGGCTGGGCGCGTCGAGACGTTCGGCCGATTCCACGATCGTGATGACCAGCGATGGCGCGGGTGCGCGCGACCTGCTGACGACGCATACGAAACCTCGCGTGACCGGTCTGATCGCTAGCGAGCGCCTGGCCTGGCACGATCGCCGGTTCATCGGTCTCGGCGTTAGGCATGACCGAACAACCGTCCCCGAGTTCGACGCGACGACGTTCGCACCGGCAACGTTCGTGTCGGCGGATGCCGCGTGGGTCTTGGGAGATGAGCCGTTCTTCCCGCACATTGAGTGGTTGTCTCGCGTCCGTCTTCGCGGGGCGTGGGGCCGCAGTGCCGACTATCGGTCATACTTCTCCACTCCGAACTCGTCATTCCCGTTCGCCGGCGAGGTGTCGCCTGAACGGATTGCCGAGGCGGAGGTGGGACTCGATGCGCTGCTGCTTCAGCGCGTTTGGGTGGACGCCACCTGGTACCGACAGAGCTCCGACGATGCGGTCACCTGCTGTCTCGTCGGCACGCCCGTGCCGAATGGTGCGTGGCACACAACGGGACTCGATGCAGCATTGTCTGCCGAGATCATAAAGGCCCTCCACGTGGAGTGGTCGGCGCGGCTCACGATGTCATTCCTGGCCAATCGCTTCGATGGTGGTCAGGGAGCTCGCGATCAGGGGATCAGCCCGGTGCTGTTGCCGAGGGTACGGTCTCGAAACGTCGCGGGACATCCGATCGCCGGAATCTGGGGAAACCCGACTCGCACGCACGACGACAATGGCGATGGAATCATCACGCCCGCGGAGGTCGATGTCCTTCCCGACTCGGTCTACCTGGGTTCGAGCACGCCCACCCGCGAGATCGGCCTAACGTCGACGGTTGCGTTCCATCGGGTGACCGTTTCCGCGCTGCTCGATTATCGCGGTGGGTTCAGTCAGCTCAACGGAACGGCCGACAACCGGTGTGAGTTCGTGATCTGTGGTGCCCTGTACGATCCCCGGGCTGACCTCGATGAGCAGAGCCGTGCGATCGCCATCGATCGTGCCGGTGCGGGCTTTGTGGAGGACGCGAGCTTTCTCCGATTGCGCGAGCTGGGGGTGAGCTGGGCGATCGTGCCAGGCTGGGCATACCGTCATGGCTTCGCGAGGCTCTCCACGACGCTCATCGCGCGGAACCTCTTGACCTTTACCGGCTACTCGGGATTCGATCCGGAGACGAACTACCGCGGCCAGACCGGCCTCGGCACCGGAGATCTCTATACGCTACCACTCCCCCGCGCCATCGCCCTGCGCTTCGACCTGGTGCGTTAATCTGCTCCGTATGGGGTCAGACTCCTTACCCATCGATGCATCGCGCTGGGTAGTCGAAAACCGCCAGCCGATGGTGCACATCAGACAGGAAAATCAGCGATGATCAGTCGAGTATGGCACGGATGGACGAAGCCCGAGCACGCGGCGGCCTACGAGGCGATGCTGCGCTCCGAGATTCTGCCTGGCATCCACCGCGTTCCCGGGTTTCGAGGCGCGACGCTGCTCCGACGTCGCGACGGAGCCGAAGAGGAGTTCGTGACGATCACGCGGTTCGACGACCTCGCGGCCGTTCGGGCCTTCGCCGGCGAAGACTACACGCGCGCGGTCATCGCGCCGGACGCGGAGCCACTGCTCACTCGCTACGACGAGCACTCAGTCCACTACGAGACCGCCTTCTCGGTCGATTGATATAACGCCGCTGCCGCACGTGAATCGGGGAACTTGCCCTCGCGCGCGTACCTTTCGAGCCATTGCACTTCCCGCTTGTTAGGAACTCGTTTCATGTTCGACCGTTCGATCGCACTCGCACTCGTGCTGTCCGCCTTCGCACGCGGAGCCAGCGCGCAATCACCCGACCGCGCCACGTGTTCATCCGCGACCGCGCTTCGCTCGACCGGTGCGTCAGTCGCCGTCATCGACTCGGCCGCACTTGCACCGTTCTTCCGGCGAACGCTCTCCGACGCCCTGACGGCCCGCCTGCCCGGAGTCAGTGTGATGGCGTCGAGCGGCGTTGCCGGCACAGGCTCGCGGGTTCAGCTGCGCGGCCCGAGCGGGATCATCCTCACGCAGCAGCCCCTCCTGTTCGTCGACGGAATTCGCGTGGACGACACCATGCAGTCGTTCATACTGAACACCGGAGGGCAGGCGCCGTCGCGACTCGATGACATCCCGATGGAGGACGTCGAATGCATCTACGTCCTTCGCGGTCCGGCCACGACGGCACGATACGGAACGGACGCGGCGGTTGGCGTCATTCACGTCATCACGCGAAGCGCGCGCTCCGATTCGGCGCGCGCGCGGATGTTCCTCGAGGCCGGTGCGACGCAGGACGTCACGAACTACCCGGCCAACTTTGGAAATCCGACGTCGTGCACGCTGGCGGGTGCCACAACCGGCCAATGCGAGGCGAGCCCGGTTCGATCCTGGAGCCCGATCGAAGCCGACACCCCGTTTCGAACGGTCCCGCTGCTCCATGGTGGTGGGCGCGCGACCATCCTGGCGAACGAGAGAGCGGCGTTAGGCGTGAGCGGGAGCGCCACGATCGATGATGGCGCCTTTCGCCGCAACGACCATCGGCAATACGCAGTCGGAACCAGCGCCAGCATTCGCTCTGAATCGACGTTCAGCGTGCGGGGCAACGTCTGGCTCCTCGGCGGGCGTACCGAGTTGCCCCTGGTCGGAAACGCCATGACCGCAATCCTCAATAGCGCGCTTCTCGGCAGCAGCGTCGATGACCCAGTGACTCGCGGCTATCGTGATTTCCCGCTTTCGACCCTCGAGCAGTTCGTCACGACGCAGGATCTCCGTCGCCTCGGTGGCGTTGTGCACCTGGACTGGACGCCGCGACCGTGGTTCACGGTGACAGCGCTCGTGGGTCGCGAAGACTCGAGGGTGACGGACTCGAACGCAGAGCCATTCATCCTCAACACAACTCCTCCCACGATCGAGCCGGGCGCTGTCGAGACGGCCGAACTGCGCACTCAACGAACATCCGGCCAGGCATCTGCAGGTTTCTCGTACGGATCGTCCGCCGTTCGATTCAACACGGAGGTTGGGTTCGACTACCTCGATGCAACCGATCGCCGGAACGTCTACTCGAACTGGCAAGGATTCGACCCGGTGACGACGGGCTTCATCGTCAGGCAAGCCGTCGCGTGGGACGACCGCCGGTCCATCGAGGTTGGGGTACGTCACGATGTGCTGCACCGAGTCTTCGAGGTCGAGAATCCGACGTACCCATTCGCGAACGCCTCCTGGGATATCGGTCGCGAATCGTTTCTCGCGGGAAGACATGCGGTCTCGTCACTTCGGATTCGCGGCGCCTACGGCGAAAGCGGCGACAGTCGGGCGTTGATACTCGGGTTCAATTATCCGCTGTTCCCGGGGACGGAGCCAACCACCCCTTCGGTCGAGCGGACCCGTGAGGTCGAAGCCGGCGTGGACGTCGGGTTCCTCGGTGACCGCATAGGAGTCGACGCGACGTTGTTTTCGAAGCAAACGTCCAATGGGCTGTTCCAAACGCCTGTCAGTAGCGGCGGAGCGTTCGGCTTTGCGCTCAGTGACGCTGGTGAGTGGCGCAACCGCGGCCTGGAGACGGCAGCACATGCGCGCATCGTCGACGCGGCCCGCATCAAGGCGGATGTGGCCCTCACGTTCACGACGCTCGACAATGAGATCACGAGCCTGGGGAACACGCCGTTCCTTATCGGAACCGGGTGGCGCCTCGCACCGGGCTATCCGCTCTATGGTGTGTGGGGCCGCGGCTACACGTTCAAGGACGCGAACGGCGACGGTGTGATCGTCCCGGCCGAGGTCGCACTGGACACCGCCGACCGATACGTCGGTTCACCGGTTCCGACACGCGAGCTTTCTGTGGCGCCGTCGCTCGTGCTTGGGCGATCGGTGACGATCGCGGGGCTCATCGACCATCGCGGCGGGTTTCGCACGTACAACGTGGGCGGCCGGACCCGCTGCATCACGGTCTGCGCGCCGCTCTACGCGCCTAACGCGTCCACGGCCGAGCAGGCTCGCGCCGTCAGTGCGCGCCAGGGGACCGCGTCGTGGATGGAGGACGCATCGTTCGTGCGATTGCGGGAGCTGTCGCTCGCGTGGGCGATTCCGCCGTCGTGGACCAAACGCATTGGCGCGCACTCGTCGTCCGTCGTGGTCGCCGGCCGGAATCTGTTCACGAGCACCGGCTACACCGGCCTGAGTCCCCAAGGCGGGTACTTTGGCCAGACGCAGATCGCGCAGCAGGACGTGTTCACACTCCCGCTCCCACGTACCATCTCGCTGCGACTCGACGTGGGCTGGTAGGGACTACTTCGTCGCGACCGCGATCACGCTGCGTGACGTGAGCATCGAAACACTGCCCTGCTCCCGGAGCAAACCAGCGTTCTCGGCGCTGATATCCCCTTTCTTCGTCGCGAGCTTCCCGCGAAACATCGCGTGTGCGAGTCCGATGAAGGGACCCCACAACGCCAGCAGCGCACGCGCCGAAGTTTTGAAGCGGTCGTAGTGCACCGTCACGTCGCGGAACCCCGCGCGCCGGAGCTGATACGCGAGGTAGTAATAGGGCACCGGGTTGATGTGCCCGTTGGTGTGGCGGGGGTCGTCGCTCGAGAGCGGGAGCGGGTCGAACAGCACGGTGAAGCCCGAGTGCAGGTAGCGCACGCGCGAGTTGAGGTTCAACACGTTAGGCGTGCTCACGATGGCGACGCCGCCCGGCTTCACCACACGACAGAGCTCGCGGGTGAACGCGAACTGATCCTTGATGTGCTCGATCACCTCGAGGCTGCAGGCGACGTCGAAGGATTCATCCGCGTAAGGCAGGGACCCGTCAGGATTGATCGGATCGCATCGAATCCCTGCGTAGCGGAAGAACTCGGGAAAGAGATCGCAGGCCGCGAGCATGGACTCGGGGGAACGCTTGAGGTCAGCCTGCAGTCGGTCGCCGACCATCTTGGAGAAGTACCCTTCCCCGGCGCCCACATCGACGAGTCGCGCCCCCTCACGCAGGTAGGGCAGCACGAGCGAGAACACCTTGTCGTTCGTGCTCGTGTGGGAGATCGGGCGGATGTCGGTGTCGGCGGCGTTGGTCGTCATGCGAGAGAATATCGTCGCCCGACGAAAATCGGGAACCAGCCGTTTGTCATTCCGAGCGCGCAGCGAGGAATCGTCGTCCTCCCGGCAGAGGGGCCGGATCCCCTCTTTCGGGACGGCGGCGATTTCTCGACTGCGGCGCCTGCCGCGCCTCCGTCCGGAATGACACTGCCGCCTGCAGGACCGCCCGTGTCGGCCCCAGCTTTGCGGCCCTGGCCATTGCGGTTGTGCAGATCCGCGCCTACCCTCGACTGAGGTGGTTGGACCACGACTTCCTGTAACCGCGCTGATTCTCCCCTCGTACAGATGGCCATGTCGCCATTGAGCCAGCAGATCCCGACCCCGCCCACTCCCCCCACGCCACCGACCCCACCGACAATTCGGATCGGAGGCCCGGACGGGATACGGATCGGCGGCCCGGATGGCATGACGACCATCGAGCTGCCGGCTCGACCAATGACGGCTCGCGACGTCGTAGCACTCAAGGCGCGGCGTTCCGAGCTATCTAACCAGCTCGAGTCGGCGACCAGCCGGCGAAACAGTCTGGCCGCTAAACTCGACGACGCCGAAGGCGTGAACAAGACCGGCATCGAGCAGCGTATCTCATTGCTCGATAATCGAATCCTCCAGCTCGAGACCGATCTCGCCGAAACCGGCCGTCAGCTCTCGGGCGCGCCGGCGGGACTGCTCGCCTCGGCGAGCGTCGGCACGCCGCTCGGTCTCAATTCGGGGCAGATCACCGCGATCGGCATCGTCTCGGTCGTCGGTGCCGCGAGCGTGGCGTTCCCCATCGCCGTCGCGATGGCACGCAGGATCTGGCGGGGCGCGTCACGTCGGGATGCCGCCCCGGTGGCGCCGCAATCCGCCGAGCGGATGGAACGGCTCGAGCAGGCCGTCGACGCGATCGCGATCGAGATCGAGCGTGTCTCCGAAGGGCAGCGGTACGTCACGCGACTGCTCACAGAAGGGAGCGCACCCGCGCTGCCCGTCGGGCAGAGGGCGGCGGAGCCGGTACTGCCTTCCGATCGTGAGCCGGTTCGAGCGTCGCGGGAGCGGGCCTGATATCTGGACGTGACGGGCGCGGTGCCTGACGAGTTGACTGTCGGGGAGCGGCGCACAGGTCAGGAGACTCGAAACACGAGACGCAGGTGAGCCATCAGGAGCCCGAACCCCGCGACGAGGACGGGGCGAGCATCTTTGCGCTGACCGCACAACTTGCTCGACGCGCCTCGGACGGGCAGCTCGTCGTCGCGGCCGCAATCGGCATTGTCGCGGCAGCCCTGGTGGGGCTCATTCGCCCCGACATGTGGTTCCTCGGCCTGCCGCTCCTGTGCGTAGGGTCGTTCGGCGTGTGGGGAATTGCGGAGCGCACCACCGCGGAGCGCACGGCGCGCCTTGGACCGGACTTCGGCGGCCGCCGCGCGCTCATGGGCGTACGCGTATCCGCCGCGATCATCGGAACGTTGTGCGGCACGCTCACGCTGCTCACCGTGGTCGCGCGCATGATCGGGACCTGGAAATCCTGACCGCTCTCGAGCCAGTGGCGCAGCGTGGTGGGATCATGGGCCTCGGGAGCCGACGCGTGACGGCACCCGACATTGCCACCAACATGGCGACGCGGTCGAAGGGGAGATCGCGGACGGCAAGGTCGATCCGTACGACACCACGCTGTCCGTGCCCGGCTCGGCCACCCGGTGCTGCTCGAGCGCGGCGACCTGCCGCTCGTCGCCCTTCAACGCGTTAGGCGCCCTCGCGTCCGGCTAGGTCTTACCCCCGAAGCGACAGCCGCGGCGCTTTCGCTGATGCCCGCGGCGGATGGGCGGTGAGCACCTAGAGCGCCCACCCGGAGCGGTATTCCCTCGTCAGGTACTGGTTCGCGTCGGCCGCATTCGTGAACTCCATCTTCGCGCCGTCGTACACGACCTTCTTGCCAACCCCGGCGCGGAGCGCGGCGATACCTAACAACATCGTCTCCGTGAGCAGGGCCGAGTACTCGAAAGGCGCGCTCGCCTTCGCCTCGCCCTTGCACGCCTGCGCGAAGTTCACCTCGTGCGGGACCTCCACACGCGGGAAGGTCTTCGGCACCTTCTCGGCCGCCTTCGCCACCGACTCGGGATAGACTCGCGGGTTGTTGCCATACGTGTCGTAGGTGAGGATCCCCTTCGTACCGACGAACACGCCACCGCCGCCGTCGCCGCGCGGGAGCGTGATCTCATCCGGGAGAAATGACGGGCGCGGCGGCATGAGTCCGCCGTCGTACCACATCACCTTCACCGGCGGTTGCGCCGGATGGCCGTTGGCCGCGGGCCGCTCGGGGAACTCGTATTGCACCAGCGTCGCGAGCGGATACGACGCCGGGTTCACCGCGCCACCACCCCACGGAGTTCCGGACGCGGAGATGCTCGTGGGATACGTCAGACCTAACGACCAGAACACCTGATCGATGAGATGCGCGCCCATGTCACCGATCGCGCCGACGCCGAAGTCCACCCAGCCGCGCCAGCTGAACGGGTGATACACGGGGTGATACGGGATCTCTTTGGCCGGACCAAGGAACAGGTCCCAGTTGAACCCCGGCGGCGGAGTTTGCGGGTTCTCGGCCATGGCTTTGAGCACCGCGTTGTCCACGGTGCGCATGTTCCACTGTGGCGGTGGCGGCGGGCCAGGCGGCTGATTGCCATTCGCCGGCTCGGACGGCTGCTGTGGCAGAGGAGCGTTAGGCGGGAGCGGACGCGGGATCCCCTGCGCCCAGTAGCGCACCGGCCGATCCGTCCACACGTGCGCTTCGCGGATCGGGCCGAGGATGCCCGACGGGATCAGCTCCATGATGCGGCGCGTTCCCTCCATCGAGTGACCCTGATTGCCCATCTGGGTCACCACGCCGGTGGATTTCGCGGTCTTCGACAGGAGACGTGCCTCGTACACCGAGTAGGTGAGCGGCTTCTGCACGTACACGTGCTTGCCCGCCTGCATCGCCGCCATCGCGATCACCGCGTGGAGGTGATCCGGTGTCGCAACGACCACGGCGTCGATGTCCTTCTGCTTATCCAGCATCTGGCGGAAGTCATCATACTTCGTGGCCTTCGTGTACGCGTCGCGCAGCTTCTCCTGCTCGGGCGTCATGCCCGTCTGCCCTTCCCGCACCCGGAGCTCGTGGGCCAGCGTGCGCTCCACATACGGGAAATCGACGTCGCAGATGGCGACGATGTTCTCGTCGAGGAAGCGCTTCAGGTTCTGCATGCCCATGCCGCCAATCCCGACGAATGCGACGTTGAGCGTTCGCGACGGCGGCTGGTACCCGCGTCCGATGATGTGACGTGGGACGATCATCGCGCCGAGCGCGAGCTTGGCCGTGTCACCGACGAACTCGCGGCGAGTGTAGCTATTCGACATAGGGTGATCCCAAGGAAGGGCAGGAGACTGGTCGGTCAGACTATAAGGCGCTGACAGGCACCGGGATAGACAGCGACAGGTAATTGGTTATTGCAATTGGTAATTGGTTACTGGGATTGGTTACTGGTTATGCATCCTCGGGATGCGTCTCTCACCAAGATGAGCATCCCGCGGGTTCAAATAACCAGTAACCAGCTCCAGTAACCTGTAACCTGTTCTGTTGCGCCGTTTAATCAGCGGTCATGATGAACAACGGCGCCCCGTCAAAGTCATAGATGGGCCGGAGCCGTTCCGTGTTGTAGTACTTCGGGACATCCACGACCTTCTTCTCCGACGTCACGCTCGTGATCGGGACGCTGTCGTAGAACCCCTTGTGGATGCTGACGAGTCGGCCATATCGGCCCTTGAGGATCAGGTCGAGCGCGAGGTTGCCGAACGCCATTGGCACGATCGAGTCGAGCGCGTCCGGGTCACCCGAGCGAACCAGGTAGCCGAGCCGCTGGTTCACGACATCGATGCGCCGGCCATTGTTGTACTTTGGCGAGTACTCCTTGAGCGCCGCGGCAACCTTGTCGCCGATCCCGCCGAGCTTGCGGTGACCGAACATGTCGACGTCGTGCCCCTCGAAGCTCATCCCTTCGCCAGTCGTTAGGCGTGCCCCCTCCGAGACGAGAACCACCGCGTACCGGCTCGGGTGCCGGTTGCGGTCGTACGTCAGCAGCTCCGCCAGGTGCTCCACGTCGACGGCATGCTCCGGGATCACGCACCGGTCCGCGGCACCGGCCATCGTCGGGAGCAGCGCGGTGAACCCCGCGTAGCGGCCGAACACCTCGATCACGAGGAAACGCTCATGCGAGCCCGCCGACGTTCGCAGGCTGTGCGTTGCCTCGATCGTTCGCGTGACGCAGGTGCTGAACCCGATGCAGTAGTCGGTGCCGTAGACATCGTTGTCCATCGTCTTCGGGATGGCCACGACGTTCACGCCCTCGTCGTGCAGACGCTTGCCGTAGCTCAGCGTGTCGTCACCGCCGATCGGGATGAGCGTGTCCACGCCAATGTGCTCGAGGTTCTTGAGCACGTCCTTCGTGATGTCGTTGACCTTCTGGTCGTACCCGCTCAGACGGTTCGGGACGCGCTCGCGCGGCAGGTGACTCGGCCGAGTACGCGACGTGTGCAGGAACGTTCCGCCCGTCCTTCCGGCTCGGTTTACGATCGCCTCGGACAACACCTGCACGTTGTCCGTGTTGTCGGCATCCTTCTCCGGGTCGTAATCGACCAGCCCGGCCCATCCGCGCCTGATGCCCACGACGCGATAGCCTTCCCGCAGGGCTCGGATGGTGATGGCGCGGATAGCCGGATTCAAACCAGGCACGTCTCCACCACCGGTCAGGATGGCAATCGTCCCCTTGGTGCTCGCCATTGCGCTCTAGTCCTCAGTGACTGTGCTCGTCCCGAAAACGCCCGCCATAGAAGCTAATGGAATCGATTCCAGTGGAGACGGCCAGCCGGCGTGGCAGCCGGTGCGAGGCCGATTAGAATCCACAAAGCGATTGGCCTCCAGGAGCACTGACGATGAACGAAGAAGTCTTCAATCTCGACCTGCGGAAGTTCCTCAAGCGCTTCGGCGTCACCGCTCAGCGCGAGATCGAGCGCGCCGTTACGGAAGCGATTCAGGACGGGCGGCTCACGGGTTCCGAGACGCTCGAGGTGCGCGCGACGCTCACCATCGCCAACGTGATCACCGAGCTGCGCATCGACGGCCAGATTGGGCTCGCCCACGCCGCGTCGCGGGACTAGTCGTCATCCTGAGCCGTCAGGCGCCTGCCCAGAGGAGCGCCAGCCGCGAAGGGCCTGCCCAGAGGAGCGCCAGCCGCGAAGGGCCTGCCCAGAGGAGCGCCAGCGACGAAGGGAAGGATCCTCACCGTCCCGATCGAGAGCTCTCTACCGGGAGCCTGAGGATCCCTCGCTTCGCTCGGGATGACAAGTCACTCCGAGCGCAACGCCGTGACGGGATCGACCCGCGCCGCCCTCCGCGCCGGAATGACGCACGCGCCGAGGGCCACGATCGCGAGCACGGCCGGCACCGACACGAACACGGCCGCGTCCGTCGGCGTCACGCCATAGAGAAACCCGGCGAGGACGCGGCTCGACGCCAGCGCGCCGGCGATGCCTAACGCCACGCCGATCCCCGTCAGCATCCCCCCTTCGCGCAGGACCATCGCGAGGACATCGCGTGCGCGCGCCCCGAGCGCCATGCGCACGCCGATCTCTCGCGTGCGCCGCGCGACCGTGTACGCGACGACTCCGTACACGCCGACCGCGCCCAGCGTGAGCGCAACGACCGCGAACGTGGCCAGCAGGAGCATCGTGAACCGCGCGCGGGCGGCCGAGTTTGACACGAGGTCGTCGAGCGAGCGGACTGCTTTGACTGGCACTGATGGATCGACCGCGGCCACCGACTCCCGAATCCGCGACGCGATCGTCCCCACATCGCCGTCGGCGCGGATGACGAGCGTCATCTGCGTCGGGAACCAGAACCCGGCGAGGTTCCCCATCGGGAGATAGACACTCACCTCGCCGGCGCTGTTCAGACTGTCTCGCTTCACCGTACCGACCACCCCGACGACCGTCACCCACGGCCTGACCCATACCGGCTTGAATCGCTGGCCGAGCGCCGACGCGTTAGGCCAGAGGCGCTTCGCCGTGAGCTCGTCCACGACCGCGACGGCCGCCGACGTCGTGTCACGGTCCGTCGCGCCGAAGCCGCGTCCGCGTTTGAGCGGAATCCCCATCGTCCTGAAGTAGTCGTCACTCACGACGGTCTGCACGAGCATCGGTCCCAGCCCGCCGGGCGCGACGGGATTCGCCTCGATGTCCGCCGCAAACGAGCTTTGCATGCTGCCCACGCCACCGAATGGCAACACGCTCGCGACGGCCACCGATTTCGCCCCGGGGATGGCACGCGCGCGTTCGAGCACCGCCGCGTAGAACAGTCGCGCGCGCGCAGCGCTGTCGCGCGGGAACGCCGGAATCGGGATATCGGCGGCCACCACCTGTTCAGGGCGGAATCCCAGATCGACCTGATGGAGTCGCCAGAAGCTCTTGATCAGGAGACCCGCACCAGCCACGAGGATGACGCCGAGAGCGATCTCGCCGACGACGAGCGCCTCGGAAAGACGGCGACGCGTCAGCGTTCCGGCCACACTTCGCGTCGCGCCGAGAACCGCCTGGAGAGTCGGCCGCGACGCACGGAGCGCCGGCGCGAGCCCGAACACCAGGCTCGTTGCGAGCGCGGTACCCATGGTGAACGCGAGCACCCGCAAATCGATCGCAACTTCCGCGATCCGCGGCATGCCGGCCGGCACGAGCAGAAGGAGCGCACGAACCCCGGCCACCGCGACCGCGAGCCCGAGCGCGCCGCCGACGAGGCCGAGCATGACGCTTTCCGTGAGGAGCTGCCTAACGATGCGGCCGCGGCCGGCCCCCAGCGACGCACGAATCGCGATCTCGCGCTCGCGCGCGGCGGCTCGGCCGAGCAGCAGGTTGGCGACGTTGACGCACGCGATGAGCAGGACGACCGCGACCGCGCCGAACAGCACCATGAGCATCGGCGCGATGTCTCCGACGACCTTGCGCTCGAGCGGCACGACGGTGACACCGGTCCCCCACGCATCAGGCATCCGCCACGGGAACGAACTGCGTGCGCGGTCGATGAGCATGGCCATCTCGTGCTGCGTCTGCGCGACACTCACGCCACGTCGTAACCGCCCGATGACATTGAGGTGACTCGTGCCCCAGTACCGGCCGATGTTCGCCCGTGACGCGTCGAGCGAGATGGGGACCCAGAAGTCGACTGCCGGCGATGGGAAGTGAAAGGCCGCCGGCGCAACACCGACGATCGTGCGCGAAATGCCGTCGACGATGACGCTTCGACCGATAACGCTCCGGTCGCCTCCGAAGCGCTGCTCCCAGAGCGCGTGCCCGAGCACGACGATGCGGTCGCGCCCCGGGAGATCTTCTCCGTCAACGAACGTGCGTCCCACGTCCGCGCGAACACCGAGGACGTCGAAGAATCGACTCGTGACTTCGGACATCACGAGCCGCACCGGTTCCGACGTGCCTATCATGCTCACGGCCGTACCGCCCGAGTAGCCAGCGATCGGTTCGAGGGTTCGGTTCGCGTCGCGAACCTCGACGAATACGCCCGGCATCATGGCGGCGTCGGGCCAGACGCTGACGAGCCGATCCGGGTCGGCATACGGGAGCGACTTGAGCAGCGCGGCATCCACGACCGAGAAGATCGCCGCGTTGGCCCCGATGCCCAGTGCCAGCGTCATCGAGGCGATGATGAGGAAGGACGGCCGTCCGAGGAGCGCTCGCGTCGCGAAGCGAACGTCCTGCGTGAGTGCCTCCCACCAGTCCGCGACCCGCTCTCGCTCGACGCGGCCGCGATCGATCGCCGTGATCTCGTCGTGTGCGGCACGGAGGTCGCCGAACTCCGCGCGGGCCTTCGCTTCTGCTGCCTGACGAGTCATCCCGCGCGTCATCAGCGTCTCGATGCGCGTCTCGACGTGGAACCTGAGCTCCTCATCGACCTCACGCGCGACGTCACGGACGGCCGCCGGCTGGCGCAGCAATTTGCGAATACCGGATCCCAGTCTCATCGAAGTCCCTCGTTACGGCCGTTACGACGCGGCGCGCAGCACCTTGAACACGGCTTCGGCGTATTGCGTCCACCGCGTGGTCTCTGCGCGCAGCTGCGTGCGGCCTCTCGTGGTGAGCTCGTAGTACTTGGCCTTGCGGTTGTTTTCCGAGAGCCCCCATTCGGATTCGACCCAGCCGCGATCCTCGAGTCGGTGCAAGGCGACGTAGAGCGCTCGGTCCTCGACGTTGAGCGTCTCGCCGGATGTCTCGCGAATCCACGTCGCGACGGAGTAGCCGTGCCGTGGCCCGAACATGAGCGCCTTGAGGACGAGCACGTCGAGCGTGCCCTGCAGGAGTGCGAGATCGCTGGCTGCTGGCATGGCGTTCCCCGGAAATGTTCCGGGGAATGGTGCGCAGATATCCCCGGCTGGTCAAGCGATGAGACACCGGGAGCGTCACCGGGGTTGGCTGACGAGGAGCCTTCGAGCCGAATCCTCGAACCGAACCCTCGAGCCGAACCCTCGAGGTGGACACGGTCGTGCGGTCCGAGTAGCGTGAATCGGAGGAGTCATCCCGTCTCAACGCGTACCGACTTACCGAGGGCCACGCCAATGACCGAGTATGCCCGTCGCTCCGTCGCCGACCGGATGAGGGGAGCCGCGATGCTCGACATCGCCACGTATGAGGAGGTCGAGCACGATAACGACGCGACCGGTCAGGCCGCGGTGGTCGTGATCATCGTGGCGATCTGCACCGCGATTGGCGCGGTCTGGCGCGGCGGCCCATCGATTATTGCCGGGCCGATCAGCGCGATCCTCGGCTGGCTGCTGTGGTCGGCGATTACTTACTTGATCGGCGGCAAGCTGCTGGGCGGCACGGCGACGTGGGGCGAGCTGCTGCGCACGATCGGGTTTGCGCAGTCACCGGGCGTCCTCATGATCTTTGGGATCATCCCGATCCTGGGCGGGCTGGTGCGCGTGGTCGTGGCGGTCTGGCTGCTCTTTACGGGGATTGTCGCGATCCGTCAGGCGCTGGATTTTTCGACCGGAAAGGCGATTCTGACGGCATTCCTCGGGTGGATTGCCATGGTGGCGCTGGCGTTTCTGAGCGGTGGTGGGAGCTGGTTCAAGATGTGAGCCGTCTGCCGTGCGCCGCGTGTGAGCGTAGGTCTACCGATGACGCGGGTCCGCGTTAGGCGCCAGGTCCGAACGGATCCTCCAGCGACGGACTCTGCGGCGTCATCAGCTCCGCCCCATTCGCTGTAATCACCATGTCATCCTCGAGCCTCACCCCGAACTCACCCGGGATGTAGATCCCCGGCTCATCACTGAACGTCATCCCCGCCTCGAGCTTCTGCGTGTTCCCCTTCACGAGGTACGGCCACTCGTGACCGTCCATGCCGATGCCGTGCCCAACGCGGTGCGTGAAGTATTTGTAGCCCGGCCCGAAGCCCGCGTCCGCAATGACCTTCCGCGCAGCGGCATCCACCGCCTGACATTCGATGCCCGGGCGCGCGGTCTTGACCGCCGCTGTCTGCGCCTGGTGCTCGATGTCGAAGACCTTCTTCATCCGGTCCGTCGCCTTGCCTAACACGAACGTCCGGCTGAGATCCGAGTTGTACCCCTCCACCTGGCAGCCGCCGTCGATGAGCAGGATCGTGCCCTCGCGGATCACCTGCGGCGTCACCGAACCGTGCGGCAGCGCGGAGTACTCGCCGACCTGCACGCCCGCGTCACCGCGGTAGCCGAGTCGCTGGTGCGCGACCTCGACGAGGTTGGCAAACTGATTCTGGGTCATGCCATCGGCGAGCGACTTCCACGCCGCCTCGTACGCCTTGAGCGTGACCGCGCTCGCGTGCCGCATGAGCGCGAGCTCGGCGTCCGATTTCACGCCTCGGCAACCGGCGGTGACGGGAGTGCCACTCGTCAGGCGGAGCGTCGGGAGCGCCTTCGCGACGTTGTCGGAGAACACGAAGCGCACCGTCTCCTCGATGCCTAACGTGCCAGTGGCGAGCCCGCGCGACCGGAGACCATCGGCGATCAGCGCGGACGGGCTCTCGTCTTCCTCCCACGTGTGGACCTCGGTGCCCTTGTCGAGCGGGCCCGTGCGCACCTGCTCCATCGCACGCCCTTCCTCGAACTTCGGGCAGACGATGAACGGCGTTCCCTTCGTCGGCAGAATGAGCGCGAGCATCCGTTCGCTCACACCCCAGCGGATGCTCGTGAAGTACTGCATCGACGTGCCGCCCGTGAGCATGAGGGCGTCGATCTTGTTCTCGCGCATGAGGCGCGTCGCCTTGTCGATCCGCGCGCGCCGCTCCTCCACCGTAATCGGCTTCACGCCCGCGGTCATCGGCTTGAGCGCCGCGATCGCCGGCGGAAGGGTGCCACCTTGATACGGTTCGTTCATTGAGGCGTCGTGCGCGGCAGCGGGGCGAGCCTTCGAGAGAACGACACCGGCAGCCGCGAGTGTGCTGGTGCCGAGGAAGGTGCGGCGGTTTGGCATTGTCGGATGCAGGGTGCGGGGATTCGGCGCTGCGTGGTGCGCGCGGGACGGCTGGACTCGCCCCTGCGCATGTTGGCGACGCTCACCGCTCAGGGCAAGGTCACTCGCCCGGCCCGCTGGTGCTTCGCGTACCCGAAGCCCTCGACGAAACCGTCGATGGCGAGGAAGCCCAGGAGGTGCGTCGCGTGGGTCAGCCTCCCCGTGAAGGACTCGACCTGGCCGTAGTCACGGGTGATGGTCAGCGCCAGCGTCCTGCCCGAAACCGTCCCGTCGACGCCGCGAAGACTGTTGGGACCTGTCGAGTCAGCCTGGCATGCGGAGCATGCGACGCCCATGATAGCGGCACACGTCACGACAATCGAAGTCCTGAGGTTCGTGTGCATCGGCAACACCGGTTCGAGTCCTGAACACCATCCATCCGTCATGCCCAACCCGATCCGTCCGTTCTCCGTCACGCTCGCGCTGCTCTCCCTTTTTTGTCTCGCCGCACCAGCCGAATCGCAGGGCTCTGACCCGTCGCTCTTCCAGGAGATGCGATGGCGGATGATCGGCCCATTCCGCGCGAGCCGCACGAAAGCCGGCACCGGCGTGCCGTCACAGCCCAACGTGTTCTACATCGGGGCCGTGAACGGCGGCGTGTGGAAGACGACGGACTACGGCCGTACCTGGGACCCGATCTTCGACGAGCAGGGCACGGGCTCGGTCGGCGCGATCGCCGTCGCGCCGTCGGACCCCAACATCGTGTACGTCGGAAGCGGCGAGGGCCTGCAGCGTCCCGATCTCTCCGTGGGCGACGGCATCTACAAGTCCACCGACGCCGGGAAGACGTGGACGCACCTCGGCCTTCGGGACGGCCAGCAGATCCCGCAGATCATCGTCGACCCGCGCGACCCCAATCGGCTCTTCGTCGCCGTCCTCGGCCACCCGTACGGGCCTAACGCGGAGCGCGGAATCTTCCGCTCGACCGACGGCGGCCGGACGTTCGAGAAGGTGCTCTATAAGGATGAGAACACCGGTGGCATCGACGTCGCGTTCGATCCGCAGAATGCAGAGACCATCTACGCCGTGCTCTGGGAAGCGCGTCAGGCACCGTGGGAGAACGGCGCGTTCAGCGGGCCGGGTTCCGGCCTGTTCAAGTCCACGGACGGTGGCGCGACGTGGCGTCAGGTCGGCCAGGGATTGCCCACGTTCGCTGGTGATGGGCTCGGGCGGATAGGCATCGGCATCGCAGCGAGTCTGCCGAGTCGCGTGTTCGCGACGGTGGACGCGGCGCGGAACGGCGGGTTGTATCGCTCGGACGACGCGGGCGAAACGTTCACGAAGGCGACGAACGATGACCGCGTCGTGTCGCGCGCGTCGGACTTCGCGGAAGTGAAGGTGAATCCGAAGAATCCCGATATCGTCTTCACGGCCAGCATCGTCGCCTGGAAGTCCACGGACGGCGGCAAGAGCTTCTCGGCGCTGCGTGGCGCGCCGGGCGGCGACGACTATCACCGATTCTGGATCAACCCCGACGACCCGGACATCATCCTGCTGATTGCCGACCAGGGTGCGGTGATCAGCGTGAACGGTGGCAAGACGTGGAGCAGCTGGTACAACCAGCCGACGGCGGCGATGTACCACGTGGTCACGGACAACGCGTTTCCCTACCGCGTCTGTAGCGGCCAGCAGGAGTCCGGCTCCGCGTGCGTGCTGAGCCGAAGCGACGACGGCCGCATCACCTTCATGGATTGGCACCCGGTGGCGGTGGAGGAGTACGGTTACGTCGCACCCGACCCGCTCGACCCGGACATCGTCTACGGCGGCAAGGTGACTCGTTATGATCGCCGCACGGGTCAAGTGCAGAATGTGGCGCCGAAGCTGTCGCGGTCGCCGGACTATCGCGCGCTGCGCACGGCGCCCCTGCTCTTCTCCCCGGTGAATCCGCGGAAGCTCTATTTCGCGACGAACACCGTCTGGCAGACGACGAACGGCGGCCAGAGCTGGCAGGAAATCTCGCCGGACCTCACGCGCACCGACTCGACCGTACCGCCTAACGTCGGAAAATATTCCGGCGAGCGTCCCGCGGCGGCACGGCATCCGGGAGTGGTGTACACGCTGGCGCCGTCGTACGTGAAGGAGCACATCATCTGGGCGGGCAGTGACGACGGTCTGATCCACGTGACATTCGACGGCGGCAAGACGTGGAAGGACGTGACTCCCCCGGCGCTCAGGTCACGACCGTGGAGCAAGGTCTCGATCATGGACGCGTCGCATTTCGATACGCTCTCGGCGTATGCGGCGATCAACACGCTGCGTCTCGACGACGTGCGGCCGCATCTGTACCGGACGCGCGATGGCGGAAAGACGTGGACGGAGATCGTCGCCGG
>Ga0207674_10001496_pt1 | contig 30156 bp, 31 predicted proteins | sample KBSCornC72_FD_184303 | JGI IMG/M metagenome (GOLD analysis project Ga0207674, IMG submission 184303) | Corn rhizosphere microbial communities from Kellogg Biological Station, Michigan, USA - KBS Corn C7-2 (SPAdes) (version 2) | ecosystem: Host-associated > Plants > Roots > Rhizosphere > Soil ...
CGTGAGCGGCCCCGATGGCCAGAACGCGCAAATCAGCCTGATCCAGCCGGTCGATCCCTATTCGCAGGTCAACCGTGCGACCAAATACGGCTTCCTGTTCATCGGCTTCACCTTCCTCGCGCTGCTGATGTTCGACGTCATCGGCGGGGTCCGTGTTTCAGCTGTGGAATATCTGCTGATGGGTGCCGCGCTGGTGCTGTTCTTCGTGCTTCTGCTCGCCTTCGCCGAGGTGGTCGGCTTCACCTTTGCCTATATCGTCGCTTCGGCCGCAATCGCGGGCCTAAACACGGCCTATTCTGCCGCAGTCCTCGGAAGCTGGCGACGAGCGTCTTTTATCGGAGGTCTGCTCGTCGGCCTCTACGGCGTGCTCTACATCCTCCTCAGCCTTGAAGCATTTTCGCTGCTCATCGGCTCGCTGCTGCTCTTCGCGGCGCTCGCCGGAGTGATGTACGCGACGCGGCGGATCGACTGGGGCGCCAAGCGGGAACAGCCCGCGGCGGCGTGACGGCGCGAATCTTTGACGCTAGTCGGCGGTAATGAGTTCACAACCGTTACCGCCGAAACGCATTTTCCCAACTTCCAAGGTCGACGCCCGCGCGGCCGAGCATGTCCCCTCGGTCCCGCAGACCGAGAGTGTTGCCTACAAGCTCGCCTTCCAGGATACGGAGTTCCTGCTGCGCGAGGATCTGCGGCCTGTCCGCTTCCAGCTCGAGCTGCTGAAGCCCGAGCTGCTGCTCAACGAGGCGAACATTGGTTCGACTTTTGTCTTCTATGGCTCAGCGCGAATCCCATCGCCAGAAATGGCGGATACGCTTGTCGCGGCGGCGACCAACGAGGATCAGCAGAAGATTGCCGAACGGCTGAAAGCCAAGTCGCATTACTACAACATCGCCCGCGATCTAGCCCGACTGGCGAGCCGCTGCGGCTGCGACGAGGAAGGCAAGAAGCATTTCGTCGTCTGCTCGGGAGGCGGGCCATCGATCATGGAAGCGGCGAACCGCGGCGCTGCCGACGAAGGGCAGGAATCGATCGGCCTCAACATCGTGCTTCCGCACGAACAGATGCCCAACCGCTACGTCACTCCGGACCTCAGCTTCCAGTTCCACTATTTCGCGCTGCGCAAGATGCACTTCTTGCTGCGCGCCCGGGCGGTCGCAGTTTTTCCCGGCGGCTACGGCACGTTCGACGAGATGTTCGAGCTATTGACGCTCATTCAGACCGGCAAGGTGAGGCCGCTGCCGATCCTGCTGTTCGGCAAGGATTACTGGACCCGCGTGGTCAATTTCGAAGCAATGGTCGAGGAGGGCGTCATCGCGCCGCACGACCTCGACCTGATCCACTGGTCAGAGGACGCGAACGAGGCTTGGCAGTTCGTGATCAACTATTATGCCGATCACCCGGCGGGACTTCCGCCGATCCAGACCGGCCCGCCGGAGTGAGCCGAGAAGCTTAGGGCTTCTTCGTCGCTTCGGCGTCGGCGGCGTTCTCAGCTCCCGGACCCGGCGCAGGCTCTTTCTCAGCCTTTTGCGGCCCGTTGTTCGGACCCTCGCCCGGCTTGGCAGCGGCTTGCGCCGGCGCTGCGGGAAGCGGTTTGGGTGCGTCGCTGTGCGTGTTCAGGAAAGCGATCACATCGGCGCGGTCCTGCGGATTGCTGAGGCCTGCGAACGTCATCTTGGTGCCCGGCGCGAACGCCTTGGGACTGCTGAGCCATTGGCTAAGATTGTCCCAGCTCCAGGTGCCGCCCTTCTTGGCTAGAGCGTCGGAGAAAGCAAAGCCCTTGCCCTGCCCGATCGGCTCGCCGATCACGTCCCAGAGGTTCGGGCCGAGCTGATTGGCGCCGCCTTTGTCGGCATTGTGGCAGGCCATGCACTTGTTGAAGACTTGCTGACCCTTCGCCGGATCGGCCTTGGCCAGATAAACTTCGATCGGCTGCTCGGCCGCGGCGCCTTCGCCGCCCTCCTGCTCCACTCCGGCGATTGGATAACCCATCTTCTCGGGCCGTTCGGAATGGAACATCTCGCCGGCGACGATTGACGAGCCAAGCGCGACAATGCCTGCGAACAGCACCCAGCCGGCAATGGTGTTGAAGCGGTCGTCCATGAAGCTTCCCTGTTGGTGTCAGGATGTAAGTGAAATGGATTTGCGCCGCCTCTTAGGGGCGAGTTCGCGCGGCTTCAAGCGCCGAGCCAGCGCTCCAGCAGTGTCCGAGCGATTGCCGCTTTAGGCGGCGCTTGAAAGGGCGCCTCCGGGTCATCCCGAAAGGCTGCAGCGACCTCATCACGGGTGAACCAACGGGCATCCTCAAGTTCAGTCTTGTCGATCGCCAGCTCAGCGCTTTCAGCCTCTGCACGGCAGCCGAACATCAGCGATGAAGGAAAAGGCCACGGCTGGCTCGCGACATAGCGGATGTTGCGGACGTGGATTCCAGCTTCCTCGTAAAGCTCGCGCGAGACCGCCGCTTCAAGCGTCTCGCCAACCTCGACGAAGCCGGCGAGCGCGGAATAGCGTCCCGGCGGATAATGCGGCTGGCGGCCGAGCAGCAGGCGGCCTTCATGTTCGGCGAGCATGATCACCACCGGGTCGACGCGTGGGTAATGCTCGGCATTGCAGCTAAAGCAGCGGCGCGACCAACCGCCGCGATTGACCTCGCTCAAAATTCCGCAATTCGCGCAGAAACGGTGGCGGCTGTGCCATCGCGAGAGACTGAGCGCGGCTGCGAAAAGCGGAGCATCGGCTGCATGCAGCTGCGCCATTAGTGGAAAGGCAGTACGCGCGTCGGCGGTGACGTCCTCGATCGCGCAGAAGCGCGGGGCTTCTCCGTCAAAACCGAGGAACAGTTGCGGGTCCGAGGGCGCGGTCCAGATCAGCCGGCCCTCGGCGTCGAGCTCGGGCAAGCCTTCGCGCCATTTGAGCTCGCGAGCGGCGGGATTAGTCGCGAGCGCTCGAAGTGAGCAATCGTCCGCGCGTAGCGCGTCCGCCCGGTCAAGGCCGGGTCCGCTGAAGAAGGGCTCAGGCGGCGATTCGGTCATTGTTCGCGAGCACTGCTTCGGCGGCTTTCCGATATAAAGTGGGGAGTCCCGCTGCGACCAGGTTATCAATCGGCTGCCACCAGCCTTCGCCCTCCGGCTCGGCGCGAGGAACGACATTCAGGTCGAGCGAGAAATGAGTGAAGACGTGACGAACCGTCCCGATTGCGTTTGGCCAGTCGGCAGCCGTCTTGGTCCATTCACAGCCAGGGAGCGCAGCCATGCCGCCGAGCAAACCCTTGGCCGGACGGCGAACCAGCCAGATCGAGCTGCCGCGCTCGATCCAGTAAGCGACGCCATATTTGTGCGGCCGCCTGGCGCGCTGACGGCGCTCGGGGAAAGCGTCAGGAGTGCCGCTGGCGAAAGCGGCACAGTCCGTGTGAATGGGGCACTCAAAGCACCGTGGCTTCTTTGGGCGGCAAATCGTAGCTCCGAGATCCATCATCGCCTGAACGAGGTCGCCCGGACGGTCGCCTGGCATCATGTCGAGGAGGAGACGTTCGATCTCGGTGCGGGCAGCCTGCTTCATGCCGTCCAGCCGGGCGATCACTCGCTCGACGTTGGTGTCTACCGCCGCCGCCTTGTCGCCGAATGCAATCGCCGCGATTGCGGCAGAGGTATAGGCGCCAATGCCGGGCAGCCCGCGCAGCCCAGCGGCGCTCATCGGGAAACTGCCACGGCGCGCCAATTCGCGTGCGCAGGCGATCAGATTGCGGGCTCGCGCGTAATAGCCCAGGCCAGCCCATTCTGAGAGGATATCCTCGTCACTCGCCTCGGCCAGCGCTTCAATCGTCGGCCAGCGCGCGACGAACCGCTCGAAGCGCGGCCGTACAGTCGCGACGGTCGTCTGCTGAAGCATGACTTCGCTGAGCCACACCCGGTAGGGATGAGGCGGCGGCTCGCCCGGCGGCGAGCGCCAGGGTAGGCAGCGGAAGTTATCCACATAATGTTGGATCAGCCGCGTTGCGGCATTGGCGGTCACCATGCCGCTATGGCATGCTCCGAAGGCATGTCGAAGCGCAAGCAGGATAAAGAAGATTCGCCGAGGAGCTGTCGCGCGCGCGCCGCGGGCGATCTCGTCGGCGACATCGGGGGCCAGTCGTTCCGCCGGTTCGGCTTCGTCCAGCATTCGATCGTCAGCCGCTGGTCCGACATCGTCGGCGAGCGTTATGCCAAAGCTTCCAGCCCTGAATCGATCAAATTTCCAGCGGGCAAGAAGGCAGGCGGAGTCCTTACCCTGCTGGTCGACGGGGCCCACGCGCCCTTGATCCAGCATCTGACACCGATGATCGTCGAGCGCGTGAACCGTTTCTTCGGTTATGCGGCGATCAATCGAATCGTGTTCCGGCAAGGCAAGCCGCCCGCACTAGCGCCAAAGCCCGAGCGGCCGCAGCTTCGCCCGGTTCCCAAGGAACTCGGCGAGGGCCTGCGCGAAATCGCTGATCCAGAGCTTCGCGCCTGTCTGGAGTCGCTTGCCGCGCAAATTGCCGCTAGCACCGGGCCGCCGTCACTCTCGCAGGAGGGCGACGATCCGATACCCGTGATCAACCGGAGCAATTGAACCGATGAAGGTCCGCACTTTCCTGGTCTGCACAATGGCAGTCCTCGCTCTCGCCGGCTGCAACAAGAACAAGAACGAAGGCGGCGGCACCGCCGCTGACACTTCGACGGTGACCATCACCCAGGCCAACCCGCCGCCGGGCGGCACCTGGGCCGATGTCGTCAATGCGACCTCTGCCGGCTTCATGATGGGCAACCCGAATGCCAAGGTGAAGCTGGTCGAGATCGGTTCCCTCTCATGCCCGCACTGCAAGGCTTTCGACGACGAAGGAGTGCCGACGCTAGTCGACAAATATGTGAAGACCGGAAAGGTCAGCTGGGAATTTCGTCCTTACGTCATCCACGGGCCGATCGACGTCGCGGCCAATCTGGTCATTCGCTGCAACGGCGTGAAGACCTTCTTTCCGTTGATGCAGGCACTCTACAAGGACCAGGCCGTCTGGATGGCCAAAGTCCAGGCAGTGCCGCAGGACAAGCTCGAACAGATCCAGAATCTGCCGCCCAGTCAGACGTTCGTTGCAATGGCGGACCTTCTTGGGTTCCAGGATTGGGCGGCCGCGCGCGGCGTGCCGCAGGCCAAGAGCAACCAGTGCCTGAGCAACCAGCAAATGATTGACCATGAGGTTCAGGTCACCAGCGACGTCAGCACCCAATACCCCGAATTTTCGGGAACACCGGCCTTCGTCATTAACGGCAAGATGCTCAAGGATGTCGCGGGCTGGGAGAAGCTCAAGCCGGAATTGGAGGCCGCGGTTAAATGAAGCTCATCGTCGGCGCTCTAGCGGCAGTCGCGACGATCGCGCTGATTCCAATGCCTGCGCACGCAAGGCCAGTAATCAAGTCCGCCGCCTCGCGTGACTGGACGCATGTTTTCAGCGTTACGCCGGACGGCGGGTTCCGCATGGGCAACCCCAAAGCGAAGGTGGCGATCGTCGAATATGCCTCGCTGACCTGCCCGCACTGCCGGCATTTCGCCGAAACGGCGATGAAGCCGCTGGTTAGCCAATATGTCCGCACAGGCAAGGCAAGCTACGAGTTCCGCTCGTTCGTGCTGAACGGGATCGATCTTGCGGCAACGCTCCTCGCTCGGTGCAACGGGCCGGCGCATTTCTTCCCGACGGCCGAGAAGCTTTATGCCACCCAGTCCTCGTGGGTAGATAAGATTACCAACCTGCCGAAGCCGGAACAGGACAAGCTCAACGCCTTGCCGGACAATCAGCTGATGCTCGGCATTGCCAAAGCCGGCAACCTCCTCCCGATCGCGGCGGCGCATGGGATACCGACTGCGAAGGCCGCGACGTGCCTGAAGGATGATGCCGCCGCGAAGAGGTTGGTGAAGATGAGACAAGCCGCGGCGGATTCTGGAGTCACTGGAACGCCGACATTCCTCGTCAATGGCAAGCAGGTCGCGGCTTATGACTGGGCGACGCTCGAACCGTTCCTCAAGGAAGCCGGCAGCTAAAGTGAAAGCAGGGGGAGGGCGACAGGGTTGAGAATCCGGCGGCTCAAGCTCAGCGGCTTCAAGAGCTTCGTCGAGCCGGCCGAACTACGGATCGAGCCGGGCCTGACCGGAGTTGTCGGGCCCAACGGCTGCGGTAAGTCGAACCTGTTGGAAGCGATCCGTTGGGCGATGGGCGAATCGAGCCCCAAGTCGCTCCGCGGCGGGGGCATGGACGACGTCATTTTCGCCGGCACCGCCACGCGCCCGCCGCGGGACTTCGCTGAAGTTTCCATCCTGCTCGAGCGACATGCCGCCGAGGAAGCGGCGGTGGGTGAAAGCGAGGTCACGCGCCGGATCGAGCGCGGCGCCGGCTCCGCCTATCGGATCGATGGCCGCGACGTTCGGGCGAAGGACGTAGCGCTGCTGTTCGCCGATGCGGCGACTGGAGCGCATTCCCCGGCCCTCGTCAGCCAGGGCAAGATCGGTGCAGTCATTGCCGCCAAGCCTGTCGAGAGGCGCCAGCTGCTGGAGGAAGCGGCGGGTATTTCCGGGCTGCACGCGCGCCGCAAGGACGCCGAGCAGAAACTGCGCGCGACCGAGGCCAATCTCACGCGGCTCGGCGAGATTCTCGGCGAACAAGAGCAGCGCGCAGCGGCGCTCCGCCGGCAAGCCCGGGCCGCGGAACGGTATCGCAAGCTGACGGACCAGATTCGCGGCGTTGAAGCGCGGCTGCTGCATGCGCGCTGGCTCGAGGCTGAGCGAGCGGCAGACGCTGCGACCGCCGAGGCGAAGGCTGCGGGCGAAGAGGTCGAGCGGATCCATCAAGCGATTGCCGCAGCACAGGCCGCGCACGATTGCGCGAATGAGGCGCTTACCGTTAGGCGCAATGCGCTGGCGGAGTTGCGCGAGGAAGGGCACGCGCTAGCGCATCAGCTCGCTGCGGCGCGAGCTCGGCGCGATACGGTCGCGCGGCGGCTGGCGGAGCTCGAGCGGCTCGATGCGTCGCTAACTGCGGACATCCAACGTGAAGATGCGCTCAAGGGAGATGCCGCGCAGGCGATCGCAGCGCTTGAAGAAGAACGCGCCTCGATCACGCAGCGGCTAGAGGATGCCGAAGCGCATGCGGCGCGGATCGCGACTGAGCTTAGCGCGGCCGAAGCCGCTTCCCGCGAAGCTGAAGCCGCACTTGCCGAATTGCTCGCGCGGCAGGCCGCAATGCGTGCCGAGCGGCGGGTAGCGGAAGCGGCGCTGGAGGCGGCACGGGCGCAGCTTGGACGCACCGAGCAGGAGCGGCAGAAGCTCGCCGACCAGTTGGCCGCGCTCGGCGACGGAAGTGAACAAATCCACGCGCGGGAAGAGGCTGAGGCGAAGGCGAATACGGCGGGCGAGGCACTAGGCGCAGCCGAAGCGCGACGCGTCGAAGCCGAACAAGGACGTGCGTCTGCGGCCGAGGCTCGCGACGCTGCGGAGAGCGAGCTCGCATCGGCGCGTGCCGCATTGTCGGCTGGCAAGTCGGAGCACGATGCCCTAGCGCGAGCATTAGAACATGGCAGTGGCGCGGCAATCGCCAGCCTCAAGGCTGAGCCCGGCTATGAGCGCGCGCTGGCCGCGGCGCTTGGTGAAGACGCCGACGCCGCTATCGGCGGAGACGGTCCGCGCCGATGGCAGGGCAGCGACGTCCTGCCGAACGATCCGCCGTTGCCAGCAGGCACTGAATGCCTCGCCGATCACGCCAGTGCGCCGCGGCAACTGTTGCGCAGACTCCATCAAGTCGCGGTCGTCGATGAGGACACGGGACAGCCGCTCTGCGTCGGCCAGCGGCTCGTTACGCGCGATGGACGCCTGAGGCGCTGGGATGGTTTCATTGCCGTGGGGGTCGGAGCTGCTGCCGCCGAGCGGCTGCTCCGCGCTAACCGCCGGGCGGAGCTTGCCGGCCAACTGCCGGGCCTGGAGCAAGCAGTCGCAGCGGCGTCGCAGGAGCGCGAGCAGGCGCTGGCGGCGATGGAACAGTGCCGCAAGGGAGCCGAAGAAGCGCGGACGGCGGCGCTCGCTGCCGAACGCGATACGCGGGAGGCTATGCGGGCGATCGATGCGGCGGCGGCAGCGCTCGAACGGATCGAGGCGCAACGCTCCGGGTTGGCGCAGCGGCAGACCGATCTCGAGCCGGTGCTCGAAGCCGCGGGCGAGGCGGTCAGCGCTGCGGAGAGGTCGCTTGCGGCTTTGCCCGATCCTGCCGCGCTGGAACACGAGGTCGAGGCCTCGCGCGAAAGTGCTGCGACCAGGGCGACGGCGGTTGCCGATAAACGAGCCGAAGCGGCGACTAAGGCGCGCGAAACCGCGGCGGACCGCGAGCGGTCGAGCGCCGCAGGGCGCGAGCAGGCCGAATGGCGCAAGCGACTGGCTGACGCCGAGCAGCGCCTCGCCTCTGCAATCGAACGGCAGAAGCAGCAGTGTGTGGAGCGGGCCGAGCTGGAGAAGGAACCGGCCGAGCTCGATTCAAAGATCGGCGAGCTCGAGCATTCAAATGACCAGAGCCAGGTGCGCATCGGCGAAGCGACCGCGGCCGAGCGCGAAGCCGAAGAAGCAGTGGTCGCCGCGGCGCAGGCACTATCCGCCGCCAACGAGCTCTCCGCCGACACGCGCGAACGCCGTGCCGCCGCCGCCGCTCGCGCCGAGGCACAGCAGGCGCGCAGCGCTGAATTCGCGCGCCAAGCGGTCGACAAATTCGAATGCGTGCCGCAGCGTTTGCCGGAGAAGCTCGCCTTCGATGCTGACGAGCCGCGCAATGCCGACGAAGAAGCGGCGACACTCGACCGGCTAACCGGCGAGCGCGAGCGGATCGGTCCGGTCAATTTGGTTGCCGAGCAGGAGCTCGCCGAGCTCGACGCCGTGCGCACCAAAGGCGCTGAAGAGGCCGAAGAGCTGACGCAGGCGATCCACCGCCTGCGCGGCTCGATCGGCAATCTCAACCGCGAAGGCCGCGTGCGGCTGCTCGAGGCCTATGAAAGGGTCGACGCCCACTTCCGCCGCCTGTTCACTACATTGTTCGAAGGCGGTCAGGCGCATCTCGAGCTGGTCGAAAGCGACGATCCTCTCGAGGCGGGGCTCGAGATCATGGCCCAGCCACCGGGAAAGCGGCTGTCGACCCTCACCTTACTCTCGGGCGGGGAACAGGCGCTGACTGCAGTGGCGCTGATCTTCGCCATCTTCCTCACCAACCCCGCACCGATCTGCGTGCTCGACGAGGTCGACGCACCGCTCGACGACGCGAACGTCGAGCGCTTTTGCGAGCTGCTGCACCGAATGACGCAGGAGACCGATACGCGCTACCTGATCGTCACCCATAATGCGGTGACGATGAGCCGTATGGACCGGCTCTACGGCGTAACCATGATCGAGAAGGGCGTCAGCCGCCTCGTTTCGGTCGACCTCGGCGGCGCGGAGACATTGCTCGCAGCGGAGTGATCGATCAGAGATATTGACAGCGGCGATCTCTGCTATTGCGAATGACTATCAATAACACTAGACGGGCGCAAAGAAGTCCAAAGGGGACACAATGGACCGCCTGTTCTACCCGCTCGCCGCAGCGCTCGCCTGTGGCGCTGTTCCGGCTCACGCCGCTGAAGCCGCGACCGATGCCTCTGCAGACAATGGCGAGCAGATCGTCGTCACCGGTGAGCGACTGCCCTACGGCGTGAAGGTCACCAGCACGGCGACCAAGACGGCGACCGATATCAAAAACGTGCCCCAAGCGCTGACGGTCGTGTCGAGCGCCCAAATACGCGACCAGCAGCTGGATTCGGTAGGCGACCTGCTGCTCTATGTGCCGGGTGCCTCCTATGGCTCGGGCGAAGGCAATCGCGACCAGATCGTTCTGCGCGGCAATTCGAGCACTGCCGACTTCTTCGTCGACGGGGTGCGCGACGACGTTCAATATTTCCGCGACTTCTACAACGTCGACCGCGTCGAGGTCCTCAAAGGCCCCAACGCGATGATCTTCGGCCGCGGCGGCGGCGGCGGCATCGTCAACAGGGTGCTCAAGCGCCCGAGCTTTACCGAGGCGCGCAGCATCGTGGCGTCAGGCGATGGCTGGGGCGCTCATCGTTTCAGTGTCGACCTCGACCAGCCCCTTTCGAGCGTCTTCGGTCTGCGACTGAACGGCGTTTATGAGGATAGTGACAGCTTTCGCAATGATGTGAACCTGAAGCGCTACGGCATCGATCCGACGGCGACGCTGCTGGTTGGCCCGGACACTCGGATCGACCTTTCCTACGAATATTTCCACGACCGCCGTACCGCCGACCGCGGCGTTCCAGCGAACGGCGACGAACCGCTGCGCGGCAACACCCGCACCTTTTTCGGTGATCCTGACGACAGCTACGCGAAAGCCGACGTCAATCTTGCAACGATCGCCGTGGAGCATCGCTTCGGGAATGGGCTGACCCTGCGCAACCGGACGATGTTCGGCGATTACGAAAAATTCTACCAGAACATCTTCCCGAACAGCTTCAACGCTTCAACAGGGCGCGTCGCGCTGGCGGGTTACAACAACCGCAACAACCGCCGAAACATGTTCAGTCAAACTGATCTTGTCTGGGAAAATCGCCTTGCCGGAATCGACCAGACTTTGCTCTTCGGCTTCGAAATCGGTCGCGAAAAATCGCGCAACAAGAGGCTGACAGCGACCTTCATCAGCCCGAGCACAGTACCGGTAACCGACCCGACGGTGGATGCGGACGTCATCTTCTCGCCCCTCACCAGCGACGCCGACAACCGGGTCAGCGCTGACGTCGCCGCTTTATACGTCCAGGATCAGATCCGGCCCGCCAAATGGCTGGAAATCGTCGCTGGTCTACGCTTCGACAGCTTCAAAATCGACGTCGATGATCTCCGTGCCGTGGGCGGCGGCGAGTTTGGTCGGCGCGATCATCTTTGGTCGCCGCGCCTCGGTGTCGTGCTCAAGCCGAACGACCGGCTGTCGATCTATGCAAGCTACAGCCGTTCCTATCTTCCCCAGTCGGGCGACCAATTCAGCGGCCTGACCGCAGTGACCGAGGGATTGAAGCCGGAGCGGTTCGACAATTACGAAGTTGGCGCCAAGCTGCAGCTGCCCGGCGGACTCCTCGCGACCGCCGCAGTCTATCGGCTCGACCGCACCAACACTCGGTCGAGCGATCCGGCCCTACCTGGCATTACACTTCTCACGGGCAAACAGCGCAGCCGCGGAGTGGAGTTGGGTCTAGAGCGCAGCGTCACCAACCGTTGGCTGATCTCTGCCGGCTATACGCTGCAGAAAGCAGAAATCACCAACCCGGTCACCTCGGGGACATCGCTCATTCCGGCCGGTCGTGAAGTCCCGCTCGTTCCGCGCCACAGCTTCTCACTGTGGAACCGCTACGACTTCACCAAGCACATTGGAGCCGGCCTCGGGCTGATCGCCCGGTCGAAATCATACGCAACCATCAGCAATTTGGTGAAGCTGCCCGCTTATGCGCGCGTTGATGCCGCGCTCTACTACAAGCTTCCGCACGGTATCGAAGCACAAGTGAATATCGAGAACCTGCTCGGCGCCCACTATTTCCCTACCGCCAACAGCGACAACAATATCGCTCCAGGAGCACCAAGGACGGTGAAGGCGATGCTTGGATACCGCTTTTAGCGCGCGAGCTCTCGCCGCCCTCACCCTGATCAGGGCGGTGTCCTGACCCATGAAGCACGTTCCGTCGCCCGGGGGGCAAGAAGCTTGGGTGCGCGGAAGATCCGGCGATGCGCCGCACGGGCCGCCGCACTCGGCCGCATGGGTAAAGGCAAACAGCCTTCTAGTTGCGCCGGCCCGAGCTGGATTAACCGTAAAAGCCGAAGCATCCTCCGGCGTTTGGAACTGGAAATGACGGGGCAGGGCGCAGATGGACAGCAGTCTCAAGGCACCGAGCAACCATTATGAGACGTTGGGTCTCACGTCCGCAGCGACCGCGGCGGAGATCGCGCAGGCCTTCACCAGGAAGATGGGCGCATTTGCCGCTCGTCCGCTACTGGCAGCCGCTGAGCTCAGCATCGCCTTTGAAACGCTAAGGGATCCCGAGCGGCGGCGCGCCTATGATGCTTCGCTGCGTCCACCACCGCCGCCACCGCCGCAGCAGCAGCCGGCCTACACCGTGCGATGGAACTCGGGGCCGTTCATGACCGCGGCGGTCGCGGTACCGCCAGCGCGACCTGCGCGGGCGGAGCCTCGATCGGAAGCGGCTATCGAGCCGAAGCCCTTCATCGCCTCGCCGGAGCCCGTTAGCATAGAGGCGCCCGAAATTTCTCCAGAACATGCTCCACAAGCTGAGGAACGTCAGCCGCAGCCACGGCCCGAGCCGTTCGTCGAACAGCGGCGGGCGATCCAGCGCGCGATGGAGCGGGGCCCGGCGGCCCAGCCTGAAAGCCCGACCGGATTGAACCGGATCGCGATCGTGGTCGGCGGAGTGGTCGCGGGCGTCGGCGTGCTCGGCGCAGTGGCCGGCTGGTCGGCGGGGCTGGTCGAGCAGCCGCAACAGCCGGAAGCGCACGTCACCACCCCTCTTCCGCGGGCCAAGCCGCTGACCACCGTCGCTGCCGCAGAGCCGGCTCCAGCTTGGGCTGTCGCGCAAGCGCCAACCCAGCGGCCGAGGCGGACAGCCGCGGCTCGGGTCGGACGATCCTCGTCGGCGCCGCGAGCGCTCCCGCTAGAAGAACTGCAAGCTGGGGCTAGCCAATCCGCGCCAGATCAGAGCGGATCAGCGGTCGCGGAAACTTCGACGGCTGCAGTCGTTCCGGCAAGCCTCTCACTTCCCAATCCGATCATCGCGCGCACCATTGGACGGATCGGATATCCCTGCGGCGAGGTCGCCTCGACGACACCGGTCGACGAAGGGCGGGGTGTCTTCAAGGTGACCTGCACTTCAGGGCATTCCTACCAGGCAGCGCTCGTCCGCGGACGATATCACTTCCGCCGCTGGGGTAATCGCTAGGCTTCAAAGAAGGCGGAGATCGCGAAACTGCCGTAAGGGGGCTATATCCGCCGCATGGCACGCGCGGACCAGACCGAAATCCGCATGCGGATCGTGATCGAGAATCCGTTGTCGGGCGTCCTGCACAGCCTGCAGTCGAAGGACGGGCATCCGCTCGATCCGAAGAGCTCGAATTCGGGCGAGGCGCTTGCCTTCGACTTTCCCGTGCGCATCGTGCCCGGTCCCAAATTCTTCGGCGACCAGGTGCGGCGCGAGGGGCCGGTGCGGCGGTTCGTCTACATCCGCATCGGACAATCGGCGGGCCAACATGGCTCGCCCTGGTCGCGGCGGATGAAGATCGACATCCATGATCTCGATCAGGGGCTGCTCGACCGCGCAGCGGCGGGCGAGGGCGTCGTGCAGATCGTGGTCGACGGCACCGCGCAAGACGGCACGCCCGCTTGCGCGACGGTCGCGCGCGCAGGGGTGCGCCTCGCCTAGATAGCCTCAGCGATGATCGCCTCGGCCGCGTGCCCGTCGCGGCCGCAGCCTTCGCATCGCCGGTAGCTTTGGCCACTTTTCGGGGTGTTGAATCGTGAATGGCACGGTGGCTCGCTTATCCTGCGGCGCTCGATTATGGGGCCGTCATGTCCGCCTTTCCTGACGACATTTTTACCGAACCCAGCGACGTCGATCCCGATACCCTCGCCAATCTGGGACCGCTTAGGCGGCTCGCGGGCGAGTGGCAGTCGGCGAAGGGTGTCGATCTCAACCCGAAGGCGGACGGACCCGAGCGGCGCGAATATATCGAGAATATGCTCTTCGAGCCGATCGACCCGCAGGCGAACGGGCCGCAGCTCCTCTATGGCCTCAGGTACCACGTCCACATCAACACGCCCGAGGAAGACATCACCTTCCACGACCAGGTTGGGCACTGGCTGTGGGAGCCGGTGACTGGGCTGGTGATGCAGACATTGTCGATCCCGCGCGGGCAGGTGGCGATCGCGGGCGGCCGTGCGGCGGAGGGCGACGACCGCCTAGTGGTGACCGCCGAGCGGGGCTCGACCGAATATGGGATTTGCTCGACCGCCTTCCTCGAGCATGCGTTCCGCACCGATCGCTATCAGCTGGAGCTGACGTTCAATGCGGACGGTACGATCAGCTACGTGTCGGAAACGACGCTTGTCGTTCGCGGGCAGGGGCCGTTCATCCACCGCGACGTCAATACGCTCACCAAAATCAAGGAACCGACGCCGAACCCGCTGAAGCAGATCCTGGCGGCCAGGCAGTCCGCCTAGGCCCGGGCGCTTGCTCCCATCGCCTCCGCACGCTTCTCATAATGTGCAGCGAGCGCGAGGTGGCGGTCCCGCGCGGTTTCGGTGAGTGCGCGTTTCGCGGCGAGCTTCTCGCGCGCCGCCTGCCGGTTCAGGAAGTGGACGCTCGGATACACCTTTCACCCTCCCAACGGTGCCTCAAGTCCATGTTCCATAATGAAACGTGGTCGCTTGCAAGCTTTATTGTGCGTTGAATCAGCGCCGGGAAATCAGCGGTAAATCAGGAGGTTATTCCTCAGTGCGGATGAGCACCGTTTCGCCGATCAGGAGGAAGAGGAAGAAGGGCGCCCAGGCGGCAACGAGCGGCGGGTAGGTGCCGGCATTGCCCATCGCTAAACTGAAATTGTCGACAACGAAATATGCAAAGCCGAGCGCCATGCCAATGACTGCGCGGAACAGTACCTGGCCCGATCGTGCGAGGCCAAAGGCGGCGATTGCGGCGAGCAGCGGCATCAGCAGCGTCGAGAGCGGACCGGAAATCTTGTGCGCGAGACCCGCCCGCGCCTCGTCGACCGGACGACCGGCGGCCTCAAGCTCCGCGATGCGTTTCTTCAATGTCCAATAATCGAGTTCGGTCGGGTCGACCTTGGCGAGGGTAAGCTGGGTCGGGGTGACCCCGTGCATCGCGGTCATCGTCGGTGCGCGGCGGACGATGTTCATGCTAGCGTCGTAAATGCGCACGTCCTGGAGCAACCAGTCGTTGGTGGCCGGACGCGGAACGGCCCGTGCCGCGTCGATCTGGCGCTGAAGCACGCCGCCGCCGCGGTCGAAGATGGTCACCCGCTGAGCGCCGAACGGCTTTCCGCCGACCGTCCCAGCTCGGATGAGGTCGTCGCCGCTCAGCACCCAGACGTTGCCGAGGATGCCGCTCTCCGGCGGAACGGGCTTGTAGTCATTGTCGCTCCAGGCGGTGACGCGGCGGGTCGAGTTCACGACCACGCCTTCATTGAAGGCGAAGAGGAGGCCAGCGATGCCGATGCTCGCGACCACCAAGGGCGCAAGGATCTGGTGCGCTGAAAGCCCCGCAGCCTTCATTGCGACCACTTCGCTGTTCTGGTTGAGGCCGACGAAGGCGATCAACGTCCCGAGCAGGACCGAGAAGGGCAGAAAGCGCGAAATCAGCATCGGGATACGCAAGCTGACGTAGCGCCAGAGGTCCGCATCACCGTTGCCTGGAACGGCGAGGATCTTGCCGGATTCGCCGAGCAGATCGAGCATCATCAGGATGAGCACGAGCGCGACGAGCACTGCAAGGCTGCGCGTCAGGAACAGCTTCACCATGTACCAGGCGAGGCGCCGCGACGGAAAGAAGCTCAAGTTGATCATGCTTCAGCAGCCGCTTTCGCCCGCTCCTCGCGGGTCTTGGGCATCATTTCGCGGATGCGCCGCGCGATCCGCGCGAAGAACCATTCGAGCGCGCCGATCGGTTGGCCGCCGGGCCGGTGCGCGAGGACGTGGTACATCCAGACGATCAGCCCGGACAGTATGAGCAGCGGGACCCACAGTCCGAAGGTGGGATCAAGGCGGCCGTGCGAGGCGGCCTGGTCGGCATATTGGTTGACCTTGTGATAGGCGACGACGATCAGGATCGAGACGAAGATTCCGAGAGCCGACGAGCTGCGCTTGGGCGGGATGGCGAGTGAGATCGCAAGCAGCGGCAGCATGAACATCATCACCACTTCGACCATGCGGAAGTTGAAATGAGCTTCGGCTGCTATCTGCTGTGCGCGTGTTGGAGCACCGCCTCCATAGCCCATTCGCCAGAGCTCATGGAGGTAGAGCTCGTCAGTCTCACCCGCCGCGCGGCCGCGGAACTGGCCAATCACCGGCAAGCTGACCGGCAGATCGTAGCTGTCGAAGGCGAGGGTCCGCGGTGTCGAGAATTTGGGGCTGTCCTGGACGAGGCGGCCTTTTGTCAGGCGGAAGAGAATTTTGTCCGGGTCGTCGGTGGCGAGGAAGCGGCCGTGCTCGGCGGTCGCGGCGACGGTCATGCCCTTGCTGTCCTCGTTCTGGACGAAGATGCCGTGGAGCTGCGTCCCTCCCTTTTCGCTGCGGTCGATGCGCAGCGTCAGGTGCTTGCCGAGCTGGTTGAATTCACCGACCTTGATCGCCGCTCCAAGAGCGCCCGACTTGAGGTCAAAGCGCAGCCCTTCATAGCGATAATGGGTGGTGGGCTCGAGATAGCCGACGATCCCAAGATTGATCAGCGCGAGCGGGATTGCGAAGGCATAGGGTATCCGCAGGAGACGGCCATAGCCGATGCCAATGCCGCGCATCGCGTCGAGCTCCGACGACAAAGCTAGCTTGCGGAAGGCGAGCAGGATGCCAAGCATCAGACCGATTGGAATCCCGAGCGAAAGATACTCGGGCAGCAGGTTGGCGAGCATCCGCCAGACGACGCTGACCGGGCCGCCCGCATCGACGACATACTGGAAAAGCCGCAGCATCTTGTCGAGCACGAGCAGCATCGCCGCCAGGATCAGCGTGCCCAGGAGCGGCACCGCGATCGAGCGGGCGAGATAGCGATCTATGAGCCCAAGTTGGGGCAAATTTGGTCGTCCCAGCACCATCATTTGGCCGCAAAGACGGCCGAGATTGCATACCGGACGGACGTGCCCTTCGGATTGGGCGCATCCATTCGGTTAGGCCCCTATAGCGGAACGGCTCGCGGATTCATGTCGAAAGTGGCGCCATTGACGAAAGCTTCCGGACTCACGCCGGAAGTGCGCGCAGCGCCCGCCTGCAAGTCGCGGCCGAGGATTGCCTTGCTGTCGAACCCCAAGTCGACGGGCAACCTCGCCCAGCTGCCGCGGATCCGCGAATATTGCGCCGAGCACCCCGACGTCTTCCACTATGAGGTCGAGCACGTCAGCCAGATCGGCGAGGCGATGAAATCGATCGCCCGCATCAGGCCGCGTGTGCTGGCGATCAACGGCGGCGACGGGACAGTGCAGGCGGCGCTGACCGAGCTCTACAATGGCGGGCATTTCGGCGATTCGGCACCGCCGGTCGCAGTCCTGCCGAGCGGCAAGACCAATCTCATCGCGCTCGATCTCGGCGCGCGCGGCGACCCGATTCAGACGCTTGAGCGGCTGGTCGAGCTGGCCCGCGCGGACGATCTTGCGCGCTTCACCGTGGCGCGCGAACTGATTGCGCTGCGCCAGGTGGGCGACGAGGACCGGCCGATCATCGGCATGTTCCTGGGCGGCGCCGGTCTCGCCGACACGATGCTTTACTGCCGCGACAAGATCTATCCGCTCGGCCTGCCGAACGGAATCGCGCATGGAATTACCGCGATTGCACTGCTGATGAAGCTGCTGTTGAGGATCAAGGCGAACTTCCTGCCGCCCGATCCGCAACCTTTGAGCGTTTCCATGACCGACGAGGGCAACCGGCTCAACGGCCGTTTCTCGCTGCTCGCAGTGACGACGCTGGAGAAGCTGCTGCTGTCGAGCGAACTCGGAGGGCGACGCGAAGGCGTGCTCAAGCTGCTGGCGGTGGAAGAGCGGCCGATGTCGATCCTGCGCGGGCTCGCAGCGAGCCTCGGGGGCAAGCTCGGCCGCGAGAAGGTGCGCGGCGTGCATTTCGAGGAAGCCGACGAGATCACCATCGAGGGCGAGAATTCGAACGTGATTCTCGATGGCGAGACCTTCCGCGCGATGCGGGGCTTCCCGATCAACCTCAAGCCAGCGCAGCCCTTGGCCTTCGTCAAGCTAGCGGCGTAAGCCGTCGCGGCGATGGCCGAACTACGTGACCTCGTCTCTGAGGAGCTGAGCCTGCCTGTCGACTCGCGCGTCAGCGCGATCGCCGCCGCGATTGCGAGCAAGCATGGGGCAGCGTCGCGGGCCGTGCTGTTCTATGGCTCGTGCCTGCGCCAGAAGCAGCTCGACGGGCTGATGCTCGATTTCTACCTGATCGTGTCGGATTATCGCGCTGCTTATGAGAAGCGATGGCTCGCCGCGGCGAACCAGATGATCCCGCCCAATGTTTTCTACTTCGAGCATGACGGGCTCGTCGCCAAATATGCGGTGCTGAGCGAAGCGGATTTCGCGCACGAATGCTCACCCGAAGCCTGGACGGTTTCCACGGCCGCCCGATTTGCGCAGCCGTCTCGGCTGGTGTGGAGCGCAGACGAGCGAGCGGCGGCGCGAGCGATCGATATCGTCAGCCAGGCGCCAACGACGTTGCTCGGCTGGACGCGCTCGCTCGCCCCGAAAGATGTCTCCGCCCTAGATTTGTGGAAGCGCGCCTTCCAACTGACCTTCGGCGCCGAATTGCGTGCGGAACGAAGCGACCGGTCAGCGCAGATCGTCGATGCAGATCCGGATCGTTACAAGCGCTTCGCCAAGAGAACGGGAATGCTGATCGACCATCTGGGAGCGCGCGGGACACGGTGGTGGCGGGACAAGCAGCGGCACGGCAAACTCTATTCGGTCGCACGCCTCGCCAAGGCGAGCCTGACCTTCGCCGGCGGCGCTGAATACATCGCATGGAAGATCAACCGCCACGCAGGCACCCACATCCAGCTCAAGCCGTGGCAGCGGCGGCATCCGCTGCTCGCCGGGCTCAGCCTCTTGCCGCGCCTGCTGAAGAGCGGGGCGGTTCGCTAGTCCGGGCGAGAGCGGCGGCGACTGCGCTGGCCAGGGCACCGACGGTGAAGGGCTTGCGCAGCAGCTCGTGGCCGCGAAGGTCGTCGGTCTCGCCTTCGCCTACATAGCCGGTGACGAAAAGCACCGCGAAATCGCGGGAGCTGGTGTTCTTCAGGTGCCGGATCAGCTCGGGTCCGCTCATTTCGGGCATGATCACGTCGGTGATGACGAGGTCGAAATCGTGGGCATTGAATAGCTCAATCGCTTCGGCACCGCTGCCGCAGGCAACAGGCTCGTAGTCAAGGTCTTCGAGTGCGCCGACAGTCGCGCCGCGGACGCGCGGATCGTCCTCGACCAGCAAAATTCGCGCGCCTGCTACGTGGATATCCGCGGTTTCGCTGCGCTGCGCCGCCGGATGCAGCCGCACGGGCGCTGCCGCTTGGGTGCGCGGGAGATAAATCGAGACAATGGTGCCGCGGCCGACCTGGCTCTCGATTCCGACTTCACCGCCCGACTGGTGCGCGAAGCCGAAAATCTGACTGAGACCGAGACCGGTGCCCTTGCCGACGGGCTTGGTGGTGAAGAAAGGCTCAAACGCACGCTCGAGCACATCGGGTGTCATTCCGCAGCCGGTGTCGGTGACGCTGAGCTTTACATATTCGCCGGCGCGCACGTCGCCGACCTGATTGGCGGCTAGGGTCACATTCTCAGTCGCGATCCTCATCCGGCCCTCGCCGTCCATCGCATCCCGGGCATTGACCGCAAGGTTGACGATCGCGTTCTCAAGCTGGTGCGGATCGACGTAAGTCGGCCAAGCGTCAGAGGAAACGTCGAAGTCGATGATGATCCGCTCGCCGAGGGTACGGTCAAGAAGGTCGGACATCCCGCGGATGAGGTCGCTCGGATCGACGCGCTCGGGAAGGAGAGGCTCGGATCGTGCAAAGGAGAGCAGTCGGCGAGTTAAAGCGGCGGCTCGGGTGGCGCCTTCCATGGCATTGTTGAGGTGCATCATCACCTCGCGGCGCGGACCGTTGAGGCGCCTCAGCGCGAGGTCGATGCCGCCGACGACGACGGCGAGCATATTGTTGAAGTCATGGGCTATGCCGCCGGTCAGCTGCCCGACCGCTTCCATCTTTTGGACCTGGCGGAGTTGGGCTTCAGCAGCCTCGCGTTCGGCTGCTTCGGCTTTGAGTGCCTGGTTCGCCTCCCACAGCTCCTGGGTGCGGTCGCGCACGCGCTGCTCGAGCTGTTCCGCGCGCTCCGCCTCCGACTCGACTTGGCGGAGGGCGGCGGCGTTCTGACGCAACGCCTGGACCGCAATCACTCCGAGGAAGATCGCGCCGACGCCGACAAGAATGCCGAGGACGCTCAGATAATTGGTGAGCTGATCGGCCTGGGCAGCAAAAACCTGGCTCTGCTGGATGCGGGAGGTCTGCGATTGGCGTTCGGCGCGGATGATTTCCTCGAGCTTGTCGTCGAGTGCCTTGCCGGTGCCGCTGGTCGCTGCGGCGTAGAAATAACTGATACCCGTGTCGCCCTGCTTGGCGAGAGCGGCGCGTGCTGCGACGGCGAGCTCCTTGCCGCGCTTTTCGTACAGCTGCTCGAGCTCATAAACCCGCCGCCGCTGCTCGGGGTTGGTCTTCTCCATCTCCTTCAGCTTGCCGATTTGATAACCGGCGAACTGCCAATCACTGGCATAGACGTTGCCGCTGGTCTCTATCTTCTCGTCGAGGACGAAGCGGGCGAGCGCCGCTTCGGCGCGGGAGACGTTGGAGCTGACATTGCGCACGACCAGTGCGACCTGATTGGCCTGGCGCTCGGCGGACAAAGCCTGTTCGCGAGCGTCGTTGGCGAACTTGACCATGAAGACCATGGCGACGAGGACGAGGGCCGCAACGAGGCCCGCCGCCGCAGCGCCGCCGCGGCGCCAGTCGAACCGGACGTCCTCCCCATCCCCGATCATCGGGCCAGTGTAGCGGTGTTAACCTTTTGACGAAACCCGATTATGACCGGAGTTCCCGCCCCGTTCCTCAGCTGATGCAACCTGTGGCACGGCCTGCCGCAGCGAACATACCGAGGATCTCGCCGACCTGATCTTCGGTGTGGAGAGCGCAGAGCGAACAGCGCAGCAGGGTCATGCCTGCAGGTGTCGCCGGCGGGCGGGCGAGGTTTACATACAGACCCTCGTTGAGCAAAGCCTCCCACATTGCCGCGCCTTTTTCGAGGTCCGGCATGATGACGGCGATGATCGCCGACTGCGGCTCGTCGGTCCCCAGCGTGAAGCCGAGCTGGCGGAGGCCGGCGTGGAGGCGCTTTGAATTCTCCCACAGGTGCGCGCGCTTGTCCGCGCTGTCCATCAGCTTGCGGATCGAAGTCGCGGCGGTGGCGACGACGCTGGGCGGGAGCGAGGCGGTGAAGACGTAAGGGCGGCAGACGAGGCGCAATATCTCAAACTTCGGATGATTGGAGACGCAGAAGCCGCCGACCGTGCCGACCGACTTTGAGAAGGTGCCGATGATGAAGTCGACGTCATCGATCACGCCCTGCGCTTCTGCGACTCCGCGGCCGTGTTCGCCAATGAAGCCCATCGAGTGGGCCTCGTCGATTAGGACCATCGCGCCATTCTCTTTCGAGACGCGGACCATTTCCTTGAGCGGCGCAACGTCACCGAGCATCGAATAGACGCCTTCGAGGACGACGAGTTTGCCAGCACCTTCGGGAATGCGCTTCAGGCGCTTTTCGAGCGCCTCGAGATCATTGTGGCGGAAGGGCACAATCTGGGCGTTACCAAGTGCACAGCCATCATAAATCGAGGCGTGGCTGTCGATGTCGAGGACGATGTAATCCTCTTTACCGGCGATCGTCGAAATGATGCCGAGATTCGCCTGGTAGCCGGTCGAAAAGACCATGGCATGTTCCATGGCGTAGAAGTCCTTGAGCGCCTGCTCGACGGCCCGGTGGCCCGAATAAGTGCCGTTGAGGACTCGACTTCCTGTAGTGCCGGAGCCGAATTCGTCCAGCGCCTCCTTGCCCGCCGCGACGACGTCGGGGTCAAAGGTCATCCCCATATAATTGTAGGTGCCGAGCAGGATCGTGCGCTTGCCGTTGCAGATGGCAACGGTCGGGCTTTCGACCTTTTCCATCACCAGGTTGAAGGGGTCGGTAAGCCCGGTCTGGAGCAGGCTTTCGCGTTGTGCGATGATCGGATCGAATTTGGAGAAGAGGTCGCTCACGCCTTCAGTCTCTCCAGCGCATCGACGAGCTGGCCGACGGTCTCGATCTCGGCCTGCAGGTTCATCGAGATGAGGACGTCGAACTCGTCCTCGATGTTGGCGACGAAATCGAGCACGGTGAGGCTGTCCCATTCCAGGTCCTGGGCGAAGCGCGTGCTTTCGGTGACCGAGACGCCCTTTTTGTTGAAGGGCTCCACGAGTTCGAGAACTTTGGCGAGTGTTTGCTGGCGGTCGGGCATTGCGGCTCGTTAGTGGTCAGGCTCGCCTTAAGCAACGCAATGGGGCGCGAATGCGGCGGTTTAGAGCCAGCCTTGGGCGCTGTACCATTGCGCCGTATCGGCGAGGCCCTGCATGGTGTCGATCTCGGCTCGCCACAGCCCGGGCGGGGTGGCGCGTTTGGGTTCGACGACCCAGTTGCGGTGGGAGAAATAAGCGGCGCGGTCGGCGGTGAGCTTCGCGTTTTCGCCGCGCAAAAAATGGTCGAGCCGAGCGGCGGCGCGGAGGAGAATGCCGGGGGACGAGATGACTGCGGCCCTCGTGCCGACGGCGCCGGCGAGGGCTCGGGCGAACTCGCGGTGGGTCCACCCGCCGGGCTTGCCGTCGTCAGGCTCGATCAGGATGTTCTTCGGCGCGGGGTAGGGCGCGAGTGCGAGGAGCAGCCGCGCGAGGTCGTCGGCGTGGATCACCGAGACGCGTCCCTTGGGCGGCATCAGCATCAGGCCGAGCTTGGCCATGCGGAACAGCTCGAGCGTTTCCTTGTCGCCGGGGCCGTAGACGGCCGGTGGGCGGACGATCGCCCAATCGAGGCCGGAGCTGTGGACCAGCTCTTCGGCCTTGGCCTTGGACGCGCCGTAGAGCGACAGCTTCGGCTCGCGCGCGGCGAGTGAGGAAACGTGGACGAAGCGCTGGACTCCGCCGGCAGTGGCTGCGGCGAGCATCGCCAGCGTGCCCTCGACATTGCCTCTATCGAAAGCGGCTGCGTTGGGCGCGCTGATGGTGCCCGCAACATGGATGATGGCGTCGGCGCCGTCGACGAGCCATTCGAGCGCGTCGCGGCTGCCGAGGTCGCCGAGGACCCAGTCGACACCGTCGCGCTCCCGCTGCTCGCGTCGGGTGAGCGCCTTGACCTCATGATCCGCGGCGAGCGCGACCTCGATCAGGTGCGAACCGACGAAGCCTGTTCCGCCGGTGATCGCCAGCTTCATAGAGGCGACCAGCTCCGTCCGTCGGTTTCAAGCCGGTCATCTTCGGCGCTAGCCGCGAGGCGCTGGATGATGGCATCGAGCAGCGGCTCCAGGCCCTCCTCGAGCGGGGCGCTGACCGGATAGACGCGCGCGCCGCTTTCATTTTCCAGCGCCTTGACGACTTTGCCGCGTTTCTTGTCGTCGAGGAGGTCGGCCTTGGTCAGCGCGATCAGCTCGGGCTTGTCGTCCAGGCCCGAGCCGTAGGAGTCGAGCTCAGCGCGGACCACGCGCCACGCGTCGAGCGGGTTGTCGCCCGAGCCGTCGACGAGGTGGAGCAGAAGCCGCGTGCGCTCGACATGGCCGAGGAAGCGGTCGCCGATGCCGGCACCCTCGGCCGCGCCTTCAATCAAGCCGGGGATGTCGGCGAGCACGAACTCGCGGCCCTTGTGGCGGACCACGCCGAGCTGCGGTCGAAGCGTCGTGAAGGGATAGTCGCCGACCTTGGCCCCAGCGTTGCTGACGGAATTGAGGAAGGTCGACTTGCCGGCGTTAGGAAGGCCGACGAGTCCGACATCGGCGAGAAGCTTGAGGCGCAACCACACCCACATTTCCTCGCCCTCCTCGCCGGTCTGATGCTGGCGCGGGGCGCGGTTTGTCGAGGTCTTGTAGCTCGCGTTGCCGCGGCCTCCCAGACCGCCCTTGAGGAAGGTTACGCGCTGTCCGACTTTGGTGAGGTCGGCGAGCAAGGTGCGCTCCTCGTCGTCGGCGAGGATCTGCGTGCCGACGGGAACCTTAACGACGAGATCGTCGCCGCCCGCGCCGGTGCGATTGGAGCCGGCGCCGCCCTTGCCGCGCGGGGCGCGGAAATGTTGGGTGTAGCGGAAGTCGATAAGCGTATTCAGGCCCTGCACTGCCTCGAACACAACATCGCCGCCCTTGCCGCCATCGCCGCCGTCGGGCCCGCCGAACTCGACGAACTTCTCGCGCCGGAAGCTAACAGCGCCGGGGCCGCCAGCGCCGGAACGGACGAAGATCTTGGCTTGGTCGAGGAAGTGCATGTCAGGCGGCGACCTAGGACAAGCGAAGGCCCAGGGAAACCTTTACGGGTGGGGGTGACGCGGCTCGTAGAGGCCGATCTTGCTGCCGCCGGGAAGCGGAGGGGAGTTCGCACGGCCCCAGCTGGTGGTCGAGGTTCGCTGCACTCGACGCCTTTTCGCCCAGGCTCGTCATCGTCGCATCGAGGTCATCGCACATCAGATGGAGATAGTCGGTCATCGTTAATCTCGCTCCGGCGCACCCCCATCTTGGTGGGCGGGAGCTTGTAGATCAGCCCGCGGCCACCGCGGCGCGGGGAATTTCGAGCGCATCGCGAACGGGTGCACGGTCAGCGTCCTCATCGCTGGTAAGATCATCGCATGAGCACCGCTGATCATGCCTCGTCTCCTTCAAAGGAAAAGCGCTGAAGAAGCTCACCCGCTTGCGTTCTGCGGGTGGTGCGGGACAAGGATCAAGGTACGGTCCTCGACCCGCCACGATTGAAGCTTCGACAGGAAGTTCATGCCGAGGACGTCAAGCTTACCAAGGCCCGGCGAAGTGACGATGCGCAGATTGCGAGCGACGATGTTGCCGACGCGGATCTCGTCCACTTGGCCGACTTTTGCGGGAGTGGCGCCATTGGCGGTTTGCAGCACGACCGGAGCAAGGCCGGTGCCGGCGTCGACTTTCGCTGCTCGCGCGGTCGACTCCGAAATTGCCGTCACGGTGGCGCCGCTGTCGATCAGCATCCGGCGCTTAACGCCGTTGATCGAGGCTGCGACCCAGAAATGGCCGTCGGGTGACATGCGCACGTGCAGCTCCTTGCCAGCGACCTGCTGGTCGTCCAAGCCCAGCTTATCGGCGAAGCGCGCGAGCTCGGGCTGGTAAGGCGCCTGTTGCAGCACAATGAAGATGAAGAAGGCGAGCAGGCCGAGCGAAAAAGCGAAACGAATGAAGCGCCCGATATAAGGAACGCGCTGGAGGAACATGATCAGCAAAGCTGCGCCGACTGCATAGAGCGCGAGATGCTGCCATTCGGGGACTGCGTGGGGCATAGTGTGGGCTCTTAACCGAGCGCCCTGGATATCGGTCCTCGGCCGGGCGCAGCAAGTCCCGTTGCAAACTGGCCACGCGACCTGCACAAACGTATCCTTGGCGGAATGCTAGGCACTTCAGGCGCTTGGATGCGTTTGGCCTAACATGGATCAGTTTGCAGACCGGATTGTCGCCGTTGGGCTGCTGACCCGGCGGGATCTGGATTTGCTCGGCCCGACATTCGAGCGTGCGTGGCCGATCGAGGACGCGCCCGCTTTCGGCGAGCTCCTTCGCGCGATCGACGAAGCCGACCTTAAGGTGCAGGAGCGGTCGGAGCAGCGAGAAGGAGAGGTCTGATCAGAAGCGGTCGAGGAGCCGATCGACGGTATCCGTGGTCGTCTGCCTCTTGCTCTGTTTCTCCTTCACTTCCTTGGCATGCTTCTCAAGCGCTGCTCGGACAAGCTCGATCTGCTCGTCCGTCAAATGCTCGATGCCGATGAACTGTTCGCGCGCCTTGTCGACCGCGCGGAGGAGTTCGTCGAGCTTGGCCTGCATTGCCGCGCCGTCGCGATTCTGGCTGTTCTGGATGAGAAACACCATCAGAAAGGTGACGATCGTGGTCCCGGTGTTGATCACCAGCTGCCATGTATCGGAGTAATTGAAGAGCGGACCTGTCACGGCCCAAACGACGATCACGCCGATCGCAAGGCTGAAGGTCAGCGGATGGCCCGCCGCCGCGGACGTTTGGGTCGCGCACCAGTTGAAGAACTTACGCATGCGCCCGTAACGCGCATGGAATGACGATGTGCCGCGCCTAGCCTTGGTGCTGCTCAGCCTCGAAGCGGTGGCGGAGGCGCGCAGCGGCGCTCTCCCGCGCGGCATCGCGGGGCAGCCCGAGCGCCTCGGCAATCGTCGGGCCGAGGAGGGAATCGCCGAGCGCGTTCAGCACTAGCGACAAAGTGCTTTCGGCGACGTGCTGCGTATCGTGGCCGACGGCGAGCTGGGAAACGAGGCCGCGGATCGAATCCAGGATCGGATTCAGTGCGTCGCGGTTGCCGGTGATGATCATCCAGGCGGCGAGTGCTCCTGCGCCTTCCTTGCCAAACGCGTCGAAGCATTGGTCAACGATGTCTCGGGCATCGGTCTCGCCGGCACGGGCGCGCTCGACTGCGTCGGCGATGCTCGCTGTCACCGAATCTGCGATCGACCGCGCGAGTTCACCCTGAAGTCCCGCCGCGGAGCCGAAATGGTGGAGGAGGTTGGCGTGCGTGCGGCCAATCTCTGCGGCCACCGCCTTGAGAGTCACCGCTTGCGGGCCCTGCTCGAGGAGCAGCTTGCGCGCGGCGGCGAGCGCTGCCGAGCGGCTTTCTTCCGGGGAGAGGCGGGTTCGTCTTATTGACACGTCTGTAAGTTACTATATCTTTCAAGGCATGACAGTGACCGCATTGCCGACACCGGCGGACCTCAGCATCACGCCGCGCGATCGCCGTTTTGGCCGTGATGCGGCAACGCCACGTTTGTGGCACGGCGGCCGCGTCGAAGCGACTGCTATTTACAATGCGTTATCGACGACGTTCCCAGTGGGCGAGGCTTTCTTCGTCGAGAGCGTCCGTGCGTTCCGTGAAGGCGCTCCACCCAAGCTTGCCGAGGAGATCAAGGGCTTCACCACGCAAGAAGCGATCCACAGCCGCGAGCACGACGCGTTCAACAAGCGCGCGAGCGATGCCGGGTACGATCTTGGCAAGCTGGAGCAGCAGGTGGAGTGGCGGCTCTCCGTCACCCGGGCGAAGCCGCCGATCGTCAGTCTCGCCGCGACCATGGCCCTCGAGCATTTCACTGCGATCCTCGCCCACCAACTGCTCGCCAACCCGCGGCACCTCGAGGGCGCCGAGCAGGAGACCGCGGATTTATGGCGCTGGCACGCGGTCGAGGAGATCGAGCATAAGGGCGTGGCTTACGACACCTGGTTATTCGCGACGCGGGACTGGCCGCGGCGCAAACGGTGGAAGGTCAAGGCGAAAGTGATGCTGCTCGTCACTCGAAACTTCGTCGTCGACCGCACTGCGGGCGCGATCGAGCTGATGCGTCAGGATGGGGTGACTGGAGTTCGCGCCTGGACATCTTTGCTCAGGTACCTGTGGGTCCGGCCGGGGATGTTCCGGAAGATCGCCGGTGCGTGGTTCAAATTCTTCCTGCCGCACTTCCACCCGTGGAATGAGGACGACCGGCATCTGCTGGCCGCTTACGAGCGGATTGCCGGTGGCACGGAGGCGAAGCGGAAGGTGCGCCGCGCGGCGTAGTTCGGACGCAACCGAGCGGAAGTCTCCAAGCGCTTCCACCCGCTAATGCCGCGGTCATGACGATCGACAGCCGAATCGCCGCGCTTGATTGGGATCGGGTTGCCGCGCAGCTTCACGAACGCGGCTGGGCGACGACCGGGCCGCTGCTGATCAAAGCTGAGTGCGAGAGCCTCATGGGGTCTTACGGTGAGGACTCGATCTTCCGTAGTACGGTAGTGATGGCACGGCACGGGTTCGGCCGCGGCGAATATCGCTACTTCGCTTATCCGCTGCCGCCGCTAGTGCGGGAGCTTCGCGAAAGCCTTTACGAACGGCTGCTGCCGGTCGCGAATAGTTGGCGCGCCTCGCTCGGTGGGGAGGCATTTCCTTCAACCTACGCGGAATTTCTCGAACGCTGTCACGCCGGCGGACAGACTCGGCCAACGCCGTTGCTGCTCCGCTATGGGCCGGGCGACTACAATTGCCTCCACCAGGACCTTTACGGCGAATGGGTATTCCCGCTGCAGGCCGCGTTCCTGCTCAGCGATCCCGTAGAGTTCGAGGGCGGAGAGTTCGTCCTGACCGAGCAGCGGCCACGGATGCAGTCGCGGGTGCAGGTGGTGCCGCTGCAGGCGGGGGAGGCGGTGATCTTCGCCGTCAATCACCGCCCCGTACGCGGCACGCGAGGAACTTACCGAGTCGCGATGCGCCACGGCGTGAGCGAGCTGCACAGCGGCAGCCGGCACACGCTGGGCATCATTTTGCATGACGCAGCTTAAGCTGCGAGCGGCTCTTCCTCCTCGACCGGCAGATCTGCCTGCAGGCGCAGCCGCATCAGCCGTGCTGGAACTTCGGTCCCGCGGGCGCAACTCATCCGCGGAGCAACGATTCCCAGCGCCTCGAAGCCGAGCTTCTCGAGCACCCGAGCGGAAGCCGGGTTGTCGAGGAAGTGCGAACCTTCAAGGCTCGGCAGGCCCAACGTCCGTGCGATGTCGACCAGCGCGCGGCAGGCCTCGGTGGCATAGCCGCGGCCCCAGAAAGGCCGGGCGATCCAATAGCCCATCTCGACCGAGCCGGAGAGTCGCCGCGCGAGGCCGCAGGCGCCGACTAGCTGCGGCGCACCTGAGCCGCGCTCGAAGATCAGGAGCGACGGAAGGATCGGGTCGCGCGGGGAGGCAAGATAGGCTTCCGCGTCGCGCATTCCGTAGGGCCACGGCACATTGGCGAGGTTGCGCGCGATCGCCTGGTCGGCAATCGCAGCGGCAAGCGCCGGCGCGTCCTCCGGGAATCCGGGCCTCAACAGCAATCTTGGCGTTCTCGCGAACATCAGTCTTCTCCTCACTGGGCCGCCTAACGACGGCCCATGACAATTCCGGGAGAAGGCAAAGAAAAAGGGGAGACCCCTTCCGGGGGCTCCCCTTCTCCCTATCTGGCTTTGATCTAGTCTAGATCTCGTCCGGGCCGCCCCCTTGTGGGAACGGTCCCTTTCTGACCGTTCCTATGCTTGGCTCTCGCTTGCTGCTTGCGCAATCGGCATCACGTGCACGTATTTGCGGCCAAGCTTGCCGTCGCGGAACGCGACGCAGCCGTCGGTAAGCGCGAAAAGCGTGTGATCCTTGCCGATGCCGACGTTCGACCCCGGGTGCCACTTGGTCCCGCGCTGGCGCACGATGATGTTGCCGGCGCGCACGGTCTCGCTGCCGAACTTCTTCACGCCGAGGCGTTTGCTCTCACTGTCGCGGCCGTTGCGGGACGAGCCGCCTGCTTTCTTATGTGCCATGTCGAATTACTTCGCTTTCGGAGACTTCTTGGCGCCGCCCTTAGCGGGTGCAGCATTTTTTGTCGACCCGGATTCAGCCTTGGCCTTGGCCGGAGCAGCCTTCTTCGCGGCCGGCTTCTCAGCACCTGCCGCTTTCTCATTGTTCGGCGCCGGGTTCTCGGTCGGGGTGCCGGCGACCTCGCCCGCCTTGTGCTGGTCCGCGGTGGTTTCCGCAGTTTCCTTCGCACGAGCGGCAGGCTTTTGTTCAGCCTTGGGTGCAGCCTCGGCCTTCGGAGCAGCCTTCTTGGCTTCCTTATGATCGCCGATGGCGATGATCTTCAGAATCGTGTGCTGCTGGCGATGACCCTGCTTGCGGCGGTAGTTGTGGCGGCGGCGCTTCTTGAACACTGTCACCTTGTCGCCCTTGGCCTGAGCGACGATCTCGGCCGCGACGGTCAGGCCGTCGGCAGACTTGAGGCTGCCGCCGTCGCCGGCCAGCAGGACGTCGCCGAGCGTGACCTTGTCACCGGCGTTTCCGTCGAGCTTCTCGACGACGATCTTGTCTCCCGGGTGGACGCGATATTGCTTTCCGCCCGTGCGCACGACTGCGAACATTGGCTCTTCTCTTCTTCTAGAATTCCGGTTCCCGCGCGCGAGTGAGCACATGAGCGCAGGGCCCGCGCAGGAAAGCGAGCCGCCTATGGCAGCCG
>Ga0207674_10001497_pt1 | contig 30155 bp, 7 predicted proteins | sample KBSCornC72_FD_184303 | JGI IMG/M metagenome (GOLD analysis project Ga0207674, IMG submission 184303) | Corn rhizosphere microbial communities from Kellogg Biological Station, Michigan, USA - KBS Corn C7-2 (SPAdes) (version 2) | ecosystem: Host-associated > Plants > Roots > Rhizosphere > Soil ...
ATCCTCGCCCAGCCCGGCGCCCTGGTGAAGACGGGCGGCGGCGTGGCGATCCTGAACGCGGCCGAAACGTACGGCGGCAGCACGATCATCGGCGGCGGCACGCTCCGTTTGGCGGCGGCCAACCGCATTCCCGACAGCAGCAGCATGGTCATCAGCGCCGGTGCGTCGTTCGACCTGAACAACGTCGCCGAAACGATCGACGGCCTGTCCGGCTGGGGCTCGGTGGTCAACAGCACCGCCGGCACGCCCGTGTTGACCGTCGGCGCGGGTGGGTCGAGCACGACCTTCAGCGGCCTGATCGTCAACGGCACCGGCAACGTCGCCCTGACGAAGGTCGGTGGCGGCACGCTCACCCTCAATAACGTGGCGGCGGGCAGCTTCACCGGCAACACGACGATCTCCGCCGGTGCGATCGACATCGCGACCCCCCAAGCGCTGGCGAATAACACCCTCGTCGTGGTCAACACCAGCAACGGCCTGCTGTTCGACACCACCGTACCGGTCATCTCGGCCCTGGCGGGTAACTCGGGCTTCTCGCTCACCACCCAGGGTTCGAGCGCCGTCCCCAACGCGCCGGTGCAACTCACCGTCGGCAACAACAACAACGGCAACACGTTCAGCGGCGGCCTGACCGGCTCGGGTACGCTGGTTAAGATCGGGACCGGCACCCAAATCCTGTCGGGCTCGAACAACAACGACGGCGGCTTCGTCGTGAACGCCGGCATCCTCGCCCTGACCGGCAGCAACTCCGGCAACGGCAGCATGTTCGTCAACTCGGGCGGCACGCTGATCGTTGGCGGACCCTCCAGCTTCATCGGCGACACCGCCCGCAACGTGGTCGTCGCCAACGGCGGCGTGGTGGCGATCGGGAGCGTAACGGCCAACCCGAACTCGACCGCGTTCCCGTCGTTCGGTTCGGCCCTGGCGCGGCTCGACAAGAACTCCTCGGGCGTGTTCGCCCTGACCTCCGACGGCAGCCTCCAGACGCCGATCACGGAAGACCTGGACTTCAGCGCGACCGGCCCCGGTGGCGCGACCAACGTCTCGCTCGGCGCGGTCATGTCCGCCAATCAGGGTCTGGGTACGGCGCCGGTCAACTACACCGGCATCATCACGCCCAACGGCAACACGTTCCGCCTGGGCGGTGGCAACGGCAGGCTCGTCCTCACCAACCCCGCGACCCTCGCCGGGGCCAACAACCTCAATATCGGTGGCGGTGGCGGGGCGACCGGGCAGCTCTTCCTCCAGGCCAACTTCGGATTCACCGGTGGCACGACCATCAACGGCGGCACGACGATCGTCGCGTCCCTGACGAACGGCGGGGTCCCGAGCACGCTGGGCGCGTCGAGCTCCGCCGCGTCGAACCTCGTCCTCAACGGCGGTACGTTGCAGTACGTCGGCAACGGCGCGAGCACGGATCGCCTCTTCACGATCACCACGTCGCCGACCAATCTCGACGCCTCGGGCACCGCCCCCGTGAACTTCACCAACACCGGTGCGATGGGCTTCCTGAACGGTGGCAACCGGACGTTCACGCTGCAAGGCAGCAACACCGGAGCGAATACGCTCGCGGCGGCGATCGGTGACAGCATCGGCCTCGCCGGCGCCAACAACGCGACGAACGTCAATGGCGTGACGAGCTTGCAGAAGAACGGCAACGGCACGTGGGTGCTGAGCGGGACGAACACCTTCTCGGGTGGCGTGACCGTCAACAACGGCGTGCTCCTGTTCGCCGGGCCCAACTCGGTCGGCGCGAATACCGTGAACGGGCCGGCGTCGGTACTCGTGAACGGCGGTGGTGCGGCGGCGCTGGGCTCCGGCTTTGCCGGCGGCTTGCAGGCCGGCCTCAACCGCATCTCCCCGCTCTCGACCGGCACCGTCGCCCTCACCGCCGACAGCAGTGAGAGCCTGAACTTCGACGGCGGCCGCAGCGGCGCCGTCCTCCCAACCGCCTTCCTCGGCGCCTACGGCAATGTGAATTACACCGGCACCCTGACGCCCTTCGGCAACCAGTACCGCCTGGGCGGTGGCGGCGGTGTCCTCAACATGCCCAACGGCGGCCTCACCGGTCCGCGCAGCGTCCTGATCGGTGGCGGCGGTCCCGGCACGAGCGTGGTGAACAACCAAAACCTCAACGGCGCCGTCGTCCTCGGTGGCGCCAGCGATTACAGCGGCGGCACCCAGATCCTCGCCGGCGGGGTCCTGAGCGCGAGCAACCTCGCGGCCTTGGGCACCGGCCCCCTCAAGTTCCAGGGCGGTGTCTACCGCGTCGGCGCCGACGCGACCGACATCACGCTCGCCGCCGACGGCGTCAGCGCCCGCGAGATCCGCATCGGCACCGATGCCGCCAACAACGCCACGACCGCGTCCGTGGAAGTCGTCCAAGGCGCCAACGCGACGTTTAGCAAGACGTTCGGCTCGCTACCCGCCTTCGGCTCCAACCAGGGCGCCGGGGCCTTTACGAAGCTCGGCGGCGGCAACCTGACCCTCGCCAACGGCGTGGCGATCAACGGCACCAACCAGAACGGCCTGGTCGCCGGCACCAACACCGGCACCATCACCGTCGAACGCGGGATGCTGACCCTCGGCGCCAACCCCAACTTCTACGGCGGCAACGTCCAGGTCGGCAGCAACAACGGTGGCGTCGGCACCCTGAAGCTCGGCGCCAGCGGCTTCTTCGCCGCCGGCCCGCAGTTCGGCGCCGGCAGCATCGTCGACCTTTACACCGGATCGAAGCTCGACCTCAACGGGCAGACCGACACGATCCGCCTGGTGCGCGGCATGGGCTCGATCGTCAACACGGCGGCGACGCCTGGGAACCTGACGGTCGGCACGATCAACGACCTGGAAGTGCTCGGCGGTAATCTCGTCGGCAACTTCAACGTTACGGTCGCCGGCACGGTGACGAACCTCTTCGGCACCGGTTCGACCATCAACAGCCTGGAACTGTGGAACACCAACAACTCGCAGTTCACCGGTAAACTGACCGCCAACGCCGGCGGCATCCGGGTCCGATCCGACGGGTCGCTCGGTTCCGCCAGCGAGCCGTTCAAGGCGGACAAGATCACGCTGAACAACAACGCGGTCTTCCGTTCGACCGACAACCCTGTGGTGATCGGGTCGAACCACGGCATCACATTGGGTGCGACGGGCGGCATGCTCTGGCAGGCGGGCACGACCGCGATGGTGGTCAATGCACCGATCAGCGGCGCGGGCCAATTGTCGATCGCCGACGACAACGGCGCCGTCCTGCTCGCCAGCGATAACAACACCTATACCGGCGGCACGCAGATCAACAGCAACGCCGCCGCGCGTGGCATGCTCGCCATCGGCGCCGGTGGTGCGACGGGTTCGCTCCCGGCGGGCGACGTGTTCTTCAACAGCGCCGCGGGCGCGGCTCGCCTCTACTTCTTCAAGTCCACCGACATGACCCTGGCCAACACGTTCAACGGCCCCGGCCAGATCATGCAGATCGGCAGCGGCACGACGACGCTGACCGGCGCGAATAACACGCAGCAGCCCACGTTCGTCGGTGGCGGCCGCCTCCGCGCCGACTTCACCGACCCGACCAAGAGCCCGATCGGCGCGGGCACCAACCTGCAATTGAGCTCGGGTACCTTCGAGTACGTCGCCCCCGCGGGCGACAACGCGCTGCGGCTGGGCACCCTCATCGGCACCAGCTTCGGAACCCCGACCAGCGCCACGGTCGTCGGCGGTGTGATCGGCGACGCCACCGTCCAATCCACCTACGGCGGATCGGGCGTCCAGCAACTCGTCTTCGCCGGTCTGACCCGAGGCACCGCCGGTGTGACCACCAACTTCGTCACCAGCGGCGGCGTCAACGGGCAGACCAACCGGATCGAATTCGTCTCCGGCGTCAGCCCGAACAACGTGATCGGCGCCTCCTACTTCAACGGTTCGGACTTCGCCGCCTACGACCAGGCCGGCTTCGTCCGCGCCGCAAACTATGGCGTCGATCAGAACACCGCCCCGGTCAACTCGATGATCGGCGGCCGATACACCAAGCTCACCCAGCTCGTCGATAACCAACCGGCGATCTCGCTGCCCGGCATCAACCTCGCCGCCGGCGGCAACCTTAATCTCGCCGGTAACCTGACGATCAACGGCAACCCCGGCACGATCATGAAGACCGGCGGCGGGACCAGCGTGATCGGCGGCGGCGCGTCGATCAACACCAACAATCAGGAACTGATCGTCCGCACTGAAACCCCCAACGACACCCTGCAGATCGACGTCCCGATCACCGGCACGGCCGCCGCGGGCCAGCTCACCAAGAGCGGCGCCGGTACGCTGATCCTCACCGCGTCCAACACCTACATCGGGAACACGCTGGTCAACAGCGGCACCTTGTTGCTGACCGGCAACGGTCAGATCGGCTCACTCAATGCCGCCAACGGCAGCGAAATGCGAATCGCCTTGACCGCCGGCGTCACCGCGACGGTCAAGATGGACAGCCCCAACGCCAGCTTCTCCTCGGGCGCCACCAACAACGGCTTCCGCGTGGGTGAACTCGGCAACGGCGTGTTCATCCAGTCCGACGGCACGGTCAACGCCGCCAACTTCGCCGTCCTCGGCGAAAGCCTCGGCTCGACCGGCACCTACAACATCAGCGGCAACGGCACCCTGAACGTCCGCACCAACGCCGGCGCCCCCCCCGCGGGGTCGCCGAGCCTGGTGGTCGGTCGCGCCGGCACCGGCACGATGAACATCAGCGACAACGCCGTCGTCAACGTGCAGAACGGCGCCCAGTTCATGCTCGCCAACGGCAACTTCAACTCCGGCAACTTCCAGGGCCTGGTCGCCAACGTCGGCATCTCCACCGGCGTCGGCACCGTCAACCAGACCGGCGGTACGGTCAACGTCGACACGACCAGCAGCAACTTCACCTATCAGAGCAACCTGCTGGGCGCGGTCGTGATCGGCGTCGACGGGACCGGCACCTATAACCTCAACGGCGGCACGCTCAACACCCCGATCCTCGCCCGCGGCAACGGCACGGCCAACTTCAACCTCGGCGGCGGCACGCTCCACGCGACCGCCCCCACGATGAACGTCGACCTGCCCATCAACCTCACCGCCACCGGCGCCGGCAAGGGCACGATCAACGTCGGCGCCAACGACCTCACCTTCACCAGCAAGATGTCCGGCACCGGCGGCTTCAACAAGGCCGGCACCGGCAACCTGACGATGCTGGGCAACAGCAGCTACACCGGCCCGACCGACATCAACGAAGGCACCGTGACCGCATCGGGTAGCGCCCTGGGCAACGGCGTCGTCACCGTGGCGGCGGGCGCCACCCTGAACGTTCAGGGCCAGCAGCAGGGCCTGCTCGCCAAGTTCTACTTGACGAACAAGACCGACGTGAACCCCAACGTCACGACCGGTTCGGCCAACATGGCGCCGGAACTCGCCAGCCTCGACAACTTCAACTCGTTCGTGTCGGGTAAGGCGATGGTCGCCGCGGAATCCACCACCGCCCGCGGCAAGCTGACCGTGGACTACCTCGAAGACGGCGGCGCCAACCAGAACACCGCGCTCCCGCCCACGGTGATCGCCCTCCAGAACGGCTCGAACCCCTTCATCGCCCACGTCAGCGGTAAGTTCAACGCCCCGACGTCCGGCGATTACACCTTCTCCAACCGCAGCGACGACGGCACCGTCATGTGGATCGACGGCCAACCGATCCTGGACAACAATCGTGCCCAGGGTGTGACCACGCCCCGCAACGGCACCGTCAACCTGACCGCCGGCCCGCACGACATCGTGATCGGTTACGACCAGGGCACCGGCGGGTCGGGCTTCTCGGTCGGCGTCACACTGCCCGGCCAGGGCCAGGGCTTCACCATCGGCAGCGAACAGCAGTTGTCCAACTCGCTGCTCAGCTACGGCAGCAACCTGAAGGTCAAGGCCCTCAACCTGCCCGGCGGGCAGACCAAACTGCTCACCAGCCCGTTCAAGCAGGTGCTCACGGTCGGCGACAACACCTCGGCCACCAACCCCCTGAACATTTCGGGCAACGGCAAGTTGGACATCACCAACAACGCCCTGGCGGTCGATTACGCCCCCAGCACGCCCGCGGGTGAGAACGCCGTGCTCGCCTCGGTTCGCGGCCAGATCATCGCGGGCTACGGCCCGGGCAAGAACTGGCAGGGCACGACCGGTATCACCTCGTCCAACACGATCGCCGACACGAGCAAGTCGATCGGTTACGCCCAGGCGAGCGACGTGCTCTCGTTCGGCGCGAACACCACGGCGACGTTCATGGGCGCCACGGTGGACAAGACGACCGTCCTGGCCCGCTACACGCTGCCCGGCGATGCGAATCTGGACGGCACCGTCGACTTCAACGACCTGGTCAAGCTCGCCCAAAGCTATAACACCACGGTGTCGGCCACCACCGATAGCTGGTGGTTCCATGGCGACTTCACCTACGACGGTGTGAACGATTTCAACGACCTGGTCAAACTCGCGCAGAACTACAACACCGTGCTGCTCGGCGCCCCGCCGGTGGTGCAGGGCGCGTCGGCCGCGTTCGAAGCCGATGTGGCCCGGGCGTTCTCCAGCATTCCCGAACCCGGCACGATGTCGGTGCTGGCGATCGGCGCGCTGGCGCTGCTCAAGCGTCGCCGCCGCTGAATGGGAACGCGACGGCCAAGCCCCTCGCCGCGCTCGCGCGAATCACCCTCTACCGCTCCGCCCGATTCGATCGAATCGGGCGGAGTTTTTTGTTCGGCAATGAGCGGCCTCCTCGCCGGTAGACAAGGGGAGGCAGGAGGCCATCGAGCGTGACGCGCAATTCATTTCCCTCGGCCGTTTTACTGATGACTGGTTTGCTGGCGTTGGTGGGGGCGCGACCGGCTGTCGCGGCGGATCGACCGCCAAACGTCCTCTTCTTCCTCGCCGACGATCTCGGCTACGGCGACGTCGGATGTTTCGGCCAGCAGAAGATCCGCACGCCCAACGTCGACCGCCTCGCCGCCGAAGGCATCAAACTCACCCAGCACTACAGCGGCAGCCCGGTCTGCGCGCCGTCACGGTGCGCGTTGATGACCGCCCTGCACCCGGGCCACGGCTACGTTCGCGAGAACAAGGAAGTCGACCCCAAGGACGTCGACCGCGGGCAGATTCCAATCCCGGCGGACACGGTCATCCTTGCCCAATACCTTCAGCGCGCCGGCTACGCCACGGGCGGATTCGGAAAGTGGGGCCTCGGGGCGATCGGCGGCACGGGCGACCCGCTGCGCCACGGCTTCGACCACTTCTTCGGTTACAACAGTCAGTACGTCGCCCACAACTACTATCCCACCTACCTGTGGGACGACGCGCGCAAGGTGCCGCTGGACAATCCGTCGTTTAGTGCGCACCAGAAACTGCCCGCCGCCGCCCGCGTCAACGACCCGAAGACCTACGCCGCTTACGTCGGCAATCAATACGCGCCCGACGTCATATTCGACCACGCCGTCGCGTTTCTCCGTGCGAACAAGGATCGGCCGTTCTTCCTCTACTACCCGACGACCGTCCCGCACCTCGCGCTGCAGGTGCCCGCCGACTCGCTCAAAGAGTACGAGGGCAAGTTCCCCGAAGAGCCGTACGTCGGCGACCGGAACTACCTGCCCAACCGCACGCCCCGCGCCACCTACGCCGCGATGGTCACGCGGATGGATCGCGACTTCGGCCGGCTGCTCGCGATCCTGAAGGAACTGGACCTCGATCGCGACACGATCGTCGTCTTCGCCAGCGACAACGGCCCCCTCTACGACCGGCTCGGCGGAACCGACACCGACTTCTTCAACAGCGCCGGCGGCCTGCGCGGCCGCAAGGGCGGTGTCTACGAAGGCGGCATCCGCGTCCCCTGCGTCGTCCGCTGGCCGGGACACGTCGCCGCAGGCGCGGCCACCGATCGCGTCACCGGCTTCGAAGACTGGTTGCCGACGCTCCTGGAACTGGTCGGAAAGGCCGACCTCGCGCCCGCCCGCATCGACGGCATCAGCTTCGCGCCGACGCTGCTGGGCAAGTCAATTCAGGAACCCAGGCCCTTCCTCTACCGCGAGACGCCCGGTTACGGCGGCCAGCAGTCCGTCCGCGCCGGCAACTTGAAGGCCGTCCGCCAGCACCTCAATCCCGGCCCGAAGCAGCCGAAACTCGATCCCGGCGCGGTTGAACTGTACGACCTGGCGGCGGACCCGGCGGAATCGACCGACATCGCGGCCACGCATCCGGACGACGTTAAGCGCCTTTCGGCGATCCTCACCGCCCAGCACGTCCCCTCCGCCGTCTTTCCGATGCGGGCGCTGGATTCCAAGGCAGAGGCACGATGATCGCGCGCGCGCACGCACAGGGACCCGATTCATGAAAACGTTCCCGATCGTACTGCTGACTTGTTTATGGCCAGTGCTCTGCCGCGCCGGCGAGGACGCAACGCTGCCCGCGGGTGTAAAGGCCGTCTGGAACCTGGACGCCGCAGCGCGGGAGCGCACCCCCACGCGCGAGCGCGTTTGCCTGAACGGCCTGTGGCGTTGGCAACCCGCCGCCGCCGACGGCGACAAGACCGCTACCAAAACCATCCCCTCCGCCGACTGGGGCTACACGAAAGTCCCCGGCCCCTGGCCCGGCTCGCGCGGCGATTACATGTGGGTCGATTCCCAATCGTACTACCCCGCGCCGGCGTGGAAGGAGCGCCAGGATCTCGGCAAAGTCGTCGTCGGCTGGTACCAGCGCGAATTCACCATCCCCCCCGATTGGGCCGGCCGGCGCATCGCCGTGTCGACGGAATACCTCGATTCCGTCGCCTCCGTCTACGTCGACGGCAAACGCATCGGCGAAGCGCACTTCCCCGGCGGCGAGGTCGACGTCACCGCGGCGTGCCGACCCGGCGCGACGCACGTGCTATCCCTCGAAGTCGCCGCCGTGCCATTGGGCGAAGAGATCACCTATTTCGCCGAGAACGGCGCCGGCGCCAAATCTAAGGCGACCGTCCAATTGCGCGGCCTCTGCGGCGACGTCTACCTGACCGGAACTCCCGCCGGCCCGCGAATTACGGATGTCAAAATCGACACGTCCGTCCGACAATGGAAGCTAACCGTCTCCGCGAGGCTGAACGATCTCGAGCGCACCGCCAGCTACCGCCTTCACGCCGTCGTCACCGATCGCGGCCGCACCGTGCACGAGCATACCAGCGACGCGTTTCGCGCCTCCGACCTCAAAGACGGCCACTTCGCCTTCGCCGACGACTGGCATCCCGATCGCCTTTGGGACCTCAACACGCCCGGCAATCAATACGACCTCGAACTCTCGCTAATCGCCGACGGGACGAGCCGAACGCTCGACGCGGCGCATCCCGTCCGTTTCGGCTTCCGCGAATTCTGGATCGACGGCCGCGATTTCCGCCTCAACGGCTCGCGCTTCCACGGCTTCGCCGTCCCGCTCGACAGCGCCCAGGTCAGCGCCGCCGCGGCGACCTACGACGGCGCGCGCGAAACCTTCCGCAGACTCAAATCGTTCGGCGTCAACCTCGTCTACACCCACAATTACGGCTGCATTCCGGGCCAAACCCTCAGCTTTTCCGAAATCCTCCGCGCCGCGGACGACGAGGGGATGCTCCTCTCCTTCTCGATGCCGCACGTGAACGCCTACGACTGGCGAAAGGACGATGCCGCCGCCGCCGCCGCACGCGATTACGCCCGCCACGCCGCCTTCTACGTCCGTGCCGCCCAGAACCACCCCGCCGTCGTCATGTACGCGATGAACCACAACCTCTGCGGTTACGCCGACGAGCACAACCCCGACCACATCGACGGCCGCCGCGACATGACCGGCGCCATCCGCCAGCCCGACGACCGCAACGCCAAGCTCGCGCAGCGCGCCGAAGCGATCGTCCGCCAGATGGACGCCACCCGCGTCATCTATCATCACGGCGGTGCGAATCTCGGGCAGACGTACACCCTCAACATCTACCTCAACCACGTCCCCAGCCAGGAACGGTGCGACTGGTTCGAGCACTGGGCGGCCGACGGCGTCAAGCCGCTCTTCCTCGCCGAGTACGGCACCCCAAGCGACATCGATTGGACGACGTACCGCGGCTGGTTCCGCGGCGAGCGCTCCTGGGGCAACGGCGCCGTCACCTACGAGGCCTGCTTCCCCCAGTGGGGCGCGCAATACCGCGGCGACCCCGCCTACGACGTCACCGAAAAGGAAAAGCAGAACCTCCGCTGGGAGGCCAAGGCTTGGCGGCGCGGCGTCCCGTGGCACCGCTGGGACTACCCCTACAACTTCCCCACCTACCGCTTCGACGTCCCCAACGTCCTCGACGTCATGGCCGCCTACGTCACCGACGACTTCCCCGCCTTCCGCGCCCGGGGCGTGTCGGCGTTCAACTCCTGGGAACTCGACCGCATGTGGACCCTGCGCCCCGGCTTCAAACCCGCGCGCAAGACGCTCCCCGTCGACTGGGATCACCTGCAGCGCCCGGGATACAGTCCCGATTACCTTGACAAGCAGCACGAGCAGTTCGAGTACGCCTACGGCGCCAGTGACTGGGTGCCCACCGTCGCCGCCCGTGCCGTCATCCGCACGACCAAGCCTACATTTGCCTACATCGCCGGCGACGCCGCCCACTTCACCGTCAAAGATCACAACTACGAGCCCGGGCAGACCGTCACCAAGCAAATCATCGTCCTGAACGAGTCGCGTGCCCCCGTCACATTCGACCTCCGATGGAAATGGAACCTCCCGCAGCCCGTCAACGGCCACGACCTGGTCACCGTCGAAACCGGCGAGCAAATACGCCTGCCCATCGAATGCAGATTGCCCGCCGGCCTTCCCGCCGGCAAATACACCGTGACGCTCACCGCCACGCCAAGCGCCGCCGGCGAACCGCAGACGGATACGTTCGCCTGCCACGTGCTCGCACCGCCATCGCCCGTTAAGACGACCGGGCGAATCGCGCTCTTCGACCCGCCGGGCCAGACCGCGGCGCTGCTCAACCGCCTGGGCGTCCCCTTCACGACGATCGACGCGAAGGATGACCTCGGGCAATGCGACACCCTGATCGTCGGCAAATCAGCCCTGACCGCCGACCGCCCCGCGCCCAACATCGACCGCGTCCGCGACGGCCTCAAGGTCATCGTATTCGAGCAGACCGCCGACGTGCTCGAGCGCCGCCTCGGCTTCCACGTCGAAGAATACGGCCTGCGCCAAATCTTCAAACGCATCCCCGACCACCCCGCCCTCGCCGGCCTCTCCACGGACAATCTCGCCAATTGGCGCGGCCAATCGACCATCACGCCCCCGCGCCTCAACTACACGTTCGACAAATACAAGACGCCCACGATCAAGTGGTGCGGCCTGGACGTCACCCGCCCCTGGCGCTGCGGCAACTACGGCAACGTCGCCTCCGTCCTCATCGAAAAGCCCGGCCGAGGCGATTTCCTCCCCGTCGTCGATGGCGGCTTCAGCCTCCAGTACTCACCTCTGATCGAATACCGCGAAGGCAAAGGTCTGGTCGTCTTCTGCCAACTCGACGTGACCGGTCGGACCCAGCCCGACCCCGCCGCCGACCGAATCGTGCGCAATCTCCTCCAATACGTCGATCGTCTCCAACTCGCGCCCGCCCGCCCCCCGCGCGCGTTTTACGCCGGCGAGGAGGCCGGCAAATCCTTTTTCGACACAGTCGGCGTGCCGACACAACCCTTCGATCAAACCACCGAACTCGACAAAGGCGACGTCCTGATCGTCGGCCCCGGCACCGATGAAACGCTCGCAAAGTCTGCCCGCGCCGTCGCGAAATTCCTCGACGCCGGCGGCCACCTCCTCGCCATCGGCCTCGACGAAAACGACGCCCGCTTCCTCCCGTTCGCCGTCACCACCAGGAACGCCGAATTCATCGCGACGACCTTCGATCCCTTCCCCGCCGCGTCACCCCTGCGCGGCGTCGGCCCCGCCGACCTCGACAACCGCGACCCGCGCGACATCCCCCTCATTCGCGCCGGCGGCACGATCTACGGCAACGGCATCCTCTGCTCCGCCGCGAGCGCCCACGTCATCTTCTGCCAACTCGCCCCCTGGAAGTTCGACGACCCCAGGCAATACAACCTCAAACGCACCTTCCGCCGAGCCGCCTTCGCCGTCACCCGCCTCCTCGCCAACACCGGCGTCGCCGCCGAATCACCCCTCCTCAAGCGCTTCTCCAACCCCACCGATAACGCGAAACCCGAAACCCGCTGGCGAACCGGCCTCTACATCGACGAGCCCGAAGAGTGGGACGACCCCTATCGCTTTTTCTGCTGGTAACCCACTCGCAACTGGCAGCTCCTCAAGCCGACTTGATCCAACCCCATACCCCCGCTATTCTTCCCCGACGACCTTGGCCGAGTACCCAAGTGGACCAAGGGGACGGATTGCAAATCCGTTATTCGTGGGTTCGAATCCCACCTCGGCCTTTCCCGCCAACCAATCCCGCGCCGCTCCCGCGCGTGCGGGAATTCTCATCGCTCTACACACGCCCGCGCCCGTCGGTCCGCATGAACCCGATCGTCGACTGCACGATCCGCTCCCGCAGCACCGTCGCGTCGCGATCCTGCTGTTTCTTCATGTCGTCCAGATTGGCTCGACACAACGTGCACCCCAGCCGGTTGAGGTGAAACTCCACGTACCGCTGCCACGCCGGCTCCAGGCTACCCAATAAAAAACCACCGATCGTCGTCCGCTTCGGACAGGTCGGCCGGCGGTCCTCCCACACCTCGGTCAGCAGTGGGTCCGCAAACTCGTCGTCCGTCTCCCCGGCCCCGCCGCCCACGCGCCGCTTCAGTTGCTTCAGCCACCGGTGCTTCTGCATCCCCACGTGCTGCTCGTCCGTCCCCAGCAGCGCCGCGATGTCCTTGTTCCGCGCCTGCGCGTAAAAAAGCAGCTCCATCATCTGCAAACTCTGAAAATCCAATTCCCCCTGAAGGCGGTCCGTCAGCTCCCGCAACGCCGCCGCCAGCGCCGATTTATCCCGCTCGTGCCGCTCGTCGCGCCGCACGTACCAGCTCGCCGACGGCTCCCGCGCCGCCGCCGTGGCTGCCGCCGCCCCGCCCGAGCCGTCCAGCGATTCCGTGATCTGGCACAAGTGCGTCTGCCGCCCGCGGAAGTGCTCGATCACCTGCCGCCGCAGGATGACGAACAGGTACGTCTCCAAACTCGCCTGCCCGCGAAAATCCAACAACCCGCGCAGGAAGCGCAAGAACGTGTCCTGCACCAGGTCCTCCGCGTCCGCCGCCGAAATCCCCCGGCTCCGCGCGAACGCGATCAACCGCCCCTGGTACCGGTCGACGAGCTGCCCCCACGCCTCGGCGTCGCCGCGGCGAATCTGCTCCAACAGCAGCCGTTCTGCCTCCGTCCATTCCGTCATGGGGTGTGTCCACTCACGAGCGGGTCGATCGCGCCACACGCGACGCCAAACCGCATGGCCCGCGCGGCCCGCACGGCCCGCACGCCGGCGCGCCCGATTCTACCCGGGCAACCCGCCCATGCGACAGAAGTACGTCCCCGCGATCGCCAGCACAACCAGCGTCCCCGCGATCGCCATCGCCCGCAGCCGCCCGCTGAAGTAGCTCCGCGTCATCGAGTTGACCACGAAGTACGTCGCCAGGATCGCCACCAGCACCGCCAGCAGCGACCCGATTGTCGTCCGCGTCCGCGCGGCGTGAACCGCCACGATCTGGTCGTACCGCCGCGCCGTCCCCGCCAGATACTGCGGCGACACGTCCAGCAGCACCGCCTCCGACCACACCTCCCCGTACGGCCGCTTGAACCGCTGCACGAACCGGTCGGCGATCGGCAGCGGCAGCGGCAGCGGGATGGCGGACACGTCGCCGTACGCCGATTCCGTACCCCGCCGCGCGTCCACGCCCGTCCGCCCCCGCGTCCGCGCCACGAACGCGCCGACGATCCACCGCGCGTTCTCCTCCGCCGCCCGCCGCGCGTCCCCCGCGGTATTACACAGTGGCGACCGCGCGATCAGCCACGTGCGCCCCGGCCGGCCGTTGATGTAATTCGCAATGTCGTCGGCCCAGTCGCACGACACGAACTTCGTCGACAGCGACGCCCGCCGTGCCGCCGTAACCACGCCCAATGTGACGGTCCCCCGCTTCGCCACCTGCTGCTTCGAGGCGCGCGAAGACGACACCGACGACCCGCCGCCCGACGGCGCCGGATCGGTCGTCAGCGAGACGACCACGTCATTCCCCGACGGCGTCGCCTTCGCCGCCGACGCGCCTTCCGTCCCCGTCGTCGTCACGTGCGCCCGCGGAAAGTGCATCCGGATCGCGTCGTACGCCACGGCGCCCGAGGCGGGCAGATCCTCGAACGTCATCCGGAAGTCCCCCGGTTCGTCGATCACGCCCCGCACCATCTCCGGCAGCCGCATTGCCAGCGCCCGCACCGCCGCCTCCCGCGACGGATACGTGTCCGCGAGCAGTGTCTCCGACGGGTCCGCCGTCGTCGGCGTTGGCGTCGGCGGGATCACCGGATCGGCCGGAGCCGGCGGGATCGGCGCGGGGGGCGTCTGTGGCGGGGTCCAAACCGTCGCCGCCACCATCGCCTCGCGCCGCTCCCGGCTCCGCGTCAGTCCGATCGCGATTCCCGCCCCGATCAGGAGCGGGATCACCACGCACCATCGACCGCCGCGCCGCCGCTCCGGCGGCAACGTGTAATTCGGAGCGCTCATCGCGCGTCCTCCTGTGACCCCGTCGCCACCGTCGTCGCCGTCGCCGTCACGGCCGGTCGCCCAGCCGCCTGCCGCCGCCCCGCCGGCCACAACAGCAGCAGCGCCGCCAACACGAACGACACCGCCGTCCACACCAATTGCCCGCTCGACACGTGCCGCAGGTATTGGTCCACCAGTTCCCACCCGTTTTCCGTCGGCGTCAGTTCGCCCCACGCCGGCAGCCGGGGTGCCAGCATCGTGATTGCCAGGAACAATACCCCCGCCGCCGCCAGCGCCCGCGACATATGGACGACGCCCGCCCGCCGACGCACGCTCATGAAGACGAACATCGACCCCGCCGCCAGCGCGAAGCTCGCGATCGACGCCAGCGTCCGCAGCATTCGGGGCCAGTCCGAATTACCGAACGTCCGGTGCATGTCGTATCGCACGTGGTCGTCCACCAGCGCCGAGTTGAACAATCCCGGCACGTCCGCCGCCACCCCCAGTGCGACGATAGCCGCCGCCGCCAGCAGCGCCGCCGCGACCACCGACAACACCATCCGCCCGGCGCCGCCCGCCAGACGCAGCAAGACGAAATCGCCGCCGCCGACGACCGCGCCTTCATTTCGCACCGGCGAAGCGCCAGTGTGCGACGACGAGAATTGCCCCATGGCCATCTGTGACATACCGCCTCCGGTTCCGACAAAGAAGGTGACGACGAACAACACGACCAGCGGAAACACGATGAAGAAGATCGCCTGCGGCGCGTCGTCCACGCGCACGTTCCCCACCGTCAGAAACGCGGCCGACATCACGATGCTCCCCACGCACAACGTCTGAATGATCGGCCGGAACAGGTACGCCCAGATCCCCATCTTCGTCGCCATCCGGCTCCGCCGCAGGCAAAGCCCGGCGAGCAAAACGCACAACGAGCTGAACCCCATCATCATCGCGGATTCTTCCCGATCCGGCCTGGCGAACACCAGCAGCCCGAGCAGGAACAGCCCCAGCGTCGCCAGCGCGACGAAGAACACCATCCACGTCACCCGCGCCCCCCGCGAAACCGCCCGCGCCTGCGTACCCGGCACGCTTGCCATCGTCGCCGCAAACACCGCCGGATCGACGCCACTGATAGCCGGCGAACCGGCGGGGCTCGCCGCGGCAACGTCAACCGCGTTCGCACCGATCGACGACGATACGAACCGTTCCGGCGCCATCGGCACAAAGGCCTGTTGCGGTTGCGGCGTCGCCGGCCATCGGGCCGCCGCCGTAACGCCACGCCCGCCGTTACCAACCCACGGCGACGCCACTTCCGCCGCCAGCGCGATCCCCGCGACGATTCCCGCCACCAGCGCCGCCTGGGCGTCGAAAATCGCCCCCACGATCGCCCCGAAGATCACCGCCGTCACCACGCGCCCCACGTCCAGCCGCGCCGATCGCGTCGGCGTCGTCCGCGACCGCCAATCCATGAAAAAGACGCACGCCAGCATCGCGAACCACGTCTCCCCCAAGTCCGGAAATCGGCGGTGGTTTGAAAGTCCGATCGGCAGCGACGCCATCGCCGCCAGCAATCCCGCGAACCCGCCCACCGCAAGCCGGCGCAGGAATTTCGGCTCGTCCGGCAAGCCCGGCGCGATCCGCCGCGTGCCGAAAAGCACCCCCATCGTCCCCGCCACGATCGCCGCCGCCGAAAAGATCACCGACAAGGCGACGTCACCGTGATTGCCGGCGATCCCGGTCCCCAGCGCCGCCATGCCGATCGCGACGAACGCCAACGCCCGCCGCTGCGGCGCCGAAACCGGATCCACCGCCACCGCCGCCCCCACCCCGCCGCCACCCCGAGTCCCCGCCGGCGGCGCGTCGCCCGCCCCCTCGGCCGGCTCGCCGAACAAATCCCACCGCCGCCCCAAGACGCGGCACGGTCGCATCGCCGCGTCCACGCCCGTGTTCACCGCACGCTGCACGCGAGCGCCAAATCGCCCCCACGGGTCCGCCACCGGCGGCTGCGCCGTCACGCTCGACGACGACGCCGCCGCCGCGACGTTCGAACCCGCCGGCATCCGCCGCGCCACGTGCCCCGCCACGATCGTCAACGACTCGGGCGAAAAGTGCGACACGCTGTTCCGCACGTGTTCCGAGCCGAACACCGACTCCACCATTTCCTGCACGCTCGCATACCGCTCCGACGGGTTCTTCGCCATCGCCTTGCGGATCACGCCCGCGAACGGCTCCTCGACCGACGCAAGGTCCACCTGCGCGTTCAGGTGCTTGATCAGCACCTCCGTCGGGCTGGCCCCGAAGAACGGCACCTGCCCGGTCAGCATCTCGTACAGCAGCGCGCCCAGTGCGTAGATGTCGATGCCCTTGTCGTACCGCCCGTCCCCGATCTCCGGCGCCATGTAATGCACCGTGCCGACCGTGATCGTCTGCCCGCTGTTATGCCCCGGCACGATCGCCTTCGACAGGCCGTAATCCCCGATTTTGACATACCCGTTTTCGTAAAAAATGTTCCCCGGCTTCAGATCCCGGTGAACAATCCCACATTCGTGCAGATACGTCAGCCCTTTTGCAATCTCCCGCAGGAAAAACGCCGCCTTCGACACCCCCAACCCCGACGGCGCCGCGTCCAGCAGTTCGCGCAGCGACGGCCCGGAGACGAACTCCATAATTACCCACGGCCGCCCGTCGAGCCCGTACTTCACGTCGAAGATCGTGATCAGGTGCGGGCTCTTCAGGTTCATGCAGTGCGAGATGCCGCGCAGCTCGATCTGCTCGTACGTGTGAACCAGCTTGACCGCGACCTCGCGGCCGCCGTCGCTGACGGCGAAGTAGACCTCGCCGAACCCGCCCCGGCCGGCCGCCCGCTGGATCGTGTAGCCTTCGAGCGGGCGGTCGCCGTGCTTGTATTGGAATCCTCGAAGGGGCGTGGCAATGTCGATGCTCGTGCCGCCGCCGCCGCCGTCCCCGCCGCCTCCAGTGCCGCTGCTGGTCATGGCTTCATTCCCTGGTAATGACAAAACTGACCGGCCCGGCGCACACGTGCGCCCCGGGCGCGATCTCCACCGGCTTGGACACCGCCGCGCGTCCGTCGACCTGCACCGCCTCCGCGCTTCGCAGAAGCAACCGCCCGTTCCCACCGCCCGACTGCAGCACCATCGCCTGCGCCAACGCATCGCACCTTACGTGCGCCCCGCTGCCCGGCCCGATCAGGATCTCCCGGTCGAGGAGGATCACCTGCCGGACGTCGCCGCGCGGCAGCCGCGCGCCGCCAAGGTCCAACACCGCCGTCCCGCTCGCCGCGCTGGGCCGTCGGAACGTGAACCGGCACCGCGGTCCCAGTGCAATCCGCTCCCCGCCCGACAGCATCCGCCCCGCGGTCGCCCGGTCGTTCACCTGCACCGGCTGCCGCGAGCGCAACATGTAATCCCCGTCCGCCCGCGAGATCGTCACCGGCGGTACGTCACCGCCCGCCAGCAGCGCCACGTCCGGCGTCTCGTTCGAACTCACCGGCCCGATGACGACGGAATCCCGGTCGATCACGAGGAAGCTGCCCACGCCGTCCACGTGCAGGTAAAACTGTCCGCGCGATGCCGCCGCGCCGCGCCGGGCAAACTGATTCGCGGCCGGCACCGGTCCCTTTGCCGGATAAGCCATCGCCACGGTCTCCTGCGCGTGCGTCGGCGTCTCGACGTTCCCCATCATCCCCAGTGGCCCGGATCGCAAGTCCTGCATCGCCTCGCCGAACCGCGCCACCTGTTCCATCGCCGATCGAATCCACCCGGCCTTCGGCCAGCGCGACGCCAGCCGCCGCAGCGCCTCGGTCGCGCGCGGCGCGTCGCCCTGGCGGACGAACTCCGACGCCCGCAAGAACTCTTCGCGGGCCCTGCCCAATTCGTCCCCCTCGACACTCTGCAACCCAAGGCGATCCAGGCGCGCCAGCAGCGTCACCGCCGAGTCCAGCCGGCCCGCTTCAATCGCTCCGTTCACCAGGTCGATGACGTGCCGCTGAATCCGAACCGCCAGCGTATGCAACTCACCGTCGGCCGGGAACTGCCGGCAGACGCCACCCAGGTGATCGACCGCCGCCTGCCAGTCCCCCGATTCGAACGCCGCCGACGCCTTGGCCATCCCCGCCCGCAGCACCGCCCGCCGCGCCGCCAGTTCCTGCTGCATCGCCTCGGCCCGCGGTTCGTTCTCCAGTGGCGCCAGCAGCGTCTGAACGACCGTGAGTTGCCCCGCATCGATTTGCCGCCGCGCCGCCGAAAACTGCTGCGCCACAAGCCGCTCTGCCTCGAGCCGTCCCGCCGTCGCCTCGGCAATCACCTGGCGCAATCGCGCGCCGTCTTCGGTGTTTCCGGCCAGGGTCGAAGCCCGTTCGCAGTCCGCCGACGCTTCGGGGATGCGCCCCGCCTCCGCGTGTGCCTCGCCGCGCCGAACCAGCGCCGCCGCCAGCTCACTCGCCAGCTCCTGCCCGCGGCGGTGGGCCCGGAAATCCGCCGCCCGCGCCAGCTCGAACGCCCGTTCCAGGCACCCGTCCGCCAGCGCGTGTTCGCATTGTTTCAACCGAACGATCAACACGGCTTGTACTCCGCGAATCAACCCGACGATCGACCACTCTAGCACGATGCCCACGGCCTCGCCAAAACGGGCCCGCCGGGCAGGGACGACCGGCGGACCCGCGAACAACCGTGATCGCAGCGGCGCGTCACGGCTTGGTCGAAACACTGACCTCCGCGTCGCTCGCAGGCGTCTTCTGAGCGGTTGAAGACGCTACCGCCGCCCCGCCCCGCAGATGCGAGTCCACCTGCGCCACCAGGTCCTTCTCGTCCAGCGGTTCGGCCAGCAGGCCCGGCGTGAACTTCGCCTCGTGCGCCATCACGCGCTCCGCCACCTCAAGTTGCCGGCGGACGTTCTGCATCACCTGTTTCGCCTGCGCCAGCTTGCTGTGATCGAGCTGCGACGGCGTCGGCGACGCCTGCGAGGCCGCCTGCACCAACTGGTACTGAGCCTGGAGCCCTTCGATCTGCGACTCCAGGGTCGCACGCTGGGCCTTAGCATTCTCCAGCGCCTCTTGCGCCGCCAGTAGAGATTTCTGCCGATTTTCGAGTAGCGCCTGCTTCGACGTCAGCGCCGTCTCCGCCTCCTTCAGACGGGAAAACCGCCGCGACAGTTCCTGCGCCACCTGGTTCCGGCTAAAGGTCATGTCCCCGAACGCGAAGCTCGTCTGCCGGCTGTCCACCGCGTCGCGGAGCTTCTGCACCCGCCCGCGCTCGTCGGCGATCGCCAGCCGCGATTCGTCGATGTCGCGCTTGAGCATCCCGGTTTCCACTTCCTGCTCGGCGATCGCCCGGACGCTGTTGTGAATCTCCGGGCCGATCTCATCCAGCAGGTCGCGCGCCCGCCGGATTTCGAACTCCACCGGCACCTTGTCCTTCACCGCGTGCTGCAGGCTCCGCGCCGAGCTACGGGCGTAACTCGCCAACTCGTTGCCGAAGATAAGTCCGCCCGTAAGTAACGCCCCGCTCGCAACTAACGTCCCAATCTTGATCACTTTGAAAAACATGACCGACTCCTCTGTTTTGCTCACCGGACGGGTCGCCGTCCGCCTTCGTCAGGGGTAGTCGGGCTTCGGGTCGAATTGTTGCAGGGCGATCAGGGTAATGATCGCGAATCCGTCCCTCTCATAAGGGCTCGCCCGCTGACCGTATGCGGCGCGCACGATTTTGTCTGTCCGGAATTCCCTTGATATCAAGGAGTTGCGGAGCTACTTTGCGCCCAATCCATCGCAATTGTCACTTCGTCGAGTGAAGCATCAGGATTCGCTTCGCAGCCATATCGGGGGAGGAGCAGCAGATGTCACCTCGTCGTCACCGCGTCAACGGCGGTCTGGAACTTCGCCGTGCCGCGCGCCGGGCGGTCGAAACGCTGGAATCGCGAATCATGCTGGCGGGGAGTCCGGACCCGGCACTGGACTTCACGAAGGTCGGGAACTCGCTGGATCAGTATTTCAGCAAGGCGCAAACGGTACTCGCGCCGAAACTGGGGCGCGCGATTCCCATCGTCGGTGACGGGCTCGACGACGCGACGACGTTTCTGAACGACATCGCCAGCGCCATTCGAAATCATCTGACCACGGCGGCGACGGACGTCAACGGGGTAAAGGCGGGCCTGCTCGCGGCCTTGGGCAACGCCGGACTTGGGGTGCTCCCAAATAACCTGGTGCCAGATCCCGTTACGACCGACACCGATGGCGACCCCGCCGACTTCGAAAAGGCGCAGTTCAATCTGACGCTGCACAAGGACCTCTATACGACGTCGACCGACGCCCTCCCGTTCAATCTCGAGTTGCCCGGCCTGGGTCTGAAGCTCGATGCGAATATCGACGTCAAAGTCGGGTTCACGATCGACCTGAAGTTCGGGTTGGACAAGTCGGTGCCGGGGTTGTTTTACCTGGACGTGTCGGATACCGGCGCCGCCACGCCGGACATGAGCCTGGACGTGGACGTAAGGCCGCGAGGGGCGGACGGCGGGCTAGCGGACCTGCAGGCCAACCTCGCGTTCCTGCGTTTGAAGGTGACGGACGACCCGGCCAAGCCGTCGGGGCTGGTCGGGTCGATCGGGATCGACGTCGCCGACACGGGAACCGGGGCGGACGGCAAGCTGACGCTGTCGGAATTGGCGTCGATGTCGGTGACGCCGACGTTCAAGACCGGCGCGTCGGCCCAGCTTAACCTGAAGTTCGTGTCGGACTTCGGCTCGGGGGCGCTGCCCTCGCTGGAGGGGGATTTCAACCTCGACTGGAAGCTCGACAACGCGCTGCTGGCCCCGGGCACGACCGCCGCGAACTTCGGCAGCGCGCCGAACATCTCCGTCAACAACGTCAAGGTCAGTCTCGGCGAGTTCTTCGACAAGTTCATCAACCCGATCGTCAAGGAGGTCAAGGACGTCATCAAGCCGATCCAGCCGATCCTGGACGTCCTCGGGGCGCGCATGCCGGTGCTGTCAGATATTGACGGATTGAAGAAGCTGTTCGACACGAACATGGACGGAAAGGTCACGCTGATCGAGGTGATGGCGCATTTCGAACCGGGCATTCCGGTCGATTTCGTCAACGCGGTCATCAAGTTCAACGAGATCGTCGAGGACCTGCCAAACCTGGACGAGAACGCCAAGATCGACCTCGGCGGTTTCTCGCTGAACGGGCCCGATTCCAACACCAGCCTGGGCGTCGACGTGCGCAACGTTAACGACCTGCTGGGTGTAAACCTGCTGGAAGAGAAACTGTTCGACCCGATTACCGGCGATTTCAGCACGCAGATTAACGGGCAGAGCGTCGAGACGAAGAACTTCTTCCAGGGGGCCAAGGACAAGTCGTTCGCAGGGGGGTTCAGCTTTCCGATCCTGCAGGACCCGGTCAAGGCACTGGGTCTGTTCCTGGGGAAGGACGTGTCGCTGTTCACGTTCGACCTGCCGAAGATGGACTTCGACTTCCCGTTCGAGGGGCCGGAGATACCGATCATCCCGCCGCTGTTCGTGTTGCTGAAAGGGGACTTCAAACTGTCGCTCGACCTGGCGTTCGGGTTCGACACGTCTGGCCTGCGGAAGTTTTCGACGTCACACGACGCGTCGGACATTTTCGAAGGGTTCTACGTCTCCGACACCGCCAACGCCGACGGCACCGGGGCGGACGTGCCCGAGGCCGTCATGAGCTTCGGCATCAGCGCGTTCGCCGAGCTCAATGTCGTCGTGGTCCAGATTGGCGTGGGCGGCGGGCTGAAGGCGGGCGTCGAGTTCGACCTGCACGACCGCGGCGTGCCCGACGGCAAACTGCGCCCCAGCGAGATCCTCGACGACATCGGCGAGGGCGGCATCTTCGGCCTGTTCGACATGAAGGGGTTCCTGGAAGCTGGGCTGAGCGCGTTCGTGAAGGTCGGGTTCGGGCCGTTCTCGGTGGAGGCGAACTACGACATCGTTTCGATCCGCCTGCTCGATTTCGACATTCCGCGCGCGGTGTCGGGTTTGGACATCCAGCCGGCGACGCTGGACGCGAACGGCGTGCTGCATCTGAATACGGGCCCGCGCGCGCTGGAGCGCGTGGGCAACACGATCCCGTTCCCGCCGCCCAATGCAAAATACTTCACCGACGGCGACGAGGTGATGTTCGTCAAGCACGACGCCGACACGCCCGCCGGCCTCGCGCCCGACGGGACCGAGTCGGTCACGGTCGATTTCCTCGGGTATTCCAAGACCTACAGCGGCGTACGGAGCATTGTCGGGGACGGGGGCGACGGCAAGGACGTGATCATCGTCCGCCCGGACGTTTACGTGCCAGTCAGCCTCACGGGCGGCGACGGCGACGATAAGTTGGTGGCGGGCGCGGGACCGGCCACCTTGCGCGGGGGCCTCGGGAACGACGAAGTCGCCGCCGGCAACGCGGCCGCGGCCCTGTTCGGCGACGACGGGGACGACCTCGTCGAGGGCGGCGGGGGCAACGATACCATGGACGGCGGCGCCGGCGCCGACACCATGTTCGGCAACGACGGCAACGATCAGATCTTCGGCGGCGACGGCGTTGACGCCATCATGGCCGGCGTCGGCGACGACATGCTCGACGGCGGCAACGACGGCGACGACCTTCGCGGCGAATCCGGCAACGACACCGCCTACGGGCAGGGGGGCAACGATACGGTTCGGGGCGGGGGCGGGAACAACCTCCTGTTCGGTGGCAGCGGTGATGACGTCTTCACCGCCGGCAGCGGCAACGACGAAGTCCACGGCGACGCCGACAACGATTCGATCGCGACCGGCGCGGGCGACGACACGGTTTACGCCGGCACGGGCAACGACACCGTGGACGCCGCCGAAGGCAACGACAGCGTGCAGGGGGAGGACGGCGACGACTTCCTCGTCGGCGGGGACGGCGACGACTCGATGTCAGGCGGCCTTGGGGCTGACTCGCTCTTCGGCAAGACCGGCGCGGACAGTCTGACCGGCGACGCCGGTAACGACGTGGTCTACGGCGACGAGGGCGCCGACACCATTCGCGGCGGCACGGAGAACGACGAACTGCACGGTGGCACGGAGAACGATTCGATCGCCGGCGACGCCGGTGATGACCTGATCGACGGCGACGACGGTGCGGACAACGTCGACGGGGGGGCCGGCTTCGACACGATCTACGGCTACCTCGGCGACGACACGATCTACGGCGGTGATGACAACGACGCGATCTACGGCGAGGACGGCAACGACAGCCTGCTCGGCGGCATCGGCAACGATTCGATCTTCGGCGGCGAGGGCGCGGACCGCATCTTCGGCGAGAACGGCAACGACACCGTGTCGGGCGGCGGCGCCAACGACACGGTCTCCGGTGGCGACGGTGACGATTCGCTCGGCGGCGACGCGGGGTTCGACTTCATTCACGGCGACCTTGGAAACGATTCCATCGCCGGCGGCACCGAGGACGACGAACTGTACGGCGACGCCGGCAGCGACACGATCGGCGGCAACGACGGCGCGGATCGCATCTGGGGCGGCACCGAGAACGACGTGCTGTCGGGCGACACCGGCCAGGACGTCATCCGCGGCGAGACCGGCGACGACACCTTGTTCGGCGGCGACGATCCCGATTTGATCGAGGGCGGCGACGGCAACGACTTCCTCGCCGGTGAAAGCGGCGCCGACCGCATGTATGGCGGCGCGGGCAACGACGTCATTCACGGCCACACGGCGATCGGCGGCCCGCCCGACGACGCCGCCGCCGACACCGCCTACGGCGAGGCCGGCAACGACCAACTGTTCGGTGAGGCCGGCAACGATTTGCTCGACGGCGGCGCGGGCGTCGATACCGAGAGCGGGGGCACGGGCGACGACGTGCTCTTGGCCGGCACCGGCGTCGGGGATAGCTTACTTGGCGGCGACGGCAATGATCAGATCGTCGGCTCGGACGAAGGCGCGGACACCGATCCCAACTTCCTCGACGCGACGTACTTCGGTGACGTCATCGACGGCGGCAAGGGCGACGACACGATCACCGCGCTCGGCGGCGCCGACAACGTCCAGGGCGGCGACGGAAACGATTCCATCAACTCCGGCCAAGGCAGTGACTTCGTACACGGCGGCCTTGGTAATGATTACATCTACGCCGGCCGCGGGTCGGGCGATTCCATCTCCGGCGACGCCGGCAACGACACCGTCTACGGTTCCGACGAAGGCAACGACACGATCGGCGGCGGCGACGACAACGACCGCCTGTTCGGTCAGGGCGGACGCGACTCCATCACCGGCGACGCGGGCGACGATTACATCGACGCGGGAACCGGCACGGACACCGTCAGCGGTGGCGCGGGAAACGACGAGATCCTCGGCGGTGGCGGCGGCGCGAACGGCCCGGACTCGCTCAGTGGCGACGACGGCGACGACACCGTGCGCGGCTCGGACGACGCGGCGGACCTGCTCTTCGGCGGGCCGGGACGCGACCGAATCCTCGGCAACGGCGGGAACGATACGGCGTCGGGTGGGACGGGTGACGACACGGTCGAAGGCAACGCCGGCGACGACGTCCTCTCCGGCGACGAAGGGTCCGACGTGCTGATCGGTGGCGCGAATCATGATGTGATGTACGGGCAGAACCCGGCCGATTCGGGCGAGGACAACGCTGTCGATTACCTCTACGGTGATTTCGGCACCGGCGGCAACGAAGGGGGCAGCGGGCGCGATCAACTCTTCGGGCAGGGGGGGAACGACCTGCTCTACGGCGAAGGAGATGACGACCTGATCAACGCCGGGGGCGGGGCGTCGAACCTTGTCAATTACGGGAGTGGCGAGTCGGCGAACCCGGCCGATTTCGTCGCACCGACGCCGACCGCGCCGCCGACGCTCGTGTCGGCGACGAACATCACGCAGGCGAACCCAACGCTGCCGACGGGTTCAGATTATCGCGGGCGGTGGACGCAGTATTCGTCGTCTTCCACGGGAACTGGCCTGTCGGCGTCCCCCAGCATCGGCATCGAGCCGTCGATCGCGACCGACGCGGCGGGGAATCAGTACGTCGCGTGGGTGGATACGCGCAACGGCAACGGCGAGATCTTCGTGGCGCGGCATTTGGCCGCCGGCGGATGGCAGCAGGTCGCCGGCAGCGCGTCGGAAGGGGGCATCAGCAATACCGTGACGCCATCCCGCCGCCCGAGCATCGCCATCGGCAGCGACGGCCAGCCGATCGTCGCGTGGACGGAAACGGGCGCGGGCGGCGTCAGTCAGATTCGCGTGGCACGCCACGACCCCACCGCCAACGGCGGGCAGGGAGGCTGGGTCGCGGTCGGCGGAACCGTTTCGTCGACGGCCGCGGACAACGTGGTGCTGCTGACGACGTCGAGTGGCCCGGTGGTGGCGTACCTCGACTCGAGCAATGGCGGTGTTGCGAACGTTTACGTGAAGGTGCTCTCGGGCGGGGTGTGGACGGGCCTGGGCGGGTCGGGCTTCGCCAGTGGGCAGGGCGTGTCGGGCCTCGGCGCGTCGGTCAAGGAATTCGCCGCTGCGACGGACGGGGCGAAAGTCGGCGTGCTCTGGTCGGTCGGTACATTGCAGAGCGGATTGGGCTTCCGCGAATTTGCCGGTGGCGCATGGGCGACGGTTCAAGAGGTGGGCGCGAGTGTCGGCACCGTCGCGGCGCCGTCGCTGGCTTACCAGGGCCCGACGCCGTCGGCGGCGTGGTTGGGCGATGCCAGCGGTTACACCGAGGTGTACGCCGCAACTCGCACGGGCGCGTTCTGGCCGGGTGCGGTAAACGTCTCCAACGCGCAGGGCGAGGCGTCGCGGCCGCGATTGGCGGCCGGGGGGGGCGTGCTTCACCTGGTCTGGACGGATTTCGCGCTCGCCCGACGCGCGGGCACGACGTTGTCCCTGTTCGCCGCTAAGAACACCGGAAGCGGCTACGTGGCGGAAGTGTTCAACGACGCGTCGATTCCCGGCGTCGCGCCCGGCACGACGCCATCGGCCGCGGCGCTCGCCGTCGATCCGCAAGGCCGCCCTTACCTCGCGTGGGAAGAGGCCGCGAGCGGGCGAACCCAGGTGGACATGCGCGCCAACGCGTCCGGGCTGACCGGGACGATCTACACCGCCAACACCAACGTGGGCACGACCGTCCAATCGATCCTGGACAACAACGTGCTGCACCCCGGCGACGCGATCCTGGTGTCGGGAATGGTCGGCGGGTTCACGATCGGCGCCGGCGACTCCGGTGTGATCGTCATCGGCCTGCCCGGGTCGAGCGTCGTCGGCTCGATCGTCATCAATCAGGCGTCCGACGTCACCATTCAGCGGTTAACGGCGTCGGGCGGTGTCACCGTCAACCAGGCGCTCCGCTTCACGCTCCGCGAAAGCAGCGTCGGCGGCGTCGCGCTCAATGGCGGCTCCGCGGCACAGGTCGCGAATAACACCGTTACCGGTCCGGTCGGGATTACCGGCGCCGCGGACGCTGCGGTGATCGAGCACAACATCATCACCGGCGGCGTCGCGCTAATGTCCGGCGGCGCCAGCAACCTGATGTTGCGCGACAACTCGATCGGCGGATCCGCCGGCATCAGCCTGCAGGCGGCTTCCTCCGGGACGATCACGCAGAACGACATCTCGGCACAGGGTACGGGCATCGACCTGGCGACGACGTTCACCGGTTCGATCGATCACAACGACGTTCACGGCGCCGCGGTCGGTGTGGCCTACGCGGCCGCCGCTACCCTGACGGCGAATCGCATTCACAACAATGTCACGGGTGCCACATCGAACGTCGCCGGCAACGTCACGGCGCTGGGCTTCGTCAATCCGTCCACGCCCAACGACATCTTTGCGAACACGACGGGCGTCAGCCTGAACGCGGCGCGGATGCAGAACCAGCACGTCTACGGCAACGTCACGGGCGTCACGGGCTCGGGCATCCTCGGCGGCGACACGCTCGACCTGGCGAACCTGATCGAGGGGAACACGACGGGCGTGGCGAACTTTGCCGGTCCGATCCAGTTCAACCGCGTCGCCGGCAACGCCACCGGCATCTGGGCCGGCTCGTCGCAACTGATTCACCACAACCTGATCTATCGAAACACGTCGTACGGCGTGCGCATCAGCGGCCAGTCGGACGTGCGCGTCGTGAACAACACGTTCTATACGACGGCGGGCGACCTGGTGCGCCTCGACGGCGGGGCCTCGAACGTCCAGTTGCTGAACGACGTCTTCTGGAGCGACGGCGGCGGGTACGACATCAACGTCGCCGACGATAGCCGGACAGGGTTCTTCTCAGATTTCAACGATCTGTACACGACCGCCTCGGGGCGGATCCTGCACTGGCTGAAGGACTTCAACGACGTCCTCGACGTGCAGGCGGATTTGCACCTGTTCGACCTGCACTCGATCGGGACGACGCTCGTCAACCCGAACTGGGGCGACCCGCGATTCCTGAATAAATCGCTCGACGATTACCGCGTCTTCGCCCTGTCGGCGGGTCAGCGGTTTAGCAGTCCGACGATCGATTCGGGCGGCGCGTATACCGATCTGGCGATCCCGGCGGCGACGTACGTCAATCTGCTGACCAACCCCTCATTTGAATCGAACCTGGCCGGATGGAACGCGAGTCCGGGTGCGACGACGCAAACGGGAAACCCGACGGCGTTCGACGGGAGCAAGTATTTCTACGCCGGGAGTGCGGCGACCGGGTTCGTCGAGCAGACGATCGACCTGACGGCGGCAGGGTATTCGGCCGGGCAACTGGACGCGCAGGATCTGGTCGTCGTGTTCGGCGGGCGCGTGCGGACGGTGGACGATACTGGGCAAGTCGTGCTCACGTTCCTCGACGCCGCAAACCAGGTGATCTCGTCGATCACCGTGCCGATCTCGAACACGACGGACCGGTGGGAGCTGGTGGGCGACCGGCGGCAGATCCCGATCGGGGCGCGCAAGGTGCGGCTGCACTTCGACGCGACGCGGGTGGCTGGAACGTCGAACGATACGTATTTCGATTCCGCGTTCCTTTACGTGCTATCGGAGAACGTGGGACCGGACCAAGGCGCGTACGGGAACGTGACGGCGACGGACCAGGACGCGGGGCGGGCGCACGTGGCGGTGCGGTCGCCGGATTTGTACGTCGACTGGGATCTCGCCAAGCCGCACGTGATCCGGTGGGATTCGTACGGTAACGCGGCCGACAGTCACGTACGGCTCGACCTCTATCAGGACACCGCGGACGGGCCGGCGCTGATTCGCACGATCGCCGCGGATACGGACGACGACGGGGAATTCACGTGGATCCCGCAAAACACGAGCCCGGCGATCTCGGCGGGGATGCTGGGGCTGCGCGTGCAGATCTCGTACGTCAACGACAACATTACGCTGGATCGATCGAGCGAAGGCTTTGCGATCCCGGAGGCGGGGAACGATTACTACGTGGACGACGCCTCGAACGCCGGGGATCAGTTTACGCCCGGCGCGGTGGGGAATAATCGCAGCACCGGCAAGACGCCGTCGTCGCCCAAGCCACTGCTCACGACGATCCTGCGGAATTACGACCTCGGCCCGGCCGACGTGGTTCACGTGGACACCGGGAATTACCAGCACTTCACGAACGTCGTGCTGAGCGGGAACACGCTGCTCGACGACGACGAGGGCGTGACGATCAGCGGGCCGACGTCGCCGACGAGCGTGGCGCGGATCGATCCGCTGGGATTCAGCACGGGCGCGATGTTTGATTTGAACGACGGCGATTTCGTCACGCTGTCGCACCTGACGATCGGCGCCGGGGCGGAGCGCGCGGTTTGGCTGCACAACAGCTCGGTGAACTTCGTCGGGTCGTATCTGACGACGCTGGGCAGTTCGCTGGAAGGCATTCGGGTCGAGGCGGATTCGACTGGGGCGGATTTCAATCACCTGGACGTCTCCGGCAGCGGACGCGAAGGATTCTTGGCGTTGGGCGCGGTCGATTCGGTGACGGACAGCAAGGTGCACGGGAACGCGATGACGGGCATCTCGCTGCAGAACGCTGGGCCCGCGATCGTGGAGGCGAACGACGCTTACGGGAACGCGGACGGCATCTTCGTGAACAACACGTCGGCGACGCCGGCGGTGGTGGGGAATCTCAACCTTGCCCTCTCGCGCGGTAACAAGGCGCACGACAACGCGGCGAGCGGCATTACTGCGTCGGGCAATGTGATCGTGGCGGGGAACGCGGCGTACGGGAACGCGGTCGTCGGGATCGCAAACACCGCCGCCGGCTCCGTAGTGGCGAACGTCGTGTTCAACAACTACGACGGCATCCGCGGCGGCACGGCGATTAATAACCGCGTCTATCACAACGCGAATGCCGGAATCGCGACGTACAACGGATCCGGGCCGACGACCGGGAACGTCATCTACTCCAACGGGTACGGGATCGTCGCGACCCTGGCGGCAAACGCGGCCAGCCTCGACG
>Ga0207674_10001500_pt1 | contig 30118 bp, 23 predicted proteins | sample KBSCornC72_FD_184303 | JGI IMG/M metagenome (GOLD analysis project Ga0207674, IMG submission 184303) | Corn rhizosphere microbial communities from Kellogg Biological Station, Michigan, USA - KBS Corn C7-2 (SPAdes) (version 2) | ecosystem: Host-associated > Plants > Roots > Rhizosphere > Soil ...
AGGAGCCATTAATCTGGTCTTCACCATCTTCGCTATGCTGATCGTCGACCGGGTAGGGCGGCGTCTGATGATGCTGTTTGGCTGCATCGGCATTGGAGTGTCACACATCCTGTCGGGAATGGCTTACCGCGGAGGCTGGCACAGCAGCACGGTGCTGGTGCTGACCCTCAGCGCCATTGCGTGCTATGCGCTCACGCTGGCCCCGGTCACCTGGGTACTGATCTCCGAAATCTTTCCCAACCGGGTTCGCTCGCAGGCGGTGTCTGTCGCCGTGAGCGCCTTGTGGATTGCGTCCTTTGCTTTGACTTACACCTTCCCGATGATCAATCAGGCGCTGGGCAGCTCCGGCACTTTTCTGGGGTATGGCACCATCTGCATGATCGGAGCGGCGTTTGTCTTTGCTTTTGTGCCTGAGACGAAAGGGCGAACGCTGGAAGAGATTGAGGCAGGGGTTTTGTCTGCAAAGTAGAGAAGCGTGTGCAAGAGCGTCGCGCTAAGAAGCTGTTTAGTTTTGAGACAGGCTCCTAAGATTGTTCGGAGCCCGAGAGGCCGTCTAAGCGTTCCGTGAAGAGAGGAAGGTTGCTGCGGAAGAAAATATGCGGCGTGAGATGGACGATCGGAGAGCTTTTTTCGCCTTCGAGCAGGTATGTGACGAGACTTTCGAATGCGATCTTTCCCTGGGTAAAGGGGCGTTGATAGAGGGTCGCGGGCCTGGGTCGTTGCGCTGACCCCGGCACGGCCATGCAGCGCCCGATCGACGGTGCCAATCGAGATGCCGAGGGCCCGGGCGATATCCTTGATGCCGGCAGTCGTAGATTTCGTATCCATAAGGTGCGGGGCGGGAAGCGGCGCGTCATTCATCCTACGGTGATTATTCATAGAAACAATTGGGGATAGCGCTGCTAAGCCGATTTAGGCCGATCTTAACCCAAATCGGAATTATTTTTCTATTGACATACAATTCCGTAAATCGTAAAGTCTCGGTTGGCACAGACAATTGGCGCATTTGGTAGAACCAATTGCTGGAGCATCAGTCGGCACTGATTTGAAGAACTTTTTAGGAGACTCTTGTGATGCGAAGAATTCAAACGATTCGAATATCGATTGCGGTGAAGGCGGAGCAATGCTTGTTCCAAATGGGTTTTGCGCTTGCCCTGCTGCTCTGTGTTGGATTGGTCATGCCAGCCGCCATGGCACAGACCGGTGGTGAAGGAGCTATTAGCGGCACGGTAACAGATTCCACGGGCGCCCTTGTCCCCAGAGCAGCTGTCGTTGTCCGTAACAATGCGACGGGCGTTGAGACCACTCGAACCGCTTCTTCGGACGGATTCTATAATGTCTCTCCGCTCATCCCGGGCACCTACAGCCTTACGGTTTCTGCAAGCGGATTCGCAACCTTCAAGCAGGAAAACCTCGTTGTCAATGCCTTGAACAACCTGGGCCTCAATGTCAGTCTCAAAACCGGCAGCCAAAGCGAGACGGTTACCGTGACGAGCGCTCCGCCCGCGCTTGAGACCACCAATGCCACCTTGGGCGGCACCATCGAGAACAGTCTCTACACCAAGCTGCCTATCATGATCGTCGGCAGCCAGCAGCGCGACATCACGCAATTCTCCAACCTGCTGCCCGGTGCGCAGGTTCCTCCCGGCGGACGGTCTTCGATCATTGGCGGCACCGGCCAACGTCTCGGCGAACTCTACCTCGATGGTCTCCCCATCACGACGCAGAGCCAGCAGGGCGACAATCGGCCTGTCTTCAACGTCGTTCCGCTTGAGGCCATCGACCAGATCAAGGTGGTCACCAGCGGCTTTTCGGCCGAATATCAGGGCGCGGGTCTGGAAAACTATAACACCAAGGCCGGCACCGGCACCTATCACGGAGCTATCTTCGGCTACTTCCGTAATACAGCCTTCGATGCCTGGAGCTTCTCGTCCAAGCCCGGCGGCGGCAATACGCAGAAAGTCGTCCAGAACGGCGCCATTGTCACAGTCCCCGGCCCCAAGCCCGCCGAGCACCAGACCGAGTTGGGCTTCTCCGTGGGCGGCCCGGTCAAGGTTCCCTTCCTCTTCAACCGCCGCGATAAGCTCTTCTTTTTCGCGACCTACGATAAGTTCCGCTCCCGGATTGGCGTCAATCCGAGCGCCAGCAGCATACCGACAACGCTGATGCGGCAGGGCAACTTCCAGGAGTTGATCCCAGCCAACCCGACAACGGGCGGTGTCGGCAATACGTCCAATGTCAACTATCCCATCTACGATCCCACCAGCCAGGCAACCTGCACCGCGCACAGCACCACAGGGCCCTGCCGTTATCAGTATGGTTACGGTCCTGGTGGGAGCAATGGAGCCAATGGTAATCCGATCTTGGTTTCGCCGGGCAGGGTCAATGTTATCCCTCAGACTCAACTCTCTCCCATCACGCAATACATGCAGAAGTTCCTGCCCACGCCGACGATCGACACAGCCGGCGTGATCCAGAACAACTATCTGGGTGGAATCCCGAGCGGCTACGATAACTGGCTCTACTCCGGTCGCATCGACTACAACATCTCCGACCGGCAGACGCTGTCGGCGGTCATCACCGGCGGCAATCGCCATGCCGTTCCGTATACGGCAACGACGACGAATCTACCTGTGCCTTATCTCGCCACCACGAAATCGACGGTCGCGGGACACTGGGTCGACCTCTCCCATACCTTCATCTTTACCCCCAATCTCATCAACCAGTTCAAGTATGGGTTTATGAACTTCGGCGGACCTCCGGTGCAGAACATTACACAAGGCACCCCGGAGTATGCCGCGACCGCGTCGGGCATCGCGGGGCTTCCGGATGGTCAGGCTTCGGAGAACTTCCCGAACACCAGCTTCGGCGGAAGCAACGCGCAGAGCGCCTGGGTTGGCAATACCCCCACCACGACCAATGTCTCCGAGACCTATACGCTCAAGGACAACGTGCAGTATCTTCGGGGCAAGCACTCCCTCAATATCGGCTTCCAGTACCAGTGGCTTGAAAACAACGCGAGCGTTGCCGATGGCCCGTCGCTGCCCCTGACGCTCGGCTGGACCACGAATAATACCGCCAACCTCAGCGGCAGTTCGTATACCGCCAACACCGGTTATTCCTATGCCAGCTTCCTACTGGGAGCGGTCGGCAACAGCAGCGTCACGCAGCAGCCCTTCAGCCTGGTCGGCGGTCGCTTTCATCCCTTCGCCGTGTATGTCCAGGACGACTACAAGATTCTGCCGAATCTGACGTTAAACTTGGGACTCCGCTGGGACTACATCCCCACCTATACCGAGTCCCAGGATCGCTGGTCCTTCCTCAATCCAAACATCACGAATCCAATCACGGGTAATCCCGGCGCTCTGCAGTTTGCCGGCAATCGTGGAGGAACAGGCGTCAGCTGCAACTGCCGCACCCCGGTCAACAGCTACTATAAGAACTTCGGTCCCCGCCTGGGGCTGGCCTACTCTGTCGATGAAAAGACGGTCATCCGCGCTGGATTCGGCATTCTCTACTCCCATGCGGGCGGCACCGGCGGAGCGGGTGGAGCCGGAACCGGAACCGGGCAGGCAGGCTTCAACAGCACGGCGTCCTTCACGGACAGCGTTGCCGGTCCTGCGTTCTATCTCAATTCAAATCCCGCCTTCTCCGCTCCCAACGCCAACTGGGGTGGCCCCGGCTACACGCTTCCGGCTGTTACTCCCATCGATGCCATTAGCCAAACGCTGGGCACCGGCTACTATGTCTGCTCCGGGCAGACCTTCGCCCCATGCAACGGCAAGACCGGCACCTCGGCGGGAAATGGAACAGGCATTGCCTTTCCGGATCCCTATCTGGGCGGTCGTGCTCCAACCTTCAATTTCTGGAACGTCGGCATGCAGCGTGAGGTTACAAAGGCCATTACCGTCACGGTGAACTATGTCGGCAGCCAGAGCCACTTTATTGCAGGCGCGGGTAATATCCGCGGTCTCCAATCTGGGCAGCTTGATCCCCGGTGGCTCGCGCTGGGTTCCTACCTGTCGAGTCAGGCTACTCCGGCCAACATCGCGGCGGCTCAGACTGCAACGGGCTTGACCCTTCCCGTTCCCTATGCCGGTTATACGGATGCAGCGGCGATTAATAAGAGTGCCACCATCGCCCACATGCTCACCTGGATGCCGCAGTACTCCGGCACCAGCGATCCCTGGGGCAACGTCGCCAATGCCAACTACAACGCCTTTCAGCTCTCAGTCAGTCATCGGTCCGCCCATGGCCTGACTCTGAATATCAACTACACCTACTCGAAGAACATCGACGACGCGGGAACTCAGCGCAGCGGCTATGCGCTTCCTGCTTCCGTGGTTGCAGGCGGACGGGCATGGGCGGCGAATCGCATCGATCGTTCGCTCAGCGTCAACAGCCAGCCGCAGAACGTGAGCGCCTACGGCGTCTATGAGCTTCCCTTCGGCAAAGGCAAGATCGGCAACGACCACTTTGTCGTCCGCGCTCTTCTCGGCGGATGGGAGTTCTCGAGCATCTTCCAATACTCCTCCGGACTCCCGCTAGGGATCGTCGCGAGCTGCAACAGCACGCAGAACGTTGGGGCAGGCACCTGCATGCCGGACGCGAATCCGAACTTCCAGGGCGCGGTGCGGCAGAACGGCGGTTGGGGCGATGGCGTGACTGCCGCTACTCTGGGCAAGAGAACTTATCTGACCGGCGTGATCCCGAGCAACGCGTCGGGAATCGGAACCGGCGGCGAACCCTGCGCCTCCACGAACGGACCCTACTGCAACTCGGGGAACTACATGATCGGCAACCTCACGCGCATCGCTCCCTACGGCCTGCGTGGGCCCAGCGTGTACCGTCTCACCAGCGCTCTTCGTCGCACGTTCGACATCTCCGATCGTACGAAGTTCATCTTCGGGGTCGATTGCCAGAATGTAACGAATACCGTTACCTTCGGTAACAACTCCTCGAACAACCAGATCGGCGTCAACGTTGACAGCAGCACCTTCGGTGCGGTCAACTTTGCCAGCGCTGACGCCCGTGCCTTCCAGTTCTCCGGACGGTTCACCTTCTAAGCACCATTGCTTCACGATTTGACGAAGCCGGATGCGCGTAGAAGGCGCATCCGGCTTCGTTTTGCATTGTGTTCTGAAATCGAGGCTGCTCTATCTACGTCGCAAGCCGGATACATCCCAGGGGGAACGAAACGAAAAGAAGTTTACTGCTTCCCGATTCCCGATCGATACGGTGCAGTGAAACTCTGAGCGGCAAGAGATTACAATTCGCTTTATTCGTTACCCGAGGGGTCTTCGGGATGTTGCCGTCAGGACATGCAAATTCGATAAGCGAATGACAGGTGCAAACGATGTTTTTTGGTGCTAACAGCTTTATCTGGACAGAGACGTTCGGAACGGATCAATTCAACCTCCTGCGCAAAATCAAGGACGCCGGTCTGGATGGAATCGAATTCGGAATACTTAATCCACAACAGTTTCAAGCGGCATCGATCCGCAGAGAGCTGGAGAAGTTGGAACTTCTCAGCACGTCTTGTTGTGTCGTCCCTTCCAATGGGTCATTGTGTTCCCCTGACATCGATGACCGCAGACGCGGCAAGGCTCATATCAAAGCATGCCTGGAGGCAACCGCGGAGACCGGGAGCCGGTTGCTGTGCGGCCCCTTGTACGCTCCTTTAGGCCACTTCACCGGCGCACGCAGGACCACCGACGAATGGAAGCGGATCGTCGAGAGTTGGCAAGAACTGGCGCAGTTAGCGAATATTATTCACGTCGAAGTAGCTCTGGAACCTCTCAATCGCTTCGAGACATACGTTCTGAACACGGTCAGGGATGCCGCTCGACTTTGTTCCGAGATCAACAACGATGGAGTGGGTGTATTAGTCGATACTTTCCATGCCAATATCGAAGAAAAGAGTATTGGACAGGCATTAGAAGAAGCGGGCAAGCATCTGAAGCATATTCACACGAGCGAAAATGATCGCGGAACTCCAGGAACAGGCAACGTCGATTGGCAGGGGCTTTTCAAAAAGATAAAGGAAATTCATTACGATCGCTGGATGGTCGTCGAGAGCTTTGGATTCAGTCTGGGCAGTCTGTCTGCCGCCGCTTCCATCTGGAGAGACCTGGCGCCTTCGCTGGAAGAAATTCCGTTCGAGGGCGTTAAGTTTCTGAAAGAGATGGTGTGAGTTCCATGCTGGGAGCGAGTTGGTGCGCTCCTCTCTTGAATTTGGACGGCGATGCGAGACGTGAAATAGCGCGAGGTGCAATCGCGAAGCCTCGGAACAGGACCGCCCCGGCATGATGTCACTGCTCTTCGCGCCATGTATCGTTGTCTGTGATCCGCTCAAGCAATTCAGCAAGGGGCACATCTGCCGCAGTTTTCCAGAGTGGGATGTGAAACAGCTATTCCGACGCTCACGGTTGAACCTCCGCATGCGACTCGGAGTGAGAAGGGTTTTGATGGAATGAAAGCTGAGACAGTGCTCGGCAATCAATCAGCTCGCATGGGCCAGAAATCTATAAGGGCTGCCATAGGGTGTCAACGCATTTTCGGCTTATTGAACAGAGCGAAATAACCTGTGCTCAGCGTTAGCGCTTCTTTATCAATGGGATACCGGCAGGCTGACTCGGGAATCCGATTTGAGACCGGTGAACCAAACTTTGAAGATCAATCCATGAAAGTACGACGAGTGACGGCTTCCACGCTGCAGTGGCACCTCCGCGCTCTCAGTGCGCAATCGTGGGCTGTTTCAGGCTGAAGTCGACGTACACCGTGGTGGCGACTTCGACCGTCCTGCCGTCGACGGAGTACGGCTTATATCGCCAGTCGCGGACGGCATCGATTGCGGCGCTGCGCAAAAGCCGGGGCCCCTTGATTGCATGCAGGGTCTTAACCGATCCGCTTCTGGAGATGGTGGCTTCCAGGGTTACCGTGCCTTCGATGTGAGCAGTCCGGGCTGATGCCGGATACTCAGGCCTAGGCGCCGAGAGCAGATTGCCTTCCATTACGCTGGACTGGACATACCTGGCTTTGGGGCTGGAGGGAGCGGATTGTGTGTCCGGCGGTGTATCGGAGACGGCGTTGTCGGCTTCTGCCGAATGCCTGGGAGTGGCTTGCGCTGTGGTTTTGTCTGGGGCGGGAGTTGCAGGCACTGTGGTGGTGGGTGTCGACGGAGGAGGCGGCGCAGGCGGAGTTGCGGCGGAGTTGTTGTGAAAGAGAGCGCGGACGTTCTCGAGACGCGACAGGAGGCCCTGTCCCTTGTCGGTATGGGCGAACAAGAAGAGTGCGGCGACGATTGCCAGAAGGACGAGGAAGACCGCGACTGGGATGATGTTCCTCCTTCCTTCGCCGGCAAAGGTAAATGTCGGAGACGCGAATCCGTCGTCTTCAGGCTCATGGGAGAATACGGCGCGGCCGCGGGATGGCAAGGGCGCGTCAAAGATGGGGGCATCTTCGACGAGTGGTTGAGCAATAGGCTGGGCAGCGACGACAGGCGGGGAGGTGAGTAACGAGGGTGCGATCACGGGCGCTGCCGCGACGGTGGGTTGAGCGTCAGCAGCGGGGTCGACAGCGCGAGGTTCCGGGGGCAAAATGGGCTCTGCGGAATGAGCGTCTGGTGAAGCGTCTATTTTTCTGATTCGCTGCTCGATTGCCTCCAGATGGAGCTTGACCTCCAGAGTATTGATCTCAAGGCGGGTGAGCTTCTGGCGAAGTTCACTGGAGGCGTCGAGCAGGCTGTCTTTCGTATCGGGGGCATGGTTGACTCTGGATATGGCAGAAGGGGGAGCGGGGAGACGATCAGGACGCGGCTCCTGGGCGCGAATCGGCGGCTTTGCGGAGATCGGCGGTGAAGGTGCGCCGAACCGTCTCCAGCAGCTTGTGCCCAACAGGAACTCCATGATCGTATCCGTAGGCTGTGTGATGTCGACCTGCGTCTCCTCGAGCGACGGACCGCCGACGGCGGCAGCGAGAATGCTCATCATATCGGTGAGGAGGAGGCCGTCGCTCTCCCGCTTCACAATGGATTTGATCAGCGCCGACAGGTCGTTCCGTAGCTGATTGTTGTTTCCCAGCGCTCGTGCGAATGCAAAGAAGTCATCGGGAGAGCCGTGCCGGACGTAGTTCGCGTCGAAGAACGAGTGCAATTCGGTGATCCGGGTGTCGAAACGTTCAACTGTCTCCTGCATGTCAAGGAAGAAAAGCATCGACAGTTAGATGCCGGTTCTGCATGGATTGTGGGCCAGGCGGCGGATTTACCCGCCCTCTGCTACTGCCATGTACCCCTCATGGAGGAGATCCCGGGACAGCTTTGGGCGGCCCATTCTCAACTAACGTTTGAAAGGATTGAAGTTACAGCTTATGGGCCGTTTCGCGTATGCTTTGATACTGCGGTATATGGATGCGTTCGACCCCAAGCGGAAGCCTCAGGCGTCGAATCGCCAGGTCGATACGACCCCCGACCTTCGAACGTGTTGACATGGCAATCGATGGGATATAGGGTTGCTTCAACGTAACCGCTTACTCTTGATGGTATTGGAATAAGATGGAAGGGTTTTCAAATGGATTTCCTTCGCGGCGTGAAGACGATCGTAACCGACAGTCATTTTCTGGTGCCATTTTTTGTATTGATCGCCGGGATCGCCCTCCTGGTCGTCCTGCATTGATTTGTAGAAATATAGGCGATACGCGGAGATATCTGTGGCAAGTCCAGTTTCCAAGGTAAAAAATGAGGGGATGTCGCTCCACGGCCTGGGTGTCATCTGCGGCCTGACCGCCGGTGTCTGGCTGGGGGCCGCGGAGGCACCGACGAAGCTGGTCAATGCCGGTTTCTCGCCATTCGCGGTCTCGCTGTGCATGGTTGCGGGGGTCTTTACTGCTCGATGGACCTTCCCCACGCTGTTGAAAGGAACCTCCTACGTCTTTACCGACCTGATGGAGAAGAAGCACCTGATCATATGGGCGCTGCTGGCCGGGGCGCTTTGGGCGGTGGCGAATACGCTGACGGTCTTTGCGATTCGGGACGTTGGCCTGGCGGTCGCCTTTCCGCTTTGGAATACGAATGCCCTGATCGGGCTGTTGTGGGGCCGCCTGCTGTTCCGCGAACTGGAGGGTGCCAGCGCGAAGAACATCGGCAAGGTGGTGCTGGGCACGCTCGCCATTGTGGCTGCGGCGGTGATGCTGGGGTTCAGCACGATTCACGGCGGGACGGTGACGACTCATCACGCGGTGAACGGGATTCTGGCAGCGGCGGGAGCGAGCCTGATGTGGGGGACGATGTATGTTCCTTATCGCAAGGCTTATTTGAGCGGCATGAATCCGCTGTCGTTTGTGACTGCCTTTACGGTGGGGGAGCTGGGCACGGTATTCGCGCTGACCCTGGCGCTCGATGGCGGGCTGCATTCACCTTCGTTCCAGCTCTTTCATCTGCGCGGCATGGTGTTCTGGCTCTTCCTGGGCGGGTTCGTCTGGGTGATCGGCGACCTGTTCCAGCAGTTTGCGACGAAGTACGTGGGGATCGGCAGAGGCATTCCGCTCTCGAACACCAACCAGCTCTGGGGACTGGCTTGGGGCGCGCTGGTGTTTGGCGAGCTGGCCGCGGCGGACCACCGCCATAAGCTGCTGGTGGTCACCGGGTCGATCGTGATGATTCTGGGCGCGCTGGCGATCAGCACCGCGGTTGCGTCGTCGAAGGAGCAGACCTCGACCAACGAGGCAGTGCTGCGGGAGTGCGAGCGCTATGGGCTCGACTACAACCGGACGATGCTGACCATGGCCGGCGATGAGTTTGGAGCGCGCAACGAGAAGCGGCGCTGGTGGGATTATGCGATCATCGCCGCCGCTACGGGCGTGTTTGTATGGCTTGGGGTGCGGGCGGTCATCCCCCCTCTAGCGATGGATGGCCGCTGGATTGCGGCCCTGGGCGGGGTTCTGTTGCTCAGCCTGGTAGCGGGAACGTGGAGCCTGTGGAAGAGGACGAGGTTTTCCTGAGTCTGCCTGGATTGTCGGCCGAAGCTGAACAAAGTTATAGGATTATCTCTCAGGAGCTATGCATGGCTGTAAGGCTGAAAGATATTGCACGCGAGCTTGGCGTGTCTGTGGTTACGGTATCGAAGGTTCTGCGCGGAAATGCAGATATCGGCGAAGAGACGCGGCGGCGCGTGCTGAAGCGCATGAAGGAGCTGAACTATCAGCCCAATATGATGGCCCGCGGATTGGCCAGCGGACGTACCTACACGGTCGGGCTGGTAGTCCCGGACCTGGTTCACCCGTTCTTTGCCGAATTTGCCAAATCGCTCAGCGGAGTTCTGCGAACGAGCAAGCGGGCATTGATCCTGGCGTCTTCGGAGGAAGATCCAGAGGTGGAGCAGGAGGAGATTCGGACGCTGTTGAGCCGGGGGATCGACGTTCTGCTGATCGCATCGTGCCAGGCGAGCTTGCGAAACTTCTACGAGCTGGGTGACGTACGGACGCCTTATCTCCTGTTCGACCGGAACTTTCCTCATCTTGCCGCGCACTTTGTCGGCACCGACGATGTAAGGGTTGGCGAGATGGCCACCGAACACCTGGTCGAGATTGGCCGGAAGCGGATTGCCCACATCGGCGGCAAGGATACGAGCCCGTCGTTCGACCGGTTGCGCGGCTACCGGAATGTGATGACGGAACACCGCATCACCGTTCCCGAGAGCTATGTGCTGGTGCGGGAGAGGGTGGAAGAGGCGGGAGACCGGGCTGGCTTTCAGGCAATGCAGGAACTTCTTCGGCTGAAGCCAAGACCGGACGCTGTCTTCTGCTACAACGACCTGACGGCGGTAGGCGCAATCGAGGCGACGTTGCAGGCAGGACTTCGCGTTCCGGAGGATATTGCTTTTATCGGTTGCGGAAACCTTCGCTACGCCGATTATCTCCGCGTTCCGCTGAGTTCGATCGACCATGGAACGTCGGAGTTAGGAAGGATCGCCGGGGAGTTTGCCCTTGACCTCTCGGCTAATCCGGAGCAGTCACCACGCAGTGTCTTGGTGAATTCCACGCTGGTAGTGCGGCAATCGACCGTGGGTTCCGCGGCAACAAAAAAGAAGTAATTTTTTCCACTTGCCAGAACAGGTTTTCAGGTCTATTGTAGTTAGCGGTAACGTAGATGCGGATATTCGCGCCGAAGGGAAATCAAAAATGGCAACGACAGCAATTTCCGGGAACGCTCCCCTCAAGGATATGGACGAGTGGGATGAATTTTTAACCGGGCGATATCAGGAAGGCAAGACCGAGGAGCAGTTCCGCCAGTATGATGCGGAGGCGAATCCCGGTGTGGCGGAGTTCTATCGCCTCAATCACCAGTATCAGACGTTCGACTATGTGATGGCGAAGGAGAAAGAGTACTTTGGCCTCAATAGGGGTGAGAAGAGCATCTGGGAGGCCGCAGAGTTTCTGAACACGCTGGTCGACGACAGCGACCCGGATACCGACCTGACTCAGATCGAGCATCTGCTGCAGACCTCGGAGGCTATCCGTAAGGACGGCCACCCACGCTGGTTTGTGCTGACCGGGTTCATCCACGACCTGGGCAAAGTGTTGTGCCTTTGGGGCGAGCCGCAGTGGGGCGTGGTGGGTGATACCTTCCCGGTCGGTTGCGCGTATTCCGACCAGATCGTATTTCCCGAATACTTCAAGGCGAATCCGGACATCAATAACCCGGTGTACCAGACGAAGTATGGCATCTACGAGCCGAACTGCGGTCTGGAGAAGGTGCATATGTCATTCGGGCACGACGGCTATATCGGCGAAGTGATGAAGAATTACATGCCGGAAGAGTCGATGTACATGTTGCGGTATCACTCGTTTTACTCCGCGCATCGGCATGGCGCGTACCGCCACCTGATGAGTAAGCACGATTTGGAGATGTTCGAGTGGGTGAACAAGTTCAACGTGTATGACCTCTACTCCAAGGGACACACCAAGCCGAATTTGAAGGTGTTGAAGCCGTACTATGACGATCTGTTCGCCGAGTTCTTCCCGGCGAAGATCGCATGGTAACAGGCGGCGTCTCCACAGAAGTCTTACTGAGCGGCCCTGAGGTGGCGAGAGCTATTTCGGGGCCATTTTTTTGATGCCGGCAGGCGCAAGCCGGAGAGGGATAGAGCAATGTCGAAGCGTTTGATCGGTGGCACCGCGAGTTTAGAAGGCCGCAACATCTTTATTCATCCCGGCAATAGCTCTATGGTGGAGATGAGTTACGGGCGCATCCGGCTGGGCAAAGGCGAGCGCCGCGTGGACTTCGCGAATGCAGGACAGGAGACAGGGCTGGTATGTCTGAGCGGCACGGCTACCGTCACGGTGGGGCAACAGAGCTTCGAGATGCAGGCCAGAGACGCGCTGTATATCTCGAAGGGGCTGCCCGTGGCAGTTGCGACCGCCTCGGAGGTCGATCTTGTGGAGTGCTCAGCGAAGGTAGATGGAGAGTATCCCATACAGTTTGTCCCGTATTCCAGCGTGCAGGCAGATGAGAAGCTGCACTTCATTGCGGGATCGGAGAGTTCGAAGCGCGAGATCGACATCATGCTTGGAACCAATGTGAAGGCGGGAAGGCTGGTTGTCGGGGTGACGAGTTCGCTACCGGGAAACTGGACGAGCTGGCCTCCGCATGAACATGCGGCGATGCTGGAGGAGATCTACGTGTTCTTCGATATGCCGGAGCCCGCGTTTGGTCTACAGCTTGTCTATACGGAGGGGATCACGGCGGCTGAGGTGGAGGTCGTTCGCGATGGCGATGCTGTGCTGTTGCCGGAGGGATATCATCCCAACGTCGCGATTCCCGGCAGCGCGTTGAATTTCGTGTGGATGATGGCGGCGCATCGCGAAATTGTGGACCGTCAATGGGGTGTCGTTACAGTCGATCCTCGATACGTTCGGAACTAGCCGGTGGGACATGCACCGAGTCGAAGATCGGCCTTTTGCATTATTTTCCCCAGATTTCCGGGAATGTTCATCTGTATTTCATATGGAACGGGCATGATTGAAGCCATGCCCCCGTCAAAGACAGATAGATAATGTTGGCTCGTGGGTTACGGGCATGATACAGTTTTCGATAAAATGATAGATATGGATCATCTATCTATAAGATATAAAACGTTTTATATGTATAAATCATATTTTTCACGTTATCGGTTCCGTTATCGGATTTAGATTGACAGGTTCATTCTCGATTGCGTAAGGTTTTCGGTATTGCAGAAAGTTGAAGAAGTTGTGAAGCTTTTAGTTCCAAATAGAAAACTGCCATTACAAGTACGAAGTCGATTCAAGGAGACAGGACAGATGACGCACAACTCACCCCCGGAAAGTGTTGTTCAACCCCGAAGATCAATCGCTGGAGTGAGGCTGGCCTCGTTGGCTTCCAAATGGCTGCCGCTGGCGCTGACGATTCTATTGCTACTGCCGGCTCTCCGTTGCTATGCGCAGTTCGAATCGGCTTCCGTGCTCGGCTACGTGAGCGACAGCACCCATGCCGCGGTTCCAAACAGCACCGTAACTCTGACCAACCTTTCGACGAGTATCAAGCAGACAGCGACTACAGACGCAGAGGGTCGTTATGAGTTTTCGAGCGTGCCCATCGGAAGGTACCAGGTTGCCGCGGAGGCCTCCGGCTTTCAGCGAACCGAGACGCAGCCGTTCGTGGTCACGACCAATGCGCGCCAGAGAGTCGATGTGGCGGTGAAGCTGGGATCGGTGAACGAGACGGTGACGGTTAGCTCGGCGCCCACGCTCCTCGAGACGGAGACCAGTTCGCATTCAACCGTGATCGGTACTCGTCAGGTTGAGGATCTTCCGTTGAATGGCCGATCGTATGCGGACTTGGTGCTGCTGGTTCCGGGCGCACGCAAGTCGAGCATCGAGAACGCCACCACGTCGAGCCGCGAAGGCTCGTTCAACATCAATGGACAGCGCTCGGCGTTTAACAACTACCTGCTGGACGGCCTGGACAATAACAACTACGGCACTTCAAATCAGGGTTTTGCGAACGAAAATATTCCTCCCTCGCCGGATGCGATCAGCGAATTCCGCGTGGAGACCAACAACTATTCCGCGGAGTACGGACGGACAACGGGCGCTGTGATCAACGCTTCTATTCGTCGCGGCTCGAATCAGTTCCATGGAAGGGCGTGGGACTATGTGCGCAACACCTCGTTTAACGCGATCGGGCCGTTCCTGGCTCCAGGGGCAACAAAGCCAAAGTTCATCCGCAACCAGTTTGGCGGAACTTTTGGCGGGCCGATCTGGAAGGACCATACCTTCTTCTTCGGCGATTACGAGGGCGTCCGTCAGATATTCAATAACCCGAGTGCAAGCTCGACCCTGCCGACGGTGGACCAACGGGCTGGAAATTTCGGTATACCGTTGCGCAATCCTGTGACCGGGGAGGACTACCCAACCGGCCAGGTTCCGGCAAGTGCGATAACGCCATTTGCGCGCGCTGTGCTAGATGCGCTGCCATTGCCGAACCAGAGCGGCATCTCCAGTAATTTTGCAATCACGCCGCGCGGCATCATCAACGATGACAAGGGTGATGGTCGTGTCGACCACACTTTTAACGACCACTTGAGCATCTTTGGCCGGTATAGCGAACATCGCGGCTACATCTTCGATCCTCCCAGTATCCCGGGACGAGCGGGCGGTAACTCCAACGGGAATGTAAGTATTCAGAATCGCAATATCGCTGGCGGCGCGACGTGGACGATCTCGGCCAACAAGTTGCTCGACATCCGCTTCGGATGGTCGCGCAATAAAGGCGGTAAGTTCCCCATCGGACAGGGCCAACCTTCGATGCTCGTCGAGAATGGTATTACCGATGGCTTGCCCGTCGATCCGCTCGTGGTGCGATCGCTGAATGCACAATCCGTGACCGGCTTCTCGCAGTTTGGAGCCCAACCTTCAAACCCTCAGTTCCAGAACCCGACGGTCTACAACCCCAAGGCAAACTTTACCTGGATCAAGGGCAAGCACAGCATGAAGTTCGGCTATGAATATCAGGCTGTGGATACCGAGGTGAACGATTTCAATCCGAGCTACGGCCAGGACAACTACGCCGGACAGTTCTCGCGGCCCACGGGCGCAGCAATCAGCAACGATGCGGCAACGCAGCAGGCGCGCAATCTGGCAGACTTCATGATGGGCAATCGCTCCGAGTACTTCTTGACCACGTATGCGATTGTGCATCTGCAGCAGCGTTATAACTTCATGTACTTTCAGGATGACATCAAGATATCGCCGAAGCTGACACTCAATGCGGGGCTCCGCTATGAGATCGTTACGCCTCAGTACGAGAGAGACAATAAGCTCGCTAACTTCGATCCGATCACGAAATCGCTGATTCAGGCGAGGAGTGGCGGAATCTATAGCCGCTCACTGGTGAATACCCCATTGAATAATCTGGGGCCGCGCTTTGGCTTCGCCTACTCCGCGAATGACAAGACGGTTCTACGGGGTGGTTATGGCATCGGCTACACCCAGTGGAACCGTGCCGGCGGCGAAAATAACTTGACTTATAACGGACCGAGTGTGGTAAGCGCCGACATTACTCAAGGAACCTCCGCAGCAACCGCTCCATCGGCTTCAACGCTGTGCACCAACGACACACAGCCCCAATCGGAGTGTTTCCGTCAGACGCAGCAAGGCTATGCAGCCAACCTTACGTCCCCTGCGTACTTCAACCCCTTAGCCGTAACGTCGCGGTATATTCCGCGCGATTTCAAAACCGGCTACGTGCAGAGCTACCAGATCGGCATTCAGCGGCAACTTCCCCATGGAGTTGTTGCCGATATCGCCTATGTGGGAAGCAAGGCTACGCATCTGCAGACGCTGGCAGATTATAACCAGGCTACCCCCTGCATCGCCGGACCTGGAGTAACATGCGGCAATCTGCAATCGCGCCGGCCGATTTCAAACTTCGGATCTATCGAGATCGCCTACGGCGCAGGTTCGGCGAACTACAATTCGCTTCAATTCAAGCTGGAGAAGCGGGCGACGAAGGGGCTTTATCTTCTGAACTCGTTCACCTATGGCCGTATCTTCGATATCTCTTCCGGCCATCTCGAGACTCAAAATGGGGATAACTCACGCGTGAACTATGCCAATCCAAGCGCTGACTATGGTCCGGGTGGTTACGATCAGCCGCTGGCCGACACGCTTTCTGTGGTGTACGATCTGCCCTACGGTCATGGACGTAAGTGGGGTGGCGACACAGGACGGCTTGTAAATACGGTGCTCGGTGGCTGGCAACTCACGCTGATTAACACGATGACGAGCGGTTTGCCGGTAAATATCACCTATGGACTGTCGTCATCGTCTCCTCTGTATGTCTCTGGCCTGGTGACGTACCGCCCCCAACGATTGAATAATGGCCCGATCAAAGCTCCGTCGTCGGCGCACGAGAAGACCGCTACCGCATTGAAAGGGTACTTTACGCCCGCGAACCTAACTACTCCCACAACGTATCCGTGGGGCAATGTAACGCGTAACTCGGAGAGATCGGACGCTTTCTATCAGGCCGATCTTGGACTGCACAAGGCATTTCCGCTATGGAACGATAGTTCGAACCTGGACTTCCGGGCGGAAGCATTCAACGTGCTGAATAAGACGAACTATGGTTCGCCTAACAGCTCCTTTGGAAGCTCGAGCTTTGGACAGATCACGAGTGCATTTCCTGCACGGCAATTGCAACTTGCCGCGAAGATCATCTTCTAACGGCTTCCCATTGAGGGATATGTAATACCCAGACGGCGCCGATGCTCTTCGATCGGCGCCGTTTTCTTCCATAAGAGCAAAGCAATTGGCAGGAGGGCTTGTCTTGAAGATCGATCGGCGCAGGTTTGGCATGATGGGGGCGGCGGCTCTGGGAGCCCTTTCGACACAGTGGGGATGGAGCGAGGTAACGCAGGCGACGTCGCCCACGCGGTTTCATTTTGCGGTTGTCGCCGACCCGCACATCATTGATGAGTTCTATGTGAAGGGAAGTGAGAATGGGGTCGAGGACAACGAGAGCATTCTGCGCACAACGGAGCGTCTCACCTCGGCACGATCTCTTATCAATTCGCTTCGGCCGAAGATAGAGCAGGTCTTTGTGGCTGGCGACTGCTTCCACAACTACCCTTCGGCAGACTACGACTTTTATTTCAAGCACAAGACCCGTATCGACAACGCCAAAGAACTCTTCGACGGCTTTGAGATGCCGGTGCATCTTGGGTTTGGCAATCATGACTATAACGTTCCCAAAGTATCGCGCGAGATGTCGCACCGTCTGTTTGCAGCCAAGCTCAAGGCAAAGCCCTATTCGTCGGTGGATTACAAGGGCTTCCGGTTTGTACATCTGAACAATTTTCTGGGTGCGACGTGGAATCAGGGTTCCAGCCAGTTCAGTAAAGGGCGAGGATCGCTTGGCGAAGAGCAACTCCAGTGGTTTGAAGGACTCTTGCGCGAGAACAAGCCGACAGTCGTTTTTATTCACTATCCGCTGTGGCTGGTCAATGCTACAGAGATCCGGGACTATGGCTTGCATTCTCTTCTTAGGCAACATCGCGAAACGATCCAGATGGTGATCGCGGGTCACTGGCATAAGTGGGTGGACTTTGCACATACCTTTGGACCACAGCATTATGTCTCTGCGGCGACTCGCTATGATCCCAATGCCTACATGCTGTTTGAGGCGGACAGCCGCAGCCAGAAGATTAGATGGATGAATGCAGATCTAGTGGAGTGGTCGACTCACCACAGCAAACCTTATGCAGGCTGAGAAGGCAGCCTGATTCTGAATTCACAATGCAGCGGGGGAGGAATATGTCTATTAAAAGAGCCGCTCAAATCTCTGCGGCCGTCGCGCTTTTTTCCGTGGGAGGGCTGGCCGTTCCTCAGCAAACGACCGCTGCCGAGCAGGACCAGCGCGTACATGTCAATCAGATTCAGGTCATCGGTTCGCACAACAGCTATCATTCAGGGTTTCCGCCGAGTGCGCGGAAGTATATGGAGAGGAACTATCCCAAAGGACTGCATAGCCTCGACTATTCTCACCCTCCGCTTCGAGATCAGCTCTCGGCGGGAGTACGGCAGATCGAGATCGATGTCTATGCGGACGCGAAGGGCGGACTGTATGCGCACCCTGCCATTCTTGATCTGGTGGCGAAGGCGGGCCTACCTGCGGATGCGGAGTACGATCCTCATCACGAGATGGACAAGCCGGGATTCAAGGTGTTTCATATGCAGGACGTGGACGTGCGCAGCACCTGCATGACTTTCGTAGCTTGCCTTACCGATGTTCGTACTTGGTCGAAGCAGCATCCTCGCCATCTGCCGATCTTTATTCTGGTCGAAACGAAAGAGGGAAAGCCGCGAGAGCGTCCGAATGCAGCGACCCCGGAACCTTTTACTTCGCCGGTATTCGATGCGTTGGATAAGGAGATCCGATCGGTCTTCGCGCCCGGCGAGATGATTACTCCCGATGACGTTCGCGGCAATGCGGCAACACTAGTAGAAGCAGTTCACGCGGGCAAATGGCCAACCCTTGCCGAGGCGCGCGGCAAGGTAATCTTTCTATCGGACCAGAGGCATGTGGAATCTGTGTATACGGAGGGGCATCCGTCCCTGTGCGGCCGGGTACTCTTTACCAATGCTGTTCCGGGCGCTCCAGATGCAGCGTTTACGGAGCAGAATGATGGATCGCGCGAAGAAATCGATGCATTGGTAAAGCAGGGCTATCTTGTGCGGACGAGAACAGATGAAGGTACTGAGCAGGCACGCACAAACGACATAACCCGCCGTGACCTTGCGCTCTCGACCGGAGCGCAGATGCTTAGCACCGACTACCCTCCTTCTGAGCCCTCGCGCTGGACCAAGTATATTGTCGCATTTCCGGATGGCCTGGTCGCTCGGTGCAATCCGGTGACCAAGCCTTCTGGCTGCGTTGAGAGCCTTCTGGAGCCTCCGCTCGACGCTCGCTGACGGATAGTTTGCCTTCCGTTACTTTGCAAAATTTAAATAGATGGGATTCCCAACGATCAACATAGCGCCGGATTGGGAACGAACATTGACGCGCAGCCAATGCCTCTTCCCGTCGCTCTGATAATCGAAACTTCTTGTCTCCTCGTTCTGTTCTACCGGAGACGCGCTTAATAACGTAATCGATTGGCCATCCAGAATAATCTCTGGATGGTCGCCAGCCAATGCAGCCATCTTCAGCGTGAAGTGAATCTGCTGGCTGACAGGAGCTTGTAAGTTGTCTCCCATGGATGCAGTGCTTGTTGCGGTCTTCGCCGTGAATTCGATGGCGCGGTCTCTTGAACCTTCAGCATCGACAAAGACGTGCCCTGCACGAATTGCGTCCAGAATGGCATTCTCCGACAGGTTCGCCGCATGGATTACGGTTGTAGGATGACCTATCGCCGAGTAAGTTCCGGCCTTTAGATCGGCATCGTGATTGTCGCTGCCTCCCAGCGCTGTAATTCGCAATCCCTTGTTAAGTTGTTTTTGCCAGAAAGGGATCCCGGAGTGCGGCCCGTCGGCAGTTCCTCCGTTGATGACTTCGATAGCAGTCACTCGACTGAAGTCGGTGTTGGGGACTGTCCAGCCACATCCCATGCACGACTCCCCGGAGGGGATGCCCGGATGATTGATGGATAAAATTCCGTGTTCCGCTTCGACCTCATCGAGCAGTTTGTTGAAGTTTGGAACATGCGGACTTGTAAGCCGGAAATCGATGAAATCCGTCGGCCCATAAACATTGGCATGACCTTGAAACGTTGTAATCTCACGGGCCGGTATCAATAGCAGACGGTCGAAATAGGGTTGCAACTCGCGCATATCGTTATAGTGCGAGGTGGTGTTGTGGTCGCTGATCGCGATAAAGTCCAACCCTCTTGCTGCTGCTGTCTCGACGGTTTTATAGAGAGGACAGGGAACTTTCTTGCCTGATTGGCTAAGGCAGGAGCCGTCGCTGTGCGCGTCGTGCATGTGCAGGTCTCCTCGATACCATGCGGGACCATCACGCAACGGCGTCTGACTGAAAGTGGAGACTGCCGGCCTTTCACCAGCGTGCGAGAGATGAATTTTGGCTTCATACTCAGCGCGAACGTCCTTTCGGATATTGGGTACTCCAAGGATGAGCTTCCATGTTCCTGGGCGAATCGGACCTGGGAGATAGGATGGGGTTGCGTCCGTCTCTGAAATTGTGAAGGATGACTTATTACCGCCGCTCCATCCGCGAAAGCGTTCGCCATCGAAGATGCCTAAGTCGATGGTTGTACGTTTGTCACGCTCGGTATAGGAAAAATCTACCGTCAGGCGAGTAACTCCACTGGGCACGACAAAGGGAACCTCGACATAGGTCTGGTTGTTCGCATAGGTCACAGTCCCGCGAAGATCCAGATCGGAGTTCGATTGCTGGGCACGGCAGATAGCAGGACTGGATGCAAGTGCGCAAGCGGCGGCGACAGCGACGACCGCAACGCGCGCAGCCGAGAAGGAAAATAATCTCATGGCAACTATTATGTCAGGGCACAGTGGTCACCAATTGAAAATAACGAAGCCGTGTAGAGACAGACTTTGAGCCGAGCGGCTACTTCCACGCCCTGGACCACTCCGGTCCTGCCGTCGTGCCGGTACGCAGGCGGGCGTCGATTCCTGCGTTCAGTTCAATCAATCTGCCGAAGAGCCAAACGAGATCGGAGAGTCGGTTGAGGTAGGCGATGATCTCGGGCTTTACCTCAACGCCGCTCTCCGCCAGGCGGACAACGCTGCGCTCCACGCGGCGGCACACGGTGCGGGCCATCTCGTATGCCGCCGATTCGGTGTGTGCTCCGGGAAGCGACCAGTCGGAGAGGATTCCTTCCGTGGCTTCGATTTGATGGACGAGATTGGTAAGAGCTTCTACATCGTCAAGCGAGATGACGGGAGCGTTCTTCTGATTCTCCGGAGGGGTGGCCAGCGCGCCTCCGACACGAAAGAGCGTCCGTTGAATCTCCTCGGTCCAGGCGCAGATATCCTTGTTGTTGCAGATGCTGCGGGCAAAGCCCAGCATGGAGTTCAACTCATCGACGGAGCCGTAGGCCTCGACGCGCAGATCTGCTTTTGAGACGCGCACGCCGCCCGTCAGTCCGGTCTGTCCGCTGTCTCCATGAGTGGTTGCGATGCTCGTGTTCATTGTTTCTCTCCTCTTGGTGCTTTGCTTTCTCCTGCGATCTGTCGTGCGGCGGCACGCGCATCGCGGATCAGGTCGGGCAGTCCAACCCCGCGATATCCATTGCCCAGCAGCGACAATCCATCGAGCCGTCCAACCCGCTCGTCCAGTTCCGCCATCCGCTCCAGATGACCGATGCCGTATTGCGGAAGGCTGCTGGGCCAGCGCCGCACTACGGTTACCTGCGGCTCCGGCAGCGGCCCCAGCAGGCGCGCAAGCTCAAGCCGTGCGACCGCGGCGGTCTCATCGTTTCCGCACTTCATCAGCCGCTCGGCCGCGGCTCCGCCAAAAAACGCGCGTACTAGCCGGCCCTTCTGGGGCACACGGCCGGGAAATTTCTGGTCCACGAATGTGCATGCTAACAGCAGACTGCCTGAGCCTTCCGGCACAAGAAAGCCGAAGCCCGGAGGAACAGCAAACTTTGCGGGATGGGAAAATCCGAATGCCACCACCACTGCCGAACTCGCGTTCATCTCCATCAGTTGCGCGATTCGCGTGTCGATGGGACGCAGCAGCTCCCGCGCCGCATGCACGGGCGCAGCCATCATGACCGCATCAAAGGCCTCTCCACTTCTTGATGTTTTCAGTACCCATCCTCGGTCTCCGTGCGAGAGTGAATGCACGGTCGCACTCAGACGAATCCAATCTGCCGGGATAGCGGCAACCATGCTGTCGACCAGAGTCCCAAGGCCGCTTCGCAGCGTGGTAAAGATCGCAGCGTCCTTGTGCTTCTTCGCAGCGGCGCGAGCTTGCATGGCAACGATCAGGCTGCCATGCTCATGCTCCATCGCGACAAACGGAGCCATCACGGCGCGGACGCTCAACTCCGCCACGTCTCCGCCAAAGACGCCGCGCAGCAGCGGTGCGCCAATCTTCTCCAACACCTCATCGCCAAAATGCCGTTGAACAAACGAGGCAACGCTTTCATCCTGCTCGGGCGCACTGGCTTTCAGCTCCTCGGCTCGATTTACTTCATCGCGGTAATCCTGCTTCGCTTTCGCGCTGAACAGCGACGACTTATCCAGGGCCTCGAGATCCGCAGGCACCATCATGCGCATTCCGTCGGGCATCGCTTGCAATTGTCCATCCATCAGGACGTAGGTCTTCCGCGCAGCGTCATTCGAGGGCATCACCTCATTGCCCAGACCCAGCTCTTCGGCGAGTTCACGCGCCCAGGGCTTTTCCGTCACCCAGGCATCGGGGCCGCATTCTATGACGAAGCCGCCTTCGCGCACCGTCTCGACGATCCCACCCAGCCGCGGCGAGGCCTCGAACAGCACGGCCTCTACTGCCGGACCACCCTTCTGAGCCAGTTCATGGGCTGCCGCCAGTCCCGCGATGCCGCCACCGACGATTGCAATCCGCCTCATCCACTCTCCAAATAACGATGCGGAGGCCGGAGCCTCCGCATCGGATTCCTTGGTCTCAACTTACACCTGCGCCAAGGCAGCTACCTCATCTACGTCGACCTGATATTGGCCCGACGCGACCTCTGCCAGCGCGCTGATCAGCAGATCGGAGTCATTCAGGCTCTCTGCCCGCCACAACTTCAACCCAAGTTTGTGCGCCTTTTCCGTGAAGGCAATATCGATGTCGTACAGAATCTCGACGTGGTCGCAAAGAAAGCCGACTGGCTGCATGACAACGCCGACGTGGCCTCCCGCCTTGATCGCCTTCAGCGTATCTTCCACTGTCGGTCCAATCCATGGACCTCCACTGAGACCCTGGCTCTGGAAGGCGAAGTACCAATCCTTATCGCCAAAACCGACCGGAGCCATACGTTGTGCCACCAGCGCCGCCGTGCGTTTTGCTTCGATGGCATAAGGGTCGGGAGAGGTCTCGGTAGCCCCAGACTGCGCTTCAGCCGCGGATACTTCGCGCGTCATAATCGTTCGACAGGGAACGCTATGAGCCGTAAACAGTACCGGAACCCGTTGTCCCGACTGTGCACATGCTAACGCCCACACAGGCCACAGACGTTCTGAGAAGGCCTGTGCCAGCAGCGGATGTTCAGCCCAGCCGGTGACAAAATCGACCTCCAGGCCATCGGCCGCAGCCAGTACCGCCTTGCGATAGAGCCCAACGCTGGTCCGCGAATTCTGCGGAGCCAGGCAAATCGCCTTGATATGCGTCACGCCATCGAGCCGCATCTGCGCGATCGTATCCGCAATATATGGATGCCAGTTCCGCATTCCTGCGTAGACTCTGGTATTCGCATCGCCCGTGCGGTCCAGGGCCCGCTCCAGCAAGTTCGCCTGAATCAGGGTCCACTTGGTCAGCGGCGGCGGCTCCACTCCCGGAGTTTCTCCCAGTCCGATCTGTGCATAGCGGTGCCGCAACTCCTTCACGACCGACTCTGGAATTGCCCGCCCGCCCGTCACTTTGTCCAGATACTCGGCCATCTCTCCGAGCACATCGGGGGTCCCATGCGCCAGCAGCAGAACCGCGCTCCTGCCTGTGTCTTTGCTCATGACGCGCTGTACTCCTTGATCCATTTGACGACCTGGATCACGTTTTCGACGGGAGTGTCGGGCACGATGCCGTGCCCGAGGTTGAAGATGTGCCCGGGGCGGCCGGCCGCTGCCTCCAGTACCTCCTGCACCCGTGCCTTGAGCACCTGCTCGGGCGCGAACAATGTGATGGGGTCGAGATTGCCCTGCACGGCGCATCCTGTGCCGACTGCCTTCCATCCTGCGTCGAGCGGGACACGCCAGTCGAGCCCAATCACGTCGGCTGCTGTCTCGCTCATGGCCGGCAGCAGGGAAGCGGTGTCCACCCCGAAATAGATGACCGGCACGCCCATCGCTCGCACTCGCTGAACCAGATCGGTTGTGGCTGGCAGGCAGTACTGCCGATAATCGCTCACGCTCAATGCGCCGGCCCAGCTATCGAAGATCTGAATGACATCGGCTCCGGCGTTTACCTGCTGCTGCGCGAAACCGGTAAGCACTGTCACCAGCTTTTCCATCAGCATCGGCCACGCAATGCCGTCGCCATACATCAGCTTCTTCGTCTCGACGTAGGTCCGCGACGATCCGCCTTCGATCATGTAGCTGGCCAGAGTGAATGGAGCGCCACAGAATCCGATGATGCCAAGTTCGTCGCCGTCTTCCCGCGGAGCAGAGAAGTGCGCGGAGACCTTTTCAATTGCACGCGACACATAGCCAAGCTCATCGATGCGGTCCGTCCGCAATGCTCGCACCTGGTCGGCTGTGCGCAGGGGCACATGTACCACCGGGCCTTCGCCGGCGAGGAATTCAAAGTCCAGCCCCATGGGCGTAAATGGCAGCAGAAGATCGGCAAAGATGATAGCGGCGTCGACGCCCAGCCGTTCGGCCGCGGTAATCGTCACCTCAGCGGCAATCTCGGGGGTCCGGCAGATCTCGAGCAGCGAATGGTGCTTTCGCACAGCCATATATTCGGGCATATAGCGTCCGGCCTGACGCAGAAACCAGACCGGCGTCCGATCGACGGGAAGGCGCAGGCATGTCCGCACAAACCGGCTTCCAGCCTGCACAGCGGCGGCGGTCCCGAAGGCCGCCGGAGATTCTATGGAAACATCACTCAAAGGGTTCTCCCATGCTACCCTTTTGAGCCTAGCACCAGCCGGTTACAGCTTTCCACCCGCGCTCGCAGCTTTGATAGAAAAGGGGCCGGATAGGCCTGTTCAAGGCTCCAGCCGGAACGTAAACTCTTCGATTACCGGATTCGTCAGCACTTCGCGCGCGATCCGTTCGACCTCGGCCTGGGCCGCATTCTGTTCGATTCCATCTTCCAGAGTCAACAGGAAATACTTTCCCTGCCGCACATCCGCAACGCCGCGATATTCCATCCGCCGCAATGCATCCGCGACTGTCTGCCCCTGGGCATCCAGCACCGTTCGTTTCAGCGTGACATAGACATGAGCCTTCATCTTGCTTGATTATAGACATGGCGCGGCTTTCATCCATAACTGAGAGCAATGGGCGCCTGCAATTCATCCCGGCTGCCTGTCGCATCAAACCCGGCAAGCCGCAAAAATTCCGTCCACGAGAAGAGATGCCAGAATTTATGCCGAACTATCTTGAACTGCCCGTTGGAGACAAAGCCCCCGAGGTGATCAACGCGGTAATCGAAATCCCCTCCGAGGGAATCAGCAAATACGAGTACGACAAGAAGCTCCATGTCTTCAAACTCGATCGCAATCTTTACTCGCCCGTGCACTATCCCGGCGATTACGGGTTCATCCCCAGCACACTTGCTGCCGACGGTGACCCGCTCGATGTTCTTGTTCTGGTGGATACGCCAAGTTTTCCCGGCTGCCTCCAGGAAGTCCGTCCCATCGGCCTGCTGGAGATGCTAGACCAGGGGGTGGCCGATGAGAAAGTTCTCTGCGTGGGCAAGAACAATCCGCGTTATCAGGACGTCTGGAACTACTCCGAGATCTATCCCCACATGCTCAAGGAGATCACTCACTTCTTCGCCATCTACAAGGACCTTGAAGGCAAGCGCGTCGAGGTGAAGGGATGGCGCGATGCCTCCTTTGCTCGGGACAAGGTGTTGGAAGCCCAACAATCCTTCATCGACAATAAAGCGAAATCGACTGCGAAAGGCGAGGTCAAGGCAGCTCTCCAAAAGTAGTCAGCGCTTCAACCCATGACAAAGGGCCGAAAATCAGGCGGCCCTTTTGTCATTCGGCTACTGTTTTTGTTCGCCGCGCAATCGCATACGCAATCGGTCCCACGGCGGCCACAATCGCCGCAAAGCCCAGGGCCGGCAGGCCCGCGACCCGCTCGCCATGGGCCGCCCACAGAGCAAAGCCGATCAGCAATGCCGGGCCAATCCCCATGGCCACGACACTGCCTGTCCCGCCGGGGATGCGGAAGGGCCGCTTCAGGCCAGGCTCCTTCACACGCAGCACAACCAGCGCGATAAACTCCAGCATCAACGCGCCTCCGTACAGCACCAAGTCGATTGAGATCAGTCGCTCGAAGGTAAATCCGAGCGCCAGAGCCCACCCCGCGCTGCACGCCAGCACGCTCACCCAGGGAACCCCGTTCGACCAGCGTTTGGTGAACACTCGCGGCAGCAGACCATCCTCCGCCATCGCATAGGGAAGGCGTGTCAAGGACAGCGTCAGCGCGATAAACGTTCCCAGACCGTCGAGCGATCCCGCCAGCACTACGGCTACCGCCAGAGCCGGACCACCCAGCAACATTGCCGCGTCCACCCATGCTCCGGTCGAAAATCGCTCCGCCGGAATTCCTACCATCCACACCGCCAGCAGCGGCAGCGTATACACACATGTCACGACAACGGCCGAGGTCAGGATTGCCCGCGGGTATGTTTTCTGCGGATGGTCGACCTCCTGCGCAATGGTCGAGGCATTGTCCCAGCCCATGTAGTTCCATAGCGCCACCAGCATCGCCCCGCCCAGGTCCATTCTTAAGGGCGCTCCGCCAGATGCTAACGCAGCGCCATGATGTAGCCCATGCCACACGGCCAGGCCGATCAGCACTGCAAAGGGAGAGAGCGAGATCGCCATCATCCGCTCCGAGCCTCGACCGACCGCCACCGCCCCGCGCAGGTTCCATACTGCCGAGATGCCCACGATCCCCAGTTTCAACATCAGACCGCCATATCCTGCCGTCAATGCGGGCGCTACATGCGACAGATACAGTACAAAGGTCGTGGGATAGATGGCCATATCGAAGACGCTCGCCGCCAAGCTCAGCCACGCCTCCTGAAATCCCCAGAACGGCCCCATCGCGCGTCGCACCCACTGGTAGAAGCCGCCCTCCTGCGGCATGGCGGCGGCCAGTTCCCCCACCATCAGGCCGGTCGGCAGGCTCCAGAACAGCGGTATCAGCAGCAGGAGCAGCAGTGCCCGCCCATACCCGGCCATGCCAATGATGTCTTCAAGGCCGTAAGGCCCGCCCGAGACCATGAAGTAGGTAGCGGCAATCAGCGGCAGCAGCCGCATCTTTCCCGACGTGCCTCCGCGACTTGCCACCCTCATCTTTTGTCCTATGAATCTCCCACCACAAATCTACCTGATGGCTGGGCAGGATTTCCCCTGCGCACGTTATAATCACCAAAGCCGAAGCACAATCGCAGGAAAAGAGGAGAGTTGGCCGAGTGGCTGAAGGCGGCGGTTTGCTAAACCGTTATAGGGTCAAAAGCTCTATCGGGGGTTCGAATCCCCCACTCTCCGCCATAGACCTGTCCAAGGTTATCCAGCAAAGTCCAAATAAGAACACGATAACCCGCTAAACAAGCGGGTTTTATTGTTTTTATTGTCCATGGCCGTCCAATGGCGTACAGTGGAAGCCGGGTCTTGGAGGGGGTAGATTTGGGGGTACAGACCTAGGCGCGCGAGCCGTTGGCTGGCCCGCGCATGAAGTTGCCGCGCTGAATGCGGCCCGAATTGCCGGAAAGCCTGAAACCGAGATTCGCGTACTTGTGGCGAAGCTGGAAGCCGCCCGTGCAGCCACAGAGTAAGGCAGCGCGTCTGCGCAAGCATCGCCCGAATCCATGCCTGGTCAAAATCCATCGCAACTATACGGTGGAGGAAATCGCTCATCGGTTCGGTATCCACAAGAACACCGTGCGGGAATGGGTGAAGGCTGGGCTGCCCACCAGTGACAAGAAGCGCCCGATGCTGATTTTAGGGAATGATCTCTCTGCCTTTCTCCAAGCTCGCCGGGCGAGAAACAAGCGGCCTTGTCAACTCGACGAAATCTACTGTGTGCGATGCCGCGCTCCGAAGCGCCCTGCTGGATGTATGGCGGAATACCAGCCGATTACAGGCACGCTAGGAAATCTCATCGGCATCTGCCCGGATTGTGAAGCGATGATGTACCGGCGCGCCAGCCGAGCAAAACTGCCAGCGATTCAGGAGAAATTGAGCATCACGTTTGCGGAGGAGGAGCGACAAGTAAATAAGACTTATCAACCCACCGTAAACAGTGACTACAGACAGGAGTAAGAAACCATGATTAAACACAGTGCAGAAAATGAACGAATAAAGCGCAACTACTTCGCCTATTTGAAGGAAGCGAAGCGGCACAGCGAGCCAACCGTGGATGCTGCTGCCAAGGCTCTCAGCCGGTTCGAAGAATACACAGGATATCGGGATTTCAAAGCATTTCATTTCGGGCAGGCAGTGGCGTTTAAGAGGCATCTGGCCGAACAGAAGGGCCAGCGTTCCGGCGAGAAGTTGAGCAAGGCGACGCTGCACGCCACGCTGAAGCAATTGCGGGCCTTCTTCTTTTGGCTCGCAGGCAGCCAGGATATAAGGCACGTCTTCAGTATTCCGATGCGGACTATTTCAATTTATCCGATAAAGAGACACGCATCGCCACAGCTCATCGGGAACAGCAAGTGCCGACGCTGGAGCAAGTGAAGCACGTTATTCAGGGGATGCCGGACGCGACCGAGATTGAGCGTCGCAATCGCGCGCTGGTTGCTTTTACTCTTTCGACGGGTGCGCGGGACTCGGCCATTGCTTCGCTGAAGGTGAAGCATCTGGACTTGATTGAGGGTTGCGTTTTTCAGGACGCGCGCGAAGTAAAGACGAAATTCAGTAAGACGTTTACGACTTATCTTTTTCCCGTGGGAGATGAGATTCGGCAGATTGTGGCGGAGTGGGTACGCTATCTGCGGGAAGAGAAGCTGTGGGGCAACGATGATCCGCTCTTTCCGGCAACGCGCATCGTGGTAGGAGCAAGCCAGCAATTTGAAGCGGCGGGACTCGAACGGAAACACTGGAGCAGCGCATCTCCGATCCGGACGATATTCCGTGAGGCATTTGAACACGCTGACTTGCCGTATTTTCAACCGCACAGTCTCAGAAAGACGCTGGTGAACCTTGGCCAGAAGGTCTGTCAGTCCCCGGAAGAGTTCAAGGCTTGGAGCCAGAACCTTGGGCATGAACAGGTGCTCACTACGTTTATGAGCTATGGCACGGTTCCGAAGAATCGGCAAGGGGAAATTATCCGGGAATTAAGCCATGCCCGACAGTCCGCGCAAACCGACACAATAGAGCTTGCGAAAGCTCTGCTCAGCCAACTAAAAGCCGAAGGTGTAAGTCTTTCTCCAAGTGAGTGATCTACCTACGCGACCGAGCCACGAAATGGCAGCACTTTTCCGCCGCGTTGCGTATGCTCCAGAAAGTCAGCCCACTCCTGCATCATCCTGGCGCGCGGCTCCAGGTAAAGCGCGTGATTGTAAGCCGCGCTTACCGCATTGCGCGGGGAGTGTGCGAGTTGCAGTTCAATGTGTGCGTGTTCGAAACCTTGCTCATGCAGAATGGTCGATGCGACGCCACGGAAGCCGTGGCCGGTCATGCGTCCCTTGTACCCCATCCTCTCCAGCGCCTTCAGGATTGTGTTATTGCTCATCGGCTTTTTGAGGTCGCGATCTCCCGGGAAGAGGAAATCTTCCTTGCCGGTAAGCGGGCGGAGTAAGTCCAGAACCTCTATTGCTTGCGAAGACAGTGGAACGATATGTGGAGTCCGCATCTTCATCCGTTCAGCAAGAATGTCCCATCGCTTTGCTTCAAGGTCAAACTCGCTCCAGCGCGCGCCGATCAGTTCGGATGTACGAACGAACGTCATAGCCATCAGCTTTATCGCCAAACGGGTTACGGGCGTCCCCTGATAGACCTCAATCGCGCGCAGCAGGCCCGGCAAATCTTTCGCATCGATACGAGAGTAGTTGGTCTTCGGAGCCGATTTCAGAACATCGGCGGGCTTGAAATCGGCTGCCGGATTCCGCTTGCAGTAACCGTGTGCGCCAAGCATCCGCTCATCCCAGGAGGAGTTCTCGGTCAAGCGGTTGTCGGCTATCAGGAAGGCCATGCGTTGCGACTCAGTGAGATGACTCAGCTTGATAGCCGGCACCGTATCCCATCCGAGC
>Ga0207674_10001501_pt1 | contig 30115 bp, 19 predicted proteins | sample KBSCornC72_FD_184303 | JGI IMG/M metagenome (GOLD analysis project Ga0207674, IMG submission 184303) | Corn rhizosphere microbial communities from Kellogg Biological Station, Michigan, USA - KBS Corn C7-2 (SPAdes) (version 2) | ecosystem: Host-associated > Plants > Roots > Rhizosphere > Soil ...
CGGCAAAATCTTTAAGGGATCGTATCACTTCGTCGTGTTCATCCAGGACGACTACATAAGTTTTTAATTCACTGTTATTGATCAGCTGCGATCTCATCGTTATTTTTTATTTTTCAATAATAGTCCCATGCCAATACCAATACTCAAAGCGATCACCATCAATGCCCTGTTCCTTGTTTTATGCGGATCCCGCAATTTTTTTCCATCAACAAACTTCTTCTCCGGGAACTCCTCACTGAATTGATCAGCATCATCCTGCCAGAGTGCCATCTGCAAAACCTGGGCAAGATGCATTCCCTTACGCTTTGTTTCCTGTTCGATCTGTTCACGGCAACTAAATCCATCTGCTAGAATGACAGTACTCTTTTCTGCTGCCCGCACAGCAGGCAATAACACTCTTTCGCCCGCTTTCACCGACACTTCATAATGTTCACCGCGCTCATAACCAAATCCGCCGGCCATTCCACAACATCCGGACTCCGGTTTGTCTAATTCAACATCCATCTTTCTTAATACTTCTTCTTCTGCGTCCATCTTCATTATCGCTTTATGATGGCAATGACCATGCAGCAAAATTTTTATTTTAAGTTTTGGGATAGGAAAATGAGGAGCTTTTGCTTCGAGAAATTCAGCAAGAGTAAAAGTTTGCTCTTTTAGTTTTTTTGCAATTTCGTTGTTCGGGAAAAGGTTGGTTAGCTCATCACGAAAAACTGCAACGCAGCTTGGTTCAAGTCCAACGAGAGGAATTCCATCCAGGATCGGTTCCTCCAGCGTAAGCATTGCTTCGTTCAACAATTTTCCCGCCGTGTTCAACATCCCGTAATCATAAAGTGGCCTTCCACAACAAAGCATTTTCTTGGGAACCAGCACTTCACAGCCGGCTGCTTCAAGTACTTCTACGCCGGCGACCAATGTTTCGGGAGTAAAAAAATTATTGAATGTATCAGCCCATAGAATTACTTTTTGTTTGCCCGTATCCTCTTTTCTTTTGCGACTAAAAAACCAATCCCTGAAAGTATAGGAAGCGAACTTTGGCATCTTCCTTTTTTGTGAGATGCCGCCGGCTGCTTTTATTAAATTACTGATCAGCGGAGCCTGTGTAAAAAAATTAGCAACACCGGGCATGATCGACGCAACTCTTGCCCACCAATATATCCAGCCAAATACATACGCCGATGCCGGCCTTAATCTACCTTCATAATAATGAGAAAGAAATTCTGATTTATAGGTGGCCATGTCTACATGAACAGGACAATCACCCTTGCATCCTTTGCATGAAAGACATAAGGCGAGTGATTCTTTAACTTCTTTGCTCTTCCAACCATTTACCACATCTCCCTGCAGCATTTCAAACAACATTCTTGCACGCCCCCTTGTAGTGTGCTTTTCTTCTTTTGTCACCATATAACTGGGGCACATTGTCCCTTTGAAATCCTGCCTGCACTTACCTACACCAAAACACCTTAACACTGCATTGGAAAATTTTCCCTTATCGTCTGGAAAATGAAAATGCGTCTCAGGTTCATGGTGAGGATAGTCACCAGCCAATTTCAGATCGTTCAATTGCCCGTAACTGTCAATCACTTTGCCGGGATTCATCTTTCCCTGCGGATCCCATATATATTTAAATTCCCTAAATGCCTGTAGCAATTCTTTTCCGTAGATGATCTCGAGTAAAGGGCCCTTTGACTGACCATCACCATGCTCTCCCGAAGAACAGCCGCCATAACTTGCGACAAGCTTCGCAGCTTCCACGGAAAATCTTTGATATTTCTGAACACCCTCAGGAGTTTGCATATCGAAGTTGATACTGCAGTGAACACAGCCTTGTCCAAAATGGCCATACAACGAAGCTTCGTAATTATATTTTTTAAAAAGCTGCCGCAGATCTTTCAAATAATCGCTTACATTCTCCGGCGGCACAGCAGAATCTTCCCAGCCCGGCCACGTAAAATTTTTCTTTGAATCAAATACCGTAGCTCCTAACCCCGATTCGCGAACCTGCCAAAGGCCTTGCTGCTCCTCTTCATCCTGATACCATCTTATATCCGGTGAAGGTTCATGCTTTTTTACTGCGTTAATAAAATTTTGCGCTTTCTGTTTTACATCCTCTTTTGTATCTGCACCGAATTCCACAAGCAACCATCCATTTCCTGCGGGCAACAGGGGAAGAAATTTTGTGTGCACATCATTTAACTTCATGTACTTTGGAAGTTCGCTGTCAATTCCCTCCAGGCCAACCGGTTTGTGTTTTAATATCTCCGGAACATGTTTTGTCGCTGTGTAAATGTCGGGATAGCCAAGAACGACTAATGTTCTCACTTTTGGATGATGGATCAGTTTCAATGTCGCATCCAGTATGGTTACACAAGTTCCTTCTGTTCCAACGAGCGCCGCAGCTACATTAAATCCATTTTCCGGCAGAAGCATGGAGAGATCATATCCTGAAACACGCCGGGGAATTTTTGGAAACCGTTCCCTGATCAAGTCAGAATATTTATCTCGTAGTTCTTTTAATTTCCTATAAATACTCCCCTTTCTTCCTTCTTCTGAAATTATTTTTTCCAGGTCCTCTTCGCTTGTTGGTCCCACATCGAGCTGTAATCCATCATAAGTTAGCGCCGTTAACCTTTCAACATTGTCCGAAGTTCTGGCACCATTGCCTGCGAACGCAGCCATCACAGAATGGACACCGCAGGAATTATTGCCGAGCATACCACCGATCGTACAATGATCATGCGTAGCGGGATCGGGGCCGAAGGTTAACTGGTGTTCTTTCTGAAGGGGAAGTCTGAAATGATCGAGCACAATACCGGGCTCCACTCTTGCGAGACGATTGACAGTATCTACGTGCAAAATATGGTTGTAATATTTTGACATGTCCATTACTACAGCCACATTGCAACATTGTCCTGCCAGGCTTGTTCCTGCTCCTCTCGACAACACCGGCGCATTATACTTTCTGCAAAGAGCGACGGTTTTAATTATATCGTTTTCATTCTTTGGAATCACAACACCGACCGGAATTTGCCGATAATTGGACGAATCGGTTGAATACAATGCCCTGCTGCCGTTGTCAAATCTCACTTCACCATCGATCACAGAGGTTAACTCTCTTTCAAGACCGGCGGCATCGATATTTTTTGCCTGCGGCGTTTGAAAATGATACGGATCGTTATCGTAATTTGATTGCCTGGTTGCTGTCCTTTGTTCCGTTTCTGTATTTGCTGGCATGATTAAAATTTAAATTTTGAATTTCTCTGCATCCTGTCGTTTGAATTCAATACCTAATCCCGGCCTTGAGAGATCCGGCCCCAGATATCCTTTTTCCGGCGGGGAAATGCCGTCGAATAACATCGATTCAATTCTTATGTGATCAAAAAAATATTCAGCGATATAAAAAGAAGGTAAAGAAAGTGCCGCATGCAAATGCAAAGCCGGTGCACAATGAGAGGAGAAAGGAATTTGAAAAGCTTCGGCCAATTGACCCACATTTAAAAAACCTGTTATGCCGCCACATCTTGTTGCGTCAGCCTGCAATACATCAAGCGCATTAGCACAAAGCATTTGTTTGAAGTACGAAAGGTTGTATCCGTATTCACCGGCGGCAATATTTATTTTGGGGGAAACCTGTCCCCGAATGAAAGAGAGGCCTTCAAGTTGATCGGAAGAAACCGGTTCTTCGAACCAGCTTACATCATATTCGTCAAATTCATTTGCTTTTTCGATCGCTTGTTTAGCCGTATAAGCGCCGTTTGCATCAACAAAAAGTCTTGTGGTTTTACGAATCGCATTTCTTGCTGCCTTTATTCTTTTAATATCCTTTTGCGGTTCACGGCCAATCTTCATCTTCAGGTATTGTATTCCCAATTCCTCCCAATTTTTGAACTGTCTGCTAAGTTGATCTTCGGAATAATTTGTAAATCCTCCGCTACCATACACAAGTATCTTATCGCTCGCTTTGCCCAATAGATTACAGAGCGGTTGTTCAAGAATTTTTGCCTTCAGATCCCATAATGCACTGTCTATTGCAGAAACTGCCATCATTGCAATGCCGCAATTCCCATTATTTCGAATTTGGTGACTGAGAAAATTAGTAATGGACGGAATATCGAAAATGTTTTTCCCTATTACGAGGTTCTTCAACGTGTGTTCGATCAGGTACGCTGCAGAACCGTCTGCATATGTGTAGCCGATGCCCGTTTTACCAGCCGCCTCTATTTCTGTTATGATCAATGTGGTATTATTCCACGTTAACGTTCCATCACTTTCAGGAGTAGCCGTTGGAATTTTAAATGCGGCTGTGTGCACCTGCTTAATTCCTATCGAATCATTGATCGCTACTGTTTCATCACTCATCACTTACCCGGGAAATATGAATCCACTACTTCTTTATAGGTTTGTTTGATAATATCTTTTGCGTCGGAATCGCCTCCGAATAAGATTGACTTGCTGAATTTTTTTATTTGATCAAAACTTATGTGCGGCGGCATCATGGGAACTGCGGGGTCGGTTACTGCTTCTACCAAAACAGGTTTCCTTGCAGCAAACGCTTTATCCAGGACCGATGCAACATTTTCGGGATGCTCCACCTTGATACCTTCCAATCCAAGCATCTTTGCATATTCAGCATAATGAAAATCCGGTATATCCTGCGATGCATCGAATTTCGGATCACCCACCATTGCTCGTTGTTCCCAGCTGACCATGTTAAGGTCGCGGTTATTTAAAACCAGTATCATTAATCTTGGATCTTCCCATTTTTTCCAATACTTGGCGATCGTGATCATTTCGTTTATTCCCAGCATTTGCATGGCGCCGTCTCCGATCAATCCAATCGCCATCCTGTCGGGATAAGCAAATTTTGCTGCGATCGTATAAGGCATGCCGGGACACATTGTCGCAAGGTTTCCCGATAAAGATGCTTTCATTCCTTTGCGGATCCTCAGGTCTCTGGCAAACCATGCCGCCGTTGAACCTGAATCAGCAGACAAAATACAGTTATCAGGAAGTCGTTTCGATAACTCCCAATACACCAATTGCGGATTTAAAGGTGTTGCCTCATTATGTGCTTTTGCATCCAGCACTCTCCACCAACGATCGATCTCGTGTTCAATTTTTTCTCTCCAACTTCTGTCTTCTTTCTTTTTAAGGAATGGGATCAATGCCTGCGATGTTTCCCTGCTATCGCCTTGCAAATGCACATCCATCGGGTAACGTATTCCAAGCATGGTTCCATCAATATCTATTTGCACTCCTTTTGCCTGGCCTTCCTTTGGTAAATATTCCGAATAAGGAAATCCCGACCCGATCATCAATAATGTATCACAGTCTGACATAAGATCCCAACTTGGTTTTGTTCCCAGTAAACCAATGGAACCTGTTACATAAGGAAGATCATCCGGCAATACCGCCTTACCTAATAATGCCTTTGCCACTCCGGCTCCCAATAATTCCGCGATTTGCATCACTTCTTCCTCCGCACCTTTTGCTCCGGCACCGACAAGGATCGCTACCTTTTCGCCGTTGTTTAAAATTTTTGCTGCTCTTTGTATGTCTTCTTCTTTTGGCAGAATACGCGGTTGATTATAGCCAATGCTTGAATGAATTGTTCCGTGGTGGCGTGCGGGTTCTTTGTATTCCATCTTTTGCAGATCATTTGGAAAGATGATGCAACTAACCGTTCGCTTTGACAACGCATGGCGAATAGCCCTGTCTATTAAATGCCTCGGTTGAGATGGTTCAATTGCCATTTGGAGATAACCCGCCACATCTTTAAATAATGAAATAAGATCCACTTCCTGTTGATAGCTACCGCCAAGGCTGGTCATTGCCTGCTGGCCAACGATAGCAACAACCGGTTGATGATCCATTTTTGCATCATACAAGCCATTCAACAAATGAATCGCTCCCGGTCCCGATGTTGCCATACATACACCAACCTCGTCAGTGAATTTTGCATGGGCTGTTGCCATGAATGCCGCATTTTCTTCATGTCTTACCTGGATAAATTCCATTTTATCTTCTGCCTTCCTGAGAGCACCCATCAGACCATTGATACCATCACCAGGATAACCATAGATTCTTTTAATTCCCCATTCACTCAAACGTTCAATTGTAAATTCTGCAACATTTTGTGCCATGGTCGATCTTTTTTGATTGATAATAAATTCCCCTGGGGATGGAAGGCGATCATTGAGAAGTAATAAAGAAGCGACAAATATCAGACCACGCATAGCACGCCAAAGTCACATCCGGCGTCTATGCTTGCTTTGGCATGGCATCATTTTTCCGTTAATATTTTTAATCTGCATCAAATAAACCTGATGATGTGTGAAAGTTAAATATTGTGATGAGAATTTTCTACATAACATAATTGCAACAAATAAGACAATGAATATTATAAAATGAAAAAAGATTTTTTCAAAGACAGAGTTATCGTCATTACGGGCGCCACAGGAGGTGTTGGACGAGTTACGGCGTGGGAGTTCGCTAAACATGGAGCAAAGATCGCATTGCTCGCAAGAGAATTCCACCAGTTGAATGCTACGGCAGACGAAGTGACACAATTCGGCGGAACAGCTATGACATATATGATAGATGTCTCCAATCCCGATGCGATTGAGAACGCAACAGAAGAAATTGAAACCAAGTTAGGACCGATCGATGTATGGATAAATAATGCGATGAATAGCGTATTTGCGGAATTTAAAGACATAACGCCGGCAGAGTTCAAGAGAGTAACAGAAGTAACCTATTTGGGACAAGTGTATGGGACAATGAGTGTATTAAAAAGAATGATGAAAAGAAATAAGGGATCCATCATCCTGGTTGGTTCAGCATTGGCTTTTCGCGGCATCCCATTGCAATCTGCATATTGTGGAGCCAAGCATGGCATCCAGGGTTTTTTTGATTCGTTGCGATGTGAATTGTTGCATCAAAAAACGAATGTCTCCATGTCAATGATCCAACTTCCTGCGATGAACACAACACAATTTGGTTGGGTTCTTAGCAAGTTACCAAATGAACCAAGGCCAATGGGAAAAGTTTACCAGCCTGAAGTTGCAGCGAAAGCAATTTTGTTTGCTGCAGCTCATAAGCGAAGAACTGTGTGGGTAGGCTTTCCCACTTATAAAGCGATCATCGGGAATAAGATTGCCCCGTGGTATGCAGATTGGGTTTTAGCAAGAACAGGTTTTGGCGGGCAGCAAACAAACAAACGAGCGGATCCTGATCGAAAAACTGACCTCTGGGACCCCGTTCCTGAAGATCGGGGTCCGTACGGGAATTTTGCAAACATCGCAAAAAGCTATAGCGTTATGTTATGGCTGAGTATGAACAGGGATAAGGTGAGAATTATGCTTTTGCTAATCACAGTGTTGATTAGCTGGTGGGCCTGGTTCAGATAAATGCGATACGCATGGTTTTTGTTTTAATCATAAAAACCCTTTTATGTTTTCACTGATTCTTTTTGTTGCGGTTGGGATATTGTTTGTAGGCTTGCTTGTAGTCGTTCTTATCAGGACAAACAAAAAAAGAACAGGTAATAAATAATTCCTCATCGGTTATTCACCTTCTTCTTCGTGTATCTCTCCTTCATGAAGTGGTTCTGTTTGCGGAATAAAATCTCTTCCATTTTTGCTATAATCATAGGGCCAGCGGTGCACTTCGGGTATTTCTCCGGGCCAGTTGCCATGACCGGGAAGTAACGGCGTTGTCCATTCCAAGGTGGTTGCTCCCCAGGGATTCATGGTTTTTAGTTTCCTGCCTTTGTACATCGTGTAAAAAAAGTTTGCAAGAAATAAAAATTGGGCGGCAAATACAATAATGCTCACAAAGGTGATCATCTTATTCACATTGCCAAATTGATTGAAGGTATGCCATGAACCGAAATCGGGATAGCGCCTGGGCAAACCAGCCAGCCCTTCATAATGCATAGGCCAGAAAATTAAATACGCTCCGATCATCGTTATCCAGAAGTGAATATATCCTAGTGTATCATCCATTTTTTTACCGAACATTTTAGGATACCAATGATAAACACCGGCAAACATGCCGAACATGGAAGCCACACCCATTACGAAATGAAAATGGGCGACTACAAAATAAGTATCGTGCAAATGAATATCGAGAGTTGAGTTACCTAAATAGATGCCGGTAAGTCCTCCTGTAATAAAAAGACTTACAAACCCGATCGCGAATAACATGGCAGGTGTAAATCGAATGTTGCCACGAAACAAAGTGGCAAGCCAGTTAAACACCTTCACGGCGGATGGAACAGCGATCAACAAGGTCAGCAGCACGAATACGGAACCAACAAATGGATTCATTCCGCTAACAAACATATGATGTGCCCAAACAAGGAATGAAAGCGTTGTAATAGCAAACAAGCTTCCTACCATTGCTGTATAACCAAAGATCGGTTTTCGTGCATTGTTACTGATCACTTCGGACACGATCCCAAATGCAGGCATGATCGCAATGTACACTTCGGGGTGACCTAAAAACCAAAATAAGTGCTGGTACAATATCGCACTCCCTCCTTCATGAGGCAACGCATGATTATTCACAAAGATCTCGCTCAAATAAAAACTGGTGCCGAGATTCCGGTCAGATATCAACAACAGGTAACCCGATAGTAAAACAGGAAATGTTAATACCCCCATCACAGCAGTGAAGAAGAGACCCCAAACACTCAAGGGCATCCGGATCAATGTCATTCCTTTTGTTCGCATGTTTAATATGGTCGTGATATAATTAAGGCCGCCTAATAAAGTTGATATCACAAAAAAAAGAAGACTGATCAACCAAAGATCCATTCCCGTGCCTGAGCCCTGGTTAGCTTCGCGTAAAGCACTCAACGGAGGATACGTTTGCCAGCCGGTGTTCGCTGCACCTGAATTGACAAAGAGCGAACAGAGCATGATAACACTCGCAACAAAAAAGAACCAGTAAGAAAGCATATTCAGAAAAGGAGCCGCCATATCTCTCGCTCCCACCTGAAGCGGAATAAGTAAATTGGCAAACGTTCCACTGAGACCTGCTGTAAGAACAAAAAAGATCATCACGGTGCCATGTATTGTTACCAGAGAGTAATAAAACCCCGGATCTATGCGACCCCCCGCCCCCCATTTTCCAAAAATAGTTTCGAGAATTGGGAATGACCGTTCAGGGTAACCAAGTTGCAGACGAAAAAGAACTGAAAACAATCCGCCGATAATGGCCCAGGTCATCCCTGTTATTAGAAATTGCTTTGAAATTGTCTTATGATCCTGGCTGAAAATATATTTGCTGATAAAACTTATGTGATGTTCTTTTTCTCCATTTGTTCTCTGAACGGTTGTTATCTGTTCGATATGCTGAATGTCCATTAAAAAAAATTTGCGAAGAAAGGATAAGCTAGTTGCAACAGTTATAATGCCAGCAATTATAGAAGATGGCAGCCATCTTACATCGATCATTGCTTACATAGTGATCATTGCTTACATAATAAGCAACCCGAACAGTAACCTTTTGAAAACTGTTTGTGAGGAATTTTTACCACGCAGTACTTGTGTAGCCTGCAAAATAATCAGCAAACAAATTCCTGCAGTAGGTTATTACCTGCAGAAGGAATAACTTCATTTAGCAACGAGTTTTAAGAATGGATTTAAACAAGAAAGACTATGACGCGATTGTTGTTGGCTCAGGGCCGAATGGTTTAGCGGCTGCTATTACCATGCAACAAGCAGGACTGTCAATATTATTGGTAGAAGGCAGAGAAACAATCGGTGGAGGAATGCGATCGGCTGAACTCTCTTTACCGCATTTCGTTCATGATGTATGTTCTGCTGTCTATCCATTGGCTGCCTGCTCTCCTTTCTTCAAAACACTTCCTCTTGAAAAGCACGGATTAGAATTTATCAATCCGCCTATAGCTGCAGCGCATCCTTTCGATGATGGCACCGCCGCGGCCTTGTGTAGATCAATTGAACAAACTGCAAAAAGCTTAGGAGAAGATGAACAATCCTACACCAAACTCATGAAGCCTATAGCGCATGATTGGCCACGGATCATTGCGGATGTGCTTGCGCCGCTGCATTTCCCAACACATCCGTTTGAAATGGTTCGCTTTGGTTTGAAAGCACTCACGTCTGCCAGGCATTTAAGCAAAATTTTTCATTCAAAAAAAGCGAAGGGATTGTGGGCGGGAATGACTGCTCATTCGATTCAACCATTGTCAAATGCTGCAACATCTGCCACCGGTCTCGTACTAATGTCAGCCGCACATAACGATGGGTGGCCAGTAGCAAAAGGCGGCTCGCAATCTATTGCAAATGCGCTCGGCTCTTACTTTCTTTCATTAGGAGGAACTATCGAAACTAATTTTTATGTTGACTCGCTAAACAAGTTGCCATCGGCTCATGCAATATTATTTGATGTTACACCAAAGCAGTTATTGCAAATAGCGGGATATAAATTCTCGTCAATTTATAAATGGCAATTGAACCGATATAGGTATGGAATGGGCGTATTTAAGATCGATTGGGCATTGGATGGTCCCATCCCGTTTATCGCTTCGGAATGCAAGCAAGCCGGAACGATACACCTGGGCAATACATTTGAAGAAATTGCTGATTCAGAACAAAAGACATCAGAAGGAAAACATCCTGAAAAGCCTTTTGTGCTACTAGTGCAGCAAAGTTTGTTTGACTCGTCTCGTGCACCCCGTGGAAAGCATACAGCATGGGCTTACTGTCATGTACCCAATGGCTCAACAACTGACATGACAGTGCAAATAGAAAACCAGGTAGAAAGATTTGCCCCGGGATTCAGGGACCGGGTAATGGGAAGACATGTCATGAACACTGCAGAAATAGAAGAATACAATCCAAATTATATCGGCGGTGATATCATTGGAGGAATAATGGACCTGGGACAATTATTTACACGGCCCGGATTAAGGTTATCACCATACAAAACATCTGCAAAAGGAATTTATATGTGCTCCTCTTCTACGCCACCAGGTGGAGGTGTTCACGGCATGTGTGGATATCATGCAGCAAAGAGAGCGTTGAAAGAGGTTTTCAATAAGAAGGCTTCGATTATTTATTAACTTCATCATTGAACTTTCTTCGATATATAAAATCAAATGAGGTGATCAACGAAGAAACGGATAGTGAACTTGAAGAACTTCCTAAGGCAGCTCGTCCAACCTATTGGCTCACGCGATTCATGATTCTTCGTCTACTCGGAGCAGTTTATGCCATCGCATTTCTTGTGGCGATCAACCAGATCATTCCATTGATCGGTTCTCATGGACTCACTCCTATTGGTATTTATTTAAAAAATGTAAGTGCAGCACTCGGTTCACCTGGCGCCGGCTTTATGCGGCTGCCATCGATCTTTTGGGTGTGGCATTCTGATACGGCGTTGCTAGCCGGTGCGTGGATCGGCTTCCTCTTGTCATGCGTAGTAGTGGCAGGTTTCGCGAATGCACCATTGCTTGCCATTCTCTGGTTTCTTTACATGTCCTTTGTTCATTTAGGACAAGAGTGGTACGGGTACGGTTGGGAGATCCAACTTACGGAGACTGGTTTCCTCGCTATTTTTCTTTGCCCGCTCATCGATATGCGTCCCTTTCCAAAAAGAGAAACGCCGATCGCAATCATTGTTTTATTTCGCTGGCTGATCTTTCGTATCATGGTGGGTTCAGGATTGATCAAACTTCGCGGAGATGAAATATGGCGCAATGGAACTGCTCTTTATTATCATTTCGAAACGCAACCTATTCCCGGACCTTTAAGTCGCTGGTTTCATTTTCTTCCCCGAATCGTTTTGAAGTTTGGAGTTTGGTTCAATTGGCTGGCCGAATTGGTCGCACCATTATTTATATTCTGGCCGCGCCTGGGTCGTCATATTGCAGGAGTAATTATCGTATTCCTGCAAATTGTTCTTATACTCAGTGGCAACCTATCATTCCTGAATTGGTTGACAATTATTCCGGCCCTTGCCTGTTTCGATGATGGCTTCTGGTCAAGAATTCTTCCTCAGTTTCTTGTAACGAGATCGAAGAATGCTGTTGAAAGAGCCCAGCCTTCGAAAGCAATGACAATGACAGCCTGGGTAGTAACACTTGTTATTGGATTCCTTAGTTTCCGACCAATAGCCAACATGTTATCGCCGGGACAGATCATGAACACTTCATTCGATCCGTTAGATCTTGTAAATACGTATGGTGCATTCGGAACTGTTGGGCAGGAACGTTTGAATGTAATATTTGAAGGGACTATGGACAACGATTCAAGTGACAGGGCGAATTGGAAACCTTATGTATACAAAGGTTTGCCTGTTTCATTAAACCAGGCATCTCCACAAATTGCACCCTATCAATTACGGCTCGATTGGCAAATGTGGTTTGCTTCTATGTCATCACCAGATGAATATCCATGGACACTAAATCTGGTCTATAAACTTCTTCAAAATGATCGTGACGCGGTGAGCCTGTTTGCCAGGAATCCTTTTCCCGGCAGACCACCGAAGTACATACGAGCAGTTTTGTATCGTTACTCTTTTGCAAAGCCGCATAACCAGCAAGGACTTTGGTGGGATCGTCAACGGGCTGGTATGTGGCTTCCGCCAATGTCGGTCGACGATCCAGGTTTGATAGGTCTTTTGAAAAGTTCAGGCTGGATAAAGTGAATACGGTCAGACCGACTACAAGCTTTGTGGACTTTGTGTAAATCTTTGTGGACTTTGTGACCATATCCTATTCGGGAGTAAAGGTCACAAAATGCACAAAGTACCCAAAGCATTAAAAAGACAGTTTCGCCTTTATATTAAAAATGATCATCCAAATCTTTATCAAAGTAACCCATCATTTCACTAGTATTTGATTCGCGTGATCAAATTCATCCTGGTTAATGGTGTGCCCCATTCTTTCATATATTTTTTCAGCGACCGAAGCATTCATACTTCTAAGGATCTTGACAGTGTCATGCACCCTTTGCACCGGCACATGAGGATCAGGATCACTTGTGCCGATAAAAATGGGAGTATTTTTAAAATCTCCTTTATAATTGGCAGTGTAAATTTTATCACCGATCAAGCCGCCCGTAAAAGCAATGCAGCCGCCGTATCGTTCAGCATTTCTTGTAACAAATTCAAGCGTTAAACAAGCGCCCTGTGAGAAACCAAGAAAGTAAATATTTTTCTTATCAACTGTTTTTGCAAGATCAGCAACAATTTCACCAAGCAGCTCTATTGCAGATGACAACCATGGTTCGTTATGAGCCGGCAGTTCAAGAAACGAATACGGATACCATGTGTTATTAGTTGCTTGTGGCGCGACCAATATGTAGTCATTCACATTGAGATAGCTGCTGAGAGACAAAATATTTTTTGCTGTTGAGCCGCGGCCATGGATCATGATCAATGCCTTTTCCGATTCCTCTAATTTTTTTCCCGCGGTAAGAATATTTTTCTGATGCATCTTCTTATTTCAATGGGATCAATGTTTTTTCGAGCTGGTCTCTCATGTATTCGTATTGCGAAGGCAATTTCAAATGAGTACCCAATTCATTCAATGGTTCGTCAACTGTAAAGCCCGGGTTACCCGATGCCAATTCGAAAATAACACCTCCCGGCTCCCGGAAGTAGAGCGAAAAAAAATAGTTACGGTCTATTTTACCTGTAATATCGAGGCCATGACTTACAACTTTCTCACGAAATTTCATCAATATGTCATCGTCCTGTACACAAAATGCAACATGGTGATTAGTTCCTCCGGCTACAAAACCCCTCTGCATATCGGGTGCTTCTACGAGATCGACAACATTTGCTCCTTCAATAACATCCGTGGTAAAACGAAACCGGTTGTTTTCCTGTTTCAGAAATTTGTATCCAAAAATTTCTGTCAGGATATCGGCCGTACCTTTTATGTTTTGAAGTGTCAGCGTTATGCTGTGAAATCCTTTGCTTGCAACTTTTTCGTTCACTTCATCCGTCGTCCATGGTTTCCTGTCATCGGTTTCGCTAGTGGCAATTAAGTTGATCTGCAATCCATCCGGATCTTCAAACCAAATAAATTTTTCACCAAAGCGCTCATCGGCTTTTTTATATTTTACCTTCTTCTCTTCAAATCTGTTTTCCCAAAACTCGATGCTCCCTTCAGGGACCGAATATCCAATTTCAGTTGCCATACCTGTACCTAGTCGCCCGGGACGGGTTCCCTCCCATGGGAAAAAAGTAACAATCGTTCCGGGTGCTCCTTGTTCGTTCCCATAATAGAGATGATACGTTTTGGGGTCATCAAAATTCACGGTCTTCTTGACGAAACGCTGGCCAAGCACCCTCGTATAAAAATCAAAATTGCGCTTCGCAGATGTCGCGATTGCAGTAATGTGATGCAGTCCAAGAATTTTGTTTTCCATAAAACGTTTTAGAACGGTTTAAAGGATCAGTTTGCAAATCTAAGTTCATCTTTTGCAATTGCCTGAAATGAATTCTGGATGACGGAACGGAAAGTCCGATGAGTTGTTCTGCTGAAAGGTTGCAGTGAAGAACCTGGAAACAATTGGGTTCACCCGACTCAGCATTTCATTGTTTTCCCTTATGTCGACAATTCCGAATTTTCCTGTCGGATATTAGGTATTAGGATATTAGGATATTAGGATATTAGGATATTACGTATTGACAATATCTCAATATCTCAATATCTAATATCAGAATATCCTATATCTTATTTGGCAGATAAGCATCCGCCCCTTACCTTTGCCGTCCTCCGGACAAACGATAAAACCGGGGCAAATTTTTAGAGAATATGGCTAATCATAGTGCAACAAAGAAAGATGTCCGCCAGGCTGCAAAGCGTCGTGAACGAAACAAATTTTATGGCAAGACCACACGTAATGCCATTCGTGATTTTAGAGCAGCATCAGGAAAGGAAGCTTCGGCGAAACTACCCGAAGTGGCCAGCATGATCGACAAACTGGCTAAGCGCGGCATCATCCACAAGAACAAGGCCGCCAACTTGAAAAGTAAGCTGGCAAGGAAAGCAGCCACGAAATAATTACTGCACCATAAATTGGAAAAGCATCTCTGAACGGGGTGCTTTTTGTTTTATACGTGCGTACTTTTATCCTTCAATTGATTCACATGAAAACTTGTCTTTCATTATTTTTTCTTTTGCTCCTCAACTTCACATTCTCTCAGACCATCACAACAAAATTTGAACAAAGCAAGAGTACACAAAGTGCGACCTACAGCGAGATCATTGATTGGTGGAAAAAACTGGATCAGCGATCGCCAAAAATAAAAATGCTGACCATGGGAATGACCGATGCGGGTTTTCCTTTGAACCTGGTTGTTATTTCCAATGATTGCGATTACAACTTTGAAAGCATCCGTAAAAAGAACAAAAGGATCATTCTCATTAATAACGGCATTCATCCCGGCGAACCTGATGGCATCGATGCAAGCATGTTGCTGTCAAGGGACATTGTGACTGACAAATACAAATTGCCCACGAATGTTGTTCTCGCCATTATTCCCGTTTACAATATCGGTGGCTGTCTAAAAAGAAGCGCAAATTACAGGATCGATCAAAATGGTCCCGCAGAAAAAGGTTTTCGGGGCAATTCTCAAAACCTTGACCTCAATCGTGATTTTATTAAATGTGATTCCAAAGATGCAAGGGCCTTTGCAGAGATCTTTCATTTGACTGATCCCGACGTTTTCGTCGATAACCATGTAAGCGATGGTGCCGACTACCAGCATGTCATGACGCTGCTTACCTCACAGCACAATAAGTTGGGAGGAGTCATGGGTGATTATCTCGATAAAGAATTTGAGCCGTCATTATACACTTTAATGAAACAAAAAGGGTATGATCTTGTTCCCTATGTGAATTCATTTGGCGACACTCCCGAAGATGGATGGCCGGAATATTGGGACAGCCCAAGGTATAGCAGTGGTTATGCAACTCTATGGAATAGTTTTGGATTCATCCCCGAGACGCATATGCTAAAACCTTATGACCAAAGAGTAAGATCAACTTACGCGATGATGCAATGTTTTATTGAATTCACAGCAAGAAATAGTGAGAAGATCAAACAACTAAGAGACCAAACAAAAGAATCAGTGAAATCTGCGGTCGAGTTTCCGATAGCCTGGCAACTGGACCGTTCGCAGTGGAAAGAAATTCCCTACAAAGGTTACGAAACCGACCACCGGCTTAGCGAAGTCTCAAACACACCGAAACTTTATTACGACAGAACAAAACCTTTTGAGAAGCAGGTGAAGATCTTCAACTATTTTTCCCCAAAGACAATCGTCAAAAAACCTGCAGCATACATTATTCCACAGGGATGGTGGAAAGTAATCGACTTGCTTACGTTGAATAAAGTTCGAATGAGGCCATTGAACAAGGACACTTCGATCGAGGTAACGGTTTATCATATTGATGATTACAAAACTTCGCAACGGCCGTATGAATCGCATCACCTGAATAGTAATGTCACCATCAGTTCGTCAACACAAAAAATGAATTTCCGCAAGGGCGATTGGTATATCCCTATGGATCAAACGGCCAATCGCTTTTTGATTGAAACGTTGGATCCGCAAGCCGAAGATTCTTATTTTGCATGGAATTTTTTTGACGCGGTGTTGGGGCAAAAGGAATATTTCTCGGACTATGCATTTGACGAAATCGCCGAAGACTATCTAAAGAAACATCCTGAGATGCAATTAAAACTTGAACAAAAGCAAAAATCAGATACCAGCTTCGCAAAAAATTGGCGGGCGCAATTAATTTTCGTTTACGATAATTCGCCCTATTTCGAGCCGGATTATTTAAGATATCCTGTTTTCAGGATCGAAAACTAGTGTCAAGTTACCGGTATTTGTTGCCACTGATACACAGAAACACTGAACAGTTCATTGACTATCTCTGTGCTTCCGTGTATCAAAATTTGCGCTACTATTTTTCATGCATGGATACAATTCCCACCCCATTTTCAAAGACACCTTCGTCAATGATCTTCTTTGTGTTCCTGTAAAAGAATTTTGCAGTATAGTCTCCGGGATCGGTGTCTACAACTTGCTTGAATGCAAGATTTGCTTCCTGAAATGATTTGCTTAGAAATAAAGAAACTCCCTCATTAAAAACAGCGAGTGTGTTTATTTTTTTCTCTATGTCAGTGCTGGCATTGAAGCACTCGTGAATTTCCACCGCTTCACGTTTGCCTTTCAGTTGCACCAACCCGAGAGAGCGGAGGTGAAAACCATCTTTTTGTTCGATTTGTTTTAAGGATGAATCACTGAGAATAACACTAACGCTGTAATGCTTAGTGAGACTTTCCAGCCGCGATGCGATATTGACTGTATCAGAGATCGTGGTTGCATCCATTCGGTGTTCATCGCCCGTAATACCCATTATCAAAGGACCGGTGTGCATGCCGACCCCTATTTGTATCGGCGTTTGGTTTTTAACAGCTCTTATCTTATTAAGGTCCTGTACTTCTTTTTGCATGTCGATGGCCGCTAACAATGCATCTTGTGCATTGCGCGGAAAAATGGCCATAATTGCATCGCCGAGATACTGATTGATAAACCCGTTGTGCTTTCGAATCGCAGGGCCCATCCTTTCATTGAATGAACAAACGAATTTGAAATTCTCTTCCGGGCTCATTTGTTCTGACAGTGACGTATAATCCCTGATGTCTGAGAAAAGCACTGTGACAATCTTTTCAACCTGGTCACCAAGCCGCACATCTGTAATAACGTTGTGACCCAATGATCCAATAAATTCGTACGGAACAAATTTTCCCGTTGCCTCGTAAACAAGACGCATCGCTTCTTCTCTTTCTTTTGCTTCACGAAGATTTTTTTCATAAAGCAATGCACTTTCAATAGCTGCAGATGACTGCAAGGCAAGCGTAGTAAGAAGTTTCAGGTCCGCTGCTGTATACTGAACCCATTCATTACTGGAAAGAATGATCGCGCCCATCGTCCTCTTGTTCACCTTTAAGGCAGAATAGATGACCGACCTGACCTCAGGCAAAAGAATACCAGCTTGCGATAATGTGGAAACGTCGGTTAGTATCTCTGATTGACCGCTTAACAATATTTTACTGAGAAGCCGTAGTTCACTGTATAGCTTTTCCTCGGCAAAAAATAATTCTCCTGAGGAGGCAAGGATCTTTAATCGCTGTGCATCCTCATCCCACAACAACACTACACCACTGTTTGATTTTATTACACGTCCGGCCTCTTCCAGTGTCGTTTGAGAAATTGCGGGCGCATCAATGGTCTGGGCAAGCCTCTCAGAAAAATTGTAGATCAGGTTTATTTCCTGGTATAGATTCAATACCTCGGAGCCAAGTTTTTTCTTCTCGGCGTCTTTCTGTACGGAACTGGCCAAAAGATCAGCAACAATATTTGCCTTGTCATCCCCTTTGACAACACCAAGCACTTCATTGTCGACGATAATTTTTCTTTCAGTTGCGCAGGTATCGCCCTGGGTGCCCAGCAATACTTTACCGGTCTCATCTTCGATCCAAACGGTGGCGTTTAATTGCCGGATCAATGAAACAATCACAGAAGCTGTTTCATTCTTTTTATTAAGAATACTTTTTAAACTGAGTTTTATCATGCGGGTGGAGGGTTGGAAAAAGTGATATCAATTTTGCAGTTGAAGAACTTCTCTTGCTTTTTCTAAGATTTTTTCAGGATCAAAAGGTTTTGTCATGTATACATCGGCGCCCACCTCTTGTCCTTTTTGGCGATCGAGCTCCTGGCCTTTGGCGGTAAGCAAAACAATAAACACATCATTCAATCCCAATTCTTTTTTCACACGCCGGCAAACCTCCATTCCATTCATTTTTGGCATCATCACATCAAGAAACACAAGTTGCGGTCTTTCCACCTGTATGATCTCCAAAGCCTGTTCTCCATTTTCCGCTGTGAAAAAATTTACTCCTTCATCTTCCAGTTCCTCCAGTGTTTGCCCGATAAGCATACGGATATGTGCTTCGTCATCCACGATCAAAAGTTTTTGTTCCATTTTAGTTTTCTCATTTTATATTATTGATAAATTAGAAACAGTACATTCTCCAGTCCTTTTTCAAAACGAAGTGATTGAACAATTTCCTGTTTGTCTGAAAGTACGGAATTCAGAATGATGATATCTGGTTGCGTGGAGATCGCCTTCTGGACCAACTCTTTCCCATCTGATTCCACCACGTGGTATCCCTTCGCCTGCAGCACATCCGTGAGGGAGCGAACGGCTGCACCGTCTTCGTCTACCACCATTACCTTTTTCTTTGACTTACCCTGTTCTAATAAAGCGCCCACTTCCTTAAATAATTGCGCAGTATCGATCGGTTTCGTTAAATAACGGTCAACACCGATGCGATATCCTCGCGCTTTATCCTGCACAATCGACAAAACGATTATGGGAATGTCCATTGTTTGAGGATCATTCTTCAAAACGGCTGCAACGTCGAATCCATTCATTTCTGGCATCATCACATCCAGGATGATCAGGTCAGGGCGATTCTTGCGAACACTTTCCAATGCTTCCTTTCCATTGGTAGCCTGCTCTATCAAATACCCGGCATCACTAAGCTCTTGTTGCAGCAACGATCGAATCGAATCATCATCATCTACAACAAGTATGGTTGCATCTTTTCCGATCACTTTGAATTTCGAATTGGCCATCTGTTCTTTCAGTTGCTTCACCAGGTCGTCAAGATGCACAGGTTTTTCTTTTTTACCCTTAACGGTCGGCAATGAGAAAGAAAAAATACTTCCTTTCCCTACTTCACTTTCCAGCCAGATCTCGCCGCCATGATGTTCCACAATTTCCTTACAGATCGGGAGACCCAAACCTGTTCCTTTCGGTTTGTCCGTCAATGTATCCCCGCCCACTTGTTTGAATTGCTCAAACACTGCGGCATAATCTTCCGGGGCTATTCCGATCCCCGTGTCAACAACACTAACTATTATATCGTCTTGTTTCTGGTGAACTTTACAGGTAACAGAGCCCTTGTCGGTGAACTTTACAGCGTTTGAGATAAGATTAATGATCACCTGGATCAATTTATCGCGATCACCGGAAATATCAGGAAGATCGCTTTCAATTTCTTTTACCAGTTTTAATTTTTTCTGATCAAACAAAGCAGTAGTAGCGGCCAGGGCTCTTTCTGCTACCTCTGTCATCGACACATTTTCCATGCTCCATTCCATTTTGCCCGCTTCGATCTTTGCAAGGTCCAATACATCGTTGATGAGGTGAGTGAGACGTTCTCCCTCGGATATCACCACTTCCAGGTTCTCGGATATCTGGTTGATCGTTTTTTCAGTCTTGGCGTCTGATTTGTCTACTGCAGGGAATATTTTATCATCAAGTCTCTTCCGTATGATCTTTGCAAATCCAAGAACAGATGTAAGTGGTGTTCTCAACTCATGGCTCACGGTAGACAAAAATGCGCTTTTGGCCTCATTAGCCTTTTCAGCTGCCTTACTTGCAGCTTCTGCTTCCATTTTTGCCATCTTCACATCTTCAAACAAAGTTGCATTGCGCAAAGCAACCCCTACAGACGCGGCAATAGTAGACAAGAGTCGAAGATCGTTTTCATTAAAACTATTTTCATGCTCTGTACTTTGCACACTCAATACTCCGATTATTTCATCCCCCACAGGAATTGGAACGCCGAGATAGGAAGCTGCCGGCACACCTTGCGTTTGTACTCCTAACTTAGCTCTTAGTTGCTGCACATTTTCGTTGATCAGCAGAGGCTCGCCTGATAAAATGATCTTCGACGTGAGACCTTCGCCAAGTTTCATAGGTCTGTTGTCATCGCCAAACTGGTAAGGGAAGTGGATCATTTTGGTTTTGGGATTCAGCAAAGCCAGGTAGACTATGTTAGCCCTAAACAGATCTCTTAATTTATCACCAACAAATTTTATCAGGTCATCGGGGTCCAATTGTGAGGCTAGTGCTTTGCTGATGCTATTAACAGTACTCAATTCAGAAGCTCTTTGCTTGGCCTCAGACAAAAGGTGCGTTGTTTCATCAAATAGTCTTGCATTCTCTACAGCTACACTCATGCTGTTTGTAATTGTTGTCAGCAATCGCACATCCGCATCGGTAAATGCATGCTCTTTGTCCACATTCTGAAGACTAACAGACCCCTTTACAAGATCGCCCGCGAGCATGGGGACAAAAACAGCTGATTTGGGAGGTTGGCCTTTTGTAACTCCTGTGCCTCCATGGCTTTTTGCCGTTTCCATGTAGTTCGTGCGAATGTCAAGAGGCTTGCGTGTTGCTATGAGCTCTTTACTGCTCCAGTTAAATGCCCTCGAATCAATGGGAAAACGTTCTCCCTTTTCTATCGCATAATGGAAATGCTCAATTCCATTTTCAAGATCAAATGTCCTGATCACGAGAGTTTGAGTGTCGGGAAATAAACTGCAAAGGCGGTCACCTACCATTTCATAAATTCCCTGCATATCCAGTTCTTTTGCCAGCCCCTCCTGCACACTATTGATCACCGCGAGTTCGGCTGTTCGCTGTTCTGTTTCCTTTAATAAACGATTCGTTTCATCAAACAACCTGGCACTTTCCAATGCTACGGTCATACTATTGGCTAATGTTTCAAGCAGCCTGACATCAGATTCATTGAAAGCATTTTCCCTATCGACATTCTGTATGCTCACATAGCCTTTGATATTGCTTCCGCTTAGCAGCGGGACAAACATCAATGATTTTGGCATTATTGTTTCACCTATTGCGGTGATGCCATATTCATTTCTTGCCTTTTCTTCCGTTTCAATATTAATGGTTTGCCTGTTGTCAATAAGTATTTGCCGCAATTTATTAATGGGCCTGGGTTCAAGCTCGTATCTTTTTCCATTTTCCAAGGCATAGTTGAAAAGTTCGAGCCTGTTTGCAAGATCAAAGGTGGCAATTATTACGGCATGCGTTTGGAAAAGTCCTTTAACCCTGTCACCAACCAGGTTATAGATGCCCTGCATATCCAGCTCTTTGGCGAGGCCTTCCTGTACACTATTGATAACAGCTAATTCTGCTGTGCGTTGTTCCGTTTCTTTTAATAACCGACTTGTTTCATCAAAGAGTCTTGCGTTTTCCAGGGCCACGCTCATACTATTTGCAAGTGTTTGCAGTAGTGACAAGTCCGATTCACTGTACGCGTTTTCTCTCTCATAGTTTTCCAAACGAATGGTTCCATTGACTTCTCCGCCCGATACCAATGGAACACCTAACCATGATTTTGCAGTATCTTCTTCTGTTTCGGATGAAGCGAATACGGCTCCAAGTTCCTTAAAACGTTCAACAGCATTTTCATTTATCAGCAGTGGCTGCCCCGTCTGTATAATGTGCGATGTCAATCCCTTCCCAAGCTCAAATCCTAAATACTGGATCCGTTTGCCTTTAAACAGGTAATAGGGATGAGTAATAAAATTTTTTCCCTTATCATAATATGAAATGGATATTCCCTGTGTATCAAATACGTCGCGGATCTTGTCACCGACTAAATCATAAATAGCTTGTATATCCAGTTTAGAAGCCAACCCTTCCTGCACGCTGTTGATGATACCCAATTCAGCAGTACGTTGTTCCGTTTCTTTTAATAAACGATTGGTTTCATCAAAAAGCCTTGCATTTTCCAATGCCACACTCATACTGTTGGCGAGTGTTGTGAGAAGGCTTACGTCAGAATTTGAAAATGCATTTTCATGATCGAGATTTTGCAAACTAACAACACCTTTTACTTCACCACCCGCGATCATTGGTACATATATCTGTGATTTTGGGACTTCCCCGATCAATATCTCATTGTCAAATTCACGCATTGCCTGCTCTACGTTGGTATTGTGAACTAACAGTTCCCCGGTTTCAATAACATGTTTCCTGAACCCTCTCGGCGCCCTTGCTTTTACTAATGTCCTGTCACCTTTTTCATACGAATATTTATCTTCGATGAGGTGCTTATTGCGATCGTAAGTGACTATGTCAACAACCTGGGATTTAAAGATCTTCCTGATCTTTTCTCCCACCAACTCATAAATGGAATTCATATCCATTTGCGCCACCAACCCTTCCTGCACACTATTGATCACCGCCAGCTCAGATGTCCGCTGTTCGGTTTCTTTTAACAAGCGATTGGTTTCATCAAATAACCTTGCGTTTTCCAGTGCTACACTCATGCTATTGGCCAGGGTTTCAAGCAACCTTACATGAGAATCCGCAAATGCATTTTCCTTGTCAATGTTTTGCAGCGTAACATAGCTCGTGATCTTATCCCCGATCATCAATGGAACAAATACGGCTGACTTTATTACTTCAGTGCCGGGTACAACGTCTGTTCCAAACCATGCATATCCCTCTTCCTGCTTATTGATCACCACTTTCCTGCGAGATTGTATCAGGTGAAGTCTTAATTTGCCAAGGGGCCTTGGTGCTGGATAAAAACGCTGGCCCTTTTCCACTATGTACTGGAACTTCTCGGTTCCCTCTTCGGGATTAAGTGTGGCGATGCCGACAACCTGCGCATCGAAAAGGTGACGTATGCGGTCTCCTACCATTGTATAAATGGCATCAATATCCAACTCTTTGGCCAACCCTTCCTGCACGCTGTTGATCACTGCCAGTTCCGCGGTACGTTGTTCAGTCTCTTTTAGTAACCGGCTAGTTTCATCGAACAGTCGCGCATTTTCCAGTGCCACACTCATGCTATTGGCTAATGTCGTCAGCAGGTTGACATCGGAATCCGGAAATGCATTTTCCTGGTCGAGGTTTTGCAGGCTGATGACACCATTGATTTCACCACTGGCAATAAGAGGAACGAGTACAATTGATTTTGCACCTTTGCCGACAATTACCGTTTGGTCATATCTCTCTCTTTGCCCATCAAGGTCTTTGTTAATGACCAGAGGCTTGCCCGTATCAAAAACATATTTCCTGAATCCCTTAAGCGGTCTTGGTCCCAGTAAAGTACGATCCCCTTTTTCATACGTGTAGCGATCTTCGATCAGCTGAGTTTTTTTATCGTATGTCACAATATCGATCACCTGTGCATTGAAAATGCCTCGCATCTTCTCGCCCACCAATTCATAGATACCTTGTATATCGAGTTCTTTGGCCAGACCTTCCTGCACACTATTGATCACGGATAATTCGGCGGTTCGTTGTTCAGTTTCTTTTAATAGTCGATTGGTCTCGTCAAAAAGTCGTGCACTTTCCAGGGCTACACTCATACTGTTAGCCAATGTTGTAAGGAGGCTTGCATCGCTATTTGTAAATGCATGTTCATGATCAAGGTTCTGCAGGCTTATGACGCCTTTTACTTCATTTCCTGTGATCATCGGGACATACACCTGCGACTTTGGAATTTCCCCAATCAGTATCTCGTTCCCAAACTCGCGCATCGCCCTTTCCACCTTTTCATTATGCAGAAGCAATTGCTTTGTTTCAATAACATGCTTTCTAAATCCTTTTATTTCACGCGGGCCGAGTAGTGTCCTGTCTCCTTTTTCGTATGCATACCGATCCTCGATCTGGTTCGCTTTCGCATCATAAGTAACAATGTCTATGACTTGCGCGTCAAAAATTTCTCTTATCTTCTCACCAACCAACTCATAAATTCCCTGCATATCCATTTTCGCAACGAGACTTTCCTGCACACTGTTAATTACTGCCAGCTCAGCATTACGTTGCTCGGTTTCCCTTAGAAGGCGATTTGTTTCATCAAACCGTCGTGCACTTTCCAATGCAACGCTCATGCTGTTGGCTAACGTTGTCAGAAGGCTAACGTCGTTTTCAGAAAAAGCATTCTCTTTATCGAGATTCTGCAGACTGATCATGCCTTTAATTTCATTGCGGGAGATCAGTGGCACAAAAACAGCCGCTTTGGGTTGTTCGCCGCGAATTACATTGCTGCTGTGTTGCTGCGCTCTTTGCTCAAGATTATCATTGATCAGCAGCAGCTGCCCTGTGTCGATGACGATTCGTCTAAAACCTGCCGGCTTCCATTTCCCAACCAACGTCCTGTCTCCTTTTTCATATGCATACCGGTCTTCGATAAGGTCTGCCTTTGAATCGTAAGTTACAATGTCAACTACCTGCGCATTAAAGATCTCCCTGATCTTTTCGCCAACGAGTTCATAGATCCCATGCATTTCTATTTCTTTCGCCAGCCCATCCTGCACGCTATTGATCACTGAAAGTTCAGCAGTACGCTGTTCTGTTTCCTTCAACAAGCGGTTTGTTTCGTCAAAGAGTCTCGCATTCTCCAACGCAACACTCATACTATTGGCTAATGTTTCTAACAGGCGAACATCCGAATCACTGAAAGCATTTTCCTTATCTACATTTTGCAAGCTGACATAACTAGTGACTTTATTACCTACTATCAATGGAACATATAACAATGATTGAGGCATGTCCGTTCCCTTAACCACCTTAAGTCCGAAATCCTCAAACGCTTTCTCGACATTGTTATTGATAAGTATCTTTTGTTTTGTCATGATAAGCTGGTAGCGAAGCTTATCATACGGTCGGGGTTCAGGATAGTAACGTTCTCCTTTTTCAATTAAATAGTTGAATTTTTCTCTCCCTGTGTCATGATCAAATGTGGCAATGATAACAGCCTGTGCATCGAATACATCGCGGATCTTGTTACCCACCAATTCATAGATCGCCTTCATGTCCAGCTCACGAGCTAAACCTTCCTGCACGCTATTTATCACGGCCAGTTCCGCCGTTCGTTGTTCTGTTTCTTTCAACAAGCGGTTCGTTTCATCAAACAGTCTTGCATTTTCCAATGCCACACTCATGCTATTCGCTAATGTTTCGAGTAAGCGAACATCGGACTCGCTGAATGCATTTTCAACTTGCATATTTTGCAAACTGATGTAACTATTTACTTTGTCACCGATGACCAGGGGAACGAATACACCTGACTTTGTAGGATTGGTTCCGGGTAATGTTTTTAACCCAAAACGTGCGTATGCTTCTTCATACTTGGTGTTGATGACAATTTTTTGCCCTGTAACAATGAGGTGTTGCCTTAGTTTATCATATGGACGTGGTGGTAAATAAAATCTTTGTCCATCTTCAATAAGATACTTGAAATGTTCAGTGGCCGTCTCATGATCAAAGTTGACGATCATAACGGCTTGCGCGTTGAATAATTCACGGATCCTGTTACCAACAAGATCATAAATGGCCTGCATATCCAATTCCTTTGCTAAACCTTCCTGCACGCTATTGATCACACCCAATTCAGCTTTTTGCTGTTCGGTTTCTTTCAGCAGGCGTGTGGTTTCATCAAAAAGTCTTGCATTTTCCAGTGCCACTCCCATACTGTTGGCAAGTGTTTCCAGCAGTCGCACATCTGAATCACTAAAAGCATTTTCCTTGTCAATATTTTGGAGGCTTATGAAACCAGTAACTCTTTCACCAATCACCAATGGAACATACAATGCAGATTTCGGAAGCTCGGTGCCCGGAATTTTTTTCAATCCAAATGTGGATGCCACCTCTTCAAAATTCTTATTGATCAGGATCTTTTCTCTCGTGGCGATGAGGTGTTTCCTTAAAATATTAAGTGGCTTTGGTGCGGGGTAATAACGCTCTCCTTTCTCAATCAGGTAATGGATATGCTCCATTTCAGTTTTGTGATCAAAGGTTGCAATGCCCACTGCCTGTGCATCAAACAGGTCGCGAATACGATCACCGACAAGATCATAAATAGTTTGTATGTCTAATTCCTTTGCAAGGGCTTCCTGTACACTATTGATCACCGCAAGTTCTGCAGTTCGTTGTTCCGTTTCCCTGAGCAGGCGCGCATTTTCAAGTGCTCCACTCATACTGTTTGCCAGCGTTTCTAATAAACGGACATCAGAATCACTGAATGCATTTTCCTTGTCTACATTTTGGAGACTTACATAACCCGTAACATTGTTATCGATGATAAGTGGAACATACAACGCAGATTTCGGAAAATCCGAACCCGGAAGTACCCGCATTCCGAACTGACGATAAGCCTCTTCGAAGTTCTCATTGATAAGGATCTTTTGTTTCGTATCGATCAGGCTTCGTCTCAGCTTGTCGAATTCTCTTGGCTTCAGATGAAATCTTTCACCTTTTTCAATCGCATAACCAAAATGTTCGGTGTTAGACTCGTGATCGAAAGTAGCGATGATAACAGCCTGCGAGTCAAACGTATCGCGGATACGATCACCAACAAGGTCATAGATCGCCTGCATGTCCATCTTCCTGGCCAGGCCTTCCTGGACGCTATTTATTACAGCCAGTTCTTCGGTTCTTTGATTTAGTTCAGCCGTTAACTGTGTTATGGTTTTTTGAAGCTCATCGTACCCCGCCTTTTCTTCTATCATAGCAGCTACTCTTTTAATATGGTGGTTCAGAAATGTTTGATTGGAAAAATCTTGTGTAGAGTAAATATAATACTCTTTGCCCACGTAATATGCCGTGCTTTATTTGATTTTTGTCGAAAAATTGAGCCGTAGCAAATAAGCTCCTGTAGCGTGTTTTGGGAGAAAACCCTTATGGCACCGCGGCGCGATCAAGCTAAACGATTGACGAGGTCAGTCTACGGCCAGAGAACTATTTTGCCGGGCCGCCTGTATTTTAAATCCGTTGTCCTTTGCAAATATCTTCTGCGCTTTCTGCATCTGTGCTATCATCTTATCCTCGTTGTTGATTATCATGTACATTATTTGCAGTTGGATCTGCCTTCCCTCCGGTGAGTTTTGCAGTCCATAGTTCTTGTAGCTGGTATAAATGCTCTTCATGTAGTCGAAATACTGGAGTGCTGCTTTCTTGAAATTTTCTCCCTGTTTCACCTGGGGGGCGGGTTTCTTTGCAATTTCCTTAATGATAGTATCGATTGTCATCTCCATCCGGCTGCTAACACTCGCAATACTATCGTATGTGTAAGAGGCAAAATAATTCTTTAATAAGGGCGCCGCTTCGTCCATATTTTTCCCCAGGCGCTTTTGTTTTTCTACGATCATATTGTTATAATCCATGGCAATTTTTGACTTGCACCCTACCGCCCAGAAGGCAATGACTGCCATCGCGATGATCATTTTGCATTTCATAACTAAGCTTTTGTGTGTCTTTACGCTCCCAGATTCTTTAATTTAATAATACTTCATAAGGGTAAAAACAAAAAGCCTGCCTGTTCGGCAAACCGGTCCTGGAGATTTTTGCACGGATATATCAAGGAAACGCGTAAGTATTTCTCACTGTTGGTCAGACGGTCAAATTGAACCGATTTGTTCAACCCGTTTTTCCGCGTGAAGTTATAAGGTTATTCACACCACATATCACAATGCAAATTACTGCGTTTTGATCCTAATTGGATGCCCTGTTTTATACTCTTTACTCGCCTCCTGTATCACCACTTATTATTCTTGCCAAACTTACATATCCATTGGTGAATCGTCCTGGTTCCCTTTATTCCGTACTTTCTACTAACCTCTGCTTTTGTTAAACCTAGATCTTCCATTTCCCGGATTACCCGCTGCTTGAAACTAAGACTGTTCCGAATAATTACTTTACGTCTCTCTGTCATATTTTTCCCTGATTTTTGGTGACATATTCTGTCAACCTATATCAGGACAAGACAGATGCAATTGAACATTGAACATTGAATATTGAATATTGAAAATTTGAACTTGCCTGAATACGGTTGACTTTTTAAATTGAATTATTATTATTATTACTACTATTTCTTTTTTGCTTCTTTTTTCTTTGTGCCGTTAACATTTTTCTGTGGATAACTTGCCAATCGCTTATACAGCTTGAGCTTTGCCGGTTCTATTGAATGTGTATTCAATAATTCATTTTCAAAATCAATTGGGCTCAACCTGTTTAAGCTTTCATGCTGCCGTTTTCTATTGTAATGATTTACCGCCTTACTAACAAAGCGACTCAAAGCTCCAAAATCTTCGATCTTCCACCAATCCAGGTATTCTTCTTTAATTGTTCGGTTGATCCTTTCAGAAAACGCATTTTCCCAAGGCATCGTACACATGCTAACGACGATCTTATTATCTGCAAGGATTTTCAAATATTCTTTGTCGATGTACTGGCTCCCTCTATCTGAGTGATGTATTAAGCCAGTGAGTGAATAGTGCTTTCGTATTCGCAGCATGCGTTTTAAGGCTTTGATATTAGCTTCCGCTTCCAGGGTCTTACTGACTGCAAAACCAACAATACGCCTGGAGTAAACGTCAATTAGAAAAACCGCATAATAAAACTTTTCATTGACTCGATAATACGTAATATCAGTTTGTACCACTTGATTAATGTTGTTCAACTCCAACCCTTCAATCAAATTTGGGAAATACAGTTCGTTTTGCGAATAAGTTGTTCGCTTGTACTGACGGGAGAATATTAGTCGATAACCGTTGTCCAACAATAGCTGTTCAATTTTATCCCTTCCCCAACCTTGCATCGTTAATTGTCGTGCTAGCTTCCTACAGCCTGATCCTGGATGTTCTTCCCTGCTTTTATCAGCCTTTTCAAAGAGCTTAATCATCTGATCAAACTTGCTGAGCTGTCGGATCCTCCGTTTGGAAGCTGCTTGCCTGCTGATTCCAGCCACCTTATACACGTCTTTCATTCTGTAGCCGTGTTTTGCCTTGTTGAATCTGAACCATTGGAGGGTGGAGTTGAGAACTTTTTTTTCAAATCAATTCCAAGTTCCTCTTTTCCCAACTCGATCATCTTATTCAAAAAATCAACTTCTAGCTGTTTACGGCCCAAAGCAGCCTCCAACTCTTTTATTCGGGTTTCAAGCTCTTTGGTTTTGTAGCTTTCGCTTTCCATTTGAATTACCATTGTCTTCGTTGACTTCAAATGTCGCGAATACTTTTTAAGCCACCCATACACAGCTTGAAAACTGACATCGTACTCCCGCGCCGCGTTCAGTACAGAAACATGTCTTTTCTCAATGTCATTTACTATTTTTTTCTTAATCGCTTCACTAAAGATGCGTCTTTGATTGAATCTAATTTGCTCATTCATAGTTGACCATTTTTGCTTATTTTGGTCAACCTATTTCAGGCACGTACAATT
>Ga0207674_10001502_pt1 | contig 30105 bp, 26 predicted proteins | sample KBSCornC72_FD_184303 | JGI IMG/M metagenome (GOLD analysis project Ga0207674, IMG submission 184303) | Corn rhizosphere microbial communities from Kellogg Biological Station, Michigan, USA - KBS Corn C7-2 (SPAdes) (version 2) | ecosystem: Host-associated > Plants > Roots > Rhizosphere > Soil ...
ACGACGTTCATGCCGTCCATCAGCGGTCCCTCGATCACCTCGATGGGATGTCCACCGGCCGCCGCGATCTCGAGTCGGAGGTCCTCGGTGTCTCCCGCGACGTAGGTGTCGATGCCCTTCACCAAGGAGTGCGTGATGCGCTCGCGGAGCGGCAGCTCCCGCCACTCCTCGGCGGCCTCCTCGACGTCGCCGGCAGCGAGGTTGAACCGCTCGGCGATCTCCAGCAGGCGCTCGCCGGCATCCGCGCGCCGGTTGAGGACGACGTCCTCGATCCGCTCGCGCAGCTCGGGGTCCACCTCGTCGTAGATGGTCAGCGCGCCGGCGTTGACGATGCCCATGTCCAGCCCGGCCTCGATCGCGTGGTACAGGAACACCGCGTGGATCGCCTCGCGCACCGGGTTGTTGCCGCGGAAGCTGAAGCTGACGTTGGAGATGCCGCCGGACACCAGGGCGCCGGGGAGGTTCTGCTTGATCCAGCGCGTCGCCTCGATGAAGTCGTGCCCGTACGTCGCGTGCTCCTCGATGCCGGTCGCGATCGCGAACACGTTCGGGTCGAAGATGATGTCCTCGGGCGGGAAGCCCACCTGCTCGGTGAGGATCCGGTAGGCGCGCTCGCAGACCGCCGTGCGACGTTGCAGGCTGTCGGCCTGGCCGTCCTCGTCGAAGGCCATCACCACCGCGGCCGCGCCGTACCGGCGGCACAGCCGGGCGTGCTCGATGAACGCCTCCTCGCCCTCCTTCATGGAGATCGAGTTGACGATCGCCTTGCCCTGCACGCACTTCAGTCCGGCCTCGATCACCTCCCACTTCGAGGAGTCGACCATCACCGGCACCCGCGAGATGTCGGGCTCGGAGGCGATCAGCTTGAGGAAGCGGTCCATCGCCGCGACGCCGTCGATCATCCCCTCGTCCATGTTCACGTCGATGACCTGCGCCCCGGCCTCGACCTGCTGCGCCGCCACCGACAGCGCGGTGTCGTAGTCCCCGTCCTTGATCAGCTTGCGGAAGCGCGCGGAGCCGGTGATGTTCGTGCGCTCGCCGACGTTGACGAACAGGCTGTCCTCGGTGATGGTCACCGGCTCGAGGCCCGAGAGCCGCATCGCGCCGTCGATCGTCGGGACCGGTCGCGGCGTCACCCCCTTGGCCGCGTCGGCGATGGCCGCGATGTGCTCGGCGGTCGTGCCGCAGCATCCGCCGACGATGTTGAGCAGTCCGCTGGTGGCGAACTCCCCCAGCACCTCCGCCATGTGGTCGGGGGTCTCGTCGTACTCGCCGAAGGCGTTGGGGAGCCCGGCGTTCGGGTGGGCGGACACGAAGCAGTCCGCGACCCGCGACAGCTCCGCGACGTACGGCCGCAGGTCCTCGGCGCCGAGTGCGCAGTTCAGCCCGACCGCCAGCGGCCGGACGTGCCGGATGGAGTTCCAGAACGCCTCGGTCACCTGGCCGGACAGCGTGCGCCCACTGGCGTCGGTGATGGTGCCGGAGACGATCACCGGCCACCGGCGCCCGTGCTCCTCGAAGAGCGTCTCGACCGCGAAGATCGCAGCCTTGGCGTTGAGGGTGTCGAAGATCGTCTCGATCAGGAGGATGTCGACGCCGCCGTCGACGAGGCCACGTGCCTCCTCGAGGTACGCCGCGACCAGCTCGTCGAAGCTGACGTTGCGGGCACCTGGGTCGTTGACGTCCGGCGAGATCGACGCGGTCTTGGACGTCGGACCGAGCGAGCCGGCCACGAAGCGCGGGCGGTCGACGGTCGAGGCCTCGTCGGCGGCCGCACGGGCCAGCGCCGCGGCCGCGAGGTTCATCTCGTAGCAGAGGTCCTCGAGGCCGTAGTCGGCCTGGGAGATGCGGGTGCCGTTGAAGGTGTTCGTGCAGATGATGTCGGCGCCGGCGTCGAGGTAGGCGCGGTGGATCGCGCGTACGACGTCGGGGTTGCTCAGGGAGAGCAGGTCGTTGTCGCCGGCCAGGTCGCCGTCGTACGACGCGAAGCGCTCGCCCCGATAGGCCGCGTCGTCGAGGCGACGCTCCTGGATCATCGTGCCCATCGCGCCGTCGAGCACCAGGATCCGGGCGCCGAGGAGCTCGCCGAGCTCCTCGGTCGCATCGGGGCGGTGGGTCCCCTCCGGCTGCGGCACGGCACTCCCTGTCGTCACCTTGTCGTCGCCCTGTCGTGGCGCTGTCGTCGCGTGCTCTCGCGGCCACCAGCCTAGGAACACCGTCCCAGGTGGCGGACCCCGTTCCCGCATCGTGACACCGATCGGCGCGCTCGACGAAATCCGCACCGGGCGGCGGCCGGGGCGCTCCGGTGGGCGGCCATCACTCCGATGACTACTGTTGTCGAGTGATCGAGATCGAGGAGATCGACGACCTGGTCGAGCCCGTGGTGATAGCGGCCTTCGAGGGCTGGAACGACGCGGCGGACGCGGCATCGGCCGTCATCGACCACCTGATCAAGGTCTGGGACGCGCGGATCATCGGCGCCATCGACCCGGAGGAGTTCTACGACTTCCAGGTGAACCGTCCGCTCGTCGGCAGCGACGAGCTCGGGCACCGCCGGATCACGTGGCCGAGCACCCAGATCGCGGTGGCCTCACCCCCGGACCTCGACCGCGACGTGATCCTGGTCCGCGGCATCGAGCCGAACATGCGGTGGCGACAGTTCTGTGCGGAGATCCTCGCCGCCTGCGACGACCTGGGCGGCGAGCTCGTGATCACCCTCGGCGCCCTGCTGGCCGACACCCCGCACACCCGGCCGATCCCGGTCTCGGGCACGGCCACCGAGCCCGACCTCGTCGACCGGCTGCGGCTCGAGCAGTCGACCTACGAGGGTCCGACCGGCATCGTCGGCGTCTTCCAGGACGCCTGCGTGCGTCTCGACATACCCGCGGTGTCGTACTGGGCCGCCGTGCCGCACTACGTCGCGCAGCCTCCGTGCCCGAAGGCGACGCTCGCCCTGCTCGGGCAGATCGAGGAGCTGCTCGAGTGCAGCATCCCACTGGGTGAGCTGCCCGAGGACGCTCGCGCCTGGGAGCGCGGTGTCGACGAGCTGGCCGAGGAGGACGAGGACGTCGCGGACTATGTCCGCGCTCTGGAGGAGACGCGCGACACCACCGAGCTGCCCGAGGCGAGCGGCGAGGCGATCGCGCGCGAGTTCGAGCGGTACCTGAAGCGGCGCACCGAGGACGGCTGAAGCCGTGAGCGGAGCTCACGCCTGACAGCCATCAGCACGACGGACCCGCGTCAGCCGGCGCTCGTGACCGTGCTACCTCATGCCAGGCCGAGGGCGGCGTCCAGCAGCGCACGCATCGTCGCGCCGGCCTCGGGATCGCTGGTGTCCGCCAGGCCCGACGTCCCGAGCGTCGCGTCCGCCCAGGCGTCGACGGCGGCAACCGCGGACGGGGCGTCCAGGTCGGTGGCGAGGGCGGAGAGAACGGCGTCCACGACCGGCGCGGCCGGTGCGCCGGCGCCCACCGCCAGGGCCCGACGCCAGGTCTCGAGCTGGTCGACGGACGCCCACAGCTGGTCGTCGGTCCACTCCCAGTCGGAGCGGTAGTGGTGGCGGAGCAGGGTCAGCCGGATCGCCATCGGGTCGACGTCGCTGTTGCGCAAGGCCGAGACGAAGACCAGGTTGCCCTTCGACTTCGACATCTTCTCGCCGTCGTAGGCGACCATGCCGGCGTGCACGTAGGCCTGCGCGTACGGCGTGCCCGTCAGCACCTGGGCCTCGGAGGCGCACATCTCGTGGTGGGGGAACACCAGGTCGGTGCCTCCGCCCTGCACGTCGAACCGCTCGCCCAGCAGATCGAGGGCCATCGCCGCGCACTCGACGTGCCAGCCCGGACGGCCGCGGCCGAGGGGGCTGTCGAGGGCCGGCTCACCGGGCCGCTCCGCCCGCCAGACCAGGGAGTCGAGCGGGTCCTTCTTCCCCGGCCGGTCGGGGTCGCCGCCGCGGTCGGCGAACACCGCGAGCATCTCGTCGCGCGTCCAGCCGGACTCGTCGCCGAAGGCCGGATCGGCCGACACCGAGAAGTAGAGGTCGTCCTCCACCTGGTACACGGCACCGGCGTCCTGGAGCCTGCGGATCAGGTCGACGATCAGGTCCAGTGACTCCTCGGCGCCCGGGAAGTGCTCGGGCGGGAGGATGCGGAGTGCCGCCATGTCCTGCCGGAACAGCTCCGTCTCACGCGCCGCCAGCTCGCGCCAGTCGATCCCCACCTTCGCCGCGCGCTCGAACAAGGGGTCGTCGACGTCGGTGACGTTCTGCACGTAGACCACCCGGCGCCCCTCGTTGCGCCAGGCCCGGTGCAGCAGGTCGAAGGCGACGTAGGTCGCGGCGTGGCCGATGTGGGTCGCGTCGTACGGCGTGATGCCACAGACGTAGAGGCGGACCGGGCCCTCGGGACGCGTCTCGACCAAGCCGCCTCGGGCGGTGTCGTGCACCCGGACCGGAGGCGCCGTCACGGGGAGGGCAGGCAGGTCCGGGGCAGGCCACGCGCGCATATCCGGAGACTACGGCAGCCCGCTCGCGCGCCGTCCGGGTGTCAGAAGGGTGGCCACGGGATGGCCCGCCAGCCCTGACCCGGCTCCGGCAGGGTGCCGACCCGGAGCAGCCGCTTGACCCGGCGCCGGGTGGCCTCCACCTCGTGCGGCGTGAGCAGACCGAGCAGCCGGTCGCCGAGCTCCTCCTCGAGCCGGGCGGAGAGCCGCTCCAGCCCCGCGCGGTCCTCGTCGGTGAGCAGCTCGCCGGCCCACCCCCACAGCACCGTCCGGAGCTTGTGCTCGACGTGGAAGGTCAGTCCGTGGTCGACGCCGTACCGATGGCCGCCGGTCATGCTCAGCACGTGCCCGCCCTTGCGGTCGGCGTTGTTCACCACGACGTCGAAGACCGCCATCCGGCGCAGCGGCGGCGTGTCCTCGTGGACGAGCGAGACGGCCTGGTCGCGGTCGTCGACCCCCTCGAAGACGTAGCGGAAGCCCTCGGGCACATCCGTGTCAGCCACCAGCGTGACGGCCGCGTGGACCGGATCGGGCTCCTGCCATACCTGCACCATCCCGAGTCCGTGCGGTCCGTCGCGGCGGAACGTGAGCGGGACGATGTTCCACGCCAGCGCCTCCGAGACGACGTACGCCGCCTCCTCGCGCTCGGCGAGGGTGCCGTCGGGGAAGTCCCAGAGCGGCCGCTCACCCGCGACCGGCTTGTAGACGACGCGGCACCCGTCGATCTCGCCGACGAACGTCGCGTTCGACGCCGGCATCACCCGGCCGTGCAGCCGGAGCTCGCCGGTGAGGAGTGCCTGCCCCATCCGGAGGCCCGTCACGCCGGGTCACGACGGCGGAACCCGTTCGCCCGGACGCAGAGATGGCCGTCGGGGTCGATCGGGTTGCCGCAGAAGGGACAGTCCGGACGGCCCGCGTCGATGACCAGGCTCGCCCGCTTGACGAAGGCCCGCGCCGGACCGGCCTCGAGCCGGACCAGGAAGACCTCTTCCGGCTCGACGTCCTCCTCGTCCTCCTCCTCGGAGGCGTCGGTCAACGGGAAGACCTCGATCACGACCCGCGCGATCCCAGGGTCCCAGGAAAGAGTCATGGTGCCGGCCCGGAACTGCTCGTCGATCGGCTGCTCCAGCGGGCCGGAGTCGTCGAGCGCGACCGGCGCAACCGCCGGGATCAAGGTGTCGTTGCCGGTAGCGGCCATCACCTCGTCGAGGAGCTCGTCGATGCGCTCGGCGAGCACGGCGACCTGCTGTTTCTCCAGGGCGACGCTGACCATCCGGGGCCCCGAGCGTGCCTGGAGGAAGAAGGTGCGCGCGCCCGGCTCGCCGACCGTGCCCGCCACGAAGCGCTCGGGAGGGTCGAACTCGTGGATCACGGGCATGGCTCCACCTTATGCAGCGCGTGAGCACGGGCCGGATCGACGTCGTCGATACGGCTCCGCGCGCTAGCGCTCCGGGGGAGCAGGACCAGCCCCGCCGCCCACGGCCGCCCCGAGGTCCGGCGTCTTGCGCGCACCCTTCTTCGACGGCTTCGGGGCCAGCCAGGAGAGATCGCCCTCGTGGGTGTTGGCGGACAGCACGTAGGGGCGCGCCTCGGTGTAGCGGATCACCGAGATCGAGGCGGGGTCGACCTGGATGCGCTGGAACAGGTCGAGGTGCATGCCCAGGGCATCGGCGATGACCGACTTGATCACGTCGCCGTGGCTGACGGCCAGCCAGACGGAGTCGGCCCCGTGTGCCGCCGTGAGCGCGGCGTCGCGACGGCGTACGGCGTCCACCGCGCGCGACTGCATGTGCAGCAGCGACTCGCCACCCGGGAACGTCGCGGCGGACGGGTTGGTCTGCACGGTCCTCCACAGCGCGAGCCGCGCCAGGTCGCGCAGCTTCCGTCCCTGCCACTCGCCGTAGTCGCACTCGGTGAGCGCCTTGTCGGTGTGCACACGAGGTCGGCCGGCCTGGCGCACGGCGACGACCTTCGCCGTCTCCTTGCACCGTTCGAGGGGACTAGACACCAGCTCGGCGAGGGGGACCACGGCGAGTCGTTCGGCCGCTCGGTCCGCCTGGGTGCGGCCGAGGTCGTCGAGGTGGACGCCGGGGCTGCGTCCGGCGAGCGTGCCGGACGCGTTCGCCTCGGTACGCCCGTGCCGGAGCAGGATCACGGTGCCCATGGGGTCGAGACTAGGGCCGGGCCGATCGCCGAGCTCGCGAGGCCACCCGGTGGCCGCGGCACCCGTGCGCGGCACCCCTGCGCGGCACCCCTGCGCGGCACTGCCTCGCGCCGTACCCACGGGTCTAGCGTGGGCGCCGTGATCGTGGACTGTGCGGTGTACCGCCAGGGCAGGCGGATCGTCGACGACCTTCCGCACAGCGAGCTGGGCCGGATCCGCAAGCTCGCCACCGAGCCCGGTGACTTCGTCTGGGTCGGCCTGCACGAGCCGAACGAGGAGGAGCTGGCGACCGTCGAGGAGGAGTTCGGGCTCCACCCGCTGGCGGTCGAGGACGCCTTCACCGCGCACCAACGCCCCAAGCTCGAGCGCTACGAGCACACGTTGTTCCTCACCGTGAAGTCGCTCTGGTACGTCGACGCCGACGACGCGGTCGAGACCGGCGAGATCAACATGTTCGTCGGTGAGGACTTCGTGATCACCGTTCGGCACGGCGCGGGGTCGGAGCTGCACAGCGCGCGGCGCGACCTCGAGGCGAAGACCGCCGTGCTCACCCACGGGCCCTCGGCGGTGGTGTACGCCGTGTGCGACCGGGTCGTCGACGGCTACCTGGCGGTGATGGGTTCCCTCGAGGAGGACGTGGACGAGGTCGAGACCTCGGTCTTCTCCACGCAGCGGACCAACGACTCGGCCCGCATCTACACCCTCAAGCGCGAGATCGCCGAGGCCCGCCGCGCGGTGTTCCCGCTGCGCGAGCCGATGCGCCGCTTCGCCACCGGCGCCGTACCCGGCATCGACGAGGCGTCCGCGCCGTTCTTCCGCGACGTGCTCGACCACCTCAACCGGGTCGCCGAGACCGTGGACGGGCTCGACCAGCTGTTGTCCACGGCGTTCGACGCCCACCTGGCGCAGATCTCGGTGCAGCAGAACGAGGACATGCGCAAGATCTCCGCCGCCGTCGGACTCGTCGCCGCGCCCACCCTGATCGCCGGCGTCTACGGCATGAACTTCGTGCACATGCCGGAGCTCGCGTGGCAGTACGGCTACGCCTACTCGATCCTGCTGATGCTGATCGTCGTCGCCGGGCTGTGGCTGTTCTTCAAGCGGTCCGGCTGGCTCTGAAGGGTCCCCGTCCGCTCAGGTCGCCGACATCCCGCCGGTGGCCAGCAGCACGAGCAGGAGCACTCCCAGCACCCCTCGGTACGGCACGAACCAGGTGATCGGGTGGTGGGCGACGAAGCGGAGCAGCCACGCGATCGAGGCATACGCGACCACGAACGACACCACGGTTCCGACGACGGTCTCCCCGACGCCGATGTCTCCACCGAGGGCGTCCTTCATCTCGAAGATCCCGGCCGCCAGGAGGGCCGGGATCGAGAGGAAGAACGAGAGCCGGGTCGCCGTCACCCGGTCGAGCCCGCGGAAGAGCCCCGCCGAGATCGTCGCGCCCGACCGCGAGACGCCGGGGATCAGGGACACACACTGGAAGAGGCCGACCACCAGGGCGTCGGTCAGGTTGAGCCCCTTCTCCGACCGGTCCTGGCGTGCGGACCGCTCGGCGGCCCACATCACCGCACTCCAACCGAGCAGCGCCACCGCCACCACCCAGAGCGAACGCAGGTCGTTCTTGATCACGTCCCTGAAGGCGAGCCCCACGACGCCGACCGGGATCGTGCCGACGATGACGTACCAGCCCATCCGGAAGTCACGGTGGCCGCGGTACTCCGGCTTCACCAGCCCCAGCAGCCAGGTGCGGACGATGTTCCAGATGTCGCGGGCGAAGTAGAGGATCACCGCCGCGATCGCACCCATCTGGATGACGGCGGTGAAGCCGGTGACCGCCGGGTCGTCGACCTCCAGTCCCAGCATCTTCTCGGCGATCGTCAGGTGGCCGGTGCTCGAGATGGGCAGGAACTCGGTGAGCCCCTCCACGATGCCCAAGATGATCGCGTCGAAGTAGTTCATCGGCAGCTTTCGGCGTCGGAGAGTGTCGGCCGGGATGTCGGCCGGACCAAGGCTAGGGCGTGGACCGACCTTCGGGTTGCGAACACCCCAGCCACCCCCGAAGGGATACGTTTGTCCGCATGCAACAGCGGGCGGTCGGTGCCACGGGCCTCACGGTCTCGCGGCTCGGCCTGGGAACCATGTCGTGGGGTCGGGAGACCGACGAGCACGAGGCCCGTGACCAGCTGATCGCCTTCGCCGAGGCGGGCGGCACGCTCGTCGACACGGCGGCCGGGTATGCCGACGGCGCGTCGGAGGAGCTGCTCGGCCGGCTGATCGGAGACGTCGTCGCGCGGGACGAGATCGTGATCGCGACGAAGGGAGGGATCTCGCGCCGCCGGGGTGAGCGCGAGACCTACGCCTCCCGAGGTCGGCTCCTGGCCGACCTCGACGCATCTCTCCGTCGCCTCGACGTCGACCACGTCGACCTCTGGCAGGTCCACACCTGGGTGGACGGCGTGCCGATCGAGGAGACGCTGTCCGTCCTCGACCACGCGGTCACCACGGGTCGCGCGTCGTACGTCGGCATCTCCAACTACACCGGCTGGCAGACGGCGCAGGCCGCCACGTGGCAGCGCGCGGTTCCCGGCCGGGCGACCCTGGCTTCGACCCAGATGGAGTACTCGCTGGTCAACCGCCGCATCGAGGGGGACGTCGTACCCGCGGCACAGGCGCTCGGCCTGGGCATCCTGCCCTGGTCACCACTGGGCCACGGCGTGCTCACCGGCAAGTACCGCAACGGCATCCCGTCGGACTCCCGCGGCGCGTCGGAGTCCTTCGGCCGGATCATCGAGCGCTACCTCGACTCCCGCTGCCAGGGGATCATCGAGGCGGTGGCGAAGGCCGCGGACGGGCTGGGCTGGTCGATGACCGAGGTGGCGCTGACCTGGGTCCGCGACCGCCCAGGCATCACCGCCCCCATCGTCGGGGCACGCACGACCAAGCAGCTCCTCGGAGCCCTGGCCGTCGAGGAGCTGACCCTGCCACCGGAGATCGTCGCCGCGCTCGACGACGTCTCGGAGGACTGAGCCGTGCCCGCCGCACTCCGTCGTCCGCCCTCGCGCGGGGTGGAGTGGGAGTTCGCGAAGCTCACGATCGCGCGGGACTTCTCCCGCAACGTCGTCGCCAAGATGCTCGTCGAGCGCGCCGAGCACGGCGGCTGGGAGCTCGACCGGGTGCACGTCTTGCCCGACGGCACCCGCCGGGTGGTCCTGCGTCGCAGGATCATCCGGATGCGGCCGACGCTCATGTGACGGTTCCGGTCAGATCTGGTCCAGGAGTCGGTCGAGCACCCGCGACCCGAACTCCAGTGCGTCGACCGGCACCCGCTCGTCGACGCCGTGGAACAGTGCGGTGAAGTCGAGGTCGGCCGGCAGCCGCAGCGGGGTGAAGCCGTAGCTGCGGAGTCCGAGCTTGTTGAAGTGCTTGGCGTCGGTGCCGCCGCTCATCAGGTACGGCGCCACGGTCGCGTCCGGGTCCTCCGCCAGGAGGGAGCGGGTCATCGCGTCAACCAGGTCTCCTTCGTAGGGGGTCTCCCACGGCTGCTGGTGCGAGAGGTAGGTCCGCTCGATCCCCTCACCGCACAGCACGGCGATGGTCTCCAGGAACTCGTCCTCGTAGCCCGGCAGGAACCGGCCGTCCACGTGGGCGGTCGCCTCGGTCGGGACCACGTTCACCTTGTAGCCGGCGTCGAGCATCGTGGGATTGGCGGTGTTGCGGATGACCGCGCCCATCATCCGGGCGGCGCCGCCGAACTCCTCGACCAGCGCCTGGGCGTTCTCGGGCGTCGCCTCCGTCCCGGCGATCTCGCCGACCGCGGCCAGCAGGGTCCGCATGGCGGGCGTGAGGCGCACCGGCCACTCGTAGGCGCCGATCCGCGCCACCGCCGCCGTCAACCGGGTCACCGCATTGTCGTCGTTGATCATCGAGCCGTGCCCGGCCCGACCACGTGCGGTGAGCTTCATCCAGGCCATGCCCTTCTCGGCCGCCTCGATCAGGTACAGCCGATGGCCCCGGATCGTCGTGCTGAACCCCCCGACCTCGCCCACGGCCTCGGTGCAGTGGGCGAGCTGCTCGGTGTGGTCCTCGACCAACACCTCGGCGCCGTGGTGACCACCGGCCTCCTCGTCGGCGGTGAAGCAGAGCACGACGGGCCGGTCGGGCACCGCTCCCGCCCGGGTGCGTGCCCGCACCACCGAGAGGATCATCGCGTCGTAGTCCTTCATGTCCACCGCGCCGCGGCCCCACAGGTAGCCGTCCCGGATCTCCCCCGAGAACGGGTCGACCTGCCAGTCGTGGGCGGCCGCGGGGACGACGTCCAGGTGGCCGTGGAGCAGCAGCGCACCCTCGCCGCCCGGCGTCCCACCCCACTGGGCTACCAGCGAGGTCCGTCCCGAGTCCTGCTCGAACAGCTCCGAGGAGATCCCGACCTCGTCGAGCAGGGCCGCGACATGCTCGGCGGCCTTCCGCTCCCCCGGGCCGGACTCGTCGCCGTAGTTGCTGGTGTCGATCCGGATCAGGTCCCGGCAGAGGTCGACGACCTCGCCCGCGGGGTCGTAGGAGGGCTGGTACGACGACTGCTCGCGGTCCGCTGCCATGCCGCCCATCCTGGCACCCATGACCCTCGTTGCCGATGTGAGGAACGGTGCCCGCGGTTGCTAGAGTTCCCTGCGCACTCGTCCGGGTGGCGGAATTGGCAGACGCGCTAGCTTGAGGTGCTAGTGCCCGTATTAGGGCGTGGGGGTTCAAGTCCCCCCTCGGACACCGGATTCCCTCCCGTCGCAGCCCGGCCGTCGGACGGCGGCGGCGTCGGGCGAAAAGATTTTGCTCACCACGGGCCCCACGAGTCACACGCGTCACGAGCCGGGACGTTCGCCCGTTGTGCTCCTGCGGCGTGGCCCCCACCATGGCCGCGGGGATTCAATTCGCAAGGGGGGTTGCGAACAATGGGGGGACGTGCGCTCCAAGCGCCGGTGCTGGATGCTGCCCGACCGCGTCAGGACGACGGGTCGAGGCCGAGTCCGGCCGCGCGGCTGCTCGACTCGCTGCACAGAGGTGACGACCAGGGAGTCCTGGCGGCCTGTGGCACGTCGACGACAGTCACCGCGGACATCATGGGCTGGTCATGCACCGGCCTCGACCAGATCGAGGCGATGCTGGTGCGTGCCCGCCATCGCTTCCCGGGGCTCGTCTACGAGTCCCGGACGCGACACATCGGGTTCGGCCTGGTGGTCGACGAGGCGCGCGTCCGGGACGCGACCCCCGACACCCGCGCCGAGCTCGGGGAGAGCGACCGCCGGGACGGCGAGGTGCTCGAGGTGCAGGAGGTCGATGAGCTCGCCGACCTGGAAGCGTCACTGGACCATCCGATGTACGACGCGCCGGTGGTCTCCCCCGGCGCCGAGATCCAGCCCTGGCGCGACCTCGGGGGCGACGGGCCCGCGGCGCCGCTCAACCTGCCGGTGCGGGTGACCGTGCGTCACGACGACCTGCAGGTGCACGAGGTGACGTTGAGCTTCCCGGCGGCCCTGCTCAAGCGGGCGCTCGGGATGCACGTCGACCCGCTCGAGATGTCGCTGAGCGAGGTCCAGTCGGCCTTCATCGCACCGGTCGGAGCCGGGTTCACCACGCACACGCTCGCGCGTCCCGAGCTCGCGCTCGCGCCGCCGGACGAGCCGGAGCCCGAGGTCGTCACCGAGCAGCCGCGACGTCGGCGACGTCGTGGGCGCCGGCTGCTGCTCATGCTGCTCCTGGTCTCCGCGCTCGGTGCGGGCGGCTGGACGTACGCACAGGACCACGGGGTCCCGTCGCTGCCCACACGCGCGAGCGCGCCGAGTCCGTCACCGTCCGCGGTGGGCTCGCCGACACCGACACCGACACCGACTCCGTCGCCGACTGCTGATGCCTCGCCGTCGGCGACGTCGACCCAGCGACCCTCGGTGACCCACTCCGCTCCGGCGAGCACGCCGGTGCGGAAGCCCAACGTCACCTTGAAGTCCGACCTCGCGTTCGGCTTCAACAGCTCGCAGCTGTCGCCCGAGGCGAGGAATGCCGTCGCCGCGGTGGCCAAGCAGGTGCTCCGGGCGGGTCTGACCGGGACGATCTACGTCGACGGCTACACCGACAACCTCGGGTCGGCGGCCTACGGCAAGGTGCTCTCGCAACGCCGCGCCGACGCCGTGTCGTCGTACCTGCAGTCGAGGCTGGCGGGGGCCGACGTCTCGATCGTCTCCGTCGGGCACGGCGAGGCCCACCCGGTGGCCAGCAACGCGACGTCGGACGGACGGAAGTCCAACCGCCGGGTGACGATCACGCTGCCTCGCAGCTGACCGGAGACTTCCTCCGCGTAGGGTGGCGGCGTCCCGTCGCCCTTCGCGGAGGTTGCCGTGCCCGCTGCCCTGTTGCTGATGGACTTCCAGGCCGGCGTCGTCGAGCGCTTCGGCTCCGCCGAGGTGGTCCGGAATGCTCGAGAGGCGCTGGACGCCGCACGCAGCCACGGCGTGCCGGTCGTCTTCGTCCGCGTCGGCTTCCGCGAGGGGACACCCGAGGCCAGCGACCGCAACAAGTCCTTCTCCGCACTCGCGGGGCAACCCGCGATGCACGAGGACTCCCCCGCCACCCAGGTGGTGGCCGAGCTCGAGCCTCTCGCGTCCGAGCTCGTCGTCGTCAAGCGCCGGGTCAGCGCCTTCACCGGCAGCGACCTCGAGGTCGTGCTCCGCTCGTCGGACATCGACCACCTGGTGCTCGCCGGCATCGCGACCAGTGGCGTCGTCCTCTCCACGCTCCGCGAGGCGGCGGACCGCGACTACCGGCTGACCGTGCTGGCCGACGCCTGCCTGGACCGTGACGCGGAGGTCCATCGCCTGCTCATCGAGAAGGTCTTCCCACGTCAGGCGGACGTCATGACCGTCGCCGACTGGGTCTCCGCCCTGGGCTGACGACGGCGTCCCGCCCTCTACCGTGGACCCCATGCCGGAGGAGCTGCGGGTCGGGTTCGTGACCGGCACGACTCCCGACAAGTGGGCCCGTGCCTGGCGCGACCAACGGCGCGGACCGCTGACGATGGTCCCGGTCACCGAGGAGGACCAGGCAGACGTGGTACGCCGCGGCGTGGTCGACATGGCGCTGGTCCGGCTTCCGATCGACGGCGACGACCTGCACCGCGTCCGCTTGTACGACGAGCTGCCGGTCGTGGTGGCGGGCCGGGCCCACCTGGTCGCGGCGGCCGACGACGTCACGCTCGCCGACCTCGCCGACGAGCAGCTGGTCCGGCCGCACGGCTCCGGGTGGCGCCCCACGGTCGACCAGCTCGCCTGGCCACCGATGTCGGAGCAGGAGGCGATCGAGGCGGTCGCGGCCGGCACCGGCGTGGTGATCGTGCCGATGTCGGTGGCCCGGTTGTTCCACCGCAAGGACGTCGTCGCCCGCCCGGTCACCGACCTCCCGCCGACGACCGTCGCCCTGGTCTGGCTCCGGGAGAGGGACGACGAGCGGACGCAGGCGTTCGTCGGGGTCGTCAAGGGACGGACCGCCAACTCCACGCGTGGCTAGGGTGTCGCCATGCCAGCGCTGGTCGCCTCGGCCCCGGGCCGGGTCAACCTGATCGGCGAGCACACCGACTACAACGGGGGGCTCTGCCTCCCCCTGGCCCTGCCCCAGCGCACGACGTTCACGCTGGTCCCGCGCACCGACCTGACGCTCAGTCTGTCGAGCGCTCAGCAGGACAGCGCGTGGGAGGGCGTCGTCGACGACCGGCCGGACGGCTGGGCCGCGTACGTGGCCGGCGTCGTGCAGGCACTGCGCGATGACGGACACGAGGTCCCGGGCTTCGAGGCGTCCGTCGACTCCGAGGTGCCGCTCGGCGCGGGACTGTCGAGCTCCGCCGCCCTCGAGTGCGCGGTGGCGACCGCACTCGCGGCCCTGCTGGGGCTCGACCTCGCGGATCGCGCCGTACGCCGCCGGCTCGCGGCCGCGTGCATCCGTGCCGAGAACGACTACGTGGGTGCCCCCACCGGGGGGATGGACCAGACGGTGGCCATGCTCGCCCGTCCGGGGCACGCCCTCCTGCTCGACTTCGCCGACGGGAGCGCCACCCCGGTGGAGCTCCCCCTGGACGACGCGGGACTCGTGCTCCTGGTCATCGACACCCGAGTCGGCCACGCGCTCACCGACGGCAGCTACGGCAACCGCCGGGCCGAGAGCGCCGACGCCGCCAGGGCGCTCGGAGTGAGCAGCCTCCGGGTCGCGAACCCGGCACGGGTCGAGGATCTCGAGGACGACGTCCTCCGCCGCCGCGCCCGTCACGTCGTCGGGGAGAACGTCCGGGTGCTCGCCGCCGTCGGCGCGATCGGAGACCGCGACTGGGATGCGTTGGCCGACGTCCTGGATGCCTCGCACGCGTCGATGCGCGACGACTTCGAGATCTCCTGCCGCGAGCTCGACCTGGCCGTCGAGAGCGCTCGGGCGGCCGGCGCTCTGGGTGCCCGGATGACCGGTGGCGGGTTCGGCGGCTCCGCGCTCGCCCTGGTCGCCCACAGGTCGGTCGGCCGGGTCCGGTCCGCGGTGGCCGCGGCGTTCAGCGAGGCCGGGTTCACGGATCCGGGGTTCCTCCTCGCCATCCCGGGCGACGCCGCGCGGGTCGAGAGCGTCTCGGCATCCGCCGACTGACCCGCTCCTGCCAGAATCCCGATCGTGGCCCTGCCGGATCCCGCTCTCGTCGTTCTCATCGGCGCCGCGGGGTCGGGCAAGTCCACCTGGGCCCTCGAGCGCTTCCGCCGGGCCGAGGTCGTCTCGTCCGACGACCTGCGCGCGATCGTCGGGTCCGGCCCGGCCGATCTCGACGCGTCGGCCGACGCCTTCGACCTCCTCGAGCGCATCGTGGCCGCCCGCCTCTCCCGAGGGCTCACCACGGTCGTCGACACCCTCGGACTCGACACCGAGCGCCGGATCGCCTGGCGCGACGCCGCCCACGCAGCCGGCCTTCCGGCGATCGCCGTCCTGCTCGACACGCCCGCCGACGAGTGCCGGCGCCGTAACGCCCGCCGTGACCGACCCGTGCCCGCATCCGTTCTCGCCGAGCAGGTCCGTCGCGCCGCCGCCGTCCGGACCGGCCTCGACGCCGAGGGGTGGGAGCACGTGGAGGTCGTCCCGGGCGGTGGCGGCACGCGCGACGTCCTCCGCGACACCGGCCCGGGTCGATCCACGACGACGGTCGGAGCGGGCCAGCCACGATCCGAGGGCTCTCGCGGGCTCAGGGTCGTGCTCCAGCTCTCACGGTTCCCGTGGGGCGAGGACCCCGGGGCGTGGGTCCGGGAGATGGCACTCGCGGCGGACGAGGCTGGGTTCGCCGGGCTGGCGCTGATGGATCACCTGATCCAGATCCCGCAGGTCGACGCCGCCTGGCAGCCGATCCCCGAGCCATGGGTGACCCTCGGCCTCGTCGCCGGCCTGGACACCCGGCTCGAGCTGGGCACGCTCTGCACTCCGGTCACCTTCCGACCGGCCGGGCTCACCGCGAAGGCGGCCGCCACCCTGGACGCCCTGTCGGGAGGTCGCGCGTTCCTCGGGATCGGCGCCGGGTGGTGGGAGCGCGAGCACGCGGCGTACGGCGTGCCCTTTCCGGCAGCCGCCACGCGGCTCGACCTGCTGGAGACGACGATCGAGACCTGCCGGGCGATCTGGGCTCCCGGCACCAAGGCCTACGACGGTGATCGGGTCGCGCTGCCCGAGACCACGTCCTACCCCCGGCCGGCGCACGACATCCCCGTGATCGTCGGCGGGAACGGCGAGCGTCGGACCCTCGCGATCGCGGCCCGGCTCGGTGACGCCTGCAACCTGCCGTCCGACGTGGAGGTGCTGACGCACAAGCTCGAGGTGCTCGACCGTCATCTCGCAGCCGCCGGCCGGACGCGCGACGACGTGGCGGTCACGGTGCTCGACCTCCCGGTCGTCGGGCGTGATCGTGAGGACGCCTGGGCACGGGTCGAGCGTCTGCGCGGCCGGACCGCGGCGGCCGCGTTCGCACGCCGTTCGCATGCGGGAACCGTGGACCAGCACCATGCGCGGTACGCCGAGCTGCACGCCCTCGGCGTGAGCACCGTGTTCGTCGGCGTCCGCGGGCTGGCGTCTCCCGACGAGGTGCGTTCGCTGACCGGTCTCAACGGCTGAGGCCGGAGCTTCCTACTACTTCAGCTCCGCGCTGGTGAGCCCCAGCACACGTCGGGCGACGATCAGCTGCTGGATCTGCTGCGTGCCCTCGAAGATGTCGAGGATCTTCGAGTCGCGTGCCCACTTCTCGAGCAGCTCGCCCTCGCTGTAGCCGACGGAGCCGCAGAGCTCGACGCACGACAGTGTGACGTCGGAGGCCATCCGGCCGGCCTTCGCCTTGGCCATCGACGCCTCCACCACGTTGGCCCGGCCGTTGTCGGCCATCCAGGCGGCCTGGAGCATCAGCAGGCGCGCGGCCTCCCAGTCGGCCTCCAGCTGCAGGAACTTCGCGGCGGCCGCGCTCTGGGTGACCGCCGGCCGGTCGTAGTCGATCTCGACACCGGCCCGGGTCAGCAGGTCACGGGTCAGGTCGAGCGCCGCCTGGGCACAGCCGACGGCCATCGCCGCCACCAGGGGCCGCGTGTTGTCGAACGTCGCCATCGCACCGGCGAAGCCCTGGCTGGTGTCGATCTCGGGCGAGCCGAGGAGGTTCTCGGCCGGGACGCGGCAGTTCTCGAACCGGATGGTCGCGGTGTCCGACGCCCTGATCCCCAGCTTGTGCTCGAGCCGCTCGATCGACATGCCGGGTGTGCCCTTCGGGACCACGAAGGACTTGATCGCCGCGCGGCCCTTCTCCCGGTCGAGGGTCGCCCAGACGACCACCGCGTCGGAACGCTCACCGGAGGTGACGAAGATCTTCTCGCCGTTCAGCACGTAGGCGTCGCCGTCGAGGACCGCGGTGGTGCGGATGCTCGCGGAGTCCGACCCGGCGTCCGGCTCGGTGATCGCCATCGACGCCCACAGGTCGCCGAACCGCTCCTGCTGCTCGGGCGTGGCGACCGAGGCGATGGCGGAGTTGCCCAGGCCCTGCCTGGGCAGCGAGAGCAGCAGCCCGACGTCGCCCCAGCACATCTCCGCGATGCCCAGCACGGAGGCGAGGTTGGTGCCGTTGCGCACACTGCCGTCACGTCGGTCGCCCTCGTCGTCATCGCGCCTGACGCCCGACGCGCCGGCGCCCGAGCCGGCACCCGACTCCGAGAGGCCGTCGATCATGGCGGCGAGGAGATCGAGCTCCTGGGGGTACTCGTGCTCGGCCCGGTCGTACTTGCGGCTGATCGGGCGCAGCATGTTCATCGCGACCTGGTGAGCCTGGTCGCGCAGGGGTCGCAGCTTCTTCGGGTCGTCGAGGGAGATCATCAGACGAGAACCCCGCCTTCCATGATCGAGATCGCGCGGAGGTCGCGGTACCACCGCTCGACCGGGTGCTCCTTGACGAAGCCGTGACCGCCGAGCAGCTGCACGCCGTCCAGGCCGATCTGCATGCCCTTGTCGGCGCAGAGCCTCCGGGCCAGCGCCACGTCTCGGGCGACGTCCTTCCCGGCGGCCGCACGCGACGCGGCCTTCCAGGTGAGCAGCCGCATCGCCTGGAGCTCGATGGCGATGTTCGCCACCATGAAGGCGACCGACTGGCGGTGTGCGACCGGCTCGCCGAAGGCCTCGCGCTCCCTGACGTACGGCGTGACGTGGTCGAGCACCGCCTGACCGACCCCGACCGAGAGCGCGCACCACGCGATCCGCGACAGCCGCACGCACTCGGCGTACGTCGTGCCGTCGGCGGCGCCGAGGACGTTGCCGGCCGGGACCCGGACTCCCTCGAGCGTCAGGGTGGTCAGTGACGCGGCACGTACCCCCATCGCCGGGTCGGCCTCGACCGACAGCCCGGCGGCTCCGGACTCGATGATCACCAGCACGTTCGCGCCGTCGAGTCGGGCGCCGACCACGAAGAGCTCGGCGTCGGCACCCCGCGGGACCATCGACTTGACGCCGTCCAGGACGAGGTGGTCGCCGTCCCGGGTGGCGGTCGCTTGCGGGGCGAGCGCGTCGTACAGCGGCCGGGGCTCGGTGAGGGCGAGCGCCGCGGCGGGCACGTCGTTCCCGGTGAACGCGGGGAGGTAGGTCTGCTGCTGGGCGTCGGTGCCCCAGGTGGCGATGGCCGTGGCGACCGCGCCGGGGGCGAGGCTGGCGACGGCCAGCCCGAGGTCGCCCTTCGCCAACGCCTCGGCCACCAGGGCGCCGGCCATCACCGCGCGCTCCTCGGAGACGCCGCCGAGGGCCTCGGGCACCCCCAGCACGGGAAGTCCGAGCTCGTTCGCGGCCCGGAGCACGGTCTCGGGTGCGGCACAGGCGACGTCGGCGTCCGCGGCCGCCGGACGCAGCACCTCGGCGGCCAGCTCGGCGACGACGTCGACGAGCATCTGCTCGTCCTCGGTCGGCGTCAGGTCGAAGACACCTCGCGAGGGCGCGGTCGCCGCGCGCCGTCCGGTCGTCCCGCGCGTGCCGGCCCTCGCGAACACCCGACCGGCGGTGGTCGCGGTGCGGAAACCGCCACGCGTCACGGTGAAGACCGTCTGCTCGGCCTGCCGCCGCAGGCCCACCCGGTCGAGGAGGTCGCTCTGGGCCAGCTTGTTCATCGCCGCGACGGCGTACCCGATCGGGTCCCGGGACTCCCCGCTGGCGATGCCGTGCCGGCCGCCCGGACGGAGGTTCTTGAGCTGGAGCATGGGCCCAATGTAACTCTGAGTTACATTTCGGGACCACCACCGTCCCGGGTGCTCCCGGTCACAGGTGACGTCCCCCGGTCCCTAGGCTTCGGCCATGCCGCCCGACTCCGCCGCGCCCGCGCGCACGCCGTACGGACCGCTGCCGGACGGCGGCACCGTCCGGCCGGTCGTCCGCTGGGGCACCCCCGTGATGCACCGGCGCCAGGCCGAGGTCACGTCGTACGACGAGGAGCTGCGGGCCCTGGTCGCCGATCTTGCGGCGACCATGTACGCCGCGGACGGGGTCGGGCTCGCGGCCTGCCAGATAGGCGTCGACCTGCGGGTGTTCGTGTTCGACTGCCACGACTCGGCCGGCGAGCGGACGGTCGGCGTGGTGTGCAACCCCGAGGTGACGCTGCCCGAGGGACGCGACCGCCGGCTCGACGAGGAGGACGAGGGCTGCCTCTCACTGCCCGGCGGCTACGTGCCCCTGGCGCGGCCCGACCACGCGACGGTGCACGGCACCGGGCTGGACGGCGACGCCGTGACGTTCGGCGGCGACGGGATGCTGGCCCGCTGTCTCCAGCACGAGACCGACCACACGCTCGGCACGGTCTTCGGAGACCGGCTGTCGACGCGCTGGCGGAAGAGGCTCCAGAAGAACCACGAGCGGGTGGCGGAGCACTACCCGGACGACTGGCCGGCGGTGCCGGCCACGGTCGACTGACCGCCCCCGGTCAGCGGCGCGTGGCGACCACGTAGCAGGCGACGGCGGCCGCCGCGGCCACGTTCAGCGAGTCGATCCCCTCGCGCATCGGGATGACCGCCCGCCGGTCGGCCGACCTCTCCCACCGCGGCGAGAGCCCGTGGCCCTCGGAGCCGAGCACGAGTGCGACGCGGTCGAGGCCGACGACCACCTCCTCGATCGGGTGGGCGTCGTGGGAGAGCGTGAGCGCCACCGTCGTGAAGCCGCGAGCGGACAGGTCGGGGAGCGCGTCGTACCAGTCGGGGAGGCGGGTCCAGGGCGTGCTGAAGACCGCGCCCATGCCGACCTTGATCGAGCGCCGGTACAGCGGGTCCGCGCAGCGCGGTGCCAGGAGTACGGCGTCGAATCCGAACGCGGCCCCGCAGCGGAAGACGGCGCCCACGTTGGTGTGGTCCACGACGTCCTCCAGCACCAGCACCTGCCGCGCGCCGTCGAGCACCTCGTCGACGGCCGGCTGAGGTCGGCGCTCGAGCGAGGCCAACGCGCCGCGGTGCACGTGGAACCCGGTGACCTGCTCGGCCAGCGCCTCGTCGACGACGTAGCAGGGGGCGTCACTGGTCGCGAGGACGTCGGCGAGTCCGTCGAGCCAGCGCGGCGCCATCAGGAAGGACCGCGGCGAGAACCCGGCCTCGACGGCGCGACGTACCACCTTCTCGCCCTCGGCCAGGAACAGTCCGTGCTCGGCCTCGAGGTGGGTGCGCAGCTGGACGTCGCGCAGGTCGCGGTAGTCGGCGAGCCGCGGGTCGTCGGGGTCGGTGACCTCCGTCAGCGCTGCCACGAGGAGAAGTGTTGCGGATGCGCCACCGCGACGACGCCGCCCACCACGATGATCGCCGGCGGACGTACGCCGTGCCGGTCGAGGTCGTCGCCGAGCTCGGCCAGGGTGGTCAGGACGGTGCGCTCCCCCGGCATCGAGCCGTCGCAGACGACCGCGACCGGCGTCCCCGGGTCGCGACCGGCGGCCAGCACCGCCCGCGCGATCGCGGGTGCGTTCTCGACCGCCATCATCAACAGCAGGGTGCCACGGAGCCGGCCGACGGCGTTCCAGTCGACCAGCGAGTCCGGGTGGTCGGGCGGGACGTGCCCGGAGATCACCGTGAAGTCGTGCGCCACCTGGCGATGGGTGACCGGGATGCCCGCGACCGCGGGCACGGCGAGCGGGCTCGACAGCCCCGGGATCACGTGGACTGCGACGCCCGCCTCGCGGCAGGCCTCGATCTCCTCGAAGCCACGCCCGAACACGAAGCTGTCTCCACCCTTGAAGCGGGCCACGCGCTGACCGGCCAGGGCCCGCTCGACGATCAGCCGGTTGATCTCCTCCTGCCGGGCGGCATTCCCCCGGGGCAGCTTGGCGACATCCACGACCTCGGTGGTCGCGGGCAGGTCGCCGAGGAGGTCACGTGGCGCGAGCCGGTCGGCCACGACGACATCGGCCTCCATCAGAGCCTTGCGACCCGCCACCGAGATCAGCTCCGGGTGTCCCGGACCGCCGCCCACGAGGGTCACGCCCGGTACCGACGCCCGCCGTTCGCTGGCGGCGATGGTGCCCTCGTGGAGCCCGGTCACGATCGCGTCGCGGACGGCCGCCGTCCGCCGCGGCTCCCGGCGCCCGAGCACGGCGACGGTCAGCCCGTCGTACCTCCCGGTCGCGGGCGTCCAGGCCGTCGCGCTGGTGCCGTCGTCGGACCGTACGCAGAAGATCCGTCCGACCTCGGCCGCCTTGCTCACCTGCTCGTTGACCGCCGGGTCGTCGGTCGCGGCGATGACGTACCAGGTGTCGGCGAGGTCCTCGTCGGCGAAGCCCCGCTCGACCCAGCCGACCTCGCCGGCCAGGACCTGCCCCTCGATGGCCGGCGTCACGTGCGGCGAGACGACCACGACGTCGGCACCGGCCGCGAGCAGACCCGGGATCCGGCGCTGCGCCACCTGGCCGCCGCCGACCACCACCACCCGCCGTCCGGCGAGCCGCAGACCCGAGGGGTAGGGCGGGTGGTCGTCCATGGCGTCCATGATCCGGGGACGGCCGCCGGCCGAGGGTGGCGGCCCACGCTTCGGGACTCGCCGGCCCTGATGACGGGCGCAGAGCGCCCTCCTCGACACGCGGGGTGCGGGGTAGGTTCGGCTTGACCCACCACGTCCGCGATTCAGGAGAGCAGATGAGTCTCGATCGTCCCGTGAAGCCCAACCCGTACGAGCTTCTGCCCGAGGTCCCCTCGTTCACCGTCACCAGCGACGACGTCACGGACGGCCAGCCGCTCAAGGACGACCAGGTCGCCGAGTTCGGCAACACCTCGCCGCAGCTGTCGTGGAGCGGTGCGCCCGAGGGCACCAAGAGCTACACGGTCACCTGTTACGACCCCGACGCCCCCACTCCGAACGGCTTCTGGCACTGGTCGCTCGTCGACCTGCCGGCCGACGTGACCTCGCTCGAGGCGGGCGCGGGGGCCGAGGGCGCGAGTCTGCCCGGGAACGCGTTCATGCTCGTCAACGACGGCGGCGTCCGAGGCTTCATGGGCGCGGCACCGCCCGCCGGTGACCAGGTGCACCGCTACTTCTTCGTCGTCCACGCCGTCACCCAGGAGAGCCTCGGGGTCGACGACTCCGTCTCGAACGCCGTGCTCAGCTTCAACCTGGTCTTCAACACCGCCGGCCGAGCGATCATCACCGGCACCTACCAGCACTGACCCGTTCGTCCACTCTGACCGCCCGCTCTCGCTTGCCACCACCGTGGTGGTGAGCGAGACTGGGCGGCCGACAACCGCACAGCGCGCACGATCCGACACCCCCGCCTTCTCGTGAGGCGGGGTCACTTGGCGTGTGCACAACGGGCCCCGACCGGCCCGGCCACCGATGGAAGGAGGGCTCCGGGTGCTCTACGCCGCCGTCGCCGCGCGGTCGTTCCGTCGCTTCAGCACCTACCGCACCGCCACCCTGGCGGGCATCTTCACCAACTCCGTGTTCGGAGTGATCTACAGCTACGCCTACCTCGCGCTGTGGCACCAGCGCCCCGACGCCGGAGGGTACGACGCCACCGACGCGGTCACCTATGTCTGGATCGGTCAGGCGCTGCTGATGACCGTCGCCCTCTGGGGCGGCGGTACCACCGACGACCTGGCGGAGCGGATCCGCACCGGCGACGTCGCGATCGACCTGTACCGGCCGGTGGGCCTGATCGGGTGGTACCTCGCCGGCGACCTCGGGCGCGCGGCGTACCACGTGCTCACGCGGGGCGTGGTACCCACCGTCCTCGGGCTCCTGCTGTTCCAGATCGCCCTTCCGGCGGACGCGGCCGCGGCTCTCGGCTTCGTGGTGAGCCTGGTGCTCGCGGTCGTCACGAGCTTCGCGATCCGGTTCCTGGTGGCGTGCTCGGCGTTCTGGCTGCTCGACCAGACCGGCGTGCGGATGCTCTCGGGGGTGCTGGCGATCTTCATGAGCGGGATGACCCTGCCGTTGGTGATCTTCCCCGAGCCCTTGCGCAGCATCGCGCTGGCGCTGCCGTGGGCGTCGTACCTCCAGACGCCCGCCGACATCTGGCTGGGCCAGCGCACCGGCTTCGGCATCCTGACCGGGCTGGCCGTCCAGGCGCTCTGGATCGGCGTGCTGCTCGCGCTCTGCCAGGTCGTGCTCGACGCCGCCACCCGGAAGGTGGTGGTGCAGGGTGGCTGAGACCTCGACCCGCCTCGCCGGCGTCCGCCAGGCACCGCGCGAGTACGTCTGGATCGCGCGGATGTGGGTGCGGTCGTCCCTGGCCTACCCGACGTCCTTCTGGATCCTCACGGTCTCGAGCGCCCTGATCACCCTGCTCGACTTCGTCGGGCTGGCACTGATGTTCCACACCGTGCCGGCGCTCGGCGGATTCAGCCTGCAAGAGATCGCCCTGCTGTACGGCGCGAGCGGGATCGGCATCGGCGTCGCCGACCTGGTGATCGGCAGCGTCGAGCAGATCGGGGCGTATGTCCGCACCGGGGGCCTGGACTCGATGCTGACCCGGCCGGTGCCGCTGCTGGTGCAGGTGTGCGCCGACCGGTTCGCCATCCGGCGGCTGGGCCGGATCAGCCAGGCGGTCGTGGTCTTCGTGTACGGCGCGTGGTGGGTGGACTGGACGCCGGCGAAGGTGGGACTGGCGGTGCTGATGCTGGTGTCCGCGTGCCTGATCTTCTTCTCGCTCTTCGTGACGTTCTCCTGCATCCAGTTCTGGACGCTCGACTCCACGGAGTTCGCCAACGCGTTCACCTACGGGGGCAACACGATGACCCAGTACCCGATGACGATCTTCCCGCGTGAGGTGCTCAAGGGCCTGACCTTCCTGCTGCCGATCGCCTTCGTGAACTGGTACCCGTGCCTGTACCTCCTCGACCGTCCCGACCCGTTCGGCATGCCGTCCTGGTTCGCGGTGCTCTCCCCCCTTGTCGCCGTCCTCACCGTTGCCGTGGCCGGGCTCGCCTGGCGCACGGGAGTCCGCCACTACACCTCCACCGGGAGCTGAGATGACCCTGATCGACGTCCACGACCTCACCCGCACGTTCGTCGTCCGCAAGCGGACGAACGGGCTCACCCGCACCCGGACCGAGGTGCGGGCCGTCCACGACCTGTCCTTCAGCGTCGAGACGGGCGAGATGGTGGGCTACATCGGTCCGAACGGCGCCGGGAAGTCGACCACGATCAAGATGCTCACGGGCATCCTGGTGCCGACGGCCGGTCACCTCCGGGTCGCCGGGCTCGAGCCCAGCCGGCAGCGCACCGAGCTGGCCCGCCGGATCGGCGTGGTCTTCGGGCAACGGACCACGCTGTGGTGGGACCTCCCCCTGCGCGACAGCTTCGAGCTGCTGCAGAAGATCTACCGGGTGGAGCCGGCGCGGCATCGCCGCAACCTCGAGGAGTACGTCGAGCTCCTCGACCTCGGCGACCTCCTCGACACCCCGGTGCGACAGCTCAGCCTGGGTCAGCGGATGCGTGGCGACATCACCGCCGCGCTGCTGCACGACCCCGAGATCCTGTACCTCGACGAGCCCACGATCGGGCTCGACGTGGTGAGCAAGGGGCGACTGCGCGAGTTCCTGCGCACCCTCAACGCCGAGCGGGGCACGACGCTGATGCTGACCACCCACGACCTGCAGGACATCGAGGCCCTGTGCGACCGGGTGATCGTCATCGACCACGGGACCGCCGTGTTCGACGGGCCACTCGAGGGGCTGCACCGACGGGGCGAGTCGCGCCGCACGCTGGTGGTCGACCTCGTGGACGAGGCTCCCCCGATCGAGGTCGCCGGCGCCGAGACCCACCGGGTCGACGGTCCGCGGCAGTGGCTGAGCTTCCCCGCAGGGGAGAGCGCCGCCCCGATCGTCTCGGCGGTCGCCGCGACGTACGCCGTCGCCGACCTGTCGATCCAGGAGCCGGACATCGAGGACGTGATCCGCGAGATCTACGCCGGCGCCTGACCGGGGTGGCACGTTGGAGGTGGCCCGTGGCCGCAGGACGTCACCGGCCGGCGTCCGGCGCTCCGTGTGCCGACACCGTCACCGCAGTGGCGCGGCCAGCGTGATCCGGGCCGCGAACAGCTCACCGGCGAGGTCGACGTGGAACGACGACGCGTCGAGGTCGCCCTGACGGACCGGGTGGTCGGACCGCAGCAGCGCGAGGCCGACGCTGGCGCCGACCGTGGCGCCGTACGCCGCACTGGTCACCTGGCCGGCCGGCTCGCCGTCGCGCAGCACCAGCTCGCCACCCCAGACGATCGGCTCGGGGTCCTCGAGCACGAACGAGACCAGGCGGCGCCGCTCCCCCGGATCGCGCAGCCGGTCCCGATGCGCTGTCAGTGCGTCGCGGCCGAGGAACTCCTTGACCGGCCGTCCTTGCGCGTCGAGCTTGTCGAGGGCCGTGGCGAACACCAGGCCGGCCTCGACCGGAGTCAGGTCGGGGTTCAGGTCGCGGCCGAAGGCGCGGTAGCCCTTCTCGAGGCGGAGCGACTCGATGGCGTGGTAACCGGCATCGGCCGGCCCCGGGTCGCCGGCAGCCCGGAGTGCGTCGTAGACGGCCAGGGCGTCGGAGACCGGGACCACCAGCTCCCACCCGACCTCGCCGACATAGGTCATCCGCGTCGCGCGCAGGGCGACCCCCCCGACGACGACCTGCCGGCTGGTGGCGAAGGGGAAGGCCTGGTCGGACCAGTCGGTCTCGGAGACCCGCCCGAGCAGGTCAGGTGAGCGCGGCCCCATCACGCCGATCACCGAGAGGTCGTCCGTGCGGTCCCGGACGGCGACGTCGGCCTCGGCGACCAGGTGCCGGTCGATCCAGTCCAGGTCGCGGATCGTCGTCGCCGAGCTCGAGACCAGCAGGAAGGAGTCGGTCCCGGTGCGGGTGACCGTGAGGTCTGCCTCGTAGGTGCCGCGGGCGTTCAGGAACGGCGTGTAGACGCAACCGCCGACCGGGACGTCGACGTCGGCGGCACAGATCCACTGCAGCGACCCGAGCGCATCGGGTCCGGTGACGTCGTACAGCGAGAAGGACGTCTGGTCGAACACCGCGACCCCGTTCCGGGTCGCGCGCTGCTCGTCGACACACCAGGGCAGCCAGTCCGGGCGTCCCCAGGTGTACGCCGAGCCGGCGGCAACGGCATCGGCCGGTCGGAACACCACCGGACGCTCCCAGCCCATCCGGCTGCCGAAGAGGGCGCCGCGGGCGGCGAGCCGGTCGTGCAACGGCGAGACCCGCTGCGGGCGGCCCGTCTCGGGCTCCCGGAGGGGCCACGGCACCTCGTAGTGCAGGCCGAGGATCTCGGCCACGCGCGAGCGCAGCCAGGCCTCGTCGCCGTGGAACGGCGCGAACCGGCGGACGTCGACCGCGACCAGGTCGCTGGTGGGCTCACCCTCGACGATCCACTCCGCGAGCGCGCGCCCGGCACCGCCCGCGGAGGCGATGCCCACCGAGTTGAAGCCGGCGCCGACGAAGTAGCCGAGCAGTCCGGGCGCCTGTCCCAAGAGGAACTGGTTGTCCGGGGTGAAGGCCTCGGGGCCGTTGTAGAACTTCCGGATCCCCGTCTCGCCGAGGGCCGGGATCCGCAGGATCGCCTGCTCCATCAGGATCGAGAAGTGCTCCCAGTCCTCGTCGAGCAGCTGGAACTCGAAGGGGTGCGGAAGGTCGGAGGGAGCCCGCCACGGCTTGGCGTCCGGCTCGAACCCGCCGACGACCAGACCCCCGACCTCCTCCTTGAAGTACGTCCAGCCGTCCGGGTCGCGCATGATCGGCAGATCGGGGTGCGTGCCCTCGACCTGCTCGGTCACGACGTAGAAGTGCTCGGCCGAGTGGAGCGGCACGGTCACCCCCGCCAGGTCGCCGAGCGCCTTCGCCCACTGCCCGGCACAGTTCACGACGACCTCGCACTCGACGTGACCGGCGTCCGTGCGGACGCCGGTCACCCGATGACCGGACGGCCCGTCTGCCACGTCGCATCCGGTCACCCGGACCCCTTCGACGACCCGCGCACCACCCTGACGAGCGCCGCGGGCCAGCGACTGTGTCAGGTCGGCCGGGTTGACCTTCCCGTCGCCCGGCAGCCAGATCGCGCCGAGCAGGTCGTCGACCTGCATCGGTGGCCACAGCTCCTGCGCCCGCGCGGGGCTGATCAGCTCGCAGTCGAGGTCGTAGGCGACGGCGTTGGCGGCGGTACGCCGGAGCTGGGTCATCCGGTCCTCCGTGCGGGCCACGATCACGCCCCCGACGTTGCGATAGCCGGTCGAGAGCCCGGTCTCGCTCTCGAGTGCGGCGTACAGCTCGGCGGAGTACTGCACGAGGCGCGTGCCCGCCTCACTCGCCCGGAGCGGCCCGACCAGCCCCGCGGCATGCCAGGTCGTGCCGCCGGAGAGCCGTCCCTGCTCGAGCACCAGGACGTCGGTCCACCCGAGCCGGGTGAGGTGGTAGGCGACCGAGCAGCCGATCACGCCGCCGCCGACGACCACCACCCGGACCCGGGCCGGCAGCTCAACCATCGGAGACGACCTGCTCCAGCAACCGCCGCAGCCCACCACCCCGGAACGTCGCGGCGGCCTTCTCGTAGCGCTCCATCCCCCAGGTGTGGAAGTCGAAGTCGAGCGGGCTGGTCGCCTCCTGGATGAAGCCCCACAACGACCACCCGTACTGGCTGCACAGCGCCTGCACCCGGACGCGTGCCCGGTCGGCCGGCGTCGGATCGCCGAAGTACGCCTCGGTCCAGGCGTCGACCTCGTCGTCGCTGAAGCTGCACTCGGTGGTGGTGTTGCCGAGCTCGAAGCAGGCGTCGTTGTTGCCGGAGTACTCGTAGTCGATCAGCCACACCCGACGGCCGTCGTCGATGAAGTTCGCGGCGAGCAGGTCGTTGTTGCACGGCACCGTGGGCCGGGGCGCCGCGGCCAGCGCACGCCGTACGTCGTCCCAGGCGGGCGCGTGGTCGGCGTACCCGTTCGGCAGCCTCATCCGGTTCTCTCGTACGACGTCGAGGTAGCCGGCCTGGCGCGCGAACATGTCGAAGTCGCCGGTGAACCGCGGCCCGGCATGGAGCCGGCGTACGGCGTCGGCCGCCCGGTCCATCACGGCGGCGTCGGCGAAGTCGGCGTCGGCCAGGGCCTTCCCGGGCAGGAAGCCGATCACCAGCATCGACAGGTCCGGCCTGTACTCGACCACCTCCGCCCCGACACCCGCCTGGTGGGCCGCCACGGTGTTGGCGTGCTCGGCGTCCCGGTCGATGCCGAGCAGGCGCACGTCGGCGTGACCCCAGCGGACGACCACGTCGAGCCCGGCGTCGTCCTGCACGCGCATGTTGGTGTTGGTCAGCCCGCCCGGGAGTGCGGCCACACGCCAGGACCGCCCCGCCAGGCAGGCGAGGCGGTCCAGTGCGGGTTGCTCGTCGGTCACACCGTCGGTCGGCAGCTCAGTCGGCGGTCAGCTTGTCGTCGAACGCCTCGAGGACAGCCTCGTCGATGGTGTGCTTGGGACCCGTGAACCAGTGCTTGGCGGAGGTCGTCCACCAGATCGCGAGCAGGATCAGCGCCCCGACCGTGACGATCGGCGCGTAGTTGACGAACTTCCACTCGAACTCCGAGCGGAACGGGTTGGCCGCGGGAGTCGACGGGAGCATCAGGTACACCGACACGATGATGATCTCGGCGACCGCGATCGGGTTCATCCACTTGTACTTCGAGCCGTTGTTCCACGAGCCGACGTCGAACTTGTCGCCGTGGGTGAAGCGCAGCCAGATCGGGATCGCGAAGGCCAGGTAGAGCCCGATCACCGCGATCGACGTGACGGCGTAGAACGCCAGCGGGACCGGGGTGCCGTTCACGTCGACCTTGATCAGCGCCGGCAGCGTCAGGATCGCCGCACACACGGCCACCAGCGTCACGGCGTTCGCCGGCACCCGGCTCGCGGTGAGTGCCGACCAGCGCTTCGACCCGGGGATCGCGCCGTCCCGGCTGAACGCGTACGTCATGCGGGATGCCGAGGTCATGCACGACACCGTGCAGAAGATCTGGCCGACCGAGGACACCAGCAGGACCGTGCCCGCCCAGTGCGAGCCGAGCGCGGCGTTGAAGATCGGCGCCACGCCGCCGCCGGCCAACGCGTTGTCGGGCTTGCCGTCGGCGCCGTCGGGGATCGCGAAGACCACGCAGAGCAGCAGGATGTAGCCGCCGATCACCGAGTAGAAGATCGACTGCCAGATCCCCTTCGCCGCGCCCTTCGCCGCCGACGCCGTCTCCTCCGACAGGTGCGCGGAGGCGTCGAAACCCGTGATCGTGTACTGCGTCAGGAGGAAGCCGAACGGGATGATGAAGAAGAAGAACTTGAAGCCGCCGTGGCTCCCTCCGCTGTACCCCGAGTTGTTGAACCGCTCGGTGAACACGTAGCTGAACGACTGGTGGTGGTCGGGGACGAAGATCAGGATCAGCACGATCGCGGCCGCG
>Ga0207674_10001504_pt1 | contig 30068 bp, 21 predicted proteins | sample KBSCornC72_FD_184303 | JGI IMG/M metagenome (GOLD analysis project Ga0207674, IMG submission 184303) | Corn rhizosphere microbial communities from Kellogg Biological Station, Michigan, USA - KBS Corn C7-2 (SPAdes) (version 2) | ecosystem: Host-associated > Plants > Roots > Rhizosphere > Soil ...
CAAACTGCTGATTGCGGCCGCCAGCGCCGGGAGTGCGATCGAGAGTGACGGTTACTTCACCCCCAGATATGAGACAGAAGCGACGATGGAGGGACCGCAGCTCGTGGAAGCGATCGAGAAGGTATCGGGCGGCGTCGGCGTAGTCCCAGTCGTCGCAGGAGTTGTCGACGGAGACGAAGTAGCCTGCCTGCTGGGCTAGAGTGCGGGCGCTTTCGACGAGATCCAGATCAGAGAGAAGCACTTCGAAGACGGAATCGCGGAAAGCTTCGTCTTCGCCGATGAGGCTGGCTGAGGAGGTGAAGCGGCGCGGGTTGGGCTCCTTACGCTGGAAAGTCGGAAGAAAGGGCGGTTTCCATTTCTTGTTGCCGGGAGATTCGGGCAGGTCGGTCTGCTGGAAGAATGCATTGACGGACGCCGGCAGCTTTTCGGCGAGATGGTATTTTTCGATGATCTCGTGGACTTCAGCGACGGTGGAGTGGTCGGGCGTCGAGGGACCTGAGGAGAGGGCATCCAGTGATCGCAGAGGGACGTCGGGGACGAGCAGGGAAATCTTGAGCGAATCAGGCGCCGCGATGGCGAGCCGGCCACCCTTCACGGCGCTGAAATGCTTGCGAAGCGTATTGATTTCGTTGATGGGCGCTCCGCAACCAAGAAGGGCGTCGTGAAAGGCGATGGTGTCGTTAAGAGTGATCTTCGAATCGAGGGGCAGGTCGAACATAGCGGAACCGCCACCGGAGATCAGATAGAAGACGAGGGTGTCGCGTTTGGCCTTCTTCACAAGAGCCAGGGCAGCGCGTGCTGCGCCGAAGGATTCTTCATTGGGCAGCGGGTGGCCGCCTTCGAAGTAACGGATGCGCCAGTTGCGTTTTTTGGGCAGGTACTTGGAGCAACAAATGCCGCGGAGCCCCTTGCGTCGCTTCATGCGATCGAGGAGGATTTCGAGCATTGGTCCGGCGGCCTTGCCGATGGCGATGACGAAGATGCGCTTGTACTGCGATAGGTTGATAGTGTCTGGGCCGCTGCCATCGGGGATGAGGCGCTTGAGCGTGTCGCCTTCAAAAAGGAGACGACGATCGAAGGCCGACTCGATGCTGCTGGCTTTGAGAGCTTCGGTGAAGAAGCCTGTCGCCCGTGCATGGAGAAATTCGAGTGCTGTGTCACTTGCAGGCGTCATTGAACCTGCTCCTTAAGCCAGGTTGCTAGAGATTGCTGCATGGATTCAAGGCGGCTGGTAAAGGAGTGATCTGCGCCGGAGATGAAGACCAGGTGCTTGGGTTCGGCGGCTGTGCGGATAACTTGTTCGAGTTCAGCCTTGGGCGCGAACCAGTCGTGGTCGCCGCTGAGGAAGAGCTTGGGGACGGTGCACCTGGCGAGGAAGGGATAGTGGAACTGATGGCCGAAGCCCTGCGTGGGAAGTCCAAGTGCGGCGAGCGCGTGAATGTTGCGACGAGGCGTAGCGTCGTTACCGCAACAGGCTGCCAGGGCCATGGCGGCGCCGAAGCTGAATCCGACGACAATGATGGGGAGATTGAATTCAGCATTAAGCCAATCGAGGGCCGCAGAGACGTCCGCTGTCTCTGCAAGGCCTTCATGATGTCCTTCGCTGAGGCCGGTGCCGCGGAAATTGAATCGGAGGACGGGTAGACGAAAGCCCCAGTCTGATCCGTTCAGGACTTTCATCGCGTGGTAGACGACTTTGTTGTGCAGGGTGCCGCCGCCGAGGGGGTGAGGATGGCAGACGAGAGCAGTGAAACGAGAGTCGGGAGCGCCTTCGTTGAGGAGAGCTTCGAGCCGGCCGGCGGGGCCGCGAAGATCCACGTTGCGGAGCGTGGTGGGGTAGGTGGCTGCGGACGGTTCAGACGGAACAACTGTGGACTTCATTCAAAGGTTAATTTTACGCGGTTTTGCTCGTGCGACTGAGATGAGTGTTGAGCGAGCGCGCTGCGATATTCTGGCAGCACGATGCACGATACTGCGCCCATTGATCCGATACGGTTTACGCAGCAGCTTTGCGAGATTGAGTCGACGACCTACTTTGAAGGGCAGGTGGGTGACTTTCTCGCGGCTTTTCTGACGGGGCGGGGCTGGGATGTGGAGCAGACTCCGGTGCCGCAACCGGAGGAGAGCGCAGGAAGAGGGCCGCGGTGGAATGTGTATGCCGGGCCGGCAGGACAGTCTCCGGATCTGGTCTTCTCGACGCACATGGATACGGTGCCTCCTTATATTCCGTTTCGCGAGGACGAGGAATTCATCTATGGACGCGGCGTTTGCGATGCGAAGGGGATCATTGCGACGCAGGTGGCGGCGGCTGAGGCGCTGCGGGCGGAAGGATTTCGGGTTGGGTTGCTGTTCGTGTCGGGCGAGGAGAGGGATTCTGCTGGGGCAAAGGTCGCGAATGAGTCACCGAAGCGAAGCAGGTTTCTGATCAACGGAGAGCCGACGGATAATCGGTTGGCGCTGGCATCAAAAGGGGCGCTCAGGGCGGTTCTACGATCATCGGGAAAAATGGCGCACTCGGCTTATCCCGAGCTTGGAGACAGCGCTGTGCACAAGCTGGTTGAGGTGCTGGGGCGGTTGCTGAAGCTGGAACTGCCGGTGACCGAAGATGTTGGCCCAAGCACGTTGAACATCGGACAGGTGCATGGCGGGCACGCGCCGAATGTGATTGCCGACAAGGCTGAGGCGCAGGTCCTGGTGCGGCTGGTGGGTGATTCGGAGCCCGTGCGAAAGGCGCTTATAGAAGCTGCGGGTGATCTTGCGGAGGTGGATTTCACGTTGGAGATTCCGTTCGTACGGCTGAAGGCGGTAGAGGGTTTGCCAACGATGGTGGCGAAGTTTACGACGGATATTCCGCAGCTTTCAAACTGGGGCGAGCCATTGCTGCTCGGTCCGGGATCGATTCATGTTGCACATACTCCTCATGAAAGAGTGGCCAAGAAGGAATTGCTGGAGGCGGTGGAGCTTTACCTTCGAGTTGCAAAGCAGTTGCTGGCCTGATGGGCTGCATCCAATTTCTTTTCTATTCCCCAAGGAGATGATGATGAGCACTTCTATTTACGACGTTCCGGTGAAGAAGATTTCGGGCGACGATGCATCGCTGTCTGAATTCAAAGGCAAGGTTGTGCTGGTGGTGAATGTGGCGTCGAAGTGCGGGCTGACGCCGCAGTATGAGGCTCTGGAGAACCTGTACGAGCAGTACAAGGGGCAGGGACTGGTGATTGCTGGCTTTCCGGCGAACAATTTCAAAAGCCAGGAACCAGGGACGAACGAGGAGATCCAGAATTTCTGCACTACGAATTATGGCGTGAAGTTCCCCATGTTCAGCAAGATCTCGGTGGCCGGAGAGGACAAGCACCCTCTGTACCAGCTGCTGACTACGGCGCAGCCGAAAGCGATCAGCGTGGCGGAGGTTCCGTTTCGAGAGAAGCTGAAGGGATACGGGATCGAGACAAATGCGGATCCGGAAGTGCTCTGGAATTTCGAGAAGTTCTTGGTTGGACGGAATGGCCAGGTGGTGAAGAGATTCTCGCCGGATACGCTGCCGGATGCGCCGGAACTGGTGGAGGCGATCGAAGAGGAACTGGCGAAGGAGTAAAGGTGTTACTCCATCCCGAACGTTCTTGATCGATGATTTAGGGAGCATCCAGTTTGGGAGATGCTTCCCACATCTCCTCCAAATGTGGGGCACCATACTAGCTTGTTGGGAAGAAGATGCGGAAGACGGTGCCGCAAGCGGGGCGAGTGCGCACCGCTACCTCTGCGTGATGCTTGTCGAGGATACCTTTGGAAACCCAGAGACCGAGGCCGGTTCCGGCTTCGCCTTTTGTGGTGACGAAGGGATGAAAGAGCCTCTGGAGCATTTGCCTGTCCATGCCGGAGCCGTTGTCGGCGACCGTGACGGCTACTCCTGATGCTGTGCGGTTTGTGGATGGGCGCACTTCCAGGATGATGCGTCCCTTGTCCGGCACGGCATCGAGAGCATTGGAGATCAGATTGGTGAAGACCTGTTGAATCTCGCCAGGCTGGCAAAGGATCGGAGGCGAGGGACGGAAGCGGCGCTCGATCGTGATGCCGCGGACGCGGATGGCGGGGTCGTGGAAGTAGACAACTGAGTCGAGAACTTCTTCAAGTGCGATGAGCGCCGGGGCGGTGCGCTGCCGGTAGAACTTGAGGCTGCGCGCGGTGATATGGGAGAGGCGCTGGAGTTCCTTGTCAGCAATCTCGAGCAGTTCTTTGGAACTGGCTGAAAGGCCAGTGTCGGTCTTTGCGAGGAACAGGAGATTGGTGACGGCTTCGAGCGGATTATTAATCTCGTGGGCGATGCTTGCGGCGAGGCGTCCCGCTGCGGCGAGTTGCTCGGAGCGGCGTAGAGCCTGTTCGGATTTGCGTGCTTCAGTCGTGTTGGCGCAGTAGAGGATGATGCCTTCACCGGGCTGCGGGTAGACACTGAAGGTGTACCAGGCTTCGCCCTCAGGGCTCGAGAAGAACTGCTCGAACTCGACGGGAACGCGTTGATCCATGGCGCGGCGGACGTTGATTTCAACTTCGGTTCCCATGACTTCGGGGTATAGATCCCAAAGCGTTGCGCCGATGAGGGACTTGCCTGAACGCATACCGAGTTGGGCGGCGGCAGCATTCATGTAGGTGATTCGGTATTCGGTGTCCATCGTGCAGAAGGCGATCGGGATGTGTTCGAGTGCTTCTCCAGCGAACTGGCGGGCGCGGTTGACCTCCTGCGTGAGGGCTGCTTTCTGCTCGGCGGCATCGCGACGCATGCGCGCCATTTTGAGTTGGGCGTCGACGCGGGCGATGAGCTCGCGAGCGGCAAAGGGCTTGGTGAGGTAGTCGTCTGCACCGGCTTCGACGCCTTCAATGCGGGCTTCTTCGCCGGCGCGCGCGGAGAGCATGATGATGGGAATGAGAGATGTCGCAGGGTCCCGGCGCAACGTTTCGAGGAGAGTGAAGCCGTCCATCTCAGGCATCATCACGTCGGTTAGGACGAGGTCGGGAGTGCGATTGCGAATCGCTTCGAGGGCTGCGCGTCCATTGTCGGCAGTGAGGACAGTGAAGCGAGCAGCGAGGAGCGTGCGCACGTACTCGCGCATATCGGCATTGTCATCGACCAGGAGGACGACAGGGCGGGAAGCGGAGCGAGGATGATCTCCTCCGGCAGTGTCGTCCTCTACGGAGCCGGTGATCAGGTCCTGCAACTGATCGTGATCGGAATTGTGGACGGGCATCCAGCCCAGGGTTTCCTGCACGTAGGCCACGGCTGAGCCCTGAAGAACGAGGGGGCTGCCGGCGTCGCGAGAAATGTTGCCGTGCTTGAGGTGTTCGTGACCGAAGGGCAAGTGCACCTTGAAATCAGTGCCATCTCCCAGCTTGCTGCGGACTTCGATCGCTCCGCCGTGCATTGTAACGAGTTCGTGGACCAAAGCGAGGCCGATGCCGCTTCCTTCATGACTGCGGCGGCGCGCGCCTTCAATGCGCCGGAAGCGTTCGAAAAGGTTCTGGAGCTCTTCTTCGGGGATGCCGGTTCCGGTGTCGTGAATTGTGAGCAGGGCACCGTTCTCTTCGGCGGAGATAGAGACGCGAATTTCGCCATCGAAGGTGGCTTTCAGGGCATTCGAGAGCAGGTTGAGGACGATCTTCTCCCACATATCGCGGTCGACGTAGACCGGCTCAGGGAGAGGGGGACATTCGATGACGAGCTTCAATCCAGCGCGTTCGACGGCGGAGCGGAAGACGCTGGCGAGCTGGGCTGTGAGAAGGGAGAGGTCGGTGGGCTGGTAGGTAGCCTGCATGCGTCCGACTTCAATGCGGACGAAATCGAGGACTCCGTTTACGAGTTTGAGAAGGCGCAGTGCGTTACGGTGCAGCATCTGCAGCGATTCGACTGACGGAGTGGTTTCGTTGAGCAGTGCATCTTCAACGGGGCCGAGGATCAGGGTGAGGGGGGTGCGCAGCTCGTGGCTGATGTTGCTGAAGAAGGCGGTCTTGGCGCGATCGAGGTCGGCGAGTTCTTCGGCGCGGCGTTTCTCCGCTTCGTAAGCGTCGGCGTTCGTGATGCTGGCGGAGATCTGTCCGGCGGCAAGGTCGAGGAAACCTGCGTAGCTGGAGTCGAATTGGCGATAGGGATTGATAGCCGCGATGAAGACCCCCAGAGGCTTGTCCTGACCACGACGGGAGAGGGGAACAAGACGCGCCTGACTGGGGGGCTTGTTCCATTCGCCTGTGGGAAGGTCTGGGAAACGATCGCCCAGGAGGTCGAGGGTGATGGGCTGATTGGAATCAAAAAGGAAGTGGACCGGCCAGGGTGCGGATACGGATTCGCTGTCCATCTCAGGGGGCGCCGCGGGATGGCCGGGCTCGATTCCGCTTTGTGTGACAAGGCAGAGGTTGGGGCCGACGTCTTCGAAGCAGTAGACCAAGGCAAAAGGAATGTCCTTCTGACCGGCGAGGCCTCGTTGAATAGCAGCGAAAGCCTCTTTGCGGGTGTTCGCTTCGGCCAGAGCACCGGCAAGGGTGCTGAGAGCGGTAAGCTGACGTTCGCCGCGAACACGCTGGGTGTCTTCCATTACAACGCACAGCATGCCTTCGATCTGACCATTCGAGCCTGCGAGGGGGCTGTAGGAGAAGGTGTGGTAAGTCTCTTCGGGGAATCCGCTGCGTTCGAGAATCAGGCCGAGGGTTTCATCCCAGGAGGCCTCGCCAGTGGTCATCACGCGTTCGACGCGGGGGCCGATGTCGGGCCAGATTTCGTGCCAGACCTCGGGTGCTGGTTTCCCTAAAGCCCAGGGATGTTTTTTGCCCAGAGTTACTCGTGCATAGCTGTCGTTGTAGAGAAAGGTGAGCTGCGGGCCCCATGCCATCCACATGGGAAATCGGGAAGTGACGAGGATGCGAACCGCGGCTTTGAGGCTATCGGGCCAGCCGGCCACGTGTCCGAGGGGTGTCGTCGACCAGTCGTAAGAACTGATCAGCTCGCTCATTGTGCCGGGCTGCATGGTTCCTGTTTGTCCGCTCCAAAGCGGGCTGTCATCGTCCATCAATGGATCTCCGGCTGAGGTAACCCTACTCAATTACGCGGTCGGAGTAGACACACTCGGATCAGGGAACGTTGAACAGAAATCTGATTCCCGCTGTTTCTGGACCCCTCTTCCGTTCAACCATCGCACTTGGATGCCCCTCAAGCCGGGTCGGTTGTCTGGAAGGTTCAGTTTAGCTGTGCGCAGATTTTGCATTTCGTAGCGGGGATGATAACCCGAGCAGAAGTGGAAGCGCAAACGAGGGCGAGTGTATGCTCGGCGCATGGACGAGCGACAGTCAGACACCGCAACAGTGCTGAATCAACTGCAATCGGCATCTTCTTCTTACCTTCGATCGGCGCGCCACCAGCCGGTGAACTGGCATGCGTGGGGGGAGGCTGCGTTTGCAAAGGCGCAGTCGGAGAACAAACCCATTCTGCTGGACATTGGAGCGGTGTGGTGTCACTGGTGCCACGTGATGGATCGCGAGTCCTATGAGGATGCGGAGATTGCGCGAATCATCAATGATCATTTCGTCGCGGTGAAGGTGGACCGGGACGAGCGGCCGGATGTGGATTCCCGGTACCAGGCTGCGGTGTCGGCGATCAGCGGGCAAGGTGGGTGGCCCTTGACGGCGTTTCTGACGCCGGATGGAAGACCGTATTTCGGGGGAACGTATTTCCCGCGGGATGATCGCTATGGCCGGCCGGGGTTTGGCAGGGTGCTGCTGACGATGTCACAGGTTTGGCAGGACCGGCGGGAGGAAGCTCTGGAGTCGGCATCGAGCGTGATGAATGCGATCGAGCATAACGAGTCGTTTTCGGCGCGCGGCGGGGATTTGAATCTGGCGTTGGTAGAGAAGATTGTGACGTCGGCGGTGTCGCAGTTCGATCCACGACATGGTGGGTTCGGATCGCAGCCGAAGTTTCCGCATCCGACGATTCTGGATTTGCTGCTGCAAGTTGGGGTGAATCGCGGGGTCGATGAAGCCAAGCGGGCGTTTACGGTGACGCTGGAGCAGATGGCGCGCGGCGGCGTGTACGACCAGCTTGCGGGAGGCTTTCATCGCTACAGCGTGGATGAGCGCTGGGTGGTTCCTCACTTCGAGAAGATGATCTACGACAACACGGAACTGCTGCGGAACTACGTGCACGCGTACCAGACGTTTGTGCGCGAGGATTTTCGCAGCACTGCGGAAGAGATTATCGGGTGGCTTGATGCGGTGATGACGGATCGCGAACGGGGCGGGTTCTATGCGTCGCAGGATGCGGACATCAATCTTGATGACGATGGCGATTACTTCACGTGGACGCTGGCGGAAGCGCGGGCTGTTCTCGATGCGGATGAGCTGGCGGTAGCGGGGCCTTACTGGGATATTGGCGAACTGGGAGATATGCACCACAATCCGGCGAAGAATGTGCTGCACCGGAACTTCACGATCGAGGAAGTTTCGGCGCAGACAGGGAAGGCGGCAGGGGATGTGCGCTGGCTGCTTTCATCCGCGCACCGGAAGCTGTTGGCTTCTCGCGTGGAGCGGACTACACCGTTTATTGATACGACGCTGTATACGGGCTGGAATGCGATGGGGGTGACAGCTTATCTGGAAGCTGCGCGGGTGCTGCGAGCGGAAGAGCCGCGGAAGTTCGCGCTGCTTACGCTGGACCGGATCATCGCCGAGGCATGGGATGTGGAGAGCGCGCTGCGGCATGTGATTGCCTATGGTGATGGTGTGGGTGATGGGACGGCGGAGGATGTGCCGGGGACGCTGGATGACTACGCGATGACGGTGCATGCGTGCATCGATGGCTGGATCGCGAGCGGGCAGATGCGGTATTACCAGGCGGCAGTGACGATTGCGGACGCGATGATTGCCAAGTTCTACGACCGGACGGCGGGCGCGTTTTTCGATTCGGCTGCGGGTGCGGATGGAGCTGCTCCACTAGGGGCGCTTACGGCGCGGAGGAAGCCGCTGCAGGATTCGCCGACTCCGGCCGGGAATCCGACTGCGGCTTCGGCCTTGTTGCGTCTCGAAGAGTTGAGCGGGCGCAAGGAGTACCGGGACATTGCCGAGGATACGCTGGAGTCGTTCGCGGGGATTGTGGAGCACTTCGGGCTGTACGCGGGCAGCTACGGGCTGGCGGCAGAGCGATTGCTGCTCGATCCGATGCAGGTGGTTGTTGTTGGAACGGGCGCGGAGGCGGATCAGCTTGAGGCGTTGGCGACGGCGCGGTATGCGGTGAACAAGACGGTGATTCGGCTTTCAGAAGATGCGATTGCCGCGGGGGCGCTGCCGGATGCGCTGGCGGAGACGGTGGGGCAGGTTCCAAAGCCTGAGGACAAGCCTGCCTGGGCGCTGGTGTGTCGGGGACGGACTTGTATGCCGCCGGTCTGGGATGCGGAGGGGTTGCTGAAGGCGATTGAGTAGGCGGCTGGCGGGCTCAAGATCTTGCAATCTGCCGAGAGCAATCCGCTGGACATGTCGGGCATCATGTGGCCGCTCTCTTTGAGCACGGTTTCTTCTTTTAGTGCGTCGTGGGGGTGTACCCCTATTCTGGCGGTAAATTTCCTTTCATGAGTAACTTACGCGACCCGAATGCGCGTAAGCTTTGTGTTCTGAGCGACTTGTGGCCAGAATCTTGAGCCATAAGTATTTAGCAGCACAGGCTGCGATAAGGGACCAGAGATCCCGTGGGTTAAGGCAATTCCTGAGTTAGTTTGTCCTTGCAAACTCGGTTCAAGATCAATGACTCTGCTGTTCGCGTCGCGTGAGGAATAGGCTTCGGCGCACGGCAACTCACGAACTGCTGTACTGAATTTTTCCGCATACTTCTATTGTGAAGAGATCCTCGAAATAGCCTGCAAAATGCGGGGATGTTTTTTCCAGTTCGAATGGAGAGCAAAGGAGCGATTCGGTACTTGCGGATGCCCTGACCGCGTAATGCCAGATCTCGGCGCGTCATTTAACCGATAGGTAAGAACAAGTGGCCGACCTCACGCCTGCAACGCCTCGCGGCGGAGCAGCCTCCGATTGTTTCTGTCCAACGCTAAAAAGGCTCCGCCACCACGCGGGGCCCTGACTTGTAAACCACGTAGTTTCCCGCGACAGCTCCAACACCCTTGTTTGTCAGGGGATTCAGCCTGGTGTAGAGATTTGTGAAGGATGCCATCCAGACAGGTTGGCCCGTAGTTAAGGAGTAGATGGCGTTCCGCGAAGGATCGTATATCGTATCTCTCCCTACAGGCTGGAGACTGGCCAGTTCAGGCAGAGGTGGCGAAGCGAGCACTTCTCCAGTCGCACTGTAGATGGAACAGGAGGCGTAATGCAGAATTCCGTTGACGTCCATCGAATAGATATTGGCCAGGAACCTATTGTTATCGATCCATCCGACCGCATAACCCGGAACATTTCCGATGCCGCCGACAGAGTCCTTCAGGATGCTTGTAATGGAGGTCTGAGACTTTCGGGGGCCCAAAGTGGCTGCAATGAGGCTCCCATCAGGTGAGAGGAATGGCGGAGTCAAGTAGTATGCGTCGTTGTTGTAGGGCGAAGGATTGTCCGACCATATAGTGGACCCGTCTATGTGCGAAACCTGCCTCGCAAACAGCCAGGATGACCCTGTCGATGACTGCTGGAAAGTTCCGGTAGCTCTTCCCATCATTGTGCCCGAGGCCGAGAGAGTGAAGTCAAAGAGCACCGGACTCGAGCTGTTAAGACTGTACGGAAAAGTGCTTGTGACTGCCCCAGAAGGGAGCGAGTAGAAGGTAAGGGTCCGATCCAGAAAACCGCTTGAGCCAGATATACCGAAATACGTGGCTGCTCCCAACAAGCTTCCGTCGTCAGAGATCGCAATTTTCCCGGCGGACAGGTCAATTTGCCGTTCGATAGTCTGCGAGTTAGGATCGATGACCAAAATTTTGCCGTTTGCAGTGCTGATGGCCGCGCGGCTTACAGTACCGGCGATGCTCCACGCGTCTCCATACCCGAAGTACCGGGGTGAACTAGATAAGCTCGCCCCGTCCAGGATGACCCCATTCCCATTTCCTGCTATCCACTGGGATGACGAGGTCGCCGCGTACGAGCTACCGTATTCGACTGGGAAGCTGTAAGAGCTCTCCACGGGACTGAGACCGGACAGATCGACTACGTTGAATTTCTCCACCGATCCCGTATTTGCTGCATACGAATAGGAAACGAAGCCCAAGGTCTGTGCTGACAGTGTGACACCTGACTTGATGTAACGGTCGCCTTCGCCGTTCCAGCTCAGGGCTGAGGTTTGAGAGCCAACTGGGTAAATTTCAAGACGGCCTCTGTCGAAAGTCCAGATCCAGCTGCCTTGTCCTCCCAAACCTACGATAGAGGGCAAATCAACGGCAGCTTCCTGTGTGCCCGTTTTCGAGTAAACAAACACTCTGTTGCCTGAACTGCTCAAGAAGCGGCTTCCGTCGCCAAACCATGAGTTGAAAGCTCCAGTAAATGATGAGCTGTTTGTTGATGTCCCATCCGGTATGGAGATTGACTCAATAACGTTGGCACCTGCAGGTCCGAGTGCGACATACAGCCTATCGGGAGCCGAATTACTCAGGGCTTTGGAGTAGTCTCCGGCTTTGGAGAAAAGGAGCGTGGCCTGAGGCGTAAAGACGTAGAGACCTGTTTGCGAGCCGATTGAAATGTAACTTCCATCGGAGGCCAACTGCCACCAGTTTGTCATCTGGCTGTAAAAATCCGGTGACAGTGGTTCGAGGCCAAACTGATTCAGCCCGCGGAACACGACAGATGAGATGAGATGTCCATCTGATTGCGCATGAACCTCCAAGCCGTTTGAAACTGCGATAACGAAGTTCTGGCCGGCCATATCGGCGGCCTGCAGAAATCGGCTGGGCACGGGATAAGGGCAATGTTCTCCCATGTAGTGAATCACGCAGTTGTTGAACGGCCGCATGCCATCGCCGTTAGCAAGAAGAGCGCCTGATGAGTAGTCCCACAGTGCCCAGTGTGCGGAGGTGTCTGCGCTCAGGACGCGATCATTTCCCATTCGAAGCGTACTTATGGGTTGCTCGTGACCAAGTTCAAGAACGATTTGTTGTTGCGCGACAGAGATAGTCACGGTGGCATCCGAACTGCCATTGGCATTTGTTGCGGTTACGACGTAATCAGCCTGAGGCGTGACAGCCGCAGGCACCCCAGAGATTGTTCCGGTCGACGCATCCAGGACTAGCCCGGGCGGCAGTTCCGGTGAAACGCTGAAGAGATCCACGGCTCCTGCAACCGAGGGAACGTCGGATGGGATAGCTTGGCCAACCGTGGCGTTGATGGTGGACAGAGGGTAGGCGAAGCTGGACGGTGCACCAATCCTCACTGAGATAGTTAGCGTGGTGCTTGTCGATCCGGAGCTGTTCGATGCTGTCACCGTATAAACAGTTTCCGGCGAAGCGACTTTTGGGGTGCCGCATATCGTGCCCGACCGAGTGTATCGATCATCTTCAGTTCCGCACCTACCGTGCAGGGGATCGAAGAGAAGAAGCCCTTCCGGTAGCTGTGGGCTGATGCTGAATTGGTCAACTACTCCGACAACCGAGGGCTGGACGTAGGTGAATTCGCCCACACTTACCATGATCTTCGATTTCGAATAAGTGAGATTCGACGGTGGAGGGTCTTTGACCGTTATGGTGGCACTGCCGACTAAACCAGTCCTATCAAGGCCAGCGTAGATAATCACGGTCCCTGCCCTGGCTGGCGTAAAAAGACCGGACTGGCTCACGCTTCCCATCGTCGTATCAACAATGCTCCATACAGGTGAAGCGCCGGAGGTTCCTGCGCCCTGTAACGTGGCGACGCACGCTGAAGTTTGATTGGTGAAGATTATTGCGGGAGTGCAGTTTACGGTCAGGGATGCAGTTTCCGCGGACGAACTGCCGTCGTTGGAACCTTTTCCAACGGAGTTACTACACCCGCAGAGAATGGCCAAGCACACCAGAGCCACGACCCCTCTCAGGGCGGTGCTTCGCGCGCAGTTTTTTAGTGAGATTTCAGAATGGTAGTTCGCCGAGTGTATTCCGCCTTCAGGAGGCTTCAAGGATGAGTCGTTCGTCAGTGCCATGGAGATAGCCTCATTCCCGGGGACAGAACGAACCGTCTCCGCATTCAGGCCGTGTTGGCATGGCGAATGTTAATCCTGTCTGAGTCGATCGTCGGTGAGTGTGATCACGTGTGTTGGGCGGTTAACCATGGCTGGGCACCTCCGCAAAGCTTCTCTGCCAATACCAGGCTGATCTGAAGAGATCATGGGGACACGATCGAATTCGTGGCCTGGCATTCTTGAACTTAGGTGCGAGACGGATGGGATGCTGGTTTGTGACGGGCACGTGCATGCCGCTGGTGCGGGATGCAGATGAAGAAACCCAAGACCTCACGGGCGCTTCGAAGAAGATGGCTTTTGAAGGATTGTTCTTAGATAAACGGTAGAGGAGCCCGAGATGTCCGCAGAGCAGATTCCCGCAGAAGAGATCGGCGAGTTAGTGGACCACTTTTATGCAAAGGTGCGTGTCGATTCGGAGATTGGTCCCATCTTCAATGCCGCCATCGATGATTGGCTGGCGCACCTGAGTTTGCTGAAGAGTTTCTGGTCTACGGTGCTGCTGATGGATCGCAGCTACAAGGGAGATCCGCTTTCGAAACATTTGCCGCTTTCTCTCGATCCCCCGCACTTTGCACGCTGGCTCGCGCTGTTCGAGGAGACCGCGCGCGAGGTGATGCAGCCCGAGCACGCTGAGGTGATTATCGACAAGGCCCATCGAATCGCGCAGAATTTTCAGGCAGCTATTGCTTATCAGCGCGAGGGAACAAGTGTGGATCAAGGGATCTATCGCGCAAAGTCCTGACTGGCGCGGGAAACATCGTCCTTAATGCCTCCGTCTATTCGGCCCAGAGCGGCCTTTCCTCTGTCGCAGACACATCGGGTCCGATTGTGGCTGCGTCGCCGCGCAGGAAGGAGTGAGCGGAAGTGTACGCGAAGACGAATTGCGGCCAAGCCACTCCAGCATGATGCGATTGGTCTCCTCTGGTGACTCTTCGAAGACAGAGTGGCCGCCGGGAAGCACGACTAGCTCCGACGCATGGAGACGGCGTTGCAGCCGAAGACCAGATTCGAGATCGACTGTGCAGTCATGATCACCCCACACGAGGAGGGTTGGGATTCGCGCGACACGGCGGAGTACCACCTTCAGCATGGCCATTTCGGTGAACCAGCATTGAACGACGGAGAGTACATGCCGCAACGTGCCTGGGCAGCTGAGGCCATCGACAATCTCCTGCAGGCAGCTGTCGACGATGCGCCCTGGGCCACTATTGATTTGCCCAAGCGCGAGGCGCTGGATCTTGGCGGGAAGATAAGGCAACATTCGCGCGAGGTAGCGGCCCCAGATCGTGCTGTAGATGCGCACGATCAAGTCGCTTGAGTGGCTGTAAGGATTGGCTGGGGCAAAGAGGATGAGTGAGCGCACTCGCGTCGGATGCAGCGCCGCGAGCATCAATGCGATGGCGCCCCCGTACGAATGAGCAACGATGTCGACGTCGGTGAGACCGAGTGCATCCATGACAGCGACGATACGATTGGCGGTGGCTCTCAGGCTCGCATCCAATCCGTCGACGCGTTGAGATTTACCCATGTTGAGCATGTCGACGGCATAGACACTCGCCTTTTGAGCGAGGGCATCGATGTTGTTGCACCAGTTTGCACTGGTGCCGATTAATCCATGGATAAGGAACATCGGTGTGCCACTTCCGGCATGCAAGTAATGCAGGCGTGTTCCGATTGCCTCGACGAATGCCGCTTCGTGCGCCGGTTGAGGGGACCCTTGTTCCATGAAGAGATCCTTTTCTTGCAGGCCCTCGACACAATTGATCCGTGGACCGCACCGCAAAAGGCGTCGGTCCCGGTTTGTGGGATGTACTTAGATGAATTGCAGTTGCTCGATCATCCGGGTGCTAAGGAGATGCGAGCTTCGTCGCTCCCCACCCAAGCAGAGCTTGGATGGGGCACCCGCGGTGATCCCAATACGGAGGAGATGCGGGCCTTCTTGTTCCCCACCCAAGCAGAGCTTGGATGGGGCACCCGCAATTCCGCGGGGCCTCTCCGGAGCCGGAATCTTCGGTGATCCGATCACTAACTGCCGAAGGGGTTGGACTCCTGGGGCTTGATCGTGGTGGGGTCGGGCTTTGGGCCATCTCCGGCGGATCTGGCTGCGGGTGTTTTGGCGTCGGTTCCGCGCGAGTAGACGCGGTAGGGGTCGCCGGGGAGGAGATTGTTCTCCTCGAGGGCGAGGCGGACGCGGCGCCTGAATTCGCGCACGGGGCCATATTGCTTTGTCGGTTTTGTTTTGAAGACGACGGGGAAGATGAGTTCGGAGCCTTTGACGGCGTCGACGCCGAGAATCTGGGGATCGGCGACGAAGAGGTCTTTGAAGGTGTCGCTGGTGCGGATGTCCATGGCGATTTCTTTGAGCATGTCCGTCACCTTGTCGGGGTGCGCGGAGAAGTCGACGCTGACGTTTACGGTGGCAACGGAGAAGTCGACGCTCTGGTTGGCGACGGTGGTGATCTGCGAATTGGGGATCACGTAGACGGTGCCGTCGGCGCCGTCGCGAAGGATGGTTTTGCGCAGGGTCATGGATTCGACGACGCCGGAAACGCCGGCTATCTTGATGGTGTCGCCTACGTTGAACTGGTCTTCGATGAGAATGAGAACGCCATTGAGCATGTCGCGAACGATGTTCTGAGCGGCGAGGCCGATGGCTACTCCGGCTACGCCCGCGGAGGCAAGCAGAGGGGCCAGGTTCACGCCGATGGCGGCGAGAAACTGCATGGCAACTATGGCGACGATGATGGTGACGCCGGTGGCGCGAATAACACCGGCCATGGTTCTGACCTGGGAGATGCGGACATGGCCGACAGCATGCTGTTCGGCAATGCGCACCATACGCGTCGTGATGAGGGCGAGGATGCGGTAAAGTGCGAAGCCGATGAGGGCTGCTATGAGGAGGTGGGGAAGTTTCAGGCGGATGAATTCCTGGGTATCGCCGATCCATTCGTCGAGCACTTTTCCGAAGAAACGGCTTTCGGTGGCGATCTCAGACCATGAGGCCAAAAGAAGGGCAGGCATACAAACTCCTAAATCAAGTATCTATATTGTGCAGAAATGATGCGGGGCTCGGCCCAGCCCCTGGGACCTCTATAGAAGCCGATACAGCTGAATTTTAATGGGCCAATGCAGAGTGGAAATCAATATACGAGCAACAGACGAGCGCGCTGAGTAAAAGGAAGTGCGGTCCAAAGGGCCATATAGCAGTTTCCAACCTGCTCAGAGGTTGATATGAGGTTCTATCGGCACGCTTCCCAAATGCTATACGCCGAATTCTTCGGTTCTACTGCTTGTGCAGCCCGCCTGGTGACAACTGCGGTTCTTTTAGCGAGTATGGTCTGGCTGAGTGCCCGGGCGTATTCTGCGTGCGCAAGTGGAACCCCTGGCCCAACGATGGAGAACATCAGCCCGGGTGGTGAACTGGCGTGGTCACCAGGTTTCGAGGGCGGGCAGGTCGCCAGTTTCGGTGATGTGAAGATCAACATCGAGGCCTACAACAGGAAACGGGAAAAAGACATTGCGAATGCCAGCAAAAAGCTGCTTTCATTAGCCATTGCTCTTAAATCCGATCTTGACCATGATCCAGATTCCGATCCATCCCCGAGCGCTATGAGCAAGGCCAGAGAGATCGAGAAGCTGGCGCATGATGTGAAGGAAACGATGAAGCTCAACCTTATCTCGCCGCACTGATTCAAGCGCAGGCGCCTCACTGAGGAGGTCCCCAATGTACGGTGTTGAAACCAGGTTTGGCATTCCGGTGAGGGTCGCCGGTTTCAGGTTCAGGGTGGCTTGTCTCGCGGCGGTGTTTGTGGTTGCAACCGCATGCGTTGCGCAGGAGGGCAAGCCTTCGGAGCCGCCAGCGGCAGACGCAACTCAGACAGCGGATGCGGCAGCGCATCCGGCGAAGGACAGCAAGCCACAGAAGCCGGGGGAGAGCGATCGCAAGAAGGTAATTGCGGATCAGAGCGCGCAATTGCTGGAGATGGCGCTTGCTTTGAAGGCAGAGGTGGATAAGACCACCAAGGACACGCTGTCGCTGAATGTGATCAAGAAGGCCGATGAGATCGAAAAGCTGGCAAAGTCGGTGAAAGAAAAGATGAAGCAGAACTCTGGCAGCTAAGCTGCGCGCGGCGCAGGAAGCTGTTGCCTGCCACCGGAAGCTGCGGCGAGGCAGGAAGCGGCGGAGCGGGGCGGGCGGAGTTCGAAGCAGGGGCAAAACAGGGATTCGAAGGTTTGCCGGTAAAAGAGGGGTGAACATGCAGAATCTGCTGCAGTATTGGACTGGCCAGCGACGCAATTTCAGTTTCAGTGAAGTCAGCGTGTGGCGGGTGGGCCCACTGATTGCGATGGTCACCGTCGTTTTGTTTTCGGCCGCTGCAGCAAGCGAGCAGTCGACGGGCAATCCGACGCCAGACGCGACGCAAATGGGGCCTCGCTGCCCCACTTGCCCGATCGTGGTTGCAGCCAGGCCCTTGTCAGCCAAAGATAAAGAGGACCAGGCAAGCCGGAGTAGCGAGAAGAACAACTTCAGTGCGGCGAATGCGCAGCGCAAACTCTACATCGACGACGAGACGAACAAGATGCTGATTCTTGCGCGTGATCTGAAGGCAAAGATCGACGGTTTGGGAACTGGTCGGCCCTCGGCGACTATGCTGCGGGAAGCGGCAGTGATTGAATTCCTGGCAAAGGATATAAAAGAGAAGATGAAGCTGACCGTCAACCCTGATTAATGGCCCTGATGGATGGCTTGGAGGGAGCCGAGCTAATGCGTCCGAATCCGGGGTGGGCGAGAGCGGTTGTGGCGGCAGGAGTGCTGGGAGCAGCGGGGTGGCTGGTTTCGGCACAGTTTGCCCCTAATTCACGCACCCAGGCACCTTCGCGACCGGGGTTCGGAGACGGTCCGGATGTTGATTCGATCGCGGAAGCAAAGCGGGTGAAAGCGTTGAATGCTCTCCGTCACAAGTCGGTGGTGTCGGACACGGAGAAGCTGGTGAAGCTGGCCCGTCAACTGGATGCCGAGATCGCATCTAATCCGACGGGCGGGCTGACGCCCGAAGAAGTGCAAAAGCTGGCAGCCATCGAAAAGCTTGCGCATGACGTGAAAATCAAGATGGCTCAGTCGTTTGGCGACGGGCCGAGGTTCAGGCCGCCGTTGCTTGACCCCCTGGGGCCAGGTGCGCAATAAGATTGCTACAATCGTGTTTGGATAGAGATATATAGAGGGGCAAGAGAGGAAAAGATCCCAACCCTGGAGTGAACGAAAATGGGACTTGCGGTTTCAAGCGCACATGCGCCGATGGGGACTGACGCCTCAGGCCGGCTGAGCTCACAAGAGCTGATCCAGATCTATCGGCTGATGTACTTGTCCCGGCGCATCGATGACCGCGAGATTCTTCTCAAACGACAGCAAAAGATCTATTTCCAGATTTCGGCCGCGGGGCATGAGGCCTTTCAAGTGGCTGCGGGGCTGGCTCTGAGGCCGGGATACGACTGGTTCTTTCCTTACTACCGTGACCGGGCGTTGACGCTGACCTTGGGAGTGTCGCCGAAGGACATGTTTCTGCAGGCGGTAGGCGCGGGGACTGATCCGGCGAGCGGCGGGCGCCAGATGCCGACACACTGGAGCAGCCGGGAGCTAAACCTGGTGAGTACTTCATCGTCGACGGCTACGCAGGTGTTGCATGCGGTGGGATGCGCTGAGGCGGGTCGATACTTCAGCCGCCATCCGGAAACAGCAGAGCGGGTGGAGGGGGATTACAGGGCGTTTCGGAATGTGACGTTCCACGGCGATGAAGTTGTGCTTACCTGCATAGGGGAAGGATCGACTTCACAGGGTGAGTTCTGGGAAGCGTTGAATACGGCTTCGAACCACAAGCTGCCGGTGATCTTCATGGTTGAAGACAACGGCTACGCGATCAGTGTTCCGGTTGAGGTGAACACGCCGGGGGGAAACATTTCCCGGCTGGTGGCTAATTTTCCGAACTTCCATTTCGAAGAGGTGGACGGAACCGATCCGGAGGCGAGCCTGCGGGCGTTTCAGCGGGCGGCAGAGCACTGCCGGGCGGGGCTGGGCCCGGCGTTTGTCCACGGACACTGCATCCGGGTTTATTCGCATTCGCTGTCGGACGATGACAAGTTGTACAGGTCGGCCGCAGAGCGGGAAGCAGATGCGCTGCGCGATCCGATTCACAAGATGCAAATGCGATTGCTGCGCGAAAACATTCTGACTGCGGAGCAGATCAACGCGCTGGAGAAGGAGTTGGAGCGGGAAGCTTCAGATGCTGCGGATCGAGCACTGGAGGCTCCGCTTCCGGAGGTTGCGAGCATCGAGAAGCATGTGTACTCGGAGGACCTGGACCCGAGGAGCGCGGCTTTTGCAACCGAGAAGGCGCAGGTGGCAGGTTCGCGGAATGGGAGATCGGCGAGCGGCAAGGGTGCTGCGCCGAAGACCATGGCCGACCTGATCAATGCGTGCCTGTGGGACGAGATGGAACGCGATCCGCGGATTGTGGTGTACGGCGAGGATGTTGCCGATGCGAGCCGGGAGGAAGCTCTGCAAGAGGTCAAGGGCAAGGGCGGCGTATTCAAGCTGACTTCGGGGCTGCAGGCCAAGTTCGGGTCCGAGCGGGTGTATAACTCCCCGCTGGCGGAGGCGAATATCGTTGGGCGGGCGGTGGGCCTGGCAGTTCGCGGGATGAAGCCGGTGGTGGAAATTCAGTTCTTCGATTACATATGGCCTGCGGTACACCAGATACACAATGAACTGTCGCTGATGCGGTGGAGATCGAACGGAACGTGGGCCGCGCCCGCGGTGATTCGGGTGCCGATCGGCGGATACCTGACGGGCGGAGCCATCTACCACTCGCAGTCGGGGGAAAGCATTTTCACGCATATTCCGGGATTACGGGTGGCGTTCCCGTCGAATGCGCTGGATGCGAATGGTCTGTTGCGGACGGCGATTCGCTGCGATGATCCGGTGTTGTTCCTGGAGCACAAGCGGCTTTACCGCGAGTCGTACGGACGTGCGCCTTATCCGGGACCGGATTTCGCCATTCCATTTGGGAAGGCGAAGATTGTGCGTCCGGGTGAGCACATGACACTGGTCACTTATGGGGCGCTGGTGCCGCGCGCGTTACAGGCGGCGATGACGGCGAGCCGCGATAAGGGGATCGAGGTCGAGGTAATCGATCTGCGAACCTTAAGCCCGTATGACTGGGAGACGATTGCGACATCTGTAAGGAAGACAAGCCGCGTGATCGTAGCGCACGAGGACATGATGAGCTGGGGTTACGGCGCGGAGATCGCGGCGCGGATTGCAGATGAGCTGTTCGATGACCTGGATGCGCCGGTGAAGCGGGTTGGGGCGATGGATACGTTTGTGGCGTATCAGCCGGTGCTGGAGGATGCGATTCTGCCCCAGCCGGATACAGTATTGAGGGCGATTACCGAACTGCACGCGTATTGAAGAGCAGCTACTAGCTGCTAGCTCTTAGCTTTCGGCTTGACGCTCTGGATACCGGTCGCGTGCACAAGTAGAGTCCGGATCGCGGTCATCTCTTCATCTCCACTCACATCTTTTCCGCGCACCCCCAACGCCTTGGACTGGCCTGTGCAGGTCGTCACTCCTTTGTAGGCATGTTGCCGAAGCGCAGAATATGATGACCTCACCAATGCGGGGGTGAGGATGAATCTCTGGCTGCAGGATCTGCGGTATGCGTTTCGGGTGCTTCGCAAGAATGTAGTGCTGACACTGGTGATTCTGATTTCGCTGGGCATTGGGATCGGCGCAAATTCGGCAATCTTCAGCGTGGTGAATGCGCTGTTGCTGCGACCGCTGCCTTATCCTCATCCGGACCGGCTTGCGGCGATCTGGCTGCATTCTCCGGGAATCGGAATCCTGCGCGACTGGCCATCTCCGGGGCAGTATGTCGATATCCAGAATCAGAACCACTCGTTCGACCAGATGGCGATTGCGCAGAGCCGCACATTCATTTTGACCGGCCGCGGGCAGCCGGAGCGCGTGGATGTGCTTCGCACGCAGTCGACTTTGCTGACAATGTTCGGGGCCAAGCCCCTGCTTGGCAGAACGCTTCTGCCTGACGAGGATAAGCCGGGCAGGCCAGCGGTGGCGATTCTGAGCTATGGAGCGTGGCAGCGGCTGTTCAATGCAGACCCGAACATCGTAGGAAAGAGCATCACGTTGAACGGGAAAGCTTCTACGGTGGTCGGCGTGCTCGAGCGCAGCTTCATGCTTAACGCAGAAGTGATGCCGTCGGAAGGGCCGATGGACAAGATGGATATGTTTGTCCCGCTGCCGTTGGGGCCGGACGCGGCACAGCGAAGAGGCGACGAGAACTACAACATCGTGGCGCGGCTCAAGCCGGGCGTTACGTTGGAGCAGGCTCAGGCCGATATCAACGTCATCGCAAACGGGATTCGGATCAAGGACAAGCGCGATGCAAGCTACGGCATGGATGTGATCGGTCTGCAGAAGCAGGTGGTGGGAGACGTGCGCCGTGCGCTGCTGGTGCTGCTGGGGGCAGTCGCGTTGGTGTTACTGATCGCCTGTGCGAATGTCGCGAACCTTTTGCTGGCGCGGGCGGCGGGACGTGAAAAGGAAGTTGCGATCCGCACCGCTTTGGGAGCGGGATGGCAGCGGATTGCGCGACAACTGCTGACCGAGAGTGTCCTGCTTGGACTCATGGGTGGGGCAGCGGGCCTTGCAGTGGCGCGATTGAGCCTCTGGGTGGTGCGCACGATGAATCCGGGGAATATCCCCAGGCTGGATGAGATTGGAATCGATGGGACTGTTCTGGCATTCACGTTTGGAATTGCACTGGCGACGGGGATATTGTTCGGTGTCGCTCCGGTGTGGCGTGCCATCAAGCTCGATCCGAATTCGTCGCTCAAGGCGGGCGGGCGCAGCGGACAGGCGGATAGCGGTTTGTATCTGAAGCGGCACCGGCTGCGTGCGCTGCTCGTGGTTCTTGAACTTGCGATCTCACTTGTCCTGCTTGTTGGCGCAGGGTTGTTGATCCGCAGCTTTATTCGCCTGCAGAGCGTACCTCCAGGTTTCACCACGGAGAACGTGATGAGCCTGGAAGTTGTGGTGAGCGACCCCAAGTACCGCGATGACAAGTTAACCGCCAGCTTCTGGCGAGAAGTTGAGACTCGCATTGCACATTTGCCCGGCGTGGTGAATGAAGGGATGGTTTCTGCTCTGCCACTCACCGGCATGGTGGGGTGGGGAGGGGTCAAGGTGGAAGGCTACAATCCACCGCCGGGACAGGAGTTGCAGGCCGATCAACGGGACGCGAGCATTAACTATTTTCGGACGATGCAGATTCCTTTGATTTCGGGCCGCTTCTTTTCTGATCAGGACAATGCTGATTCGGGGCAGGTGGCGATTATCGATCAGAAGTTTGCGCAGCGCTTCTGGCCGCACGGTGACGCGGTTGGAAAACATCTTTGGCACGATCCGAAGAAGCCGATCACGATTGTCGGAGTGGTTGGTGCAGTCAAACAATACGGCCTGGATATCGACGGAAAGATCGCGGTGTATTTTCCTTCGGCACAGGACTTCGGGAGAGGTACATACCTGGTGGCTCGTTCCGCCGCGGCGAATCCGGGGCTTGCGAGCGCGATGACGAATGAGATACACGCGGTCGATCCTACCGCTGTTGTGTACGGGGTTCGAAGCATGCAGGACCGCCTGTATGAATCGCTCGCGCGCCAGAGGTTCGCAAGCACGATGCTCGGGTCGTTTGCGGTATTTGCATTGCTGCTGGCAGCGGTGGGTCTGTACGGCGTGATGTCGTTTCTTGTTACGCAGAGCACGCGCGATATCGGAATCCTTGTGGCGCTGGGCGCGCGGCGCGAAAACATCCTTCGCCTGGTGGTCAGGCAGGGAATGGTGTTAACCGCGATCGGCATTTCTGCGGGACTGGTGGGGGCAGTTGCTCTGACACGGGCGATCGCTGCACTGCTGTTTAACGTGAGTGCGACGGATGCCGCTACGTTTCTGACGGTGCCCGCGGTGCTGGCGATTGTGGCATTCTGCGCTATGGTTATACCGGCGTGGCGGGCCAGCAATGTGGATCCGATCGTGGCGCTTCGGCAGGAATAGGCATTGTTCAAGGTGCCGTATCGAACGAAACGCAGGTGGTGTTCGGCACGGAGCGGGGCTGCCCTGTGGCGGATACAATGTTGGGATGGGCACCCATCCTGAAGATAGACGGCGGACGGTTCCAGCCGCATGAGGAGTTTTTTCCGTCTCATCCGCTACGGCATTCCCTACTCGTTTCAGTGGGTGGTGGGGGTTCTGCTGCTGGCAGTAGTAGGGATTCTAGATACCTTCCGTGTCCTGCTGTTGCAGCCAGTTTTCGAGCAGGTGCTGCAGCCCTCGGCTCCTGAGGGTCCCATCACCCTGGGCCTGCCAAGCAGTAAATGGCATTTTGACCTCAGGGCAATCGTTCCGCATTTTCTGCACATGCACAACGCATGGACAGTGGTTGCCACAGCGATTGTCGCAGCGACCATCGGGAAAGGGTTGTGCGATTACCTGGGGACGTATCTGGTGAACTATGCCGGATTTGGGATGATCACAGACCTCCGAAATCAGCTTTATGAAGCGACGCTGCGCCGGTCGTCGAGTTTTTTTCATAAGCACGCGACGGGAACGATTCTTTCGACGCTGATCAATGATGTGGATCGCGTTCAGCTTGCCATTAGTTCTGTAATCGGCGAATTCCTGCAGCAGTTCTTTACTTTTGTTGTCGGAGTGGTGTTCGTTGTTCGGCTGGGAGGGCATCTCAGCTGGGCTCTTGTCTTGTTTATTCCAGTGGTGCTCACGTCTGCGCGCAAGATCGGCAGAGAAGTTCGAACGCGTACACGCACGGGGCAGGACAAACTGGTCGAAATCCAGAACATCCTGCACGAGACAGTCACTGGCAATCGCATCGTTAAGGCCTTCAACAATGAAGTATGGGAGATACTTCGCTTCCGGCGCGCGGCGAAGAGGCTGTTTCGGGCCAATCTGCGGAACGTGCGCATTCAGTCGATCAGCTCACCGCTTATGGACACCATCGGCGCCGTTGCGATTGCATTGTTTCTCTTTGTTGGGCGCAATGAGATTCAGCATGGCCGTATGACCATGGGATTGTTCAGCGCATTCATCTTTTTGCTCTTCAAGCTGTACGATCCGATCCGCAAGTTCGCCTATTTCTACAACAGCTTCCAGCAGGCAATGGGCGCATCACTGTCCATCTTCGCCTTCTTCGATGCCAAGGATGATGTGAAGGAAAGGCCACATGCCGTGGCGATGCCGCGATTCTCGAACTCGATCCGCTTCGATGATGTGGGTTTTGCGTATTCGACCGAGAAGGGTGAGAGCCAGATTCTGCATAACGTAGATCTGGACGTTTACGCAGGCGAGCTGCTGGCGCTGGTGGGACCGAGCGGGGCAGGGAAATCGACGCTGGTAAATCTGATTCCGCGGTTCTTCGATGTGACTTCGGGGCGGATTCTGATTGATGGGCGCGATATTCGCGAGATGACCCTGGGATCGCTGCGACGGCAGGTTGCGCAGGTCACGCAGGAGACGATCCTCTTCAACGACACGGTGCGTAACAACATCGCATACGGGCAACCGGATACGAAGAACGACCTGGTGGAGCAGGCAGCAAAAGCGGCGCTGGCGCACGACTTCATCATGAAAATGCCGCAGGGATATGCGACGGTGATCGGCGAGAAGGGATTCCGGCTCTCGGGCGGCGAGAAGCAGCGGCTGGCGATTGCCCGGGCAATTCTGAAGGATGCGCCGATTCTGATTCTCGATGAAGCGACGTCGGCGCTGGATGCGGAAAGCGAGTCTCTGGTGCAGGCGGCGCTCTCGAACCTGATGCAGGGGCGCACGACGCTGGTGATTGCGCACCGGCTGGGGACGATTCGACGGGCGAATCGCATTGCTGTGCTCGAAGGCGGCCGGATCACAGCGATTGGTCCGCACGAGGAGCTGCTGACTACGTCGCCGACGTACCAGCGGCTGTATCAATTGCAATTCATGGATGTGCCGGAGCAAGAGGACTCGCTCGAGAACGAACAGCGAGCGCTCGAAAAGCTATTGCAGCCCACGCTCTGGGCAGAGGCAGAGGGACAGTAAGATGCCTATCTATTCGATGACGGGATTTGCGCGCACCCAGGTGCGAGTGCATGATCAGCTTGCTTATACGCTGAGTGTGAAGAGCGTGAATCATCGCTTTCTCGATATTCAGTTGCGACTGCCTGCGGGGCTGGATGCGCTGGAGATGGAGTTGCGTCGCGTGCTGAAGGAGAGCCTGATTCGCGGACATGTCGAGCTGACGCTGTCTATCGAACGCTCGACACAGCAGAGAGCGGGCTATAACCGCGAGATCGTGGCAGGGTATATCGATGCGTTCCGGCAGGCTCGCTCGGAGTTTCGGGTTAAGGGCGATCCTGATTTGAATGCGGTGCTGCGGATGCCAGGGGCGTTGCAGACGGAGAGCCGGAGCAACAGCGAGGAAGATGTAGTGGCGCTGACGGCAAGTGCTGTGACGGCAATTGGTCCTCTGCTCCAGGAGTTGAAGGTGATGCGGGGGCGGGAGGGCGAGTCGCTCGAGGGTATTCTGCGCGCGTGCCTGGATCGGCTTGCCGAGACGGTGGACGGAGTTGCGGCACTGAGGCCCGAGGTGGAGCAGCGATACCAGGAGCGGTTGACGCAGAGACTGACCGCAGCTACAGGAAATGAGTTCAACCGGCAAAGGCTGCTGGAGGAAGTTGCAGTGCTGGTGGATCGCAGCGATATCTCGGAAGAGATCGAGCGGATGCATACGCATATCGGGCATTTTCGCGAGGTGCTCACGGCTGGCGGTGAAGTGGGCAAGAAGCTTGATTTTCTGCTGCAGGAGATGAATCGCGAGGCCAATACGCTGCTGTCGAAGACAGGCGGAGTTGGCGGTAAGGGAACCAAGATTACGGAACTTGGGCTGGCGATGAAGGCGGATATCGAGAAGGCGCGGGAGCAGGTGCAGAATGCGGAGTGAAAAAACAGCTTCTGGCTTTTAGCTTCTACATCGATGAAGCAGGCACTCTCGAGTAAAGAGAGATCAGAGAAACGACGAAATTACTTTTGGGGGAAGACAGGTACGTGGCAGGAATACTTTTTATTTTTTCGGCGCCATCGGGCTCGGGCAAAAGCACGCTTGTCAGCGAACTGCGCAAGCAGGTGAAGGACGTTGACTTCTCGATATCGTGGACGACGCGGCCGCCGCGGGGCTCGGAAGAGAACGGGCGCGAGTATTACTTCACCACGAAAGAAGAGTTCGAGAGCATGGTTCAGGACGGGAAGTTCCTCGAACACGCCCAGGTTTTTGGGAATCACTACTACGGTACGGCTCGGCATTCTCTTGAAGACGCGCGTCGTGTCGGTCACGACCTGCTGCTCGATATCGACGTGCAGGGCGCTGCCCAGGTTCGATCGAGAATGCCTGAGGCAGTGAGCATCTTTGTTCTGCCTCCTACCCCGAAAGTGCTGCGTACGCGGCTACGCAATCGAATGCGCGCGGAAGGCGATGTCAATGAAGCAGAACTGTACCGGCGGCTCTCAGAGGCGGCCAAGGAAATTGAGAATTATCGGGAATACAGCTATATTTTGATCAACGACATCCTTGACCGGGCAGTAGCGCAACTTGAGGCAATCGTGCTGGCTGAGCGATACTATCGCAACGCCGAGCCGATTGCTTACCGGTCAAGCAGGGTGTTAGAGGTGGCGGCCGGGTGCCGGTTGTCCAACTCAAGAGAGCGGCTGAAGCCGGTGCTGGAGGCCTTTGGAATTGAGGGCGGCAACGGACAACAACAACTTCCCTTTGGAGATGACCCCGATGACGATTGAGACCAGTTTCGATTCGAACTATCGCAAGGTGCTTGTAGCTGCACGCCGCGCTCGTCAGATTCAGAGTGGAGCTGCCGCGCTGGTGCCGAGCCGCTCTACGAAGGCCTGCCGGATTGCGCAGGAAGAGGTCGATGCTGGGAAGATCTCGTACGTCAAGAAGGATCAGCCGGTGGTGAAGCCGCTGGTGGCGGAGAACGGCATTCCGATTCTGTAGGGCAAAAGGCTCTCCAGGAACAATCGAACGAAAACTGAACCGTTTGTGTCTCTTGCCGTTGTAGAGGCCGAGTTTTGCTCGTCTTCGTCACACAGCATGAACGAACCGGCAAACGATTCACTCTACTCTGACATACAATCGAAACATGCGAGTCACGGTCGGTGTCTCCGGTGGAATTGCGGCGTACAAGGCCGCTGAACTTGTGAGGGCGCTGCAGCGGCGCGGGGTTGAAGTGCACGTGGTGATGACCGAGGCTGCAACGCGCTTTGTTCAGCCGCTCACCTTCGCCGCGTTGACGGGACACAAAGTGATCAGCAGCCTTTGGGAAGACGCCGGCAGCAGCGAGGCGACCTACGAATCTTCGATCGAACACATCGGAGAGGCGCAGTGGGCAGAGGCGCTGGTCGTTGCTCCGGCGACCGCAAATACTCTTGCGAAATTCGCGCACGGCATTGCGGATGATTTTCTGACCACGATGTACCTTGCGACTCCAGCAGCGGTGCTCGTGGCTCCGGCAATGAATGTGAATATGTGGCAACATCCGGCGATGCGGACGAATCTGGAGACGCTGCGGCAGCGCGGGGTGCGGGTGATCGAGCCCGGGACTGGTGATCTGGCCTGCGGGATGGTTGGGCAAGGGCGGATGGCAGAGCCCGAGGACATTGCGGATGTGGTGTTCAACTCGCTGGGGCGGCGCAAGGATCTGGCAGGGGAAGTTGTGCTGGTGACGGCGGGAGGAACGCGCGAGGCTCTCGATCCCGTGCGGTATATCGGGAACAGGTCGAGCGGGAAGATGGGATATGCGCTGGCCGATGCGGCGCAGAGCCGCGGCGCGAAGGTGATCCTGGTGAGCGGGCCGGTAGCGATTCACCCTCCGGCGCGTTGCGAGATGGTACACGTAACAACGGCCGAGGAGATGCGGAAGGCAGTGCTGGGGCGCATGGCTGAGGCAACCCTGGTGATCAAAGCAGCAGCCGTTGCCGATTACCGGCCATTGAATGTGTCGGAGAAGAAGCTGAAGCGGACAGGGCCGATGACGCTGGACCTGGCGCCGACAGAAGACATTCTTGCCGAGGTGACGAAGCAGAGGCGGCCGGGGCAACTGATCGTGGGGTTCGCGGCAGAGACCGAGAACATGACGGAGAACGGGCGGGCCAAGCTGCTGCGGAAGGGCGCGGATGCAATTGTGGTGAATGATGTTTCGGGTGAAGGCGTGGGCATCGATGCGGATCGGAATGCGGCGACGTTTCTGACTCCTTCGACTTCGATCGATATGCCGGAGATGACGAAGCGAAAGCTGGCGGATCGCATCCTGGATGAGATTATTGCGCTGCGCCGGCCGCGGCCCCTGGTATTTGAGGTGGATGAGGGAAGTTCGCAGGACAAGGTTCTGAGTGAGTCTGTGATTCCAGCCAGCGCGCGTCGACGGATCATCGTGGAGTGATGCAGAGTGCCTTCGCTTGATGCAGCGACAAAACAGGCCCTCGAAGCGCGGCTGCGATTCTATCGCGAGCTGGGGCTGACGGATTTCTATCGCCGGCCCATATCAGCCCCGGAAGGCGCAACGTTTGTTGACGAGCCGCGGGTTCAATCCAGTTTTGAGGAGAGCACTTCCATTCCGCCTAGAAAGCCTATCTTTGCACCTCCGCCAGTTTCGGAAGCTGTCGAACAGGATCGTGCTGCTGCGCTACAACTCATTCGGGAAGACATTGGTGACTGCACGCGGTGCGCACTGCACAAGGGACGCAACAAGCTTGTGTTCGGTGACGGTAGTGCCGAGGCGCGGCTGATGTTTGTGGGCGAAGGGCCGGGCGCGGATGAAGATGCGCAGGGGCTGCCGTTCGTAGGCCGCGCGGGGCAACTACTCAACAACATGATTGGCGCCATGGGGCTGAAGCGGGAGCAGGTGTACATTGCGAACGTGGTGAAGTGCCGCCCGCCGCAGAATCGGACTCCGGAACCGGATGAGGCGAATACATGCTCGCCGTTTTTGTTCCGTCAGATTGATGTGATTCGGCCTGAGGTGATTGTTGCGCTGGGAGCGACGGCGGCGACGTATCTGCTTGGGCAAAGGCAGCCGCTGGCCGGGCTGCGGGGACGGGTGCATGCGTTCCGCGGCGCGAAGCTGATCGTGACGTACCACCCGGCGTTTTTGCTGCGCGATCCGCGGCAGAAGAAGGAAGCCTGGGCGGATCTGCAGATTGCGATGCGCGAACTGGGATTGAAACTTCCGAGCAAATCGGAGGCGTAGGGTCGTGTTCCCATCCAAGCAGAGCTTGGATCGGGCACCCCGGCGCGGAGCAACGCTCAGAACTTGAATTCAACGTTCAATTGCATGCGCCGGGGCGGCTGGGCTTCTACGGGGTGGCCGAAGAACGGCGAACCAACTACTCCGATATAGGTGGTGTAGTTGGGGTGGTTCAGCACGTTGAAGGCATTGAGAGTGAGCGAGGCGGTGGGACCTTTGCTGCCTTCTTTGGTCAGCGCGAAATCGTGGCCGGCGTTCAGATCAAAACTGATGTATGAGGGTCCGTGCATGATGTTGCGCGGCACTCCGGAAGGCCGATCGATGGCGAGGCCGTCGTGGTTGTCGTCGCTGCCTGTGGTGATGTTGACGGGTTTGCCGGAATAGATGGAGAGCGCGGTCCCGAAGTTGAACCAGGAGCCTGCCTGAAGGGACGCCAGCATATCGAACTTATGGCGCTGGTCGTTGTTGGAGCGTGACCAGTCTGTGTTGGGGGCGTAGCTGTTGGCGGGGAAGGCACCGATCCATGGCGAAT